>MHCFR00700__coassemble_1493_pt1 | contig 11079 bp, 18 predicted proteins | sample MHCFR00700__metabat2_low_PE_034 | metagenome-assembled genome bin MHCFR00700 | reverse complement strand
GCGACCGCAAGGTTTTTGATCTCCAGTATCCCGTCACCCTCATCGGTCACAACACACTCCGCCTTTACACCATCGTCATCCAGAACATACATCGTTCCTCTTTCAAGATATCGGTCAATCATGTCCTCCTGCTCATCTGCCAGAAGGAGCAGATCTAAATACAGCTTTTTATTCTCTTTGATCTCTCTGATTTTTTTCTGTTCGTCCATAAAGTTTCGTCTCATTGATTCTCTTCTTTCTGATCCGCTTCTCCACAGCCTTCAATCACCCATGGTCCGTTTTCACACGTAAATCTGGAATCCCTCATAAATGTAACAAAAAGATGCGCGATACATCTCTCAATATGTTCCCTCTTATCGCTTTTTTCAAATCCATTCAGCTCATCGGCACTCACACCGGCATACCGGGCGATTGTGTCTTCCGGGATTTCAAAGACATGTGTCAGCCCGTCCATCAGGTCTCGATAATATGTATCCGATACAGGCTTTTCATGGAGCAGAAGTATCAGAAATATATTAAGATACTCTATCCTGGAAAAGTCCGATGGCAGACTGCCGCTCAGGTATTCCTGCAGTTCCGCCTCCGGAAGCTTCGTTGCCCGGCTTATTGCGACAAGTGGGAAGCCCTGATCTAAGCATGTTTTCAATAAAGTCTGAAGATCATCTATTTCCCTTATCCCGGAACCCAATTTCACTTCTATAACTTGTTCGTTCTTTTCCTGATCCATAACGCTATCCCTCCACATATTTCAACTACGGAATTACAAATTCAGCCTCTTTGACTTTTCCATTTGTTCCATATGTTACAAGAAGATACTCTTCTCCTTCCAGGCGCCACACATCCTGGTCTATGCTGATCGTATCATCCGGCTGATCCCATACACTGATCAGCTGGCTGCGTTGATACCCGACAAGATCGTCCAGATCTTCCGTCTGCAAATTCTCTAACGTCGGAAGATTGTCCGCATTTTTGGTGTTGTAATATGCACACAGCCATCCGATCCAGGCAGCTGCGATAACAAATATAACTATTAGAATATTTCTTATGACCGTTTTAGCTTTCTTTCTTAACCGAGCTGACGCTTTTAATAAATATGCTGGAATAAGTAACACACTACCTATCGAAATCGCCGATAAGATGAAAAAAAGTGCAATTGATCTATCTGTGTCAATTCTATTCCAATACACTAATATAGCCGCAGCAAAAAATATTACTGCAAAAACGCTACTGACCAGACCTGCGATCACATTCGCATCGTTCCATTTTTCTTTACTTTCCATTGCGTCACGCACATGGTACCCGACCCTGACATCTGGAAATTCAGAATGTTTTATCCCTGTAACAACTGCAGTTACCGTCAGGATAGCTCCCTCAAGGACATAAAGCAATGCCATAATCACAGTAGCCATACGAGAATCCCTCCTTTCCTGCACATTACTGGTATAGCGAAGACAAGACGGTCACTCTAAAATCTCAACTCTGCCCTCTTCCACCAGTATCACCTGTTCATCTGTGATTGCTTTTAATTCAAGTTCGGAACTATATTTCTCAACTGCTTTCTCCGCCGCTTCTCCCATCTCTGTGTTTCCGATATGGGGCACGATATAGAAATCCACCAGATTCAAGCCGGCATAATCGCTCAGATCAGGAGCTTTCTCCGGGCTGTCCATATCTGCACAGTACCCGATATCCGGGCAGCTTATAATCGATCCGGCCGACTCTCCTATGTACAATTTTCCTTTTTCCACTTCCCGGATCAGTATCTGATCCGCGCCGGAACGTCTTAACTCCTGTAACAGGAAAAATGTATTTCCACCGCCAACAAAAATAACGTCATTCTTTGTAAGGCTGTTTACAATGGACTCATAAGACGCACTTGAAACTTCGAGCACATCGACCGTCATTCCCAGACTTTCCAGAGTACTCGTTTCCTCCTCAACCATTCCTTCAACGTCTTCTGCAATACCTGCTGTAGGGATGTAAGTCACAGTTTTCCCTTCCAGTTCCGGTGTGATCGTCCGCACCAGATCCGTAACCTGATAAAGCATAGATACAAGTATCAATTTCTTCATAATCCTGCATTCTCCTCGTCGTAATTTAAACATTATCTGACATGTTTATAATCTCTTCCACTACCTCTTCTGGTGTTTTTTCCGATGTATCTATTTTCACACTCCCTACTTTTGAATATAGAGGAAGATAGGCAAGACCTCTCGGAATCACGTCTGATTTCCGGACTCCGTCCGCCACATCCTTTTCCAGTCTTTCCCGAAGCATTTTATCTGTACAGATGAGAGATATCTTTATAATACTACAGTTCTCCGTATTCAACCGGGATATAATATTATCCACGATCGTCTGTTCATGCATCACCCAGCAAAATATAATATTTTCATATGCAGGACAGCGGATAAAGTTATTTAGCAGAAAACATATATTCTCAATAACCATTTTCTTTGTTTCCGGTGTCACCTGAAACGGTTTCATATCCCAGCACCAGTCGCCGTCAAGAAACACACAGTTGTCCAGTTTTATTTTTAGAAGCTGTCCGGCTGTCGTTTTCCCTACGCCCATAGGCCCGCCGATCAGATAGAGTCTCTTTGTTTTATTTTTCATAGCCGAAACTGACTTTCTCATATGCCTTTCTTCTTTCCGTGCCTGTCAGAGATCTTTCATCTGACCGTTTAATCCTGTTGAAATTCCTTTCTCAGCACTTCCTTTGGCGGTTCGATCTCATTTGCAATCGTATGTTCCGTAAGCTCGGAAAGCAACTTTATCTTTTTATTAAGCAGCGGCCTCATACAGTTTGGAACATGCTCCTGATGCGCCCTGTGGATCGCTACGCACTCCTTGCAGTTACCGTGATAACGGCAGGCTTTCTTGCAGGGACAGTGATCTTTATCCTTATACTCTTCCCTGAATTGGGCAGCGAATTCTTCCTGAAGTCTGAGCCCTTCTTTACGGTTTCCTTTGTGAAATTCTTTCATTGCGTCAAGTTCTTTCTGATTTCCCTCTATGATCATCTTCTGCACTCCTTCTCATCATTTAATTTCTATATAGTAATAGCACCCTCTGAGAAATGTCTGCTATACGGTTTCTCAGAAAAATAATCGATACCACTGATATCCGATATAGTAAAATGTTTCTCTTGCAAGAAACGGGATTTTTGTACGCAGGCTGACGTATCTCGTAGAGGGTGTAGGTGAACTGTATGCTTTGATCCCCGCATCCTCCGCCAGAAGCATTGCCCGTTTCATGTGCAGAGGGTCGCTCACGATGATTGCAGTCTCATAATTATTTTCATCCATGATCACTCTTGAGTTTTCAAGATTCTCCTGCGTAATCGTTGATGTATTCTCTGTGAGAACTGCCGTTTCCGGGATTCCCTGCTCCAGAAGATATAACTTCGCCACCTCTGCCTCGGATACTTCCGAACCCTCAGGTGCTCCACCTGTAACGATAATTCTGTCCACATATCCCTCGTTATACAGTGTAATGCCATGATTAATGCGCTCTCTGTACACCGGAGAGGGCTCGTCATCATATACAGCTGCGCCAAGGATGACAGCCACATCCGCCCTGCACTTCTGATCCACTGTACTAAAAGACCAGATGTCATAAATATTTTTTCCGATATAAATAACGATCAGCGCCGCGAACACGATCAAAATCTTATGTATCGATTTCCTTTTATTTTTCATCTCTGCATACCGCCCGATCATTCATCCGGCTGCTGCCCGTCATGTGCTTTCCACTGACACTCTGTCAACTTCATGTGCGAGAACACCGCCTTGAATGACGAGTCTTCCGGAGAACAGGCATAGATGCCGAACTGTATTTTCCCGTCACCTCTGTGCATATGGCAGATGCGCATTTGATGAAAATAAACGCCGTCCTCAGAGCATTCGATGCAGTAATCATCCTCCCTGCGGCTGAAGCGATACCACATGGTCTTTACATCGGCGCCTATGACTGTTGTCGCCCAGTCCGAGTATCCGTTATTTGTCACTACACTTCCGAGATGCTGATACTCTTCATTCTCATACTCAATAGATCCTTTCAACCAGTTCTCGCTGTCCAGGTACATGACAATGCCGCACTGGTCAAATCTGTGATGACTCTCTGCAAAATCTGTCTTTACTATGAAACTGAAATATTTTTCTTCTGTCTCCATCTGAAAGACGGGCGCATTATCATTGCGGAAATGATAATATGTCCTCTGCCACAGATCTGTGTGAGGTTTTGTAACAATTTCCACTGTTTCGTCTGTTATCGTGTAGCTTTCCGGTTCTCTTGTCCATTTAAACTTACTGAAATCCATATGCTCCTCCTTAACTTCTTCTGTATTCTTTGAAATTTATACATCTCTTTCAATAAAATGAACCTCCGATTTGTTCCAGTATCTTTGATAAATCCTGCTTTCATTACCGTCAAGATTGAGCTGATACATCCGAAATATGACCTGAATGTTTTTAGGCTGCCACTGTTCTTGATACGAATACCTGTATTTCATCCCGAGACGCTTCATCACTCTGCCGCTCCTTGGATTATTTACATCATGAGTCGCTGTAATATAAGGAATTTCGTCTATCCTCAACTGTTCGATAACTGCTTTCCCTGCTTCCGTGATGATCCCCCGGTGCCAGAACTCCCTTCTCAGTCCATACCCGAAATCATAGCTGTCATCCATACTGACATTGACATACCCGACAGGATAATCATTTTTTTTCATGCAGACGGCATAATTATACGCCCTTTCTTCCCTGTATCTGCTCACGAGCTGTTCTTCGTAAAATACTCTGGCATCTTCCATATTCCTCAACGGAAACCACGGAAGAAACCTGTTCACTTCCTCATCACTGTGAATGTAATACAACGCTTCCAGATCGTCTTCGGTAAACTTCCTTAATATCAGCCTTTCCGTCTCAAGACGCGGTGTATTCATATTACTTTTCCTCCTTTTCTTTACGATACAGACAATTGGCATTGACCTGTAGCTTGTCCCCATATACATCCCCTATATTAAATGAAAATATCTCAGCGCTTTTACAATTCCGCCGTTATCCACATCACTTGTCACATAGTCAGCACATTTCCTGACGCACTCCACGGCATTTCCCATAGCAACTCCGATTTCTGCGGTCTTAAGCATATCGATATCATTTTCTGCATCTCCAAATGCCATTATCTCATTTGAATCGATCCCATATAAATCGCAGAAATATTTTATCCCTTCTACTTTTCCGCCCTGCTCAGAAATGATATCAACTCCGTTATCACACCATCTGGCAAACCTGCATCCGGAAGGAATAAATTTCTCAGCTTCCGCCTCTTCCTGCCGTGTCAGAAAAGCGGTCGCCTGATAGATCTGACCGCCTTTATATGTACTGATCTCTGGTACGGGAGTCGATATGCTTTGCTGCGCCTTACGCACCGTATTGTTCACATAATTGATATAAATTCTGTCTGCCTCTACCAGAGCAAGAGGATATCGTCTCTCGCAAAAAGCAGAGAGCAGCTTATCTGTTATGCTCTCATTAAAAGGCGCTCCGTATATCACATTTCCCCGATTGTCCAGACACAATTGCCCGTTTAAAGTAATATATCCATCGAATCTTATATCATGAACTGGAAGCTTTTTCAGTTCCGTAGAATGTCTTCCTGTCGCCATAAAAATCATGATTCCCTGATCCTGTAAAATTCTGAGAGCCTGCACCGTGTCCTGAGAGATACTCTTTGTTGTATGAGAGAGAAGAGTGCCATCTACGTCAAAAAAAATCGCTTTTATCACAAATGTTCTATCCCCCTTTTCACATTGATACACTTTACTCTGAGAAACTTTTCCATTCGTTCATCCCGCTTTTCCCACAGTCCGTTTTCAGGCAGAATGATCATGCCCGGCTGCCATCTGCTCCCTGTCAGCATGATGACAACTTTTTTGTTTCCTATCATTTTCCAGAACTTCTCGTAATGGTACTCTGCCTGACTGTTTTCTGACTGATACACGACCTTATCCTCATAGAAAAAGACACTATGCCTCCTTCCGCTTAATCCAATATAAGTCTTATAGGATGAACTCACAGCTCTTTTCATGAACACCTTCATTCCCAGAAACAATACAGCAAAAGCCAGACACAGCAGCAGAAACAATACAAACACAGCTTCCGCAATAACATCCAGAATATCTGTCCCTGTCATAATTCCATCAGCTATGTCGGGTATCATCCCTATGATGCCGACGCCGAAGATCGCAAGACAGATTCCCGGCATCCGTTTCCTGTACAGCAGGTGATTGGCTTCCTGATATATATCTTCTGTCATTTGATATGAAACGCAGTATAATATCCGATCATTGTACATATAACAATCCCCCTCAACTATCCTGAAATATATATTACCTTCTGGTATAAACAATCTCCGTTATTCCATTATACATTTTCGTCTCTTTCAGCTGGAGCTGCAGTTCTGTTTCCCGTTTCCCAAATAATAAGATTCCGTCTCCAAGTATCGTTGGTATGACCGAAACACGGTATTCATCGATCAGATTTTCACGGATCAGCGGCTGTATGATACTGCTGCCGCCACAGATCCATATATCTTTTCCCGGCATCTCTTTCAGCCGGGCGGTCAACTCACAGGGGGCTTCCCCGACAAATTTAATATTATCCGTCGACCTCTCATTTCTGTGAGTAATGACATAACTTGTCAGCTCTTCATAGGGCCATATCTCCGGTGAGAGTTCCGTCTTTACCTGAACATAGGTATTCCACCCCATCACAACAGTATCAATACCTTTTATGAACTCTGAATATGTCCCCTCTTCTGCTCCCTCTGCGCCCTGTCCTGACAGCCAGTCCACACCGCCGTTCTTATCTGCTATATACCCGTCAAGGCTCATTGCAATATATAGGATGACCTTTCTCATGTTCTTATCCCTTTCCTTTGTGGATGTACATTCTTATCATACCGCCCTCATCTTCCTCGACCATACAGAAGTATTCCCAGCCATATCTCTCATAAAACGATGTATGATCCGTGATAAGATACAGCGTATCGATTCCTGTCCCCCGCATGTCATTGCATATAAATCGAAGCAGTTCTCCCGCGATCCCACGGCAGCGGCAGTCCTCTTCCACATAGAGAGCGCACAGATTCGGCGTAAGGTCTTTTCTCTTATGGAAATCATTTTCGATCACTCCTGCTCCGCCTATGATCCTGCTGTCTTCCACCACCAGATACCACTGTGGTACAGAGACACCACTTTGCATCGACGCTTCCATGCTATTCCTGTATTCCTCTACCGGAACATACCATTTTTCGTGAAACCAGTCTGCAGCCCGGCTGATAAGCTCCGGATGATTTTTGATCTTTATGATTTTATAGCCGTTCATTTTCATACTCCTGTTTAATAGTAAGCGTCCAGATTATAACGCTCTGTCATATAAATTTTTTCGTCTGCGCAGTTGTCGTAAATTCTGCGACAACTGAAGAATGTTCTTCGGCATACTTAAGAAACTCCGGCGTCTTTGACCAGTATTTCATGCCCCAGTTTTCAAAATTCCATTCCTCCATATATTTATTGCACTCGTAGTCAACGTAATACAACACGCCGTCCTGCATGATAAAATTGGTGGGGAAATAATCTATATTTGTATCGGCTGCATACAACAAACGGCACATCTCTTTTACCTGTCGCAGACATTCCCCCAACGGTCTGTCTTTTAAAACCATTTCATAAACTGTATCTCCAGCTATATATTCCTTAATGATACGCTCACTTTCTGTATCCACATCTAGCATCTCCGGCAGGGCAATCCCGATTTTTCTGAGATGCTTATAATCGTTCAGTTCTGCCTCGATCTTATTGCCGAACTGATAATAATCACAGGGTTCATGGTGGATCTGCTTCAATACAACTTTTCCCTGATCAGACTCTGCCAGATAAGAATATCCGCCTTTGCCCTTTCCCAACAGTTTCAATATCCTGTACTCTTTTCCATTAACGGATAATACTTCATCATCCAGATCCAGTCGCATATAAATTGAGGACTCCATCGGACTGTTATTATAGCAGCCAATCTCATAAAATCCCCATTTTTTATATATATGGACTGCATTCTCAAGAAATGGTAAAGTATCCAGCAGCATGTGTTTATATCCGATTGTTTTCGCATCATCAATAATCTTCTGAATAAGGAGACCGCCAATCTTCCTGCCCCCGAATTCAGGTCGCACATACAGACGTTTCATTTCACAGTTATCTTCATCCAGTTTCTTCAGGCCGATACAGCCCGCCGTTTTTCCGTCGCAGTATGCCAGATAAAGGCGTCCGGCAGGCATACCATATTTGTCTTCTAAATGCTCCAGTTCATCGTCATAATTCTGAAGCTCTAAATACTCTTTAAACGCAGGATCGCCGCTTATCAGCATTTCCGTATATTCCGAAAACAGTTCTCTTATTTCCTGCGAGTGATCATATGCAGGTATGATTTTAATGTCCATTCAACTTTCTCCTTATTTCGCTCCTGCGCTGCGAAGCGCCTGCCTTGCCTTTTCTTCATCTTTCCTTGCAACAAACAGATGATACTCATATGCCGCTTTTGCACGATTATAATCTTCCATATCTCTTGTGAAATAGGCTTCTTTCCTGAAAATCATATTGTATCCCCTTTTTCAGTTCCACATAACGCTGCATTTTCCCGTTGCATTTTTGAACCGGAAGACCATATAATACCTCTTTTTCTCTTCCACTTCCAATTTTGCCGCATAGTTCATGCCCATACAGGATATCAATTCCCGTCTCTTCTCATCCAGAATCTGTAATGTCACCGTTCCCTCTGATATTTCAGAGCGATATACAAACTCATAATTTCCCGTCTTGTGAAATCTAAACACACGCTTCACCTGTCCGTTACATCCTGCAAATTGCAGGGCTGCCTCCCCGTTTTTTCTTATATAGCCCGCAAATATCACCGCAGCCTTAGTACTGAGAATGAGCAGACCATTAATATAAAGCAGATAAAACCCAAGGCATAATCCTGATACAAATAATAATCCCCATCCCATAGCACTGCCCTTTCTACCCGTATTCCTGAAATCACATCAGTGCAAGTCCGCACTCAAAAGCCAGTGCCATATATTTATCCGCACCATCCAGTCCGTACTGCAGCAGATCTCTGATCTCCCATGTGTCTGTTCCAACGCTGTCCGCGCCATACAGGAACTGGATAAAAGGGATCTTCCTGTATTGCGAAGCTGCAATCATGGACGCGCATTCCATCTCTACTGCAAGGCATCCCTGTTTCTTTCTCTCCTGTATCATTGAAAGAGTTTCTCTGTAAATGCCGTCTGTCGTCCACGTCCTGCCCTTAACATACGGACAGCCGCATTTTTTTAATACGCGCTCTAGTATATCCACATACCGTTCATCTGCTTTTATCTCCGCTGATGGCGCCGCGTAATGATAGCTCGTTCCCTCGTCCCGTACCGCCGAGACGGGAATGATGATCTTCCCCTGCACTTTCTCGTCATCAAGTACGCCGCAGGAACCAAACAGGACAAACCGCTCCGCACCCATCGCCACGATTTCCTCGAAGCCGACGACACAGGCAGGAGCTCCTACTCTTGACTGGAAAAATGCGATATCAGTATCTCTATAGCGGATCTTATAGACTGGCATTGCGCCGTTTGCAGTATATAACTCCGCTATCTGATGCACGTTTTCCAGAGACGCAAATTTACGGATAATATTGTCAGAAAATGTAGACACACAGATCTTTGGGAAATCTTTTCTCTTCTCTGTCGTATCTGCCGGATTGATCAGTGCCGGAGCGGATATATCCGCTCTTTGAAATATTGTCTCCACAGGCATCACTTGCTCCTTTCTCTTCTTCAGGTACAGTTCACACCTACCCCCTGCCCACATGCGCACTCGTCGCGCTGACGCGCTTCAGTTCCGCACTACGTGCTAAGACTGCTTATGTGGGCGGGGGTGCGAGTTCCACTCGCCCTCAGGTATAGGAGAATGCTTCTTACATGCAAGCATGACGCTACATTCTCCTATACCTGAGCGCGGTGTGAACTGCAGCCTTTTTTCATCACATAATTTGTCAACAGTACTCCTTTTCTCTCCACCTGCTGCTCCCTCACGACCTTATATCCTCTCTTTTCAAAAAAGGGCCTCGCCGTGATCGATGCATGTGTTGTAATCGCTTCTACATCCACCGCCTGTTCCAGCCTGCCGCAAAGCTCTGCCGCAATCCCATGCCGCTGAAAATCTTTGTGTACATACAGCCGGTCGAGATATCCTGTACTGTCCATGTCCGCAAAACCCACAATCTGTCCGTTGCCCTCCTCTTCATCTGATGCCATTACTGCCACCAAAGTCATATGCTCGCGAAATGATCTGTCCCACGCTTCCAGATTTATATTTCCATCGGCCCACGCATCAAGCTGTTCATCTGTATAGTCTGCCGCATTTACACTATGTACTGTATTATAAAAGAGTTCGGCAATCACTTTTATATCTTCCTGTCTGTAACTTCTGATCTCCATCTCTATACTCCGATTTCTGTCCTGATACATTAAAACGACGCATACTAATTTCCTTCATACTTTTTTCTTATTCTTCAATCCCGGGAAAACTTGTCTCCGGATAATCATTTATCAAGATTTAATACCATAAATATATCTGCCGTATAATTGTCATTATATCGTTCTGTCTGCTCAAATCCTGCCTTTTCATGTAAATGGACCGCACACTTGCTCGATGACAATGTATCAAGGTACTTTTGAATTGTACACATATTACTCCTTGAACATATAATCAACAATCCCCTCTAATAAATAGTCTGTCAGTTTATCATATTGATGTGAGGTACAATAATTGAGCATTTCATCCATATTATTATTTAACAAGATGGGCTGTAATGATCGTATAACTTGAAGCGTTGACTGTAATCTTAATATTGTCTGTCTGACAATACCAGTTCTTACCCTCTTTATAAATGTTACAGTCTGAAGCCAGTATCTTATCTCTGCAATATTCCACAACATCTGCTCTTTCCAGCCGCAGATTTT
>MHCFR00700__coassemble_1425_pt1 | contig 11446 bp, 8 predicted proteins | sample MHCFR00700__metabat2_low_PE_034 | metagenome-assembled genome bin MHCFR00700 | reverse complement strand
AAAGGAACAGAGATCTCCGAGGACGGGATCAAGGATCTTGAGGATGAACTTCAGAAGATCACAGACAAATACATCACAAAGATCGATAAGATGGTCGATGCAAAATCAAAAGAAATCATGACAGTATAGGGATATTAAGAAGGGGGCTTTGAAGTTTAAGCCCCCTTTACAGCGTATATAATAGTAAAGTGAGAGGAAAAAGATATGAAAGTACCGCAGCATATTGCGATCATATTAGACGGGAACGGACGCTGGGCGAAGTCAAAGGGAATGCCGCGTAATTATGGTCATGCCCAGGGAAGTAAGAATGTGGAGCGTATTTGTGAAGAAGCGTGGCGTATGGGAATCAAGTACCTGACAGTCTACGCATTTTCTACGGAAAACTGGAACCGCCCGGACAGTGAAGTGTCAGCGCTCATGACTCTGTTACGTAATTATATGAAGACATGTTTAAAGACGGCGGCTAAAAATGATATGAAGATACGTGTCATCGGGGATATCCAGCCGCTGGACGATGACATTAAGAACAGGATCAGCGAGCTGGAATCAGCAACAGTGAACAACGGAGGACTGAATTTTACCATAGCGCTTAATTATGGCAGCAGGGATGAACTTACAAGAGCGGCGCGCAAGATGGCCCGGGACTGTGCAGACGGGAAACTGGAGGCAGATGATATCGACGAATCAGTGTTTGAGTCCTATCTGGATACTCACGGGATCCCGGATCCGGATCTGATGATCCGCACCAGCGGAGAACAGAGACTGTCCAATTACCTGCTGTGGCAGCTCGCATATTCGGAATTCTATTTTACTGATGTTCCATGGCCGGATTTTACGAAAGAGGAACTTGTGAAAGCAATCGAGGAATATAACCACAGACACAGAAGATTCGGCGGAGTAGAGGAGGCGTGAAGTTTATGTTCAGAACAAGACTGTTAAGCGGGATCCTTTTGATGATCATTGCGCTTGTGACTCTGATCAGAGGCGGAAATCTTCTTTTCTTTGTCCTGCTGGTCATCAGTCTGATCGGTATGACAGAGCTTTATAAAGTATTCGGAATCGAAAAGAAACCGCCGGGGGTGGCCGGTTATATTGCTGCGGTCGCGTACTATGGGCTTCTGTATTTTGAGCAGCAGCTTCCGGGAGATAAGATGATCTGGTTTATGATGCTGTTTATGGCATTTTTGATCTGCGAGATGGCAACTCTGGTATTTGGCTATCCAAAGTACAACACCCAGCAGATATTTGCGGCATTTTTCGGACTCTTTTACGTGACGGTGATGCTGTCCTACATTTACCAGACAAGACTGCTGGAAGGCGGCATCTTCACGGTATGGCTCGTATTTGTATGCTCCTGGGGATGTGATACCTGTGCATACTGTGTGGGTATGCTGATCGGGAAGCATAAGATGGCACCGGTCTTAAGTCCGAAGAAATCGATAGAAGGCGGTATCGGCGGGATCCTGGGTGCGGCTCTTATCGGCGTGCTCTATGCACTGGCGATCAATCACTGGGGCGGCGCAGAGTCAGAAGTATTTACCTATGCGGTCATCGGGGCTGTCGGCGGCGCGATATCCCAGATCGGTGATCTGGCGGCGTCCGCGATCAAGCGGTACCACAATATCAAGGATTATGGCAGGCTGATCCCCGGACACGGCGGGATCCTGGACCGGTTTGACAGTGTCATTTTTACGGCGCCGATCATATACTATCTTGCCATCCTTCTGTAAATGAAAATGGTACAACTGAACTGATACGAAAATGAGGTTAAAACAGATGAAAAAAATCGCAATTCTGGGTTCCACGGGTTCCATCGGAACCCAGACACTTGAAATTGTAAGGACGAACAAAGATATCAAAGTGACGGCTCTTGCAGCAGGACGCAATATTGACCTCCTGGAAAAACAGATCCGTGAGTTTGAGCCGAAGCTGGCAGCAGTGTGGAGTGAAGAGCTGGCCTCCGAACTAAAGAGCCGCGTCCGGGATATGCAGGTGGAAATCCTTGCCGGCATGGACGGACTGCTGGCAGTTGCTGCTGAGCAGGAGTCAGAGATCCTTGTGACGGCTATTGTTGGTATGATCGGAATCCTTCCGACCATTGAAGCGATCAAAGCAGGAAAAAACATCGCGCTGGCAAATAAGGAAACACTCGTGACGGCAGGACATATCATTATGCCGCTGGCCGGGCAGTATCATGTGTCTATCCTTCCGGTGGACAGCGAGCACAGCGCGATCTTCCAGTCATTGCAGGGCGGACAGAGAAAGGCGCTGCACAAGATACTCTTAACCGCATCAGGCGGTCCGTTCCGTGGAAAGAAGAAAGAAGAGCTGGAGAATATACAGGTGGAAGACGCCCTGAAGCATCCGAACTGGGCGATGGGGCGCAAGATTACCATTGATTCATCCACCATGGTAAACAAAGGTCTGGAAGTAATCGAGGCAAAATGGCTCTTTGGAGTCACTGTGGACCAGATCCAGGTGGTCGTCCAGCCTCAGAGCATCATCCATTCTATGGTGGAATATGAAGACGGCGCTGTTATTGCACAGCTCGGGACGCCGGACATGAAGCTTCCGATCCAATATGCGCTTTATTATCCTGAGAGAAGGTATCTGCCGGGGGACCGGCTGGATTTCGGACAGCTTTCCCGAATCACATTTGAGAAGCCGGATATGGAGACCTTCTACGGACTGAAACTGGCGATCGAGGCGGGGAAAAAGGGGGGCTCTCTTCCGACAGTATTCAATGCTGCCAATGAAAAAGCGGTGGCACTGTTCCTTGACCGGAAGATCCGGTATCTCCAGATACCCGAGATCATCCGGGGGTGTATGGAAAACCATAAGAATATTGCTGACCCGAGTGTGGAAGAGATACTAAAGACAGAGCAGGAAACATATGAATTTATTAAAAACAGGTGGTAATACATGGGTATAATCATAGCAATCCTACTATTCAGTTTTATAATCATCTTCCATGAGCTGGGGCATTTCCTCCTCGCAAAGGCAAACGGCATCCGGGTGGATGAATTTTCTCTGGGGTTAGGGCCGACATTGTTTGGCAGGAAGATCGGAGAGACATTTTTTTGCATCAAGCTGCTCCCGTTCGGCGGCGCCTGCATGATGGGTGAGGACGATACGGACGACATGTCTGAAGGAAGTTTTAACAGCAAATCTGTATGGGCGAGGATATCTGTTATTGCGGCGGGGCCGCTTTTTAATCTTCTACTTGCCTGGATCTTCTGCGTGATCCTTGTGGGGGCGACAGGTTACACGTCCACTGAGATCACTGCCGTAACGGACGGTTATTCCGCGCAGGAACAGGGGCTGCGGCCGGGAGACGTGATCAAAGAGATCAATGGACGTAATGTCCACATCTGGGAAGAAGTGCATCTCTATACTTTGACTCATCCGGATGATACAGCTTACGAAGTTGTGTATGAACGCGACGGGGAAGAGTATACAGCGCAGATTGAGCCTAGACAGCTGGAAGGAGATGCGTCTCCTATGCTGGGAGTGAATGGCGGAAGCCATGAGCGCCCGGGCTTTTTTGGAACTATGCAGTACGGCTTCTACAGGCTGAAGTACTGGATGAATTATACGGCGGACAGTCTGCGGATGCTGGTCACGGGGCAGGTCGGTCTTCAGGACCTGTCCGGACCTGTGGGGATTGTTGCAGTCGTGGATGATGTCTACGAGTCGGCCGCCCCGTCGGGAATTCTGACAATTGTCTTAAGTCTGATGAATTTCGGGACTCTGCTGTCAGCAAATCTGGGAGTGATGAATCTGCTTCCCATACCGGCGCTGGACGGCGGCAGACTTGTATTTCTGGCTGTGGAAGCTGTACGCCGCAAGAGGATTCCGCCTGAGAAGGAGGGAATGGTGCATTTTGCCGGATTTGCACTTCTCATGCTGCTTATGGTGGTGGTCATGTTCAATGATATCATGAAATTGTTCTAAAGATTGTCTTCCGCATATATAATTAACAGATCATTTTTATTTATGCGGGAGACATTTTACATGCGGGATATAAGAGCAATGCAGGATGAGGCTGCGGGCAAGGGCGAACTCCAGATCAATGTCACATCGACACTGGATTCCCGTCCCATAGCGGAAGCGAGGATATCCATCTCCTATACAGGGGTGCCGGAACAGACATTGGAGCAGGTGACAACGGATTCATCCGGACAGAGTGAAGTGCTCACTCTGGATGCCCCGCCGGAAGAATGGAGTCTGGATCCGAATAACGAGAGACAGCCATATTCCGAGTACACACTGGATGTCAGTGCTCCGGGATTTGAGCCGGTGAGCATCGCCGGCACAGAGATACTTGCAAATGTAAAGGCTATCCAGAATGTCAGGATGCGGCCAAGCGTTGCAGGCGGGGAAGAAGAGGAAGTGTTCGTCATCCCCGCCCATACTTTATACGGGGATTATCCGCCCAAGATCGCAGAGGATGAGATCAAACCTACGAATGAGTCGGGAGAGATCGTTTTAAGCCGTGTGGTCGTGCCGGAATACATCGTCGTCCATGACGGGTCACCGAGAGATACGACGGCGACAAACTATTATGTTAAATATAAAGACTACATCAAAAATGTGGCGTCCAGTGAGATTTACGCCACATGGCCGGAAGATACGATACGGGCAAATGTGCTGGCTATCATGTCTTTTACGCTGAACCGGGTCTATACGGAGTGGTACAGAAACCGCGGGTATGATTTTACGATCACATCGTCCACGGCGTTTGACCATAAGTGGATACCGGAGCGGAATTATTATGACACCATATCCGTGATCGTGGATGAACTGTTTGCTGCTTATCTGTCCCGGCCGAATGTGAGACAGCCGATCCTGACTCAGTACTGTGACGGAAGACGTGTGACTTGTCCAAACTGGATGACACAATGGGGGTCGAAGGAACTGGGCGACCAGGGTTATTCGCCCATAGAGATCCTCCGGTATTTCTATGGGGATGATATGTACATCAATACCGCTGAAGAAATCTCGGGAATACCGGCATCCTGGCCGGGGTATACTCTGGAGGAGGGATCCAGCGGGGCAAAGGTACGTCAGATGCAGGAACAGCTCAATGTGATCGCAGGAGATTATCCGGCGCTGCCGAAGATCACTGCAGACGGGATATACGGACCGGCAACAGAAAATGCAGTGAGAGAATTCCAGTCCGTGTTCGGACTTCCGGTGACAGGAAAAGTTGACTATCCCACATGGTATAAAATATCGGAGATTTATGTGGGAGTATCAAGGATCGCGGAGCTGACATAAGAAGCTGTGCAGGAATATCAGAGAGGAGTTCTATGGCACGAAGAAGGAGAAAGCAAAGAGAAAGACGACACCGCAGAACAGGGTGTGCGGCTGCCCTTATAATACTTGTGATACTGGGCGCCGGGGCTGCATACGGGATACCCTGGATCATGGATCGGTTCGGAGGGCAGGTAAAAGAGACTTTCAGCGAGACAGTAGAGAAAGCAGTGAATACGCTTGCTGCGGAACAGGCGGGTTTTCAGGAACTTACGGTTTCGGCGGAGGAAGTAGAAGGCAGTTTTTATTACGAACAGCTGAGCAGTGAAGAACAACTCATATATCGTGAACTTCTGCAGGGAGTACAGGATATGGAAGAAAGCATTACGATACATGCCGGAAGAGATGACCGCCCTGAAAAAGTATATGAGTATCTCCTGTATGACCGTCCGGAGTTTTTCTGGTGTGCCGGAAGTTCACAGATGACAGTGTACGAAAATTATACGGAGTTCCATCCCGGATATTCATGTACATCGGAAGAAAGGGCTCAGAGACAGATTGAGATCGATACGGCTGTATCCGACTGTATAGCCGGAATCGATCCCTCAGCAGGAGAATATGACAGAATACGGTATGTATACGAGTATCTCGTCAATACCGTCAATTATGATGAGAATGCGCCTGACAATCAGAATATTTACAGTGCGCTTGTGGGGAAAAATTCCGTGTGCGCCGGATATTCCAGAGCGGCACAGTATCTCCTGAACAACATGGGGATCGAGTGTATCTACGTAGTGGGAACTGCTCAGGGGCAGGAGGCACATGCCTGGAATATCGTGAACTGCGGCGGAAATTACTATCAGATGGATGTGACGTTCGGAGATCCGGTCTTTCTCGCTTCGGAGAGCGGGGAAAATCTGCCGGGGAATATCATCTATTATGATTACCTGTGCTGTACGGATGAGGAAATCCGGGCTGACCATACACCGGCGGATGAGGTTGTATATCCGTCCTGCGGCTCGGACGATCTGAATTACTACAAAATGAATGGCATGTATTATGAGTCCTATGATCCTCAGATCCTTCTGGGGGATATGAACGACAGTATTTATGAAAGACAGGAGATGTTCGTGTGCAGGTTTTCGTCTTCAGAGGCCTATCAGCAGGCCCGCGACAGTGTGATAAATGAGTTGTTTCCAAAGGCGGCACAGACACTCGGATCAGTGTACGGTCTGGAGCAGGTAGAGTACACATATATCGAGGATGAAACCCATAATAAGATCATGGTTTTTTGGAATTATCAGTAATAGTTTTGAATATTTAGAAGTATTTCTGAACATTTTTGCAGGATTTATCAGTTGAATTATAAGCTCAGTTGTAGTATAATCTTTACAATTTGAGAAAGAGGGCGCTCTGGGATCAAAAGACTCCAAGAGTGCCTTTGCTATGTAACGACATGGCTCTTCTTGAATCAGCAGTTAATGAATTCTACAAAGGGAAAGGGTGAACAGATGAAGGCGTTTCTAATATTGGAAGACGGTACGGTATTTACAGGAACAAGCATTGGTTCCACTCGTGAATGTATCAGCGAGATCGTTTTTAATACTTCTATGACAGGTTATCTTGAGGTGTTGACAGATCCTTCTTATGCAGGACAGGCAGTCACTATGACATATCCCCTGATCGGAAATTACGGCATTACACCGGACATGGAGTCAAAGAAAGCATGGCCGGACGGATATATCGTGAGAGAGTTATCCCGTATGCCAAGCAATTTCCGCTGTGAGGGAACAATCCAGGATTTCTTAAAAGAGCAGGATATTCCCGGCATTGCAGGAATCGACACACGTGCACTGACAAAGATCCTGAGGGAAAAAGGAACCATGAACGGTATGATCACAACAGATGAGGATTATGATCTGGATGAGATCATTCCGAAGCTGAAAGCATATACAGTCGGAGACGTGGTATCCAAAGTGACCTGCACGGAAAAATATGTTCTGAAAGGGAACGGACTTAAAGTTGCGCTTCTGGATCTGGGAGCCAAGAATAATATTGCCAAGTCTTTAAATGACCGCGGATGTGAGGTGACCGTATATCCGGCGCACACGACTGCAGAGGAGATCATCGCATCAAAGCCGGACGGCATTATGCTGTCCAACGGACCTGGCGATCCGGCGGACTGTACTTCCATTATAGAAGAGATCCGGAAACTGTACGATACAGATATTCCGATCTTCGCCATCTGTCTTGGACATCAGCTTATGGCTCTTGCCACAGGCGCTACCACCCATAAATTGAAATACGGACACCGCGGCGGCAACCATCCGGTGAAAGATCTTGAGACCGGAAGAGTATATATATCTTCCCAGAATCATGGATACGTGGTGGATGAAGAGTCTGTTGATCCGAATGTAGCAGTTCCGGCATTCCGGAATGTAAACGACGGAACAAATGAAGGACTTGCCTATATCGGGAAAAATATTTTTACTGTACAGTTCCATCCGGAAGCGTGTCCGGGACCGCAGGATTCGGGTTACCTGTTTGACAGATTTATTGAGATGATGAAAGGAGCGAAATAATGCCAAGAGATTTAAGCATCAAGAAAGTACTGGTCATCGGTTCCGGTCCGATCGTCATCGGACAGGCAGCGGAGTTTGATTATGCGGGAACTCAGGCATGCCGTTCCCTGAAAGAAGAAGGCATCGAGGTTGTTCTTTTAAACTCTAATCCGGCGACTATCATGACGGATAAAGACATTGCGGACAGTGTATATATCGAGCCTCTGACTGTAGAAGTAGTAGAGCAGCTCATCAAGAAAGAAAAGCCGGACAGTGTGCTCCCGACGCTGGGAGGTCAGGCGGGCCTGAACCTGGCAATGGAGCTTGAAGAGGCCGGTTTCTTAAAAGAGAACGGTGTGCGTCTGATCGGGACCACATCAGAGACGATCAAAAAGGCGGAGGACCGTCTTGAATTCAAGGCGACAATGGAGAAGATCGGTGAACCGGTTGCGGCTTCTCTTGTTGTGGAGAGCGTGGATGATGGTCTTGCATTTGCCAATAAGATCGGCTATCCGGTGGTGCTCCGTCCTGCATACACACTGGGAGGAAGCGGCGGTGGTATCGCTCATGATTCCCACCAGCTCGTGGAAATCCTGGAGAACGGTCTGCGTCTCTCCCGTGTGGGACAAGTGCTCGTAGAGCGCTGTATCGCCGGCTGGAAAGAGATTGAGTATGAGGTAATGCGTGACAGTGCAGGTAACTGCATCACTGTATGTAACATGGAAAACATCGATCCTGTCGGCGTGCACACCGGAGACAGTATCGTTGTGGCTCCGTCACAGACACTGGGCGACAAGGAGTACCAGATGCTCCGTACTTCCGCGCTGAATATCATCAGTGAGCTGAATATCACAGGTGGATGTAACGTGCAGTACGCGCTGAACCCGGATACGTTTGAATACTGTGTGATCGAGGTAAATCCCCGAGTGAGCCGTTCTTCTGCTCTGGCATCCAAGGCAACGGGGTATCCGATTGCAAAGGTATCGGCAAAGATCGCGCTGGGCTACACGCTGGATGAGATCAAGAATGCGATCACTCAGAAGACATATGCCAGCTTTGAACCGATGCTCGACTATGTTGTAGTCAAGCTGCCGCGTCTGCCATTTGATAAATTCATCAGCGCCAAGAGAACACTGACGACGCAGATGAAGGCGACCGGTGAGGTCATGAGTATCTGCAATAACTTTGAGGGCGCGCTGATGAAAGCGATCCGTTCTCTTGAGCAGCACGTGGACAGCCTTATGTCCTACGACTTTACAGGACTTTCTGAGGAGGACCTCTTAGAGCAGCTTGCTATCGTAGACGATATGCGTATGTGGAAGATCGCTGAGGCAATCCGCAGAGGCATTGACTACGATACGATCTACAATATCACAAAAGTAGATAAATGGTTTATTGATAAATTCGCCATCATCGTGGAGATGGAGAACGCCCTGAAAACACAGGAACTGACTGTTGATCTCTTAAGAGAAGCAAAACGTATTGAGTTCCCGGACAATGTAATTGCCCGCCTGACAGGGAAGACAGAGCGTGAGATCCACGATATGCGCCATGCAAACGGCATTGTGGCAGCATATAAGATTGTTGATACGTGTGCGGCGGAGTTTGCGGCAGAGACGCCGTATTACTACTCTGTATACGGAAGTGAGAACGAAGTGGAGAAGACAGAGGGTAAGAAAAAAGTCCTCGTGCTTGGCTCAGGACCGATCCGTATCGGACAGGGAATCGAGTTCGACTTCTGTTCCGTGCACTGCACATGGGCATTTGCAAAGGAAGGCTATGAGACGATCATTGTCAACAACAACCCGGAGACAGTAAGTACGGACTTTGATATTGCAGACAAACTGTATTTCGAGCCTCTTACTCCGGAAGATGTAGAGAGCATTGTGGATATTGAGAAGCCGGACGGCGCTGTTGTCCAGTTCGGCGGCCAGACAGCCATCAAACTGACGGAAGCGCTCATGAAGATGGGCGTGCCGATCCTCGGAACCTCTGCGGAGAACGTGGACAAGGCAGAGGACAGGGAACTCTTTGACGAGATCCTTGAAGAATGCGGGATCCCGCGTCCGACCGGAGGAACTGTATTTACTGCCGAGGAGGCAAAAGAGGTCGCAAACCGTCTGGGGTATCCGGTACTTGTGCGCCCGTCCTACGTGCTTGGCGGACAGGGGATGCAGATTGCCATTAATGACAATGACATCGACCAGTTCATCGGCATCATCAACCGCATTGCGCAGGATCACCCGATCCTCGTGGATAAATACCTACAGGGCAAGGAAATAGAGGTCGACGCTGTATGCGACGGGACCGATATCCTGATTCCGGGTATCATGGAGCATATCGAGCGTGCCGGTATCCATTCCGGAGACAGTATCTCTGTATATCCGGCTCAGAGCCTGACAGAAGGAGCAAAAGCAAAGATCGCGGAGTACACGAGAAGGCTTGCGAAATCCCTTCATGTCATCGGTATGATCAACATTCAGTTCATTGTCTGCGGTGAGGAGGATGTGTACGTGATCGAGGTCAATCCGAGATCCAGCCGTACCGTTCCGTACATCAGCAAGGTAACGGGGATTCCGATCGTGCCGCTGGCGACACAGGTGATCATCGGAAAGAAGATCAAAGATCTGGGTTACACACCGGGGCTTCAGCCGGAGGCAGATTATGTGGCAGTCAAGATGCCGGTATTCTCCTTTGAGAAGATCAGAGGTGCAGATATCAGCCTCGGACCTGAGATGAAGTCCACAGGAGAGTGTCTCGGAATAGCGAAGACATTCGACGAGGCTCTTTACAAGGCATTCATCGGCGCTGGAATCAAATTGCCAAAATTCAAGAACATGATCATGACTGTCCGTGATGAGGAACATCCGGCCGCAGTGGAGATCGGCCGCAGATTTGCAAATATCGGCTACCACATCTTCGCTACAAGCGGAACAGCGAGAGCTCTCAACGAGGCGGGCGTAAAGGCAACGCCTGTGCGTAAGATCGAGCAGGAGTCACCGAACCTCCTCGACCTGATCTTAGGACATAAGATCGACCTTGTCATCGATATCCCGGCACAGGGAGCAGAGCACTCGAAAGATGGATTCGTTATCCGCAGAAACGCCATTGAGACAGGGGTGAACGTGCTGACGGCGATCGACACCGCGGAGGCACTGATCACGAGCCTTGAGAATACAGATATCAAGAAACTGACGCTTATAGATATTGCGACGGTATAGAAATTCGTGTTTTCCGTACTAACAAAGTATCCGCCGGGAGACAGGTATTGTTATCGCACCCGCTTTCGCTCGGGCCGTAACGCAGCGGTACATAGGAGCGCAAAAGACGCGCTCCAAGTGCCGGCGTTACTCTACGGTGCGTACACAATACCTGTCTCCCGGCTGCTTTCTTTCCCATCCCGAAAAACGAATTTCAAACGGAAGAAACAAGACCGGAACGCTCTCGACTACGGTCCCATCCCAACCGGCAGGAAAGGGAAGATAGTCGATAAAGTTCACCTTTTCAATCAATTTTCTGTAAATTTCGTGATTATCGGGGAGAGACTTCCAATTGGATGTACGAAGAAAATCATTCAGATACAGCCCTTTTGATGAACCTTTCGGGACGGGCGGGGAGGGGATGCTGAC
>MHCFR00700__coassemble_1422_pt1 | contig 11485 bp, 13 predicted proteins | sample MHCFR00700__metabat2_low_PE_034 | metagenome-assembled genome bin MHCFR00700 | reverse complement strand
GAAGGTAGTCGATAAAGTTCACCTTTTCAATCAATTTTCTGTAAATTTCGTGATTATCGGGGAGACACTTCCAATCGGATGAACGCAGAAAATCAGTCGGATACAGCCCTTTTGATGAATCTTACGGGACGGGCAGGAATGGGATGCTGCCGGTGACTGTGGATGGGCATTAGAGATAGTTAAAGCCTGTGGTGCGGCGTTGATCAGGGAAAGGATGTTGTTTGAACGAAGTGAGTTCTTCCTTTCCCTGATCGCTTTTAGCCGTATCGCAGGCTTGTTACTATATCTTATGCCCTGTAACCGGAGCCGGAAGCATCCCCTCCCCGCCCGTCCCGAATACGTGAGTCAATCCACTGTATCCGATTAATTTTCGGACGCTTTATCATGGGATGTCACTCCGATAAACACGAATTTACCTCGCAAGTTCTGACAGCGGCCTTATTTGATACCCCATCTCCTCCCATTTTGTCAGCAGTTCATCCATTATCGCTGCGTTGGTGGACGATGTGCTGTGGAGCAGTACGATGGCACCGGGATGGATCCGTCCGAGGAGTTTGTCAAAAGCCTCTTCTTTGGCCGGCTGGTCGTCCTCGTACCAGTCTACGTATGCGAGACTCCAGAAGAAGGTTTTATATCCCAGTTCTTTTGCCATCTGTAGATTTGACTCACTATATTTTCCCTGAGGAGGACGATAGTATTTGGTCATCTCATGACCAGTCACATCGAGAAAAGCGTCCTCTACATCTGTTATTTCTTTTTTAAAAGAATCCATATCTGCAATCTGCGACATATCCGGGTGATGCCATGTATGATTACCGACAGTGTGTCCTTCTTCAACCATTCTTCTGATAAGATCCGGCTCGGATTCAATGTATGTGCCCACGACAAAAAATGTGGCTGATACATTATGCTTTTTCAGGGCGTCCAGTATGGGTTCAGTATTCCCGTTCTCATAGCCGGCGTCGAAAGTGAGGTAGAGGACTTTTTCATCGGTATCCTGCGCGTAAAAGGCGTCATATTGGGCCAGTTCTTCCATAGTGGTATTCCCGGCAGGCGTCTGTCCGTCTTCCTGAAAGCTCAGTCCCCAGCTGCCTTCAGCAGATGCGGCGATCGCACCTGTCTGTGTCAGATGATGAGAAACATCTGCAATCTGACCGGTGTCAGAAGAGTTGGAAGAGCTGACCGGAGAGACCGGCGAAGAATGACCGGCCAGATAAGCCGCCCCGGTTCCAAGGATATATGCGGTAAGAAAAAGTAATAGAAAACCGACAGGTTTTCGAAGATGCTTCATGAAAAGGATCGTATTGTGCAAATAATGTGAGGGCTTATGTTTCATCTGTTTTCCCTGAGCAATAGTTATCTCAATGAAAGTATATGAGTGTAAAAATAAAAAGATGTTATTGTAATATTGCATAAAAATCAATTGTAAATTTGTGCAGAGCAAAAGTTTATAACAAGATGAGAGAGCTTGACCTGATCGGCTGAGAGGCGGGATTAGATATGATTTTAGATAAGATAGAAAACTTCCGCTATTATCAGAGGTGCATCCCCGAAATTTGGGATGCTGTTCGTTTTATTGAGAAAGTGAAACGTGAGAATCTGCCGGCAGGCAGATATCCTGTAGGGAAGGGGTTTGCCTTTGTACAGGAAGGAAAGACAAGAGCATTTGATGAAGCGGATTTCGAGGTACATAAGGATTATTTTGATATGCAGGTACTCCTTGAAGGCGAAGAAATGTGGGAATATGCAGATGTATCGACGCTTCAGGAAAAAATTCCTTATGACAGCAGTGCTGATATCCAGTGGCTTACCGGAACAGGCCAGAAGATTACTATGAAGCCGGGGATGTTTTATATTGTGTATCCGACGGATGCCCACAAACCATGCTGTCACGAAAAACAGCCCGCAGCTTACAGAAAAGTTGTCGTAAAAATCAGGATCGACAAGCTGTTACACGGGGTGACTGACCGAAAAATCCCATGGCAAAGGAGATAGGGCAATGGATGTAAAGATTGATGAGATTGTAAAACAAGTGATAAAAGAAGTGCAGAACGGGGCTTCCGGAAATGATACGGTAAAAGACGGTATACAGCTTCGGCCGGATGCCCGGATTCAGCCGGAAGGAAAGGGGGCTTTCCTGACAGGACCGGAAAACTATGAAATACAGCAATTTGAGCTCCCGGTTCCGGGAGAAAAGGAAGTTCTTGTGCACGTCGAAGGATGTGTTGTATCGGAGGCAGATGCGCAGGAATTTTTGAAAGGGATTCCAGGATATCAGTGCCCTGCTGTCGGCGTAGAAGGCACCGGGCGGGTTGTGAAAGTTGGAAGCAGTCTTATAAAAGATATACATGGAAGGACTATCAAAGAAGGAGATCTGGTGACAGCGCTTGGTTCTGTTAATGTGAAGAAAAGCGGATACGGAGATAACAAAAAAGAGATGCAGCCTTCCGGATGGTATTCTTCGTACATACTTCTTCGGGAAGATATGAAGATACTTCAGATGAATGACCTTGACCAGGATTCGAGGATGCTGTACCGTCAGGTATCGGAGATGGCAGCTTCCGTTGACCGGATATGTAAATTATATAAACCTGAAAAATATGCAAAAATAGCAGTTGCAGGCTGCAAAACAGCCGGACTTCTTGCGATTGCGGCATTGAAATGTGCCGGTTTTTCTGATATCATTGCAATAGATGAAGATGAAGGACGCCTCGCTCTCGCTGAAATGATGGGATCCAGACATAAGGTCCTTTTTACCTGCAAAAACGGCATGCAGGGAATGGTGGAGAAAGCGAGAACATGTTTTGGCGGTGAACTTGCAGATCTTGTTTTGCAGTGTGTGGAGCTTCCGGGCGGAAACAGTATTGCAAGAAGATTTGCCAGGAACGGCGGGAATACCGCTGATCTGACAAAACGTGTGAGGACGCAGCTTACCAGAGAGGCATACAGTCAGGGAGAAAAAGTACTCCGGCTGGCACAGACAGCGGAGATTCCGTTGTACAGGCTGATCACTCACCGTTTTCATCTAGATGAGATAAACCAGGCGAACTGGACGGTGCTTAGCGGTACTGGACATGTATGTGCTGTTCTGAACCGCTGAGAATGAATGAAACTATAGGAGGAAGTTATGGCGGAAGATTATACGGGAATGGCGATCGGAGTATTTGAACTGGAAAGTGAGTGTATCTGTTTTGTGGCTCTTGATGCTGCTGCAAAAGCGGCTGACGTAAAGATCCAGGCAGTGGAGAGAAACCGACTGAAAGCCGGCGCATGTGTTAAAATGAGAGGTACAGTATCAAATGTTAAAGCCGCGATGGAAGCTGCTCTCGATGCGGCAAAGGGACGTTCAAAGGTTGTATCTCACACGGTGATCGCGGCACCTTCGGAAGATACGGAAACAGCGATCACTATGACAATCGGAAAGTGAGTATGCCGGGGGCGGGGGAGAACGCCCGGGAGTGAAAAAAGAGTAAAACTGCATGGAAAGATGCGGGAAAGGACAGGTACAGATATGACGTATGGAGCTTATGGACTTGTAGAAGTCGTAGGAGAGGCAAATGCAATTCTTGTAACAGATCGTATGCTTAAGACTTCTGAAGTGGAATATGTGACGCAGGACACAAAATGCGGCGGGCATGCGCTGATCTTTGTCGGAGGAGATGTGGCTGCAGTGACAGCAGCAGTGGAGAGTGTCAGAGAAGATCCGCCGTGTGAAGTGATCGAATCGGCGGTGATATCGAACCCGTCACAGGAGATGAATGACATCGTCGAGTTATTCAAAAGCAGAAGAAAATAACAGAGAATGAAACACGGACTGTGTGATACAGAGCGAGCCGTATTTCCGGAGAGGATAGGATGATCCAGAGGAAATACGGCTCGCTTTGTATATTAAGTGGACAATTAAAAAAAAGAATAGTAGAATGTTAGATGGAATTTTGAGGATGGAAATGGAGATTACCGATTACCATGGAGAAATCAGTTTTATTTTTTGATATTGACGGCACGATCTTAAGTGAAAAGACAAGGACGATACCGCAAAGTGCCGTGACGGCGCTGCAGATGGCGAAAAAAGCCGGACATCTGCTTTTTATCAATACAGGCCGGACAATCTGCAGCATACCGACAGAAATCCGGGGAATGCCTTTTGACGGTTTTCTGTGCGGATGCGGGACTAATTTGTTCTTCCATGATGAAGAACTGCTGGCAAAGTCGTTGTCACGTGACCGTGGCAGGGCGATCATCGGCAAGGCATTTGAATGTAATCTGGGAGGGATTGCTGAAGGACCGGAAGATGTCTATTTTCCAAGTCATATTTCACGATTTGATAAGCTGGAGTCTTCACGCAGATACTTCAGACAGAGGGGGATGGGGATTGAGTGTCCGATCGAAAAAGATGATTTTATATATGATAAGCTTTTCATCTATGCAGACAAACAGAGCGACCTTAACAGTTTTTTGGAGTTTATTGATGAAGATATGGAAGCTCTGGACCGTGGCGGCAATGCATACGAGGTGGTACAGAAGGGGTATTCCAAGGCAACGGCATGCGAGTTTATGCTGGGTAGGCTTGGTATGAAGAAAGAACAGGCGTATGTGTTCGGAGACAGCAGCAACGATCTGGCAATGTTTGAATTTGCAGTCCATGCCGTAGCTATGGGGGAACACGATCCGATACTTGATCCCTATACGGAATTTGTGACGAAGGCAGTGGAAGAGGACGGGATTGCCCATGCCCTGAAACATTATGCACTTATATAGGAGAGAAGTTTGATACCAATGACGGTGGCAGCCGGATAGAGCGGAGACGGAGGTGTGAATGATAATGAAAATTTTCGTATACAGTTACAGGGAATTTGATGAAGCAGAGTATTTCCAGAAGTTCTCGGAGGAGTATGGAGTGGAGCTTGGTATATCTACAGATGATCCGACGATGGAGAATGCATATCTTGCAGAGGGGTATGAGTATGTGAGCATTATTACAACAAAGATAGACGAAGAACTGATGGAACGATTTTATGATCTCGGTGTGCGGATGATCTCTACCCGTACGATCGGATATGACCATGTGGACATCGCAGCAGCGGAACGCATTGGCATGCATGTGAGTAATGTATCCTATTCACCGGAATGTGTGGCGGACTATACGGTCATGCTGATGCTCATGTCGATCCGCAAAATGAAGAGGATCATGCAGAGAGAGGAGATCAATGATTTCTCACTTCCGGGGATACAGGGCCGGGAACTGCCGAACTTCACGGTGGGAGTTCTGGGAACAGGCAGGATCGGGCGGGCTGTGATCCGCGACTTGTCGGGATTCGGCTGTAAGATCTATGCTTATGACAAATATGAAAATGATGCGGTGAAAGAACATGCGCAGTATGCAGAGCTGGATACAATCTACAGGGAGTGTGACCTTATCACCCTGCACATGCCTTTGCTTGAGGACAACTTTCATCTGATCGATGGAGATGCCATTGCGAAGATGAAAGACGGCGTTGTCATCGTCAATACGGCGAGAGGCGGGCTGATCGACACGAAAGCTCTGATCGATGGCATCGAGTCGGGAAAGATCAGTGCGGCAGGTCTGGATGTGATCGAGGACGAGTTCGGCATGTACTATTATGACAGAAAATCTGATGTTCTGAGCAAACGGGATCTGTATATTTTGAGAGGGTTCCCGAATGTGATCGTTACGCCGCATATGGCGTTTTACACGGATCAGGCGGTGAGTGATATGGTGAAAAATTCGATTCTCAGCTGTATGTATCACGCCGAAGGAAAAGAAGATCCCTGGGCGGTTGTCTGATCGGCGATAATATTGAATATGCTGGTCCCGGATGAACTGGATCTCCAGCTGATTTGGAAAAAGGGCAGGTGACTGCTCTTTTTCTATAGGCGACAGGATTCTTCCTTTTTTTTGATCTGACAGTGGTATACTGTGGCAAACTTATGAAAAAGGAGGAACATGATGACAAAAAAGAAAAAGATCATTCTGATCACGGGAATATTGGCTGTAATCATCGCAGCCGGAGTTTCTGCAGGTATTTATCTGTATATCAACCGGTTTGATGCGGCGGAATATGTACAGGCAGTCCTGGACACATCTTACAAAAATGAGACGGATCAATATGTGGAGATCACGGGGGTGTCACAGGAGGAGGCAGAAAAGATATTTGAGGACAATCTGGATATCACAATGGAGGGTTTTGAGAGTTCTGAGATGCCGGAAGAGATGCTTCCAAAATACAGAGAACTCTTTGGGGAGATTGCCGGAAAAGTCAGTTATACTATAGGAAAGCCTGAGAAGAAGGAGAATGGGACATATGTCGTTCCGGTCATCGTCAAGCCGATCACGCTTTTTACTGATACATATGAGACGTTCCAGACACGGGCTCAGGAGTATGCGCAGGAAGTCACGGACAGTGTGATGAACGGCGGTGAGATGCCTGCAGATGAAGAAATGCAGAGTCAGATCTATCAGATTTATTATGATGTGCTCAAAGAACGTGTGGGCTCCGGGATGCTTTACGGCGGCGCAAGAAATACCACGCTGCAGGTTACGAAAGAGGGAAACAGGGAATTTACGATCGATCAGGAGGATATGGATAAGCTGGATTCTATGTTGATCGAGAGTGTGGATACCGGGGAAGAAGATGAAGAATAAAGAAGGTACAGATTTGGCGAAACGTACTATGAGCAGATTCATTTGCGGATGAATCTGCTCATTCTTTTCAAATAATCAATGAAGTTATTTCTCAAATGATCAATCAAGCTGTGACTGCAGTGCATCGTATCCGGTTTCTTTGGTCCGGATCTTCATAGCGCTTCTGATTTCATAACTGAAAATCTTACCGTCTCCTACATCGCCGGTAAAAGCGGCCTCCTGAATGGCTTCAATAACTTTTTTCTCCCATTCCTCAGAAGATACGACAATCTCGAATTTGACCTTCGGCTGAAGTACAATATCGACTTCAGAACCCCGGACGACTTCCTTATATCCTCTCTGGACACCGCATCCCATTACCTGGGATACCGTAATACCGTTGACTTCTATCTGGTTGAGGGCGTCTTTGACATCCTCGAATACTTCTTCTCTTACGATTGCTTCTACTTTGATTAACATAATATGCTCCTCCTATCCTTTCATTATTATATAGCACGATACGGTTTAGTCAAAACCGTTGAAGGACGGATAGGCCTGCTCGCCGTGCTGTGTAACGTCAAGACCGCGGATTTCATCTTTTTCGTCAACGCGAAGCTTCGTAAAGATACGGATAATGCCGATGCAGATCAGTGAACCGACAACTGCGATTGCAATCGTCACAAGGATACTGATGATCTGAGCAGTGAAGAGCCTTGTTTCGCCGAATACAAGACCATCCCACTGAGCAACGGAGTTGATAGAACTCTGTCCGAACAGTCCGGTTGCAATACCTCCCCAGATACCGCCGATGCCGTGGCATCCGAATGCATCAAGGGCGTCATCGATTTTCAGTTTATGTTTGATGATATTCATCATAAAGTAGCAGATCGGACTTACCAGTGCACCGATGATGAAAGATGCCCAGATTGGAACGAAACCTGCGCCGGGTGTGATCGCGACCAGCCCGACTACCAGACCTGTAGAGGCACCTACCAGTGTCGGTTTGCCGTCTTTGACCGTATCGATCAGCATCCATGAGAGAAGTGCTGTAGCAGCGGAAACAGATGTTGTCATAAAGGCATGTGCTGCAAGTCCGTCTGCTGCAAGTGCGCTTCCGGCGTTGAACCCGTACCAGCCAAACCACAGAAGAGCGGCTCCGAGAACAACGAAAGGAATATTGTGAATGCGGTAAGAAGTCTTCTCATAGCCGCGTCTTCTGCCAAGATAAATGGCGAGTACAAGTGCGCTCACACCGGAGCTGATATGTACGACGTTTCCGCCGGCAAAATCAACAGAACCGATGGAAGCAAGGAATCCGCCCTGACCCCATACCATATGTGCCATCGGATAATATACGATGAGGGACCAGAGGGCGATAAAAGCAAAAAGTGCTTTGAATTTCATTCGTCCGACAACAGCGCCGGTAATAAGCGCCGGTGTGATCATAGCAAACATCATCTGGAATGCGGCATACACAAGATGCGGTATGCTGTCGGAGTAAGGACCGGCATCCCAGCCTACACCGTTTAATCCCAGCCATTCAAAGCTTCCGATCACTCCGCCGTGGTCACTGCCGAATGAAAGCGAATATCCGAAAAGTGTCCACATAAATACAGACAATCCCATGATAGCCACGCAGGCCATCATTGTGTTAACTACATTTTTTCTTCTGACAAGTCCTCCGTAAAAGAAAGCAAGTCCCGGCGTCATGATAAATACGAGCGCCGCGCAGATCATTATAAATCCTGTGTTTCCTGTGTCCATAGAAATACCTCCCGTTTCCTGTAGAGCTAACAGATTTTCATGATTCCCCGGGTACTTTGTCACAAAAAAGAGTTAAACTGCTTTTTTAAAAAGAAAAGACGCCTGATCGGTGAGGGCGTTCCATTTGCCTCAACATCAGACGTCTTTGTCTTTATGGGGCATAGTCTAGCAGAATGAAATTAAAAAATCAAGCATAAAACAGAAAAAATAAATATTTTGTTAAAATTTCAGAAAAAATCTAATAAAACATTTTGATTATCGTCCAATTTTACAAAATCATTTTCCCATGGTAGAATACAGAAGGATTAATAGATATATGGAGACAGAATATGGAGACAGAAAGAAAGAACCCTGCAATCCTGATCTTTGCGGGCACGACCGAGGGAAGGATCCTGGCAGGATATGCATCCGCACATTCCGTAAGATGCTTCGTGAGTGTGGCAACTGATTACGGGAAAAGCCTGATCGGGCATCTTGAGAATATCACTCTCCTTACAGGGCGCATGGATGAAGAAGAAATGGAGCGTTTTATAGAAGAAAATGATATCCGGCTGGTCATAGACGCCACCCATCCTTTTGCCCGGGAGGTGACGATAAATATCAGGTCGGCCTGTGAAAAAGCTCGTACACATTCAGAAGAAATCCGCTATGTGCGCTGTGTAAGACCATTTGAAAAAAGGCCTTCATCCGGACAGTCGGCAGAGATATCAGAGACAGAAGACAGAGTGGCTGGAGGAGAACGCACCCAGGGGGAACGGATCATATATACAGAGTCTGTGCAGGAGGCAGTGGAATATCTGAAAAAAACGACAGGAAATATTCTGATCGCGACAGGCAGTAAAGAGCTGCATTTGTACACAGAAATTGAAAACTACAGGGAACGCTGTTTCGCAAGAGTGCTGTCCACGGAACCGGCTGTGAAGGAGAGCGTGAGGCTCGGTTTTGAAGGCAGTCATCTGTTTGCCATGCAGGGACCGTTTGCACAGGATCTGAATCTTGCCCTGCTGCGTCAGACAAAGGCGGCTTATTTTGTCACGAAAGAGACCGGGAAAGCCGGGGGCTTTGAGGAAAAAGTGGAAGCGGCGGAAATGGCCGGTGCGGTACTTGTTGTAATCGGGAGGCCCGACGAGACCGGCGAGAGCGTGGAGGCAGTAGAAGAAATGATAAAAGAGTATGCAGGGGAACAGAACAGATAATCATGGAACAAAACGGATCACAGAAGTTTTTTTACTCACTTGAAGAACTGATAAATGATGCTTTCGGACAGGATGTTTCTATTATAAGAATGGATCGTGTCCCGGGCGGGGATATCAATAATGCATACAGACTGAGCCTTTCCAACGGGGAGTCTCTTTTTGTGAAGACGAATTCCTCCAGTAATCTGGATTCCTTTTTGACAGAATCCGGAGGACTGTGTGCCCTTCGTTCCCTGAAGAAAATCGGAGTACCGGAAGTCCTGGGCGCAGGAACCGATGAACAGAGAGGAATTTCATTCCTTGCGCTCGAATATATAGAAAGCTCTCCCCAAACGCCTTCCTATTGGGAGACGTTCGGACATCAGCTCGCCGAACTTCACAGGACAGACTGTCTGGCTTATGTGGATTCCGAAAGAAGCGGAGCAAGATTCGGTTTTTATGAGGATAATTATATCGGAGCTACGCCCCAGAAGAATCACCCGAAAAAGACATGGGTTGAATTTTACCGCGAATGCCGGCTTCTGCCTCAGATTACCATGGCAGAGAAATACTTTGATATTACTGTGAGAAAAAAAGCAGACTGGTTGTTGGAGCATCTTGATCTGTATTTGCGGGAGCCTGAATTTCCGTCCCTGCTTCACGGAGATTTGTGGAGCGGTAATATGATGTGCGGTAAGGTTGGTATACCTTGGATCATAGATCCGGCAGCCTATGTAGGAGATTTTGAGGCGGATCTGGCCATGACGCAGATGTTCGGAAGTCTGCCGGAGAGATTTTACGCGGCATATAACGAGGTGAATCCGATCGACAAGACAGGATATGCGCGGCGGAGACATTTGTACGATCTGTATCAGCTCCTGAATCATCTGAATATATTCGGAAGTATGTATCTTGGAAGTGTTGTGGATATTATAAATATGTATGCCGGGGTCTGACAAAGGACAGACTTGGATGACAGAGGAGAGAAAAATATGAGACTGTTTATTGCAATCCGACTTTCAGACGAAATGAAGAAAGCGCTGATCAACTGTATGCATGACCTGAAGAAACAGGGCGTGGAGGGAAACTATGTTCCGGCGCAAAATCTGCATATGACGCTTGCTTTTATCGGTGAATACAATGAACCGGAAAAAGTAAAGAAAGTGATCAAAAAGGTGCCAATGCCGGAATTCAGGCTCAACCTGTCAGAGAAAGGAAATTTTGGTAATATCCTTTGGGCAGGAGTGAAGGGCAATCAGAAGCTGAAAGCGTATGTAAAGGAGCTGAGATCCGCGTTGGATGAAGAAGGCATCCCATATGACAGGAGCAGTTTCGTTCCGCATATTACACTGATCCGGAAAGTATCTGCAAAGAAACCGTATCAGGTCCGTTTGGGCAAAGCAGTGATGACAGTGAAATACGCTTCCCTTATGAAGTCGGAGCAGAAGAATGGAAAAGTGATATATCAGGAACTCTGATAAAGCCGGCTGTCAGAGCGTTATTCGCGAAGCGTAACAGTTCAGGCGCGCCATTCGCAAAGCGTAACAGTTCAGCCGCGCCATTCGTAAAACCGCACTTCGTGCTTATTGCGGCTGCCGCCGCTGTTTTACTCATTGACAGGCGCTCAGCTCATGGAACAGCCCATTCGAAAAATCATGCGAGCATGATTTTCTCTCCTGGTCAGCTCCATGACTGAACTGTTACCGCAATAATGGGAAAAACTTCTTGCAATGCATATTTATCTATGATATACTACGAATGTTGCAAAAAAGCACGTATGCGGATTTCTCTGATGGTGCCAAAACCGGATAACGGGACGGTCTCAGGGAACAAAACATACGGAAGATCAAAAACCAAATGGAGGAAAGAAACATGAGTGTTATTTCAATGAAACAGCTTTTAG
>MHCFR00700__coassemble_1416_pt1 | contig 11531 bp, 11 predicted proteins | sample MHCFR00700__metabat2_low_PE_034 | metagenome-assembled genome bin MHCFR00700 | reverse complement strand
TCTCTGTGAGCAACTCTTGCCATTGCAAGATACATACCAACCTCAGAGCACTCGCCCTCGAAGTTAGCTCTCAGATCTGCAAGGATGTCCTCGCTTACACCCTGAGCAACACCTACAACGTGCTCAGCAGCCCATGTCATCTCTCCTGACTGCTCCTGAAATTTCTCAGCCGGTGCATGGCATACCGGACATTCAGCCGGTGCAGCTTCTCCTTCATAAACATAACCACATACTGTACATACCCATTTTTTCATAATTTCTGTCTCCTTTTCTTAGAAAAATAATATTGTTAAGACTTTTTAATGCAGTCACTGCATTCACCATAAAATAATGTAGAACTTGACTCGATCAGCCCGTCAAAATTTTCCGCCGCCAGACGGTTGACTTCTTCAATGCTCTTCATGTCGAGGTCAAGATCCAGTAATCGTCCGCACCTGGTACATAAAAAATGATTGTGCGGTTCTGTCCTTCCATCAAACCGATCTCCGCCGTCAGGTGTTGAAATCTTGATAGCTTCACCGATATCGGTCAGCAGATTTAGATTTCTATACACGGTTCCAAGACTGATATTCGGAAAATCTCTCTTTACGTGCATATAAACCTCATCGGCTGTAGGGTGTTCTTTGGTTGTCATCAGGAAATGTTTGATGGATTCTCGTTGTCTACTATACTTCAAAGCTGCCAATGGGAATCCCCCTTTCATTGCTAAATGAGAACCGTTATTGAAATAATAATGATAACGATTACTGTAATTAGAATATAATACATTTTTTACTGTTTGTCAACTGTTATTGGGGAAAAAAATAAAATTAAGCAAGAGTTCAGCCCATGCCATTCGCAAAACCGCACTGCGTGCTTACTGCGGCTGCCGCCGCTGTTTTGCTCATATACCGGTGCTCAGCTCCATGACTGAACTGTCACAATTAAATCTTATAGTTTTATAAACTCTTTAATAGGTAAGTATATCTGTATCAAAATATTACAAAATAATTAAGAAAAATATGAAAACAGATATAATACAACAGAAAAGATAGAGAACGATGTCGATGTATGTAGACGAAAATACTGGAAAATAAGTTGACATATGCATATCAGGTTGATATAATATCAACGTAACAAATTTAACAAATATGTAACATTTAGAACTTCCTACAAAAGATAAAGACACAGATATCAAGGAGGTTTTATATGGGTAAAACACACATCAGGCAAAAAATGGTCCTTTCTGCCATGGCAGGAGTGATCATGATCCCGGGGAGTGTGCTTCAGGTATCGGCGGCTGAAGAGACAGATGAACAGCCGTTTATACAGGCATCAGGGATCGAATCGGTACTGGAAGAATGTTATGAGACAGATGTAAAAGACAATATTAATCTCTATCTGGTGCCAACAGAAGAGGGAGAGTATTTGAATATGGCATTTTCTGATACAGGAGACTATACCTATATCAGAAGTGCCCCGGATGAGGACAGTGACTGGGTTGGGAAGCTTTACAAAGATTCGGCGGCCCAGGTGCTGGATTATCTGGACGGCTGGACGAAGATCCGTTCCGGCTCAGCCGAGGGATATGTCCCTGAAGATGCGCTTATCACAGGCGGCGAAGCAGAGCAGCATGCGGAAGAATACGAAAATAATACAGTTACGGTTACCGCCCGGGTCCTCAATGTAAGAGAAGGGCAGGGGACGGACACCTCGATATTGACACAGATTGAACTGGATGAACAGTATCAGGTGACCGGTGAACCGGTGGATGGATGGTATCCTGTAAAGGTCGGCGATATTGACGGCTGGGTGTCAGGAGAATATGTGACTGAAGAAACTTCTTATTCCTATGGGGAGACAAAAGAGGAAGAAGAGGAACGAATCGCAGAAGAAAAGGCAGAACAGGAAGCGGCAGAAAAAGAAGCTGCTGAGGCATCGGCATCTTCGGTGAGCAGCACGGGAGTGTCAGGACAGGCGGTGATCGATTATGCCTGCCAGTTTGTAGGCAATCCGTATGTGTGGGGCGGGACAAGCCTTACAAATGGTGCTGACTGTTCCGGATTCGTCCAGTCGGTATATGCGCATTTTGGGATCAGCCTTCCGAGGACCACATATGATATGGTAAATTCGGGTTATGCTGTAAGCTATGAAGAGGCGCAGCCGGGAGATCTGATCCTGTACGGCGACTGCAGCCATGTAGGTCTTTATATGGGAGACGGAAATATAGTAAATGCTCTGAATTCAGACAAAGGAATCTGTATTTGCAGCGCGACATATACAAATATCTATGCTGTCAGACGTGTACTCTGATCCGGATATTGTACAAAACGAGAATCTATTATGGTAAGAACGGGAAGATTGTATTTTTAGTGAAAATGCAGTTTTCCCGTTTTCGACATTTATGTCGGTAAAATAAGCAAAATGCACAAAAATGTTTTTATTTGTAAAAATGCGTCGAAATTAAAATTTGGAAAGTTTTCAACTTATCCACACTCTAAGTAATGAAAAACGTGGAAAAAGTGAGGTTTTTCACAAAGTTATCCACATTATCCACACAAAAACATATGTTTTTGGTGAATTACTCGGGGGCGAAAAAAGAACGGACGTTTTGGTGAGTTGTTATGAAAATGTAAAATTGTCGAAAAAAATCGGTTTCATTCTTGACTTTTAAGTATTCAAAAAAACGAAAAACAGGAAAGAAACATGTCAGAAAATTCAGAAATAATTTGCTGCATAAACAAAGAAAATACTGTTGATAATTTAGATGGCAGGGATTATAATAAAAACCACTGAAGAAATTCAATTGATTTAAGGAGGAAATAGAAATGGCACAGATTTCTAAAGATACAAAAATCGGAGAACTTCTCAATATTTTTCCGGAATCAGCCCCGATCCTGATGGAGATTGGAATGCACTGTCTCGGATGCCCGGCATCCCAGATGGAGACACTCGAGGAAGCAGCTATGGTACATGGCATTGACAGCACACTTCTTGTGGAAAAGATCAATGCGGCTATGACAGCAGCACAGAAATAAACAGACAGAATAATAGACAGGCAAATATGAAAGCCCCGGAATCTGCGGCATCCGTTTGACGGACATCGCATTCCGGGGCTTTTTCTTATCCTCATAGTGTGGATAATTTTTGTACGGCATCTGCTGAGATGATGATATCACAGTGCTCCTCGAGAAATGCAAGCACGGTGGAGTCGGCTTTTTCCGGTGTGCCGTATTCTGAGAGCATATTGCAAATCTTGTTGAATTCGTTTGTTGAATGTTCTGAGGGCGCAAGTGCCAGCAGGAAGATATCTTCTGTTCCATCCTTATATAATGTATTGGCGCCTTTGTATGCCGGCGCGATAAGGCGGGCGGCCTGGATCACTCCGTCCAGAGTACTGAAAGAAAACAAGCGTACGGAAAATGAGGGAGCGCTCTGCTCCTCTTCTTTTTCTTTCACGCTGGTCCTGGTTCCTGCAGCAGCTTCTTTCACTTTATTTAAAAGGTTGAAAAATTCGTCGGCTCCCTCCAGCTTTTCGAGCGCTTCTATATTGTTAAGGGGCTCGTTCTCGCCTGAAGGTGTGAATCTGGAAAAACGAGTGTCAAGTTCTTCGGGATCCTCCACTTTTGTTATGATCAGTACGATTGAATCGGACGAGGACGGAATAGCCTCTATCATCAGAGGGATATTCTCTGCTTCAAATCCAAAATCAAATGAAGCCTGCTGCATCATATCACGAAATAAAGATTTTGCTTTCTCAGTGCCATAGGCGAGCTCGCTCAGCTTAAGGTGGCGCGCTGCCAGATCAGCATGTGTCAACGTACAACGAATCTGATTTTCATTGAGTTTCTCAATCTTCATATAATCACATCCTTATACTATATAAGATAATATGCACATCAAATAGATTTAGATACATATTCTCACGATTAGTATATACAAAAAATATGATGATGTAAAGGAAAATATATGTCCGGGGACTTATCAACAAATCTACAGTGGTTATGAACAATAAACACATTGAAAATGACCGGTATCGCTCATATAATGGCACTTACAAAAGGCAGCATCGTCGATAAATAAATATATGAGAAAGGAGGAAAGCTGATCTGAGGATGATGAGCTTCGCTGCGGACTCTGCTGTCTTTTGCGGATTCAGTATACCGCCAGTGTGTCACGATACTTTCTTATGGTAATCTGAGTAATCTACACTATTTATTGCAGTCCGTGCGAAAAAAGGAGTATACAACAGATGAAAATGGATGAAACAGTTTATAGAGAATTGTTTGCTGAGCTGGAAAAATATGAAAAGAAAGGGATTGATATTTCGATTGACGGATATCGGGCAAGTCCCCTTCAGATCGTGACAGCTTATATGACAAAAGAGGAGGGTACATATATGCGGGACTATACCCTTAGCAGGGATGGGAATATCGAAGCGCTGACGTTTACGGATATCAAAGATCCTCAGCAGGCGGAAAATACCCCTTAATCCGCCGGACAGATGAAAAAGCAGAGCGTATTTTCGCAAAATTGTTTAAAATCTCCTTAAGCAGACAAATTATTAATGACGCTTAGAGAAAATATGATATAATGATTGCGCAAGGCGCAATCCGAAGCGGTAAGATCGCTTCGCCCTGCTGGGCAGGGATTATATCGGCAACCCACGGCTTGAAAAGTAAATGGCGCTGTGCGCCGCTTCCTTTTCTGCGCATGTGGTATAATGATCGCGCAACATAATTGCTGGTAGGAGGTGCGGCATGGACGAAAGAGAAAGAAGGGGCGCAGGCAGAATGAGGAGCGGAGCAGATACCCCGCGAAAGAAGCGCCCTGACAGATACGCCCACGGACCGTCAGGCGGCGGATCCGGCCGGAGGCAGCCGGGAAGACCGGGACAGAGAAAAAGAAGCAGCAGAGCCAGGAGAAGACGACGGAATGCAGTCATCAGGTGGCTTATATTTATTATATTGATCTTTGCAGCAATCGGAGGATTTTTGATCTGGCAGAGATACGGTGCATCAAATGAGAAAGCGGATCTGGAACAATATTATGGACTGGACCAGGAAGACGAGATTGCTGTTGTGGTCAATAATGAAGTGGTCAGAGAAGATTCGGATACACAGACGGAAAATTCGGAACCTGCACCTGCACCGGGAAAGGTTTATGACGGACAGTATTATATAGAATATTCTGTTGTCAGGGACCGGGTCAATAAGAGGTTTTACTGGGACCTGAATGAGAATATCCTGTTATATACACTTCCTGACGGAAATGTTTCGGTAGAAGTCGGAAACAGCGAATATACGGAATTGACAGAAACGAAAAGTGTGGACTATACGATCCTGAAAACAGAGGGAAGGACAGCATATATTGCACTCCCGTTCATCCAGGAGTATACGAATATGGAATATGAAGTGTATGATGATCCCGGCAGAGCAGTGATCACGTCGGAATGGGGTGAGATACAGACTGCTGAGATCAAGCGCGACACACAGGTCCGCTATCAGGGCGGCGTGAAAAGCCCGATCCTTACAGAGATATCTAAGAACAGTAAGGTTGTTGTGCTGGAAGACGAAAATGACTGGATGAAAGTCGGTACAGAGGATGGATTTATTGGATATGTGAAGACAAGCACGCTGAGCGATATGACCACAGAGACGACATCCCGTGAGTTTGAGGAACCGGTATATACGAATATTTCCAAAGACTATACAGTCAATATGGCATGGCATAATGTATCCAATTCGGATGCGAACAGCTATATACTTGAGACGATCGCAGGTACTAAAGGATTGACAACGATCGCCCCCACATGGTTCAATCTTGCAGACACAGAGGGAAATATATCGTCTCTTGCTGATGCGGATTATGTAAATTATGCACATCAGTCTAACCTGGAAGTGTGGGCTGTACTCAGGGACTTTCATGGCGGGATCAATTCCTATGATGAGACGTATGAAGTGCTTAGTTATACATCAAAACGTACCAAGATCATTAATCAGGTGATCGCAAATGCGATCGAGACGGGAATTGACGGAATCAATCTGGACTTTGAACTGGTGTCAACAGAATGCGGAGAACATTATATACAGTTTGTGCGTGAATTATCTGTCAGATGCAGACAGAACGGACTGGTACTCTCGGTGGATAATTATGTACCCCAGCCGTATAATGAACATTATGATATAGAAGAGCAGGGGGTGGTGGCTGATTATGTAGTGATCATGGGATATGATGAACATACAGAAGGGTCCTACGAGGCAGGTTCAGTTGCATCGATCGGCTATCTTGAGAATGGAATTACGGATGCACTTGAATCTGTATCTGCAGAGAAACTGATTGCCGGGGTACCGTTCTTTACCAGGCTTTGGTTCGAGACTCCGAAGACGGAGGAGGAGCTTGCAGAACAAGCAGGAACGGAGGCGGCGTCTTATCCAAACAAAGTGACCAGTTCTGCTTACGGTATGACGGAAGCGGCGCAGGTAGTGGCGGATGCAGGTGCACAGACACAGTGGGATGAAGAAACCATGCAGAATTATGCTGAGTGGGAGGCCGACGGAGGCACTTACAAGATCTGGCTGGAAGATGATCAGTCTTTAGAAGAGAAACTCAAAGTTATCAAGTCAAATAATCTGGCGGGTGTTGCAGAGTGGAGTCTTGGTATGGAAGACTCCGGCGTATGGGATCTGATCCTGCAGTATGTAAATTAGTCATATACTTCAGAAAGAGACATCCCCTTTCTGCATATATATTTAATATATGTGGAAAGGGGGATTTTTTTTGCACGAAAAATTAAGGACTATAGCAGTCATCGGATGTCTGCTGGCTGTGATCATTGTCTGTTATAATGCGGGAGAGCGGATAAAAGGACATATTTTAAACGGAAGAGAAACGGCAGGCTCCGTTTCCGGATCAGGAACACTGGTTGTGCTGGATGCCGGACATGGCGGCGTTGATGCCGGAAAAACAGGTATAAATGGTGCAGAAGAAAAAAGGATAAATCTAAAAATATCTTTAAAAATAAAAAAATTGCTCGAAGAGGATGGCGTTTTGGTAGTCATGACAAGAAGTGACGATAACAGATTGGGAGATACACAGAAGGCTGATCTGAAAGAACGAGTCAGGATCATGAATGAGGAACAGCCTGTCCTGGCGGTGAGCATCCATCAGAATAGTTATGAAGGGACGGAGGTGAGAGGACCTCAGGTGTTTTATTATACAGATTCGGATGCGGGCCGGTCAGCCGCTAAGATACTGCAGGAAGAACTTAATCAGATCGAGCCGGCATATTCCAGGGAAGAAAAAGGAAATAGTTCCTACTATATATTAAAGAATGCAGAGGTCCCGGTCGTGATCGTGGAATGTGGTTTCCTGAGCAATGCGGAAGAAGCGGAGATGCTGGTCAGCAACGAATATCAGGATACGCTCTCTGAGGCTGTCGCTGAGGGGATAAAAAAATACATAGATTAAGTTTTTTTTTAATACGAATGATGGTATAATGAAATTTATGGAGACAAAAATCAGAAAAATAGATAAAAATCAAATAGATGAAAAAGTTATTGAAGAGGCGGGGGCGCTCCTGCGGGAAGGGAAACTGGTGGCGTTCCCGACAGAAACAGTCTATGGCCTGGGGGCTGATGCCCTGCAGGAAGAAGCTGCAAGGAAGACGTACGAGGCGAAAGGAAGACCTTCTGACAATCCGCTCATTGTCCATATTGCTGATTATGAACAGCTGAAAAAGATAGCGGTAAACATTCCTCCGGAGACGGATATTCTTGCAGCGCATTTTTGGCCGGGACCTCTGACGATGATATTTGAAAAGAGTGCCCTGGTGCCCTATGGTACTACGGGAGGGCTGGATACAGTTGCGGTGCGGATGCCTGTTGATCCGGTAGCTCAGGCGCTGATCCGCGCAGCCGGCGGGTTTGTTTCGGCTCCAAGTGCAAACACATCCGGCAGACCAAGTCCGACTACTGCCCGGCATGTGGAAGAGGATCTCTCCGGGAAGATAGACATGATACTCGACGGGGGAACTGTGGACATCGGATTGGAGTCTACCATACTGGATATGACAGTCTCTCCGCCAATGATCCTGAGACCGGGTGCGATTACAGCGGAAATGTTCGAAAAAGTGATAGGACAGGTGGATGTGGACAAGACTCTTTTGAGTGAGGAAAGTACACAGGCTCCCAAAGCGCCCGGGATGAAATACAGGCATTATGCACCAAAAGCAAAATTGATAATGGTAGAAGGGGATTTAAGGGAAGAAATCCTTGCGATACGACAGATCTCATATGAGGCTGACAGGAAAGGAAAGCCGATAGGAATTATTGCGACCAGCGAGACACTTCCTTTTTATAATCACGGAATTGTAAAGAATATAGGCACAAGAGAGAACGAAAAAACAATTGCGCGCAATCTTTACAGCATACTTCGGGAATTCGACGAGGAAAACGTGGATACGATCTACAGTGAATCCTTTGCTGTGCAGGGGATCGGCAGTGCCATTATGAACCGTCTGGAAAAAGCTGCCGGCCACCTCAGGATACCGGCTTCGGAGATCGTAAAACTTCAGAAATACAGAAGAGTAACCTTTGTAAGCGGTACGGACTCTGCCCGTGGTCCCATGGCGGCAGAACTTTTACGCCATTGTGATCTGAAGCAGGAATATGTGATCAATTCCAGAGGAATCGTGGTGCTTTTTCCCGAGCCGGTCAATCAGAAGGCGGAGGCAATCATGAAAAGCGCCCGGATGACGCTGGCTGACCATAGTTCTCTCCAGTTTGACGACGAGGACATCAAGGAAGATACTCTTGTCCTTGCAATAGATGAAAGCCAGAAAGAAAAGATATTGTCAGAGTACGGTGATCGCGATAATGTATTTACGTTAAATGAATTTATTGACGATGATACAGCGATTTCGGATCCGTACGGAAAGCCCCTGACTGCATATGGAGAGTGTCTGGAAGTGCTGGACAAGTTGATAAAAAAACTTGCAGATAAATTAAATTCACTTATGGAGGAAGAAAAATGACAGGAAGAACAGTAGTGATGGATCATCCGCTGATCGCTCATAAGATCAGTTATATCCGTCAGGAGAATGTAGGGACGAAAGAATTCCGTGAGGTTATAGGAGAAATTGCCCAGCTTATGTGCTATGAGGCGACAAGAGACCTTAAGACAGAAGAAGTGACGATAAAGACGCCTATCGCTGAAATGACGGGAAAAGTCCTTGCGGGAAAAAAGCTGGCGATCGTTCCTATCCTGCGCGCTGGTCTGGGAATGGTGGACGGAATGCTGTCCCTGATCCCGACTGCGAAAGTAGGACATATCGGTCTTTACAGAGATCCGGAGACATTGGAGCCGGTAGAGTATTACTGTAAACTGCCGGCGGACTGCGGCGAAAGAGAAGTATTTGTGGTGGATCCTATGCTTGCAACGGGCGGATCCAGTGTGGCTGCAATACGTATGCTGAAGGAGAAAGGTGTGAAGCATATCCGTTTTCTGTGTATCCTGGCTGCTCCGGAAGGTGTGAAACGCATGCAGGAGGAACATCCGGATGTTGACATTTATATAGGTGCACTGGATGAAAAACTGAATGACCATGGCTATATTGTGCCGGGGCTGGGCGATGCGGGAGATCGCATATTCGGTACAAAATAGTAGAGATGACGTGAGGCAGAATGATGCTCGTGCAGTTTAAATCTGCAGAAGGAGATAATGATATGTCGGGAAAAAGAACAGATTATCTGTCGTGGGATGAATATTTTATGGGAGTTGCTATGCTGTCGGGGATGAGATCAAAAGATCCCAATACACAGGTGGGATGCTGTATTGTCAGTCAGGATAATAAGATATTATCCATGGGATATAACGGTTTTCCGATCGGGTGTTCGGACGATGAATTTCCGTGGGCGAGGGAAGGCGAAGATCCCCTTGAAACGAAATATGTGTATTCTACTCACAGCGAGCTTAATGCCATATTAAATTACAGCGGAGGAAGCCTTGCCGGGGCGAAGCTGTATGTAACATTGTTCCCGTGCAATGAATGTGCAAAGGCTATTATACAGTCGGGAATCCGGGAAGTTATCTACGACTGTGATAAATATGCTGACACTGCGGGTGTGCAGGCGTCAAAAAGAATGATGGATGCTGCGGGCGTCAGATACCATCAGTATCACAGGACGAATCGTAAGGTTGAGTTCAGCCTGTGATGTAAGTGCTCCCTTAAAGGGAGCATTTTCTTCCCCCGCCTGATTAAAAAAATACTGAAGAGATGAGGAGTATATCATAACTATGAAACGTATTTTAATGATGGTGCTGCGAAATTTGCTGATGGTTCCGTATGCATGGATACGCCTGTGCTACAGAGCTGCACATGTGGATAAATACACAGAGGAAGATATGTATGCATTTCTAAAATGGATCGATCTTCATGCCAACCGGGGCGGTAATGTCCATATAGATGTTCATGGTGCCGGTAACCTTCCGGAGAAAAACGGGTTTATGTTTTTCCCGAACCATCAGGGGTTATATGATGTTCTGGCTATTATCGAGGCGTCCCCGAGACCTTTTTCGGTAGTAGCTAAAAAGGAGATTGCTAATATTCCGTTTTTGAAGCAGGTTTTTGCCTGTATGAAGGCGTATATGATCGATCGCGAAGATGTGCGTCAGGCGATGCAGATCATTATCAATGTAACAAAAGAAGTGAAAAAAGGAAGGAACTATTTGATCTTCGCAGAAGGGACACGTTCAAAGAATGGAAATCATGTTGGTACCTTCAAAGGCGGCAGTTTTAAATCCGCAACAAAAGCAATGTGCCCAATCGTGCCGGTGGCGCTGGTTGATTCATTTAAACCGTTTGATACAAATACAATCAGACCGGTGACTGTGCAGGTGCATTTTCTTGAGCCGATATACTATGAAGAGTATAAAGATATGAAAACGACGGAGATTGCTGCAATTGTGCAGGAACGGATACAAAAAGTAATAGATGCAAATGTGTAAATGATTTGGGGGGCTGAAAGTTTTTTGATAGATTTTTGAAATTTCCGTTGACATTGAAAAGCTCATTTAGTATAATAAATTTCGCACTATTAGTGCGGAACTGAATAAAATGCTGCAGTATGTAAAAGCTGTGGTCGCGTTCAGAGTCAGGAGAAATACTCAAGAGGCTGAAGAGGCGCCCCTGCTAAGGGTGTAGGTCGGGAAACCGGCGCGAGGGTTCAAATCCCTCTTTCTCCGTTCGATATTATCCTCGAAAACTACTGGGAAAACCGGTAGTTTTTGTATGTTAAAGGTAAACTTGTGGGTGATATCGTATAAAAATACCAGATATAGTGCTGAAGTGGAAGCAGAGAAAAAAGTTGAAAAAACTTGTAAAAAATGGTTGACATTAGTAAGCGCGAATGGTATTATGGTTAAGCTGACTCGTGAGGGACAGCAAAAAACAAAAGAAAATAAAAAAGTTCTTGACAAAGCGAAACGGATTTGATAGAATATCAAAGCTGTCGCAAGAAAAGAACGACAGGAACCTTGATAACTGAACAATA
>MHCFR00700__coassemble_1410_pt1 | contig 11568 bp, 10 predicted proteins | sample MHCFR00700__metabat2_low_PE_034 | metagenome-assembled genome bin MHCFR00700 | reverse complement strand
GAGTAGGCTGGCTGTCCTTTGGAGATACCTATTACTATTGCGGAAGCGATGCTTCTATTATCAGAGGAATCCAGTATCCGGTAAATGGTGTCCTGTATACGTTTGACGGCCAAGGAGTCATGAAGAAAGAAGGCGGCTGGGGATCATATAACGGTCACAGATACTATAAAAATCCGGCGACCGGATTCCCGTATACCGGTTGGATCAGCTTTGGAAGTACGTACTATTATGCGAACAGCAATGGATGGCTAGTAAGTGGCTGGCAGAATATCGGAGGCAAATATTACTATTTCTATTCAGATACATATACTATGGCTCGCAATACAGTAATAGATGGTTACACAATCGGGCCGGACGGAGTCAGGGTTGCAACAGGACTGGCAAAGATGACAGAAAAAGCATGGGGATATTCGAGTTCTACCCCATATCTTCTGATGGTTGACAGGGATTCTCATAAAGTTGGAGTATACAGAGGAAGCCAGGGAAATTGGACAAACCTTTATTATTGGGATTGTACAAATGGAGCTCCATCTACACCAACAGTATCAGGTGTGTTTACGGTAGGTATTAAAGGATACTATTTTGATTCGGGATCAGCAAGATGTTTCTGGTACACACAATTTTACGGAAATTATCTTTTCCACACAGTGCTCTGTTATAAAGATGGAAGCATCATGGACGGAAGGCTGGGGATGGCTCTATCGCATGGCTGCGTAAGACTGTCGGTCGCAAATGCAAAATGGATCTACGATAATATACCAAGCGGCACTACAGTTGTAGTATATTAATAGAAAATATTTAAGAAGGCATGATTATAAGAGAATGAAAAAGATATGTTTCGTTAATTATGACATGTCAGTGACAGGGGGCGTTGAGCAGGTGACAACATCACTTGCCAATGCCCTTTGCAGTGACTATGAAGTATTTATTTATGGGATTTTCGGTAAGGGAAAAACTGTACCTTATAAATGGGATCCGCGGATCCGATACCGGGCAGAGCTTTCCGAGGACTGCCGGATCAGAAAGCGTATTACAAGCGTTTTTTCTCCTTTTAAGAAGTTTATAAAAGAGAATGAGATTGATGTGGTTTTCCTGATGGAAAACCACCCTGCATTGACGGTTTCTCCTGTTCGTTTTTTTACAAAAGCAAAGTATGTGTTCTGTGATCACGGCGCTTTAATGAATGAATGGGAAAAGAAGGACATTACGGCTTTCAGGTTCTGGGATTCGCTGATCTCGCACAGAACCGTAACGCTGACAGAACAGAACAGGCAGGCCTATATAAAGAAATTCCACACAAATCCTGCTAAGATCCAAAGTATTTATAACTGGATCAGGCCGGAAGTGCTGGAAAGCCGGAAACCTTACGACAGTGATTCGAAAAAGATTCTTACGGTAGGGCGTTTCAGTGAGGAAAAAGGGTATGATATGCTTGTGGAAGTTGCGAAAAACGTGTTGCCCGGGCATCCGGACTGGGAATGGCATTTGTACGGTACGGGACCGACATGGGAAGAGACAAAGAAGAAGATTGAGAGTTACGGGCTCGGTAAGCAGGTCCTGCTGAAAGGCAATGTCAAAGATGCCTGGCGTCTATTTTATCAGTATGCATTCTGCGTGCTTCCATCATATAGAGAGGGACTCCCCCTTGTACTTCTGGAAGCAAAAGCCAGTGGGCTTCCTATGGTTAGTTTTGATGTGGTAACAGGACCTAATGAGATCATCAGAGACGGGAAAGACGGGTATCTGATACCGCCGTATGATCTGGATATGATGGCAGAACGGATGGAAGAGCTGATGCTCGATAAAAACATGCGGACAGAATTTTCCAAAGAGACAGCGACAGATATTCAGAAGTTTGAAAAAGATAAAATATACGATCAGTGGAGAAAACTGATAGAAGAATTGAGTTAGGGAAAGGCAGTGGATGATGGAACAGATGAAAGTGCTTCAGATCGGTCTGGGATTTAATCCGGGCGGGATGGAAAGCTTTATAATGACATATTACAGAGAATTGCGGAAGTGTGGGGTACAGTTTGATTTTATTGCTATGTTTCCGCATATTGCATATGAAGAAGAGATACAAGCTCTCGGCGGGAAGATATATCATACCTCTGATGCCAGGAAACATCCTGTAGCGTTTTATAAAGAAATGCGAAATATTTTAAAGGCTGAGACTTATGACATAGTTCATGCGAATATGCTTTCAGCAGCGAATATTGTCCCGCTTATTGCTGCAAAACGCGGTGCAGTCAGGAAAATAATTGCACATTCTCACAATTCTTCCACTCCGGGGATGGTGCGCAATATTCTTCACCGGCTTAATAAGCCTCTGATCCCGCATTTTGCGACAGATCTGTTCGCCTGCAGTGCAAAAGCCGGAAAATGGATGTACTCGGATAAAATGATGAAAACGGAGAGATTTCATATTATTCCGAATGCTCTTGATATGAAAAAATTCCTGTATGATGAAACCGGGCGGGAGCAGGTGCGGGCTGAACTGGGTCTGAAGGACCGTCTGGTCATCGGTCATGTGGGGCGGTTTGAAGAGCAAAAGAACCATGAATTCCTTATTGAGATTTTTAGGGAGATTGCAGCCGTCCGCGAAGATGCCGTACTGCTTTTGATTGGTGAAGGAGAACTTCAGGACGGCATCAGGAGAAAGGTGAAAGATTACGGTCTTACAGATAAAGTGCAATTTCTCGGTGTGCGCAGTGACGTCCCCCGACTTTGGAAAGCAATGGACATATTTATCCTGCCGTCTTTGTTTGAAGGTCTGCCCATTGTGGCGCTTGAAGCTCAGGCCTCCGGAGTCTGCAGCATACTTGCTGATACGATTACCAGAGAAGCGCAGCTGACGGATAATGTGAGCTTTCTGTCTTTGAATGATTCTCCGGGAAAATGGTGTGAGGAGGTCCTTTCTCATATCGGTTATGTCAGGAATCAGGCAGTGAACGAAAAAATTCTTGCGGACTTTAGAAAAGCAGGCTATGATATAGAGACAGCAGCTCAAGCGCTGCTCTCATATTATAAGCAATAAATAGGGGGAAGTGTGATGCCTGAGGTAAGCGTTATCATTCCTGTGTATAAAGTAGAAAAATATATTCATAAGTGTATAGACTCTGTCCTTAACCAGACTTTCCGGGATATACAGGTGATCCTTGTAGATGATGGAAGTCCTGATAATTGCGGTCATATTTGCGATGAATATTCGAAGGCTGACAAACGTGTTTCTGTTGTCCATAAAGAGAATGGAGGCCTGAGCGACGCGCGTAATGCGGGGATGAAATATGCTGAAGGAAATTATATTCTGTTTGTGGACAGTGACGACTATATTGAACACGATATGATCGAATATATGTACAGCCGTATCAAAGATTCGGATGCTGATATGGCAACCTGCGGGATTTATGAAGTGTACAGTGACAGGATCGAGGAACAAAAGAGAGAGCCGGAATTTGTGTGCTCTGGTGAGGAAGCGTTCCGCTGTATACTCCAGGGACATACGATCCGTGGGGAAGTGTGGAATAAGCTTATACGGAAAAGCTGTATGAGCGGGATAGAATTCCCAAAAGGCCGCCTGTATGAAGACATCTATTTTACTGCAGACCTTATGCCGCGGATAAAGAAAGTCGTAGTCGGCACAGAACCGAAATATTATTATCTTCACCGCTCAGACAGTATTACGGGAAGAGCATACCGGCCGAAGTTGTATGATATAATTGACGGATATACGAAAAATTATCAGGTTGTGAAACAAAAGTTCCCTGCACTTGAAAAAGAAGCGCAGTGCCTGTGGCTCTGGTCCAGATTTATCGTGCTGGACAAGATGCTGCTGGAAAACAATTATAAGGAACTGGAAGGCTACAAAGAGCTGAAACGATTTATCAGAAGACATCTGTCCGCAATACTGTGCAATCCATATTTTCAGAAGAAGCGTAAGATATCTGCGGTTGTCCTGTTTGTGAGCACAAAGCTTTACAGACGTCTTGTTTTTATCAGTGAGGAGAAGAAGAGATAACATATGAGAAGTGAGCAGGCCTTTAAAAATATGGCTGCAAATCTGTTCCTGCAGATTGTAGTCTTTATATCAGGGATCATTCTTCCGCGATTTATCCTGCAGGCATATGGATCGAGCATAAACGGAATGATCACTTCGGTCAATCAGTTCCTGACTTATCTGGGGCTTGCAGAGGCCGGGGTGGCGACTGCTTCGGTGGTGGCGCTCTACACACCGCTCGCGCTGGGAAGAAAAGATGAAGTAAATTCGATATTGTCGGCTGCAAGAAAATTTTATAACCGTTCAGGAGTGCTATTCCTATCCCTTACGGCAGTGCTGGTATTTATTTATCCGTTCTTTATCAGCGGTCAGCTTGACGACAGTCTGGTACGATGGATGATCGTTGTACTGGCGGGCAGCACTCTGGTTGATTATTTCTTTTTAGGAAAATATCGTGTACTGCTGATGGCAAATCAGGAAGGATATGTCGTTGCCTTGATCCAATCAGTGGGAACAGTGGCGAACATGGTTGTGTCTATCGGGCTGATCTATGCCGGTGCGAGCGTGCTGGCAGTAAAAGCTGTGGCGACAGGTGTTTATGTGCTGCGGCTTTTTCTTGTAAAAGCGTATGCGAAAAAGAAATACCCTGACCTTGATTTTCATGCACAGCCGGCGGAAGGGGCGCTGAAGCAGAAAAATGCTGCTCTTTTTCATCAGGTTGTCACCATTATTGTCAATAATACAGATACAACGATCCTTACCATCTGTCTTGGCAGCAGATCCCTTCTTGAAGTCAGCGTATATGGAATATATATGCTCGTGGTCAATGCAGTAAATCAGCTTCTTACGTCTTTCTCGAACGGGCTCACGGCGGGCTTTGGTGAAGTGATAGCCAGAAGGGAAGAGGAGACGTTAAAGAAGAGTTACTCGGACTATGAATATATGTTCTTTCTTATTTTCTTTGTTGTAGTAGCGTGTATGGGAGTTCTGCTTATTCCGTTCATATCTGTATACACGATCGATATGAAAGATGTCCAGTATGTACGTCCGGTTATCGCAGTATTATTTACTCTGTTGGTATTCCTGCAGAATGTAAGGATCCCGGGACTTACGATCATCTGTGCGGCAGGTCATTACAAAGAAACCCGGTATCAGGCCGGTCTGGAGGCGGCGATCAATATAGTTGTTTCTCTGGCACTGGTATGGAGTATGGGGATGACTGGTGTTCTGATCGGAACAGTGTGCTCATATGGTTACAGATCCTTTGAGATTATTTTATATACGAACCGGCATTTAATACCGGGAACTGCAAAGACTGCTTTTATCAGGATTATAAGGAATCTGATCGTTACGGCAGTACTGATTGTGGCAGGGATATGGCTGATCCCTCAGAATATGACCTCATTTATCAACTGGTTCATATATGCGGTGGCAGCGGGAGTAGTCAGTGTTGTTTTGATCGTCGGTGTAAATTATATTGCGGAGCCGCAGGAGTTTAAAAATCTTATTCTTCGCATATTGGGAATTGTTTCGCGGAAGAAACACTGAATTATCCTTGCAATAATACTATGATTCGTATATAATGTTACGCGTAAATTGTAAAAAATAGATGAAAATAGTAGCGTACAGAGGGAAATCATGTCAAAAAACGTAAGAAGACGCGGTCGTCGGCGCGGCAGGCGGAAAAAGGGAAACTGGTTTACAAGGATGAAGATGTGGCAGAGGGTACTTGTCTGCTTTGCAGGTGTATTGCTCTGTCTTGCAGGTTCGGCCGGAATTTATGTGATGGCGAAATGGAATAAGATCGACACACAGGAAATCAAGGCTGAAGACCTGATCATCAACGAGGAAGTAAAGCAGAACAAAGAGATAGATCTGGGAGACGGATATACAAATGTTGCTTTGTTCGGCGTTGATTCACGTGACGGTAATTTGGGCAAGGGAAACCGGACAGACTGTATTATCGTTGCCAGCCTGAATAATGAGACAAAAGAAATCAGGATGGTGTCGGTATACCGAGATACTCTCCTTGATCTTTCCGAGGGAACATATCAGAAATGTAATGCGGCATATAGTTATGGCGGTCCGGTCATGGCTGTGAATATGCTCAATATGAATCTCGACCTTGATATACAGGATTATGTGACTGTGGATTTCGGTGCCATAGCGGATGCAATAGACCTTCTCGGAGGAATTGAAATCGATGTTACTGATGAAGAGGCATATTATATCAGCGAATATCTTCAGGAGACTGCTGATTCTGCCGGAAAAGAGGCACATTTCCTGGACTATGGCGGTCATCTCCTTCTCGACGGGGCGCAGGCTACCACCTATGCCCGTATCAGATCAACCGCCGGAGGAGATTTTACCCGTACAGAGCGCCAGCGCCTTGTTATTGAAAAGATGTTTGAAAAAGCGTTACAGGCGGATTTGGGGACGATTAATGAGATCATAGATGCAGTGTTCCCTCAGGTGTCCACCAGCTTTACTCTGCAGGAAATCCTGATGTATGCGTCTGCTTACAGCCAATATACACTGGGAGACAACATCGGTTTCCCGATCGACCAGACAACGGATACTCTGTCCGGTCTCGGCAGTATTGTTATACCACAGGACCTGGTATCAAACGTAACTCAATTGCATGAGTTCCTTTTTGGTACTACAGATTATACACCGTCATCAACTGTACAGACGATCAATGCAAATATTATCAGCACTGTAAATTCGGCCGGAACTGCTTCTTCGTCAGATTCGGATGAGGAATACAGTGAGGATTATTCTGACAACAGCGGAGACTATAGTGAAGACAACTATTATGACGATTCCGGTGATGATGCTTACTACGATGATTCGGGAGAGGATTCCGGAAATAATGGCAGCTCAGGTGATTCGGGAACAGGTGATACCGGCAGCGACGGCACCGGCGGTGGGACCGAGAACGGCGGTGGAACCGGAGGCGGAAGCGAGAGCGGCGGAGATACCGGAGGAGGTTCGGACGGCGGAAACGGAGGCGCCGGCGGAGGTACAGATACCGGCAGCGGCGGCGGGACTGACAGTGGAGGTTCGGACGCCGGATCTGGTGTTTGATCGTCAGTATTATGTACAGAACTAAAAAGAACGATAGAGACCTGGTGGAGATTATCCGTCAGGTCTTTATAAATCCTTTGCAAATCTGTATGACAATATTCTGGACTTTTCGCCTCAAAGCGTGTATGATAGTTAACGGGTGATTCCATGATCTGACAGAAGATCATATGGAATGTAATTAAATACAGAAGAGGTAATCGTATGAAAGTATTAAAGAAGTTTGCAGGAATGATCCTTGCCGTATGCCTCATGGTACCTATGATCGGGACTGTGGCATTCGCGGCAGAGGGTGTGCTGATGTTTTCCGATCCGTCTGCGAAGGTCGGCGATAATGTAGATGTTGACCTTGTCGTTCAGAGCAACAGCGGCGAAACAGTCGGCAATGTGGAAGTAAATATGACTTATGATCCGACAGCTCTTGAGTTTGTGAGCGGCGAGGGATTTACGGCTGACGGCTCCGGTGCACTGACATTTACCGGGACAGGAGACGGCGCGGAGCTCAGGGAGACGATGACTTTCCGCGCACTTACGACCGGCGAGGCAAAGATTACTGTGGACAGCACCACAGCTTCTCTGGCAAGTGACGAGGCACTGGAACTCAGGCAGGGGTCATCTACAGTTACGATCGCTGCTGCGGACGACGGAACGACTTCGGTAGAGCCGTCCGGAACGACAGCGGCAGGGGAAGTTACGGATATTGTCGTTACTGTAAATGGTACGGATTATAATTTTTCAGAGGCCTTTACCGGCAATGATATTCCGGAAGGGTATTCTGAGACTACATTGACTTTCAACGGCGGAGAGAGAAAGTTTGTTGCGAATGAAGCAGGAGTCACGCTTGGATATCTGGTTGACGCCTCGGGAGCGGGAAGTTTCTTCATGTATAATGCCGAGGATGCTACATTCTCTCCATATATTGAGCTGAGTATTTCTGATACGACGAGTATTGTGCCGTTAAGCCCGGCAGATTCTGTGTCTCTTCCGGAAAGTTACCAGCAGGTTGACCTGACAGTCCAGGAGCAGCAGTATCCGGCATGGTCAGATCCGATGACGCCGCGGTATTATGTGATTTACGCTCTAAATACACGTACAGGTGAAAGTGCACTTTACCAGTATGATACAGATGATGGTACGTACCAGTATTTTATCGCACCGACAGATGACACAGAGGAATCTTCCGGCGCAGTGCTTCCGGGAAGAATCGGTGAAATTATCGGTAATCATATCATGCTTGTCCTTGCAGCACTGGCGGTTGTTATACTGATTCTGTTTATCCTGATGATCGTATTTGCAGTCAAGCTGGTTCACCGTAATCAGGAACTGGATGATCTCTATGATGAATACGACATTCCTTATGACGATGAGGAAGACGAGGCGGACAATAAGAAAGCCGACAAGAAAAAAGGCAAAAAGGCCGCAAAAGAGCCGGATGAAGATGACGACTATGATGACGACGATTACGATGACGACTATGATGATGACTACGACGATGATTATGATGACGACTATGATGATGACTATGAGGAAGAGGTGAACAGCCGCGGCAGGAAGGGCGGTAAAAAGAAAAAAGAAAGCTCTTCAGATGATGATTATGATATCAGCTTCATAGATCTGTGATTTCAGAGGAGACAGATCCGTTGACCGGGATTTCTTGAAAGAATATTACCGGGATCCGGAAATGTCTCCTTTTCAATACATATTAAACGGACGGACACATTTTTATCACAATATGCCGTTATTATATGCATATAGTAAAAAACGTCAGAAAGCAGGAAAACGTATGGATAACGAGTATAACTACTATAATCCTGATAAGGACTGTCGAAGTGGCGGGAGCAGGGGCGGTCAGACGGAGCGCGGGCCTGAGGGAAAGAAACATAAAGGCGCTGCGATAGTGGCCGGAGTTGCAGGGCTTGCAATCTTATTCGGTGCTGTATCCAGTGCGGTGTTTCTGACCTCTAATATTGTCGGGAGCAGGATTCTCGGTTTAGGCAGTTCATCAGATGGCTCGTCCGCATCTTCGGATAAGATCAACAGCGGGGCTTCTCTGTCAAGGTCCGCCACTGTCGTTACATCAGATGTGTCTGATGTCGTGGAACAGGTGATGCCTTCCATCGTGTCAATTACCAGTATGTCGGTGGAGGAAGTGCAGAGCTTTTTTGGCACTACCTGGCAGAAACAGAGTGAGGGAGCCGGGACGGGGATCATTATAAGTGAAAATGATTCAGAACTTTTGATCGTTACAAATAATCATGTTGTTGAGAACAGCGACGCCCTTACAGTTACTTTTAACGATGAAACCAGTGTGTCAGCTGATATAAAAGGCATTGATGATGCCTGCGATGTAGCCTTGCTCTCGGTCCCCACTGAATCGCTCTCTGAAGATACGCTTGGTTCGCTTGCCACAGCAACTCTCGGGGACTCGACAAAGCTCAAGGTGGGAGAACCGGCCATTGCCATCGGGAATGCGCTGGGATACGGTCAGTCTGTTACTACAGGGGTGATCAGTGCGCTTGACCGGTCAGTTGCAGCGACAGACAGCAGGACCGGGGAGACAAAAGAGGATGGCGTCAATCTGATCCAGACGGATGCAGCGATCAATGAAGGAAACAGCGGCGGCGCGCTTGTCAATGTGAACGGCGAGGTGATCGGTATCAATTCTGCAAAGCTGATCGGTGACAGTGTGGAAGGAATCGGGTATGCCATTCCTATCAGCGATGTCTCTGATCTGATCCAGGGACTGATGAATCAGGAAACGAAAGAAAAAGTAGATGAAGATGATCAGGGAATGATAGGGATTACAGGAATCAGTGTGTCTGATGCATTTTCCCAGCAGATAGATCTGCCGGCAGGTGTTTATGTGACAGAGGTTACATCCGGCGGCGGTGCAGATAAGGCAGGTATGACGAAAGGGTGCATCATCACTGCGCTCAACGGAAACTCTGTGGACAGCATGGACGGACTTCAGGAACAACTCCAGTATTATGCAAAAGGAGAGACAGTAGTACTGACGGTCCAGATTCCGCAGACGAACGGTGAGTATAAAGAACAGACGGTTGATGTAACGCTGGGATGACAGGAAACGTGACTCCCGGAGAATCTGATCGTGGATTCCCGGGAGCCGTTTTTTTATATTGCTGATCGATGCGTCTATTTGTCAAATTCAGGATTGAAAGCATAGAAGTTGCGGCTGTCAAGTTTATCCTGTACGATCCGCAGGCTTTCACCGAAACGCTGGTAATGGACGATCTCGCGCTGCCTTAAGAACCGGATCGGATCGCATACTTCCGGGTCTTTGACGAGTCGGAGGATATTGTCGTAAGTAGTCCGGGCTTTTTGCTCAGCAGCAAGATCTTCGTTGAGATCCGTGATCGGATCCCCTTTTGACTGGAATACAGTTGCAGTCCAGGGCATTCCGCTGGCTGCCTGAGGCCAGAGTGCAAGAGTGTGATCCACATAGTATGGAGCGAATCCGGACCGTTCGATCTCTTCCGGGGAGAGATTTTTTGTGAGCTGATAGACGATCGCGCATATCATTTCCATATGGGCGAGTTCTTCTGTGCCGATATCGGTAAGAGTTCCGGTCACTTCTTTGTACGGCATCGTATATCTTTGAGACAGATATCTCATGGATGCAGCCAGTTCACCGTCCGGTCCCCCGAACTGGGTTATGATGATCTGGGCAATCTTTGGATTTGTCTGCGTTATCCTGACCGGGTATTGAAGTCTTTTTTCATAATTCCACATAGATCAGCATCCTCCTTCCTGCCATGGCCATGGCTCGTTGATCCAGTCCCAGCGTTCAGCGCAGGAATCCTTTGCTGTGTCAATGGTCAGCGGCCCATATGCGGCGGCGTATTCTTTCAGCGCCTCGTTGCGCTGTCGGCTCATTTTATGAAAATATTCGAGGGCTTCCGTATCGCATGGATGAGTGTCGAGATAAAGCTTTACGTCATCTACAGCAAAGCTGACCTGGTTGATATGATTTAATAACTGCCGGCGGTTCATCTGATCATTCATCTTCGCATACCTCCTTTACCGAGGAATGGTTTATCCAGTTCTCTAAAAATAGTTCCGCACTCCAGTCCTTTACCGTGCTCGTAGATATCCTGCCATTTCTGCCAGGGAACGTAAGCCATTCCAATTGGCATATCGGCGGGAAAATGGTCATGTGTATCCGGACAGCCGTTCATCTGCCGGCAGCAGCTCTGTGAAGACTGCCCGGACTGCATGGACTGTCTGGACTGCATGCTGCGGCGCGGATAGCGCATATTATTTTGACAATTTGCCATACTGTGGCATCTCCTTCCATATTTAAACAACACTTTGTATTTAAAGTATGAGAACGGAAAACAGATGTTACAGAGGCGATGAAAAGATTCCTGAAATATTTCTTTACAATTTGATTTAAATTATATATAATGTATTAAGTCGGCGGGGTGTGGCTCAGTTTGGTTAGAGCGCACGGCTGGGGGCCGTGAGGT
>MHCFR00700__coassemble_1393_pt1 | contig 11643 bp, 10 predicted proteins | sample MHCFR00700__metabat2_low_PE_034 | metagenome-assembled genome bin MHCFR00700 | reverse complement strand
GAAGCTGTGCATTTTCAATAGATTTAGTGCGAATTATTTTTACCTGTCAAAGCTGAAAGCTGTATTATACAAATATCGACTCATTCACAGATGCAGCACTCTCTCCTTGATCTCCTGCGTCCTTCCCTGATTCCAGAACTGGGTTCCGATATAGCCGCAGGTACGTCTTGCCACGTTCAGCTTATCCTGATCTCTGTTGCCGCAGTGCGGGCACTCCCATTCGAGCTTTCCGTCTTCTGTCGTCACGATCTGGATCTCTCCGGCATATCCACACACCTGACAGTAGTCACTCTTTGTGTTCAGCTCTGCATACATGATATTGTCATAAATGAACCGCATTACCTGAAGCACTGCCGGTATGTTGTCCTGCATATTCGGCACTTCCACATAGCTGATCGCCCCGCCTGTAGAGAGCGCCTGGAACTGGGACTCAAATTTCAGTTTGGAGAAAGCATCAATCTCCTCAGTCACATGGACGTGATAGCTGTTTGTGATATAGCTCTTGTCTGTCACGCCCGGCACGATACCGAATCTCTTCTGCAGGCATTTCGCGAATTTATAAGTCGTACTCTCGATCGGTGATCCGTAGATGCTGAATCCGATATTTGTCTCTTCTTTCCACTTGTCGCAGGCCTCGTTCATATGTTTCATAACATCCAGTGCAAACGGTGTTGCTTCGGGGTCGGTATGGGATTTGCCCGTCATGTATTTCACGCATTCATACAGCCCTGCATATCCGAGGGAGATTGTCGAATATCCGCCATAAAGCAGTTTATCGATGGTCTCTCCCTTTTTCAGCCGTGCCAGTGCGCCATACTGCCAGAGGATCGGCGCTGCATCTGAAAGTGTTCCCTTCAGCCTGTTGTGTCTGCACATCAGGGCACGGTAACACAGATCCAGTCTGTCATCAAAGATCTTCCAGAATTTCTCCATGTCTCCGCCGGAGGACAGAGCCACATCTACAAGGTTGATCGTCACGACTCCCTGATTGAAACGTCCGTAGAATTTGTACTCGCCGTTCTCGTCTTTCCACGGGCTTAATGCGCTCCTGCAGCCCATCACAGGGAAGCAGTTGCCTTCTTTGAGTTCTTTCATCTTCTTCTCGGAAATGTAATCCGGCACCAGGCGTTTTGCCGTACATTTTGCGGCAAGCTCAGTCAGGTAATAATAATGGCTTCCCTCTTCTATATTGTCTTCTTCCAACACATAGATCAGCTTCGGAAATGCCGGAGTTACCCAGACGCCCGCCTCGTTCTTCACGCCCTGATAACGCTGTCTGAGCGTCTCTTCGATGATCATTGCAAGATCTTTTTTCTCAGCCTCATTCTTTGCCTCATTCAGATACATGAACACCGTGAGGAACGGGGCCTGTCCGTTGGTCGTCATCAGTGTGATGACCTGATATTCGATGGTCTGGACGCCCTTTGTGATTTCTTTTTTCAGACGTCCTTCCACGATCTCATTGAGCTGGTCCGCCGGACAGTCAAAACCGATCAGCTCCATTTCCTTCTCCACTTCACCGCGGATCTTGTCTCTTGACACCTGCACAAAGGGAGCCAGATGGGTGAGGGAAATACTCTGCCCGCCGTACTGGTTGCTGGCAACCTGGGCAATGATCTGCGTGGCGATATTGCATGCCGTTGAAAAGCTGTGGGGCTTCTCGATCATTGTGCCGCTGATCACCGTACCGTTCTGCAGCATGTCCTCCAGATTGACTAGGTCACAGTTGTGCATGTGCTGTGCATAGTAGTCTGAATCATGAAAATGAATGATCCCCTGTCTGTCCGCCTCCACGATATCCTCCGGAAGAAGCATTCTCCGGGTAAGGTCGCGGCTTACTTCTCCTGCCATGTAGTCTCTCTGCACACTGTTGACCGCCGGGTTCTTGTTGGAATTTTCCTGCTTTACGTCTTCATTATTACATTCGATCAGGGAAAGGATACGATTATCTGTTGTATTGGCCCTGCGCACGAGGGAACGTTTATAGCGGTATCTCACATATCTCCTTGCGAGGTCAAATGCGCCTGTCGCCATGATCTGGTCTTCCACCATATCCTGTATCTCCTCGACAGACGCGGCGCGGTTCAGTTTACCGCATTTAAACTCAACAAACTCGGCAATATCCTCGATCTGCGCATCCGTAAGGCTCCTGCCCTCGCTCTGTGTGTCTGCTTTTGTCACCGCCCTTATGATCTTTCTGTAATCAAAAGTCTCCTCGGAACCGTTTCTCTTGATAATCTTCATTCTGCTGTCTCCTTCCTGCTTCTTTCAGGGCTTCCGCCGCTGTATGTTCGTTTCATATCCTTTTCCACATCATATGCAATATGTGTGCCTGTGTTTTATTCTAATACAAAATATAGTGTTTTTCAATCTAAAAAATACATTATCCTGTATATTTTATAAAACCTTGTTTTGAAATCCAAAAAACAGGAAGCTGCAAAAGCTTTGTTCCGTCAGAGTTGTTTTCCCATCACAGTTAGGTACAATGTCGGAACCGTCTGTCGGTCAGTATCCGGGCGGTGACCAGTCCCGCCGGCAGCATGATAATGACCAGAAGGGCGGACGCAAACCAGGAAACGGACTCTGTCAGCGCCATCTCCCCCAGATTATAGACCGCCCGGTACAGATACAGGCCGGGAACCATGATCACGGCAGCCGGCACAGTGAGGGAGATCCTCGGATACCCCAGCGGTCCGTTCAGACATGACGCAAGGATTCCCGCAGTCAGCGCCCCCAGGAAAGCCGCAGCAGCAGGATGCAGAGAAAAGACATCTGTTAATTCCAGCCGCAGCGTATTGGCCGCCATGCCGATCAGCGCCGCGGACAGAGCGATCGGAAAAGAACTGTTGAACATGACCGAAAAACCGAACACGCCGCAGAAAGATGCAAGAAGGCGCAGGAAGAAAAGCGGAACCGGACTTATCTCCCGTGCAGAGAAATCCAACGGCTGCAGCTTCAGCATGCCTGCCGCTGCCCACGCGGTCAGCGAAGCGACAAGGACAACGATCACTGCATATGCAAGCCGTTCCAGCCCGGAGCGCATATCCAGCTTGGCAAGGTCAATCCCGCTTGTGATAAAAGGGAAGCCCGGGATCATAAACAGCATCGCGCAGATATATCCGGCTTCCTGCTCCGGAGATACGCCAAACAGCCATTCACCAAGACGCATCATACCGGCATAGGTCAGGCACGCCGCGCCGACGGAGACCGGGATGCACATAAAAAGTGTATAACGCCTTTTCAGCAGCAGGCTGCGGAGATAATTTCCGGCTCCTGCTCCGAGGAAAGAACAGATCACAATGCTCCATCCCCCGCCAAGCAGAAATGCAAACGCTCCACAGGCGAGCGCCGAAGCAAGCCCGAGCAGCGCCGGGGAGTACAGCCCTCCCGACGCTTCGATCGCATCAAGCTCTGTATGGATTTCCGCAGCGGACATCCGCGCCCCTTTCTCCGGGAATTCATGGATGAACCGCTCCAGCCGGTTCAGTTTGGACGTGTTTACTCCAGTGTTTGCCAGGCTCAGCGACTGTGAGAAGGATCTCTCTCCGTCGAAACAGGTATAATCGATCGACATCAAACCGATATTTGCCGTGCAGGTAAGCCCAAGCTGCCCTGCCAGACTGTTCATCGATTCCCGCACCCGCCATGCCCCGGTGCCGCAGGACAGAAGCATCAGGCCCATCCTCCCCACAAAAGCAGCCTTTTCCGGGAGATTTGCCTTTGTGACTGCCTTTTGCGCATTTACATCCGTATAGTCATGCCAGCAGATATTCATATGGTTTGACAGCGCCATTTTATCCTTTGTATCTTTCTTTCCCGTCATCTTATGCTGTTTCCCCATCCTGATAACCGTACAAGATCCGCACAAGATCATATACCGGTTTCTTTTGTCTGAGCGGGCGCACGAACCCCACTGAGCGGACGAATGCAACCACTTCCTTTGTCTGGTCAGGATTCCATACATGTTTCGATGAAATATCCTCATACCTGCACTGTTCGGACTCTGCGATATACTTCAGGTGCCGGTTCAGTTCCCGCACGCTTTCCATCTCCCCGGGGGCGTCCGGAAGTTCCTGCGAAACCATTACGACCTCGCATCCGGGCGTCATGCTGCGGATATGTGAAACCAGTTCCCTGCACCCTCTGTCAAATTCCCCGCTTTCTTCCTGAAAAAGCGCCCGGTCCTCCTCCCCGATATGGAGCAGGAGCACGGACGGAGCCAGTTGCGCGATACAGGCGTCGTATACCCCGGCGGCATTGCGGACAGACAGGTTGTCCACACTCCTGTTATACAGGTTATCCTCCAGGCCGAACGCCTGTTTCAGCTCCCCAAGGGGCAGCCCCAGATCTGATCTGCCTCCCATGATGACGGTTCCGCCCGGCTCCGCAAGTTTATTCAGTGCTTCGTATTGTTCGGATAATTTTTTCTCCATACTCTCTCCTCCTCATTTCCATCATGTTTTTGTTTTCTTTTCCTCACATGTGGGATTGTTTCTCTGGTTTTACGATACCACACCCGTGGGGGAAATCCATTTTATGAAAGATACATACAGAATTCTTTCATTCGGGCATTTATTTTACTTTCAAAAGTACCGGATAACGAAAACAAAATAGACTTTAAAGTTCAGATATACTATAATTTATGGGACAAAACTACCTTATGGATACAGAAAAACAGATATGGGAAGCGGATATAGAAAGATGGATATAGGAAGGGGCAGGGAGTAACATGGATAAGGTCAAAAACGATTCCCGGCGCAGAGAATCTGAGGCGCGCGGCAAAGCTTCTATCAAAAACATACAGCAGATGTTCTTCCGCGCCCAGGTTCTTTTGCTTGCCGCTCTCGCCCTCTTTCTCGGCGCTGCCGGTATCATGATCAATATTCATTTCGAGCGGGAGAAAAGGGACCGGAACCTTCAGAACGTGGCGGAAGCCATTGCCCGGTCCCCTGTGATCGTCTCTTATATCAATGGAGAACGGTCGGAATCGGATCAGACAAGGATGACGGAATATCTGGATTCACTTAAAGACACGCTGGACGATATCGACGTCATTTCCGTCGTGGGCACAGACGGGCTCCGGCTGTACCACTCGGACGCTTCGCTGACCGGCACTTTCTACGACGGGACCGTGCCGGATTTTGACCAGGGCGCGGACGGCCGGTATGTATCTGACGAAACCGGGCCGTCGGGCACCCAGCGCAGGACTTATGCTCCCGTATATGACTCGGACGGGAACTATCTGGGCTTTGTCATGGCGATCATGCTCATGGAAAATATTTACACTGAGGTCCGCCAGACCATTTTGATCTTCCTTGTGATCACAGCCGCCGCGCTCCTGGCAGAGCTTCTGATCTCATCCGGGCTGGCCCGGCGCCTGAAAAAATCCCTTCTGGGTTATGAGCCGGACGTGTTCACCGCCATGTATCAGGTCAGGGACAACATCCTGGAATCCCTTGCCGAAGGCGTCATCGCCGTCAACGCAGACAATACGGTCCTGTTTGTAAACAGCTCCGCCCTGTCCATGATCCGCTCTGTCCAGCCGGAATTTTCAGACAGCGGCTCCCCGGGCTCACTAATCGGGCAGGATGTCCGCAGCATCCGTTGCGCCGCCTCCCTCTCCCGGACACTGGAGTCCGGCGAAAAAGAGACCGGGATCTCCCTTCCCGATTATAATATCGTACTCGACCAGATTCCCATTCTGGAAAACGGTGTGATAACAGGCGCAGCAGGCATCCTCCACAACCGCACCGAGTATACCCGTCTGATGGAAGACCTGGCGGGAACCCGTTATCTGGTAGACGCCATGCGCGCAAATAACCACGATTTTACAAACAAGCTCCATGTCATCCTCGGGCTGCTCCAGATGGAAATGTACGACGAGGCGTCCGCCTATATCCAGAATATTACCTTCGTCCAGCGCAGCACGGTGAGTGCGGTCATGCAGGCTGTCAATGAACCGGCGCTTGCCGCCCTGCTGATCGGCAAGGCGTCCCGTGCATCGGAACTGAACATCCGCTTCCGGCTGCGGGAAGGATCGGTTTATTCCAGGACAGACATTGCAGTTCCCTCGGAAACCCTTGTCACCATTGTCGGAAACCTGATCGACAACGCCTTCGAAGCAATGGATACAGACTCCGGCGCGGATGCGCCAAAGGAACTGCTGTTCGGGTTCTATTCCCGCCCCGGCGCCCTCCTGATCACGGTGGAGGATACGGGTCAGGGGATTCCCAGGGAATCCCTCGACCGCATCTTTGAAAACGGATATTCCACAAAAGGACAGGGCAGGGGCACCGGACTGTGGCAGGTCAGAAAACTTGCGGCAGATTTCGGCGGGACGGTTTCTGTTGCTTCGCGCCCCGGCGTGGGCAGTTCCTTCTCCGTCAGTTTTAAAAAGAAAGGGCAGGATAAAAATGTATAAAGTATTGATCGTAGAAGATGATCCGATGGTCGCAATGATCAACGAACAGTATATAAAACGGTGCAGGGATTTTCAGGTGGAAGGCGTGTGCAGAGACGGAAAGAGCGCCCTTGAATTTCTGGAAAACAATCCCGCAGATCTGGTCATCCTGGACGTATATATGCCCCGCGTAAACGGCATTGATACGCTGCGCAGGCTCCGCGAGAAAAAGATCCCCGTCAATGTCATCATGGTCACAGCCGCCAATGACCGGGACGCGATCGAAGAATGCCTTCATTTCGGCGTAGTTGATTATCTGGTCAAGCCGTTCACCTTTGAGCGTTTCCAACTGGCATTGCAGAAATTTTCTGCCCAGGCGGACGCGCTTGCCGGAATGGAAACCCTGAGCCAGCAGAACATTGACCGGCTCATTGACATGTCCGTCAGAAAAGACAGGGAAGAATACCCGAAAGGCATCCAGAAAAAAACGCTCTCCCTGATCCTCTCTCATTTAATGGATAATGGAGAGGCGTGGACGTCCGGAGACGAGCTTGCACAAAAAACCGGGCTGACCGGCGTCACCGTCCGCAGATATATGAATTATCTGCTGGAAACCGGACGCGTGGCAGGCAGGATGGATTATGGCACCGGCGGCAGGCCATGTATGCTGTACCGTATCCGGTAAATGAAACGTCCAGGAAAAAGGAGGAACCTATGACACTGCTTCAGCTTAAATACGCAGTCACAGTCGCCGCCGCAGGCACGTTCAGCGGCGCGGCAAAACAGTTATTTATTACCCAGCCCAGCCTGACCGCATCCATAAAAGATCTGGAAAACGAACTGGGGATCACGATCTTTACCCGTACGAATAAGGGCGCAGTCCTCTCCCCGGAAGGCGAGGAATTCCTGGGCTACGCCAGACAGGTCATAGAGCAGACCTCGCTGATCGAGGAACGATATTTTGGCTCTGCTCCGGTAAAACATCAGTTCTGCGTTTCCACACAGCACTACTCTTTCGCTGTGGAGGCTTTCGTAGATCTGCTGGAAAAATACGGCGGGGATGAATACGACTTCCGCATCCGGGAGACGAAAACATACGAGATCATTGACGATGTGGCGAAACTCCGAAGCGACGTCGGCGTCCTTTATCTAAATCCATTCAATGAAACGATCATCCGGAAAAACCTGCGGGAAAATGCCCTGGATTTCCACCGTCTTTTCATCGCTAGGCCCCATGTATTTCTCAGCGCTTTCAGTCCGCTGGCAGACAGAAAATCCCTGACACTGGAGGATCTGAAAGACTATCCCCGGCTTTCCTATGAGCAGGGCGAACATAATTCGTTCTACTACTCCGAAGAAATCCTCAGCACAAGGGAGAGCCGGAAAGATATCATGGTCAGCGACCGTGCGACACTGTTTAACCTCCTGGTCGGTTTGAACGGCTATACGATCTGCAGCGGCGTCATTAATGAAAAGCTGAACGGGGAGCACATCATCTCTGTCCCGCTGGAAGCAGACGACTATATGGAGATCGGCTATATCACCAACACCCGTGTTGTTCCCGGACGTTTTGCTTCCCTGTACATCGGGGCGCTGAAGCATTATGCCGCAGACCGGAGTCAGGCAGAAATCCGGAAGTAAAGATTCGATTCTTCCAGCGTTTCCGCTATAGATTTTGTCTATAACAAACAGTCATTTTTATATATTTTACGCAGAAATCATACCGGACTTATAATCAATCCCGGGAAAAGCAGAATGGAAGTCAGCCTTTTCCTATAACAATGAACGGAGATGAAAATATGAACACAGATTTAAGACAAAACCCTTTTTCTATTCCATTCCGGTATGATCATGTCGGAAGTTTCCTGCGCCCCGCGCGGCTCAAACAGGCACGGGAGAAGTTTCGGGCAGGCATAATATCGGCTGCCGAATTAAAGCAGGTGGAAGATGAAGAAATCACTCGATTGATACAGAATCAGAAAAGTGCGGGATACCACGTGATCACGGACGGGGAATTCCGCAGAAGCTACTGGCATCTGGATTTTATGTGGGGATTTCACGGCATTGACGAGATCGAGCTTGACCACGGATATTATTTCCACGGCGAAGAAACCACACACGGTTCAATTGAACTCAAAGGAAAGATCCGCGGCGAAGATCACCCATTTGTAGATCATTTTCGTTTTATAAAGCAGTTTGAAGATGTCAATGTCACCGCCAAACAGACGCTTCCTGCTCCTGCCCAGCTTCTTGCAGAATTATTCCGCGAAGATAACGGCGCTAAAACATCCGCCGTCTATCCGGAAAAAGACGAACTGATCCGGGATATTGCAGCAGCCTACCGCACAGTCATCCTTGACCTGTATCGCGCCGGATGCCGTAATATCCAGCTTGATGACTGTACATGGGGAATGTTCTGCGACTCATCCTACTGGAATGCAAGACAGCAGGAGCATGTTACTCTGGAAGATGAGGCTGGAAAATATCTGATGGTCAATAACCTTGCTCTTGAGGATCTTCCGGAGGACCTGACGGTCGCAACACACGTATGCCGCGGGAACTACCATTCCACCTGGGCAAGCAGCGGCGGTTACGCGCCGGTCGCCCCGTATCTGTTTGCAGGGGAAAATACAGATACCTTCTATCTGGAGTTTGACGATGAACGCTCCGGGGGCTTCGAACCGCTGCAGTATGTTCCTGAAGGGAAAAACGTTGTGCTCGGGCTTATCACAACCAAGTCCCCGGTGCTGGAAAGCAAGGATAAGATCATCGCCCGCATCCATGAAGCCGCAGGATATGTGCCCCTTGACCATTTATATCTAAGCCCGCAGTGCGGTTTTGCCTCCTGCGAGATCGGGAATAAACTGACAGAGGAAGACCAGTGGGCAAAGCTGGCGCTTGTTAAGGAGATTGCTGAGGAAGTCTGGGGATAAATGACACAAATATTTCCGGAAAAGTACAGGCAGGTCAACAGCTGCCCTGCCTGTACTCTTCCGGCGTTATCCCATACATCTTTCGGAATACAGAAACAAATTTATTTGGATTTTTATACCCTGCTTTCAGTGCAATAGCATCAACAGAAAGATCCGTATCCTGAAGCAGTCCGCAGGCGGCTTCCATCCGGCAGTTCCGCAGATAGATATAGAAGGATACGCCATATGTTTTTCGGAACTCTGTCTTTAAAGTCCGAAGGGGTATCCCATAGTCGGAAGCAGCCTGTTTTACTGTATATTGTCTGCCCGGGTTTGCCTTTATATCGTCCCCTATTTTTATAATATCTTCCATATATTACCGTTCATCCTCCAACAGACAGATAATCTCAACTTGCTTCTTTTAATTCTTTGATTATACTAGAATTCCCCTCCATTACAAGCCGTCCGGCTCAGAAAGGCTCAGCCCTCCATAATCCCAAGATACTTCTTCAGCGCCACTATATACATCTCCCCCACTTTCCCGGGCATCGCATTTTTTCTCACGACATAGCCAATCTCCATGACGCTGTTGTGATTCTCCTCATCGTCCCGGAACGGAACAGCCGCAAATTCATTGCCGTTGAGCTCCTCGCAGATGATCCCGGAGCAGAGTGTGTATCCGTTCAGCCCGACCATCAGGTTCAGCATGGTCGCCCTGTCATTTGCCCGGATGATCCTCGGGTATTCGTTGGTAGATAGAATTTCTTCTGCAAGATAAAAAGAACTGTTGTCCCCCTGCTCAAACGCAAGGCAGGGATAGTCAGAAAGCTGGCTGAAGCTGATAGACTCTTCTTTCGCCAGCGGATGATTTTTCCATAAGTACACATACGCCTGGCAGTCGATCAGATGGTGAAACTCCAGACCGGCCGAGCGAAGCAGCTTCTCCATACTCTTTCTGTTAAAATCGCTGAGATAGAGAACGCCGATCTCGCTTTTCATAGTGCTGACGTCACTGATCACTTCCGCAGTCTTTGTCTCCCGGATGGCAAACTCATATTTGGACATATCAAACTGTTTCGCCATATCCACAAATGCTTTCACTGCGAATGAATAGTGCTGGGTGGAAACGCCGAATTTCTTCTTCAGGGAACCGTTTTCCCCATACTTCTCAAGAATCGTCTCATACTGGCCGTAGAGCTGCTTTGCGTACAGAAGGAACTCCGCCCCGTCGTTAGTCAGGGTTACTCCTCTTCCACTGCGATTGAACAGTATGATCCCCAGTTCTTTTTCCAGCTCCTGCACGGCGCTGGTCAGAGATGGCTGGGAGACATATAACAGCTCCGCAGCCTTATTTATCGATTTTGTCTCAGCTATCGTAATAATATAGTTCAACTGGGTCAGTGTCATTTCTCTGTTCCCGTCTCTCTTAAAGCTTTCAGATTGTGGCGTCCATAGAGCACCAGTGAGATCAGCATCATGACAACGCAGATCCCGATCAGCACTTTCGACACAACATCCGGGATATTATACCAGAATACATGAATGATCATCATGGCATAGAGGAGCCATGTATTTACCTTTCCATGCCAGTCTGCTCCAAATACTTTTCCTGTTTTCTGGATCACAAGAAGGCCTGTCACTCCCATGAAGAATTCTTTCACTACCATAAGAGCGAGAGGTGCGATCATCAGCGGGAACCGGGTGAGCAGGCAGAACAGCATGGCCGCCTGTGTCACTTTGTCCGCGATCGGGTCAAGCACTTTTCCCAGATCACTTATCATATTGAATTTTCTCGCAATGATCCCGTCCACAGTATCTGTAAGACCGGATATGATCAGTATAATACCTGTCCACAGATAGTTTCTCTCCACACAGTACAGCCACATAAAGACCGGTATCAGGCACAGCCGGAAAAATGAGAGCAGATTGGGGATCGTCAGTATCTTGCTCTGTGAACTGCCCGTGCTTCCTTCTTTCGTATTCTGTGATTGTATATTTTCTTTCATGTTTTCTGATTCAGATTTCATTCGTTTCCTCCTGTGAAATTCATCCTGCCGTACGGATAAGATGATAGGACGAATCCACAGACTTGTCAATGATTTTGGTCTCACTTTTGTCGATGTTTTTCCCTTGACCGTCTTAATGCATTCTATATCTCTTTCTAAGCCGCAAAATTACCGGTATACAGCTGATAATACTTACCTTTCGCCGCGATCAGCTCATCATGCGTACCACGCTCGATGATCCTTCCCTGCTCCATGACCATGATACAGTCGGAGTTCTTGACTGTTGACAGACGATGGGCGATGACAAATGTAGTACGTCCTTTCA
>MHCFR00700__coassemble_1364_pt1 | contig 11847 bp, 10 predicted proteins | sample MHCFR00700__metabat2_low_PE_034 | metagenome-assembled genome bin MHCFR00700 | reverse complement strand
TTGGATGTAATGTTATGTAAGTGTCTCCAGTATCTCCAGCGACTTAAAACGCTTATCTACATACACTTCCATCAGCCGATCCATCACTCTTCCCAGCTCATTCAATACTTTTTCTGTCACATTAAATGTATACAACTTCTCGATCGTACTGGATTCTATATATTGCATGCTATATAATGTGGAGTTATCCAGCACCATGCCGTCCAACACATTTCCATCGCATTCACTGCAGACAAGCCCGCCTTTTGCCGCACTGAACACGGCCGGACGGTCTTTATCCCCACATGTTACACACTGAAACACCTGCGGCGCCTGTCCGTTGACCGTCAGAGCTTTCAATTCAAATATGTATCGGATCAGCCTGTCGGGAATATGCGGATTGATCAGCGCCCGCAGGGTCTGATAGAGAAGTTTTAACATTTCCCGCTCATCATTGAATTCTTTTGTATAATAATCGGCAAATTCGAGAAAATAGAATCCATAGTAAGCCCCGACCACATCTTCCCGAAGCTCCGCAAAATAATTGGAAATATTCGCCGACTGTATCGTATATGATGTCCTGCCCTCGTACAGCGTAAACTCTCCGAATGAAAACGGATTGACCGCGCCTATAAGCGGGCTGTTCGGACGTCTTGCGCCCCGTGCAAATGCAGAGATCTTTCCCTGTTCTTTTGTCAGTATGACCACACGACGGTCATATTCCCCGATGGGCATGGTCGAGAGGACCATTCCCGTAAGTACGATCTGATCCACGCTGTTCCTTTCCGCGGCTCTGCTCCTGCCCGCCGCTGTTTTTCTCATGCATCTTAAATTTAAGATAATCATCGATCCTGCCGCTTGCCATAAACTGATTCCAGTAATTTTCTTTCATCGGTCCACCTCTTCTTCCGTGTCTTCTCTGAGCGCAGGCTCAGGAAATCTGAAAGCATCCGCGTAATGCAAAGCAGCACTCAGGCTTCCGGACATTTCCCTCACCGTCAGAGATGATACAGTTAGGTTCCCCGATTCCTAAAAACACTATACCCCGCAAAAAATACCAGGACTTTTTGCAGGGTGATGCCTTGACAGTCTCTTTTGATATTATAGTGAATTATCAGTCAGATAGCAAATAAGATTTATCCGGATTCACCGCATGGTCATCCCACCCGAACATCAAGCAGCTTATAAATGATCAGCAGTATTATGGCGATTGGGACAAGAAATACGGCATATATAATAAATATTCCTTATACCTGTTCTTATACGGATCACGGTAATAGATGCGCGCAATCCATGTTGCTGCAACAGCAATGATCACAAATTGCAGCAATTTCCCCAGAGCAACTTCAATATACGCCGGACCGACTGCATTCAAATCTCCATATCCCGCAGCCAGCGCCAGATACAGACCTCCGTACAACAGTGCATGGATACAGATATATTTATTGAAAAGCGGCAAAAAAAGACCTCTTTATTTTAAAATGTAAAGAAGTCTTTTTTACGCAAATTATGCTATTTTACTAAAAAGCGTATCTCTCTGCTGCTCAATGACATCCGCCATTTCCATGACAACCATGTTTATCTTCCCCGCAATGTCCTCCGTGATGCCCTTCTCCATGGTGCCCTTCCCCGTGATGGCTGCACTGGATATCCGGATTATACGCAAGGTTTCCTTCGATAAGCGCTTTTACAGCCTCATCGGCACCTCCGGTAACACCACCGTACAATTGGATTCCCGCTTCAGCAAGAGCATTCTTCGCACCCATGCCAATCCCGCCGCAGATCAGGGTATCCACACCCAATTCTGTCAGGAAACCCGCCAGTGCTCCATGTCCGCTGCCATTCGTATCAACCGTCTGTTCTTTTGTGATCTGTCCGTTTTCCACGTCATAGATTTTAAACTGCTCCGTGTGTCCGAAATGTTGATATACATTTCCATTTTCAAATGTTACTGCTATTCTCATTACATTTGCCCCTTTCACCGATATTTCCTGCGCGTCCAGGCCGGACGGCCTGACGCATCTTTTCTGACAGAAGTGAATGGCCGAACCATCGCACAGCCGGTAGTCTCCGCCTGCAATCAACAGCACTTTTCCGTTTACAATACTGTCCGCGATCTTCTCCCGCGCGCTTTCATAGATTTCCGTTACTGTAGTCCTGGAAATATCCATCCGTTTTGCGCACTGTTCATGCGTCAGCTTCTCCAGATCGATCAGCCGTATCACCTCATACTCATCAACCGTCAGAGTTATGCTTGCGCCTCCTGGAATTCCATCCGGCCTGAAACTGCCGTAATCAGGCTCAGCGCAGACTCTCCTGCATCTTCTCGGTCTAGCCATACAGACACCCCGCTTTCATTTCCGCCATATGTCGAAAATAATATAGCACAATTTCTTGAAAAAAGCAATTCAAGAAAGATAGTGAAAAGCGGTATGATTTTATCCCCTTATGGCTTCCAATATTCCTGTATGCACTCCCGGGCAATCTGCACGTATCTCTTCCCGCGTTCGTAATCTCCGAAGATCGTGCCGACTTCTCTTTGCGCAACTTCCAGCAGACAGCCGCTTGCGGCTTCTGCCACACCTTTAAAATATTTTCTCAGCGCCTCCTCATCAAGCGGTCCGGGATTCGTGACATACTCCGCCCGCGGTTTACTGTAATATATGACGTTCGTTCCCCTCAGATATTCACCAACCTGATTTTCATTATTAAACGGGGATACCGAAAGCTCTCTCAGATTTTTCCATTTTGACAGATAGTCCGGCCAGATTGCATCCACCCGCTCGCAGCATCCATAAGACAGAAGGCCGAACCGCTTTGCCAGTCTGTCCTGATAGGGAAAAACAAACTCTCCAAACATTTCCGGGGAAACCGCAGTTGTTTCCTGAGACTCTAAAAATCCCCAGCACTCTGTCGTTTTCCTGACCTCATTGTCCGGGAGTTCATCTGTGAAAACAAAACTCTCCTGTGCTATAGGACTGATCCCGTTAGTCGGCAGCAAAAGTTTTTCCCGCTCCAGAAAGTCATAATATTCTTCATAGACAGTACATGCCATATCCATCACCTGGTGCAATTCTTCAGGGCAGTCGTACATAGAGCAGTAATAGTTTTCCATTCCCATCAGCTGGACCAGCGGATTTGTCATTGCTCCGGGAAGACTCCCCATGATGTGCCGAACGGGTAGTATGTCCCCCAATATCTCGTCCGCCAGCTCTGTGTACTGCCATGTTTTTTCTCTGTCAACTCCGAAACTTCCGCCACGCAGTTTGTCGATCTCTTCCTCCAGATCGCTGATCACCGGGTCTATATGATACCCCATTGCATTTTCTCCGGATGCCCTTGTAATATGCGGTTTTATCCCAAATGGATAAACATATGTATCCCACGGTATATCGAAAGTTGCTGATATGGGAGTGTCATCATCAAACAATTCTCTCCCGGCGAGTGTTTTAAGCAGCTGGGTTTCTATCTTCCTCGCAGCCGCACCTGTACACTGCATCCTGGGAGTAATGACCTCATGCTCAAAATTAGAAAACAGCAGCCTGACTGTCGGGACGCCTTTCCTTCTCCCCGCCAGATCTTTCCACTTTTTCAAAATTGCTTCGTTTTTTTCACTGTTTGCATATTCGCCCTGTTTATACGCCAGAGAACGAAGTCTCTCTCTGTCCCGGAAACTGATCATATCCATGGTATTCCTCCTTAGCCCCGGTTATTCCCGTGTTATTTTCCACTTAAGTTTACCGCTGTTTTTCTACTTAGTCATTAGTTTTTCTTGCTTTCTGATTTCAAAAAATTGCGGTCTGCATTGCACCAGGCTTCAGCTTGCTGCATTCACAAAAAATGAGAGGAAATCACTTCCTCCCATTGCATGAATAAAATATGATGATTGATTTTTCTATTCCTCTTCCCGATACCCGAAGTTCTTCATCAGATAATCACTGTCCCGCCAGTTCTTCTGTACCTTCACCCAGAGCTTCAGGTTCACCTTGCAGTCCAGCATTCGCTCAATCTCATAGCGCGCCGTGCTTCCGATTTTCTTAAGCATGCCGCCCTGCTTTCCGATAATGATCCCTTTGTGGGAATCCCTCTCGCAGATGATCGTCGCATCAATGTGCATTACTTTCCGCTCCATCTTCATACGGTCGATGGCGACTGCGATGCCATGGGGGATTTCCTCATTCAGACAATGCAGCGCTTTCTCGCGGATCAGCTCCGCCACAATCTGGCGCTCCGGCTGGTCTGTCACTGTGTCCTCATCATAGAACTGCGGCCCATAAGGAAGATATTTCAAAATCACTTTTACAAGCTCATCCGTATTGTCTCCGCTCCTTGCCGACACCGGCACAATATCCGCGAAATCATATTCCTTCCGGTATGTATCGATAGCCGGAAGCAGATCTTCTTTCTTCACCATATCAATCTTATTGATCACAAGGATGACCGGCGTCTTTACTCTCTTAAGCTGATCTATGATGTGCCGCTCTCCCGCACCGATAAATGTGGACGGCTCCACAAGCCAGAGCACCACGTCCACCTCATTTAAGGAACGTTCGGCGATGTTTACCATATATTCGCCCAGCTTATTCTTCGCCTTGTGGATACCCGGCGTATCAACAAACACGATCTGCCCGTCTTCCGTTGTCAGGACCGTCTGGATACGGTTCCGCGTTGTCTGCGGTTTGTTAGATGTGATCGCAATCTTCTGTCCGATAAGATGGTTCATCAGGGTAGACTTTCCTACATTTGGCCTGCCAATTAGGGTGACAAAGCCGGATTTAAAGTTATCTTTCATACCTTCTCCTCTTCATTGGGGACGTAGTAAAATTGGATTTTACTACGTCCCCGTTCACATTTCAGCTTAATGTCTTTACTTCCATGAACATCTCTTTATTCTCTTCGATCTTCTCTTCGCTTCCGATCACGCAGAGGGAATGTTCCTTCAGCATCGCCTCAAGCACTTTCGCGAGCGCACGGATGTCTGCCTGATCCGCATCGAGGATCTGCGCCCGTTCCGTGCGGATCATTTCTTCTGTGACACGGTTCATATACAGGTTCATGGAACGGCTGCCTTTTGCAGACGGATTCATCGGGCGGTCGATATTACTGATCGTGCCGATGATGAATTTGTTCATATCGCGGTCGCTTACATTGAAATTCTTCAGGTAGTCTACAACCCCCTCATAGATTTCCATTGTCTTCTTCAGATTCGGATCTCTGTAAGAAATAAGGTACCCCTCACCGATCCGGTTGAAATTACTCATGCAGCCGTAAGCTCCGCCTTTCACGCGGATATTCTGCCACAGGTAATCGTAGCTTAAGATAACTTTCAGGATCTGAAGCGCTCCCGTATACTCGGTGCCGCCGTCTATGAAGTTTCCTGTCCTTGCCACATACTGTACTTTCGATGAAGTCTTGAACCCCTCGTTGCGCTTCCTGCAGTGAAGGATGCACGGACCGGATACGTCATCTGCTGCATCTGCGTCCGCTCCCGCATCCGCCGCATCATTGAGCCTGCTGCCCACTGCGGCAAATGCCTTCTCCATAGGCTCAAGTCCTTCTTCCGCCGATGTATAGCTTATCATCATATTATCCTTGCGGAAGATCTTAGCCGCGATCGCTTTCAGGCTGCGGATCAGTTCTTCCTTATGTCCTTCAAAGTCTTCCTCGATCTCTTTGATCACTTCATAATATCCGATCCCGTCCGTATCGTCTTTGAACTTGGCGATCGGCGAAGTGTACGACAGGGAGCGGAGTGCCGCCGTGGTGTGTCCCGATGAAAGGAAGGACATCTGCAGGCGGGATTTCAGCATGGCAAGTATCTCTTTAAGTCTCTTCTCGTCATCCAGTTTTGACTCCATAAGGATCTCCCGCATCATAGAGAGGAGCACATCCATCTTCGGGTACAGTGCTTTTCCCTTGATTTCAAATGTAGCGCGGAAATCTTTTTCTTTTACTTTCGTCACGTCTGTATAAAGCTCCAGGGATGTACCGATACCGCCGGTGTGGACATTGATCTCATTGAACAGTTCACCGTATTCGTAATTTGTTGTATCAATAATGCCGAGCACACTCTGCAGGATTCCCACATAGGGAAGTTTCTCTTCTTTGATGCCGGAAAGATCAAACATCAATGTGACATAGCCGATGCCATTCGTCTCTACATTGTGGTGCACCATCTTCACGCCGTCGATTTCTTTTTCACCATTGTAAATCGGCGCGATTTCTCTGGAGATGTCCTCTCTGTGAAGCACAGGGATCTTCTCCAGATCTTCCGGTGCAGACTCTTCCTCCTGATACTCTTCCAGCTCTTTCGTATCCTGTACAAGTTTCTGTATCTCTTCCGGTGACAGACTGTCTTTATATGACTGCAGTTTTTCCGCAAGCTCACGGTCCATCCTTGCAGTGCGTCCCTGCTCCGGACGGATGATCACAATAGATCCGTGTGTATTATCCAGAAGATAAGTCTGTATCAGTTCTTCAAAATACCCGGTTTCCACCTGACTCTTCAGGAACTCGAACGTCGGGATCGCTTCCATATGGATGAACGGTTTCTCATCATCATAGAGCCAGCTGTCAAAGAGCTGCAGTCCGTACATAAGACCTCTCGGATAATTTCCAAAATCAGCCTCACGGAAGCGGAATTCGTGGTAATTGATTCCGGCACGCAGTGATTTTCTGTCAATACCGTTCTCGGCAATATTCTTCAGCGTATCTTCAATGACGCGGATAAATGCTTTTTTCTGCTCTATATTAGCGTTCTTCGCGATCACGGAGAAGATCGGCTGATACACACCGTTGTCGTAGGAACCCATGATATCCTTACCGATACCGGCATCCAGAAGCGCTTTCTTGAGCGGCGCGCCCGGAGCGCTCAGCAGGGCATAATCCAGGATCTGGAATGCCAGATACAGTTTTTCATCCAGAGAGGTTCCGATCACCTTATTGTAAGAAAGATAAGTATTATCAGAAATATTTTCATCGCTTGCTATAGAATATTCCTGTACTATCTCTTTCATTTCCGTAAAAGGCTGCTGATTCCGGATCTCGGAATCCACCTCGATCTGATCGAAATCAGAAAGGTATTTTTCGTCCAGCCATCTCAGTTTCTCTTCCATGTCCATATCTCCGTAGAGATAAATATAGCTGTTGGACGGATGATAATATTTCCGGTGGAAATCAAGGAACTGCTCATAGGTAAGCTCCGGTATCACCTCCGGATCACCTCCGGACTCATTTGCATAAGAAGTATCCGGGAAGAGCGAATTCAGGATCACGCGGTCGAGCACGCCCTCGGGTGACGAGAAAGCTCCTTTCATCTCATTGTATACAACGCCAGACAGCGTCAGCTCTCCGTCCGGGTCATCCAGATGATAGCTCCAGCCCTCCTGGCGGAATGTCTTGTCATTCTGATAAATATTCGGATAAAATACCGCATCCATATATACATGCATCAGGTTCTGGAAATCCTTGTCATTGCAGCTTGCAACCGGATACACTGTTTTATCCGGATAGGTCATCGCATTTAAGAATGTGTTGAGAGAACCTTTCACAAGTTCCACAAACGGATCTTTTACAGGGAATTCTCTTGACCCGCAAAGTACAGAATGCTCCATAATATGCGGCACTCCGGTACTGTCCGAAGGCGGCGTGCGGAAACCGATGGCGAACACTTTGTTCTCATCATCATTCTCCATCAGCAGCACTCTCGCCCCGCTTTTCTGATGTTTCAGAAGAACTCCCCGAGATTTCAGGTCAGACAGTTCCTTGTCCCGGATCACTTCATATGCTGTCAGATCATATATGCTCATACTCATATCTCCTTGCTGTTTTTTACGCCCTATTAGTATAACACTATCCGGAGGAGTTTAAAAGTGAAGCATTTTTCTTTTTATGAACTCATCTTTATCTCCGCTGAAATACGGTATTGCGTGAGCTGTATTTGCCGAGGATGCCAGCAGATGAATCTCACCCTTCTTTATCCCGCAGGCACGCGCGATAAAGTTCTGGGAAAATTCTGCATATTGAATGTTCCGGTATCGCACGGAGAGGTACTGCTTTGCAAAATATCCTCCGGCAATCTTTAGATATTGGTCATCCGCCCCGACCCCGGCAGTACGGTATTTTAAGATCATACCGGTCAGCAGGGACAGAATCGAAATTGCTGATATGATCCAGATATACAGCCTGTAGCGGCTCTCCAGCAGTTCATTGCACATGAGCGCACCGGCCGCTGCAACAAAGATATACACCGCCGCCGGAATTGTCCATGCAGCCCACACCGATGCAGGCAGCCGGTCTACAGGCTGCGATGCAGAAGACGCGAACTCCGGAAGGAGCAGGGAAAGCCTCTCTCTCATTTTTTCTTCCGTACAGTAGAGGACAAGGAAAGAATGCTGTTCTTCCTTGTCATCCCCCATTCCCACATTGACGATCTCCGCCATATATCTGTGCCCGATTCTTGCAAGGAACGACTGACGGATCTTCAGCGCCTGTATTTTATCTACGGGAATCGTATACTCTACTTTCTTGAAGAATCCATACTTAATATAAATCTTATCGTCCAGACGCTTTGCACGGAAATCATAATATCTGATAAAATCTTTCACTGTATCCCAGAGCGCAGACAGTATGATAAAAGCCGCCACAACAATGGCTGCTGCCGAACCCGCAAGAGACGCCATCAGGTCTGCCCGCCCGATCACCTCTGCAACGCTCACTGCAGTCCCTACGATGGCAAGCAGAAAAATAACTACTGACAGGATGCTGATAGAAAAGAAACCATGCCGGATAATGTCTGCGATTCCGGCGCGCACATCGTAATCCTCCGGCTCTCTTCCGGCAGAATATGCACCTGTCACTCTGTCTGATACTCCGAATCCGGCTCCTGTCACCGGAATCCGGCCGGCCGCCTCTTCCATCTTTCTTGTAACTTCCTGCTGGAACCACAGTGCATCGGATTTCTTCAGCACGATCTTTACATCTGTGCTGTCCGCTGTGGACAGACTGTTCGTGTCCAGCTTCACCTTGCAGGTGCCGAACAGCATCTCGATCAGATTCTGCTCCAGATTGATATTGGAAATATTCCGTATACCGATCGTGTTCTTCTTTTTATTGACTCTGCCTTTTTCTATCACAATGGCATTTTCTTCAATTGATATGTACGTTCTCGCCCAGACGAGCACCTGCCCGGTCAGACTGACTGCCAGAAGGACGATCGCACCTGTCAATATCAGAACCCCTTTACTCGTAATAAAAGAAAGATCTGATTTTGTAAGCCTGTCTATACTCTGAAACAACTGTGTGACAACAAGCACGAAAACAGCTGCGATCACTGCACCCGTCTGCTCCAGGATGACCGATATGTGATTGCGGAATCTCCTGCTCTGCCTTATCTCATTTTCTTTCATCTTCATTCCCCTTCTTCCCGTCTGCCCCATTCTGCATCATTCCCTGCGGTCTGTTTGTACCTGTTCACTCTGCAGCCTCTGCTCCGACACGATCTCATTGATCCGTTTTCTTAAATTATCTGCAATCTGCTCCGCCCTCTCATCCTCCAGAAAAGAGAGTGTCACATCACCGCCTCCGGTCGTCACGATCACCTTTGCCACACGGAACATCTGGTCTACCGGTCCCTTCTTCGTCTGGATCTTATGTATCCGCTCGATAGGGACAATGTTACGCTTTACGAACAGATATCCCTCAATAATGTCAATACACTCCTCATTGATGCTGTAACGGTACCTGTGATATCTGAAATAAGGGCTGACCAGTACGTCAATAAGTGTCAGTACAGCGAGAATGAGCGAAATCCATTTTCCTATAGTGATATTACCGGGAAATATCCAGAAATAATCGACAGCTCCGATCACTGCCAGTACAACTACTCCTGTGACAGTGCCTGCCGTGTACATACAGTTCAGCGCCCGCTTTGAAAGTTTCTCATATCTTAAATTTTCCTGCATTATTTTCCCCCGTTCTGTACTCATGCCGCCCCGTCTTAACACTGTTGTTTCAGGCTGAAAACCGTCCTGCATTTTGTACTATCATTTTAGTACAATAATACAGGACGTCTTATTCCTTGTCAACCGGTTTCTCCGACCCTCTCCTCAATTCGAATCAGCCGGTTATATTTTTCCATATTTTCCATATGACAGAGACATCCTGCCTGAATCCGGGAAACACGGAACGCAACAGCAAGATCGGCGATGAGACTGTCTGATGTCTCTCCGGTGCTGTGTGCGAGCGATACGCCGTATCCGGCTTTCTGTGCCATTTTTATCACATCGGATAATTCAGTCAGAGTGCCTGCCCGGTCTGTTCTTACAGTAATGGCATTTGCTGCTCCCATCTTGATCCCTTTTTCCAGACGTTTTATATCTGTCCGATACAAAGAACTGCCCGCAAGCTGTATTCTGTCTCCTAAACTTTCTGTTATCTCTACCCAGCCGTCCCAGTCCTCACAGTCCATTGGATCTTCAATGAAAGAAATGGGAAATTCTGCTGTCAGTTCATCATAATATACTGTCATCTCCTGTGACGTTCTTTGCAGCCCTCTGCCTTTTTTCCCGCCTTCTTCCTGAAATCTGTAGCACTTCTGTTCACGGTCATATCGTTTCGCAGCTGATGCATCTATCCCGAAAGTAACATCCTGCCCTGCCTGAAACCCTGCACGCTCGACTGCTGTTTTCAACATCCCCAGTGTCTCCCTGATGTCCGCGGACGCTGTTCCCGTGCTCCGGCATATTTCTACGCACATTTTAATCTGTGTGCGAAACGGGAGATGTTCTGCGGGGATAAGAAATATTCCATACTGTCCCGTTCTGTTTTCCATGCCTTTCCCTGTATCGGCCACCATGATCCTTCTTCTCTCTGTAACAGTGACCACAGGTACCGGCATACTCTTCGCCTGCACTCCGCCCAGATAACGATACAGGGGCAGCTTAAGAGCTGCCGCAGCGGCACATGCGACAGCGGCAGACACCCCGAAGACTGTACGGGTTCCAAGTGCACTCTTATCATCCGTTCCATCCAGCCGGAGCAGGGCTTTGTCGATATCCTCCTGATCAAATACGTTCCGTCCGATAAGCTCCTGGGCAATATGCGTATTTATGACCTCAACCATTTTCTCCGTCCGCTCCGGTATTTCTCTGTCATCATCCGTTTTACTTCCAGCCTCCATGCCCGCTCCTGACGGGACAGATACTCTTCCCACGATTCCTTCTCCTGCCAGCACCTCTGCCTCCACTGTCGGATTTCCTCTGCAGTCAAAAATTTCTCTTGCAAATATGTCCCGTATTGGTAATTCTGCATCCAGCTGCTCCAACCTTATCGTCCTCCTTTTCCCGTTCTTTACTGGAGACTTATTATTCCCCGGCGTGCTTTCTTAATGCGTTGACTTTTCATTTTCCAGAGATTACAATTCGGATAGGGACTCAGACAGCCCTGGTACTTAACCGCAGAAAAAGAGGGGGATAAAATAATGAAAGAGAAATTAAAATATTTCTTCCTGCTGACATGCAGCACACTTCTCATCGCATTCGGAACTTATTTTTTCAAATTTACAAATAACTTCACTTTCGGCGGCATTACAGGCCTAGCGGTTCTGGCGGCAAGAACAGGACTGATCTCTGCCAGTGATTTCAACCTCGTCATGAGTATGATCCTTCTCGTGGTCGGACTTATCGTTTTGGGCAAAAAATTTGCAGCCAAGACAGCATACTGCAGTATTCTTCTCTCATTCGCACTTTCAGCAATGGAAAGGATCTGGCCTATGAGCGGCCCTCTCACAGAGCAGCCCATGCTGGAGCTCTGCTTTGCCATCGCGCTTCCGGCCCTCGGATCTGCCATCCTGTTCAATATCGGCGCTTC
>MHCFR00700__coassemble_1337_pt1 | contig 12064 bp, 11 predicted proteins | sample MHCFR00700__metabat2_low_PE_034 | metagenome-assembled genome bin MHCFR00700 | reverse complement strand
CCCGATAATCACGAAATTTACAGAAAATTGATTGAAAAGGTGAACTTTATCGACTCCTTTCCCTTTCCTGCCGGTTGGGATGGGACCGTAGTCGAGAGCGTTACGGCCCGAGCGAAAGCGGGTGCGATAACAATACCTGCCTCCCGGCGGATACTTTGTTAGTACGGAAAACACGAATTTTATTATTTTAGCGTCTCTGTTTTTTTACTGCAGCCCTCAGTTTTGGTCCGGCAATTGCAGCTACAATGATCTTTACTGCGTCGCCCGGAAGATACGGCAGTACACCGAGGGACAGGGATGCAGTAAAGCTCTGTCCTGTCTGCCAGGCCAGCCACGTTGTTCCGAAAGTATAACATACCGCCATTCCGAGGATCATCCCCGGGACGGCGGCGTATTTTTTCTCCGGGAAATGCTCAAGGAAAAAGCCCTGGAGCAATGCAAGCAGGATAAAGCCGGCCAGATAGCCGCCCGTCGGTCCGGCGAGTTTTGCGAGTCCTCCGCTAAATGAAGAGAAAACCGGAAGTCCGGCAGCTCCGAGTATAAGATAGAGGATCACGCAGACTGAGGCGGATTTCATTCCCAGTATGTAAACTGCCAGAAAGATCATAAAGTTTGTAAGAGAGAGAGGTACAGGACTGACAGGAATCGGGATGGAAAATGGGGCAGCGATGCAGATTACGGCTGTTACAAGACCGATTACGGTCATATTCCTTGTCTTACTAGTCTGGTCATATATACTGTTAGCATTGTCTTTCATGGTCATAACCCTTTCATATATGAAATATTGTTTCGGTTAGCAGTATAATGAATAAACCGGGTAATGTCAACTAAAATTTTTATGATGGTTAACAATTTAGGGCTCATTTGACACCGGAGAGGCATGACGATAGAATTGGATAGAGAATAACAGGCAGGAGGCAGGATCGTTATGGCAGCAGTATGCATTTTGGACGAATTTGAAGTACATAAGAATGAGAAATTTTTGAAAACAGCAGAAAGATTAAAACCCGGACTCCATGAGAAACTGGTAAGACCGCAGAATCTCCAGGTGCTTGATAAAAAGCAGTTTAAAAGAAATGATCAGGTTGTTCTTGATTTTGGGGATCATCAGGTCGGATATGTAACTTTGGGACTGTCCAGTGCAGGCAGTCATCAGGATGCACCGGCATATATTTATCTGAGATTTGCGGAAAGGATTGAGGAGCTGGGAGCAGATCCGGCAGAATATGACGGCTGGATCAGTAAAAGCTGGATTCAGGAAGAGTATATACATGTGGACGTCCTGCCGGCAGAGTTGAGTCTTCCGAGACGATATGCTTTCCGTTATCTGGAGATAAAAGTGATCGATGTATCCATGAAATTTTCCGTAGTGGTCGATGACGTGTATGTAAAGGCGGTATCATCTGTATGTCAGGATGATATTTCTCCCCTGAAGATGGAAGATCCGCTGCTCCGGAAGGTTGACCATGTTGCGATCAGGACACTCCAGAATTGTATGCAGGATGTGTTTGAGGACGGACCGAAACGTGACCGCCGTCTATGGCTGGGGGACTTCAGGCTCCAGGCGCGGGCGAATTATGTGACCTTTAAAAATTATGATCTGGTGAAGAGATGTCTCTATCTTTTTGGGGGAATGACATTTAATGAAGGCAAAATTTCAGCATGCCTTTTTACAGAACCACAGCCTGAGCCGGATGATACTTATCTCTTTGATTTTGCACTGCTGTACGGTTCGGCTCTTCTCGATTATTACGAAGAGACAAAGGATGAGGAGACATTGAGAGAGCTTTATCCAATGGCAGTCCGCCAGATTGAGATCGGTCTGGACTATCTGGATGAAGACAATGTGATTCCTGACCGGAGTGACGAATTCTGGTGCTTTGTGGACTGGGGCGAAGGACTGAATAAACAGGCAGCGTCCCTTGCGATATTGATCTATGCGATCCGATATGGAATCCGTCTGGCAAAATATATGGGAGATACAGAGCGCATCGGTCAATTGGCCCGAAAAGAAGAAGAGCTTAAGAAAAGCGCAGTGGAACATTTCTGGGATGAAAAGCGGCAGCTCTTTGTGAGCGGAAGTGAGCGGCAGATTTCATGGGCAACACAGGTCTGGATGATTCTCGCAAGAGTATTTCCAAAAGAGAAAAACAGGGAGCTGATTTTAAGAACGATCAACGTAAATCCCCGTATCCAGATGGTGACGCCATATATGTATCATCACTATATCGATGCCCTGATACGTTCCGATGAAAAGGAACGGGCACTGGGAGAGATCAAGAAATACTGGGGAGAGATGGTACATGACGGTGCAGACACTTTCTGGGAAGTATATAATCCATACAATAAATATGAGTCTCCCTACGGATCAGTGATGATGAACAGTTTTTGCCACGCATGGAGCTGTACACCTACTTATTTCCTTCGGAAGTTTTATGAAGAAGCATAGGCGGCATCCGTTTACGGCAGTATCCGGACAGTTTGCGCCGGTCAGATAAGACGGATTGTAGAAGATGCTATAATTTTTCCCAATGAAGATAATATTTTTGGTAAATCAGACAGAGGAGGAATGGGAAATGGAGAAGAAGCAGGCATTTAATCCGTACCTGCCAAGCTACGAGTATGTTCCGGACGGAGAACCGCATGTTGTGGACGGAAGAGTATATATCTACGGTTCTCACGATTTGTTTAACGGACTGAATTTCTGTCTTGGCGATTATGTGTGCTGGTCTGCCCCGGTTGATGATCTTGGAAACTGGCGTTATGAGGGCTGCATCTACAAGAGAGAGCAGGATCCGGCGGCGCCGAAGATCCGGTTGACGAACGGCTTGGCAGCACCTGATATGGTGCAGGGCGACGATGGCAGATATTATCTGTACTATTTTATGGGCGGTACGAAGATGATTTCTGTGGCGGTATGCGATAAACCGGCTGGAAAGTATGAATTTTACGGATATGTACAGTATGCGGATAAAGTGCCCATAGGCAAGAAAAATGAACCTTTCCAGTTTGACCCGGGTATTTTCAGAGATGATGACGGACGGCTGTATCTTTATACAGGTTTTGCTTTACAGGGAAATCCAATCCTGCTGGATGGTTCTAAACCAACAGAACACGGACCAATGTGTTTTGAAATCGATCCGAAAGATATGCTTACGGTCAAGAGCGGTCCGGAGTATATCGGTATTGCGGGAGAGAAGGAATCAATCGGAACGCCGTATGAAGGACATGCGTTTCTGGAAGCAAGCTCTATGAGAAAATTCGGAGATACTTATTACTTCATTTATAGTTCCCTGAACAGCCATGAGCTCTGCTATGCGACCAGTGACAATCCTACCTGTGGTTTTGAATACGGAGGCATTCTCATCAGCAACGGTGATATAGGACTTCCCGGAGTGACAGATGTAGGTCATGCAAAGAATGATACGGGAAATACTCATGGAAGCCTGATCGAGATTAATGGAAATTATTATATTTTCTATCATAGGCATACAAACAGAAAACAGTCTTCCAGACAGGCGTGTGCCGAGAAGATCCGTTTTGAGAATGGTAAGTTTTATCAGGCGGAAGTGACGTCCTGTGGGTTGAATAACGGGCCACTCCGGGGGCATGGGGAATATCCCGCTTACATTGCATGTAATCTCTATGGAAAGGACGGAACAAAATTCCTGAGCATGCTTAAACGCAGAAAAGGCGGCTGCCCGTATATTACTCAGGACGGAGGAGATCGTGAGGAAGGACCGGATCAGTATGTAGCGAATGTATGTGATGGCGCGGTCGTAGGATACAAGTATTTTGATCTCGCAGATACGAAAGAGATCCGGATCAATATCAAAGGAAACGCAGACGGAGTTGTAACCATAAAGGACGGCGAGGGATCGGATGCAGCTTTGCTTTCCGAGATCAGAGTATCTGGTGCAGGCGGCGGAAAAGGCTTTGTCGGAAAACTTGACAATGTGAAGAACGGACAGGCATTGTTCTTTGGCTTTAAAGGAAAAGGTGCTTTCAAGTTCGTATCATTTGACCTGAAATAAGAAATGAACAAAAGAAATAAAAACAATGACAAAGAAACTTAGCCGGGGCTTGTAAAAGCCTCGGTTTTTTAAATTTTTGTAAAATGTTTAGAAAAAATCATATCGCTGATTTCGGACGCGTGGTATAATGATTGCGCAAAGCGCAATCCAGGCCGACATGGTCGGCCTGCCCTGCCGTGCAGGGATTATACCGGCAAGCTGCGGTTTGAAAAGTAAATGGCGCTAAAGCGCCGCTTCCTTTTCTGCACACGCAGTATAATGATTGCGCAAAGCGCAATCCAGGCCGACATGGTCGGCCTGCCCTGCCGTGCAGGGATTATACCGGCAAGCTGCGGTTTGAAAAGTAAATGGCGCTAAAGCGCCGCTTCCTTTTCTGCACACGCAGTATAATGATTGCGCGAAGCGCAATCCAGGCCGACATGGCCGGCCTGCCCTGCTGTGCAGGGATTATACCGGCAAGCTGCGGTTTGAAAAGTAAATGGCGCAGAAATATGAAGACAGGAGCATTATATGTTTGGGTATGTAACAATATGCGAACCAGAACTAAAAGTCAAAGATTTGAAGAAGTACAGGGCGTATTACTGCGGGCTCTGCCGTGTGCTGAAAGAGGAGTACGGGTTTATGGGCCAGATGACGCTCACATATGACATGACATTTGCCATTATCCTTCTTTCGTCATTGTATGAGAATGTTGCAGATATGGAGATGCACCGGTGCAAAGTCCATCCGGTCAAAAAACAGATGATGTTAAGAAATGAGATCACATCCTATGCAGCCGCGATGAATGTGCTGCTCGCATATTATCATATGGACGATGACTGGAGAGATGACAGGAAGATTACAAGTCTTATGACGAAGAGTGTGATCCATGGAAAAGTAAAGAAGATCATAGAGCAGTATCCCAGGCAGAGCGAAGCAATCCGGTCTTCTCTGGCAGAGCTTGCGGTATGCGAGAAGGAAAATAGTATGGATATCGACCGCACGGCAGGATGTTTCGGACGTCTGATGGAAGAACTGTTACTCTATCGCGAAGATATGTGGGAGAGAAACCTTCGGAAAATGGGGTTTTTTCTGGGAAAATTTATTTATCTCATGGATGCATATGAGGATCTGCCCGAGGATCTTAAGAAGGACCGATATAATCCGCTCCGAAAGATTTACGGAGAGCCGGACTATGAACAGAGGATCAAACAGATACTTTGTATGATGATCGCAGAGGGCACGGCGGAATTTGAACGCCTTCCATGCCTCGTAGATGTGGACATTTTGCGCAATATATTGTATGATGGGGTGTGGAATCGATATAATAAGATACAGATGAAGAAAAGTGAGGATCAGAAAAAATGAATAAAAATCCATATGAGGTGCTCGGAGTATCTCCGAGTGCGTCAGATGATGAGATAAAGAAAGCATACCGCGACCTGACGCGGAAATATCATCCGGATGCTAATGTGGACAATCCCCTGGCAGACCTGGCGGAAGAAAAGTTCAAGGAAGTACAGGAGGCATATGATACGATCATGCATGAGCGTGCTTCCGGTAATTCGAGTAGTTATTCCTACGGTGGCGGATCTTCTTCCGGCAGCTCGGGAGGATACTCCTACGGTGGTTCTTCTTACGGAAATTCCGGAGGGTACGGCGGCTATCAGAGCGCGCAGCAGGATCCGAGGCTTCAGGCGGCAGTCAACTACATCAATAACAGACGTTTCCGTGAGGCTCTTAACACATTGGATCAAGTCCCGGAGCGTTCGGCTCTCTGGTATTACTTGAGCGGCTGTGCCAATGCCGGACTCGGCAACAATGTGCTTGCAAGAGATCACGCGGCTCAGGCAGTCAATATGGAGCCGAATAATATGCAGTACAGACAGCTTCTAAACCAGCTTGATTTCAGCAGCAGAAGATATCAGAACAGCCCGTACGGAAATGGATATGGCGGAGGATATTCATCCTGTGGAACTGGAAATATGTGCTGCGATCTGTGTATTGCAGACCAGCTTTGTGAATGTATGGGAGGAGATCTTTGTACATGCATGTAAAAGCGAAAACGGTGGCACTGGGAGGATTACTGCTGGCACTTACCGTGGTTTTTATGGCTCTTGGCAGTATTATAGAGACAAGTACATTGTTCCTGCTTGCAGCAGCTTCCTTTTTTGTAGGGATCGTTGTAAGAGAGTTCGGACTGAGGACAGGCGGCGCGTTTTATCTGGCGGCAGTCCTTCTGGGAGCGATCACGGCCCCGAACAAATTCTATGTGCTTACTTTTGCAGCTATGGGACTGTATATCTGGGGAATTGAGGCTGTCTGGAGATGGCTTGAAAAACATCCGGAGATGATGCAGAGACATAAAGTTTTCTGGGTCGCGAAATACGTGATCTTCAATATTGTATATATACCGATTGTAATACTTTTCCGTGATATGCTGTTTGCGCAGGTGATATCAGCCGGAATCATGGCCGGTGTGATCGTGGGAGGGCAGATCGGTCTGTTTATCTACGACAGGGCATATGACTATGTGCAGGTACATCTGTGGGGAAAGATAAGAGGAAGAGTGTTGTGATGGGGATGGTGCAGCTGAATCTGTGACATGATATGAAAAAACCGGACATCATGTGTGGTGTCCGGTTTTTGTATATACAAATACCTTGCTCATCCCGCAGTATTGCTGCCCGATGGTCTCCATTCCGGTCGGCGATAAGCGAACGTCTATCGGACATTCAGTGCCGCTGCCCGCTCGTGCAAGTGCGGCAGTCGCCCTCCGGGCATATCGCGCAAAAAAGGAAGAGCCACATTTCTGCGGCTCAAAGGGGGAAAAAGTTTATGAAAAAGTGTTCTTTTTAAGAACAATTATAGTATAGAAAATAGATGTGTAAAAAGTGTGTTCAACTTTTGAATGGATTATGAACATTACGTAAAAAAGTATTGCAATCCTGTTTATAAAGAGTTATATTATATGTCGTAAAAAGGAATAGAATCTTCGGGGTCGGAAGTAAGTTCATAAATCAGAGAATCCCGGAAATACGCCGCTTGCAGGCATCTTAGAAGTGAAAAAAGGTCGGTTTTACGACAAATTTACGACAAATGAAATAAACAACAGATCAGAAGAGCTCTGTAAAAGAAATACCTCGTCCTTGTGGCGGGGTATTTTTAAATTATAGATGTATAGCGGCGGATACTCTGGTATAATAAAGAAACATGGAAGTTTTAAATCAGATCAGGAGGAAACAGATGTACCTTAAAAGAAAGATATATAACAGGCTTGTACAGTGGAAAGATAATGCTGACCACAGCACGCTTGAGGTCAACGGCGCCAGACAGGTTGGCAAGACATATCTGATCAATAAATTCGCGGACGAAAATTATGCACATAAAATATACGTCAATCTGTTTGAACTGAGCGGCAAACAGTTCATGGAGTGTTATAAGCAGGCTACACAATGGCAGCCGGGGGAGAAAAGACCGGAACATCCCCTGCATGATGCCTTTCATCTGTATGAACCGGACTTTCAGGATATAGATGATACCGTCATTATCATTGACGAGATTCAGGAGTCAGCAGAGATTTATAACCGGATCAGAGAGTTTACAAGACAGTTTCAGTGTCATTTTATTGTAACAGGGAGTTATCTGGGCAGAGTGTATGAACCGGAGTTCCGGTTTTCAAGCGGAGACGTGACAAAGCTTACGATCTATACGCTGTCATTTGAAGAATTTCTGGAAGCATTTGACGCAGAGATTTATGAAAAGTATATGCAGATAACAGGGGAGGTACAGGAAGATTCCCTCTATGACAAGCTGAAAGGAATCTATGATATTTACTGTCAGGTGGGCGGCTATCCGAAAGTTGTACAGACATATCTGGAATCAAAAGATATACAGAAAGCACAGGGCGAACTCGTTAAGATCATTGACACATTTACAAATGAATCAATCCGATATTTTACAGATATTTTAGACAACAGAGTCTTTACTCAGATTTTCCTCTCTATATGCAGGATACTTAACCGTGAGAAAAAAGGACTTGCAGAAGACAGTATCAGCGAGGAACTTCAGAAGATTGTCACAAGAGACTACTCAAGTAATATAACAAAAGCAGCCTGTAACAGAGCGATAAGCTGGCTTTATTTCTCTGGAATCATTGGTTTTTGTGCTAAGATAACCGAACTGGATATCATGGACTTTAAATCGGCGAGCAGGTGCTATTTTATGGATCTGGGGGTAGCGAATTATTATCTGAAGCGGACAGGTACAGACGAGCGCGCTCTGAGCGGAACACTCAATGAGAACTATGTGTTTATTAATCTAAAGAAAAGGCAGGATTTCCCGCCGGAGATTGCTTTTGAAACGCCAGCTTTTGCGACCTATAAAGGCGGTGAAATAGACTTTGTCGTCCAGAGTTTAGAAGGAAACAGGCGTTATCTGGTGGAAGTGAAAACCGGAAAAGGAAGAGCTGAAACCGCGTTGAAAGCACTGCAGTCAGGAAAGGCAGACCGGCTTCTGTATCTGAAAGGAAATACAAAGGGTGGAGAAGATGGTAAAATTATAACAGTTCCGATTTATATGTTGGAGAGATATAAGTTCTGAGATATCAATATTAAAAAGTGATACAGAAGATTAAGAAATTTCACAAATCCCGAAAACCCACTTGAAATCGCGCTTATAAAGAGTTATATTATTACACGTAAAAGGAATAAAATCTTCGGGGTCGGGTGCAAGTCCCAACCGGCGGTATAGTCCGCGAACTGCTTTACAGCAGCCGAACCGGTGACTTTCTGATAAGAAGGAATTCCGGTACCGACAGTATAGTCTGGATGAGAGAAGAGATTTATAGTCGTCTGTATATATTTTGTGTATCAGACGACAGTCCATTGCATGAGAGATTAACCCCGGAAAGAGATTTCCGGGGTTTTATTTTGCGCGATACGCCTGATGGACGAAATTTCCGTGAAGATTGCCTTTTTCAAAATAATTTGCCGCATATGCGGCGGAAAAAGGAGAGAAGAAAGATGAGTACAGAAACAAAAACAACAGTGCAGTCACAGACGAAAGAAAGGTTCGGCGTCAGAGCCCTTGTGAATATCGGCATGCTTGCGGCAATCGCGGTCATTTTGATGCTTTTTGAGATTCCCCTGCCGTTTGCTCCGTCATTTTACGAGATTGACTTTAGCGAGGTGCCCGTCATGGTAGGATGCTTTGCGATGGGACCCTTTGCAGGAGCTCTCATTGAGTTTGTGAAGATCCTGCTCAATTTTGTTTTTACAGGTACAGATACAGCCGGAGTAGGTGAGCTGGCGAACTTTATCATCGGTTGTTCGCTCTGTGTTCCGGCAGGTCTGATCTACAGGAGAAAGCGTACGAGAACGACAGCGCTTATCGGTATGGCTGCAGGTACGGTGACAATGACGGCGATCGGATGTGCAGTGAATGCGTTTGTCCTTCTGCCGACTTATGCTACAGCATTCGGAATGCCGATCGATGCTCTTGTGGAAATGGGAACAGCGGTGAACCCTGCGATCAATAGCCTGACCACATTTGTATTCTTTGCGGTTGCACCATTTAATATCCTGAAAGGCGTGCTCGTATCCGCTATTGTGTTCCTTATCTATAAAAAGATCAGCCCGATCTTCAGGATGCGTCTGTCATGAGAGGGCGAACAGTAAAACTGGTAAAAATGGGAGTGATGGTAGCGATATCAGTTGCACTGGTTTATCTGATTCATTTCCCAATCTTCCCGGCAGTTGCATTCCTGGAATATGATCCGGCAGACATCCCGATCCTGATCGGTACTTTTGCATTCGGACCTCTCGCAGGGCTGGTCCTGACAATAGTAACTTCTGTAATCCAGGGTCTTACGGTGAGCTCTGGAAGCGGACTTTACGGCATCCTGATGCATGTGATCGCGACAGGAGTGCTAGTCATCGTATCCGGATCAATCTACAGTCGCAAGAAGACAAAAACCATGGCAGTTGTATCGCTTCTCTGCGGTATGACTGCCATGGCGGTCGTTATGATGGGCGCCAATATGGTCATTACTCCTCTTTTTATGGGAGTTCCGGCAGAAGCCGTGTGGTCCCTTATGCCATTTATCGTCGGATTCAATTTGATCAAGGCGGGAATCAATGGCGGAGTTACTTTTATCCTTTACAAACGGATTGTCAATTTTTTGAGGAGATAGATGACTCCCGCTTCTTTATGGAGAAGCGGGAGTTATTTTGCGCGATACGCCCGGAGGGCGACCGCCGTGCTTGCACGAGCGGGCATCCGACGGGCAACGGTCATCGAGCGGCAATGCCGTGAGATGAGCGAGGTATCGCGGTGATTGGGTAGGGGAAGGAATCTTCCCCTACCCGATTGAAAATAACAGTTCGGTCTGCGTCGTTAGCAGAGCAGTGTTGGCGTGCAAAACAGGATAGAAATAAAAAAGTTGACAATTCAAAAAGTTTGTATTAAAATACCGCCTGTAACAATTTTGTAATATCTGTAATAAAACTGAAAATAATAACATATATATTTAAAAGAAGTTTGTAAAGATATTGCAATATGTTAGAGGAGGAGTATATGAAATATAATCAGAACAGGCGGATTTTTCGTATGTTTTACGCCGCCACTGCCAGTGTAACTTTGTTAACAGGATTTACGAGTCTGGCTGCGGAGAAGGATGCTTTTACGGCAGATACCGGCCTTGTACAGGAGGAAGCAGAGGAAGAAGCTTCGTGGGATTTTGCAGATACTGTAACGGATATTCAGGAAGATGCCGTGGATCAGACAAAGGCTGCGGCAGAAGAAGCAAAACGGCTTGCAGAGGAAAAGGCGGCTCAGGAAGCTGCCGCCCAGGCTGAGAAAGAGGCACAGGAGCAGGCAGAGCAGGCACAGGCTTCATCGGCAGTCAATGCATCAGCTTCCGAGCAGGAGCTTCTGGCGGCACTGATCTTCTGTGAGGCGGGAAATCAGCCTTATGACGGGCAGGTAGCCGTAGGTGCGGTTGTTATGAACCGCGTGCGCAGCGGATCATTCCCGGATACGATCACAGACGTGATCTATCAGTCCGGACAGTTTACCCCGGCGATGACAGGATGGCTGGATTCAGTCCTTGCAAGCGATGGTTATACAGACTCTGCGATGCAGGCAGCGGCAGATGCGCTGGCAGGGAGCAACCCGATCGGAGACTGTCTTTATTTCAGCACAGGCGGAGGCGGGTACCAATTAGGGGATCATTACTTCCGTTAAACGGGGGTTCCGTTAAAATAGTGGATGGTAATAGCAGTATAATTATGATAAAATAGTCTGGTATTAGTAAAATTACTGTGTATGTTCACGATAACAGAGGAGACAAAAGATGGCAGTCCGGATAAGAGAATATGAAAAAAACGATGCTCATGAAGCGGTAAATATATGGAATCAGGTCGTGGGGGATGGAGAAGCATTCCCTCAGACGGAATTACTGACGGCGGAAGCCGGAGATGAATTTTTCCGGGAACAGTCGTTTACCGGCATTGCTTACGATGAAGAAAGCGGTGAGATTACCGGTCTGTATATCCTTCACCCGAATAATGTCGGGCGCTGCGGGCATATCTGCAATGCCAGCTACGCTGTAAAAAAGGGCATGAGAGGACAGCATATCGGGGAAAAGCTTGTAACACACTGCATGCAGAAAGGAAAGGAACTGGGGTTTCGCATCCTGCAGTTTAATGCAGTGGTCGCCTCCAACAGATATGCGCTGAGACTGTATGAGAAGCTTGGATTTGTCCGGCTTGGAACGGTTCCCGGAGGCTTTCTTATGAAAGACGGACATTATGAAGATATCATTCTGTGTTATCATGAACTGTAAAATTCCGGATTTATCGTACAGGCTCATAATTGAAAAACAGCACAAAAACAGATTGATACAGCACAGACAATTCACGTATCCACGGACGGAGGAAGATTGATTCCGGCTCCGGTTACAGAATATAACAGGAACTAGCAAAGCAGGACGATTGCTAAATACAAATCGATCAAACGGAGAACTCCCAAAGGTCAGACACCTCCGTTTG
>MHCFR00700__coassemble_1310_pt1 | contig 12267 bp, 13 predicted proteins | sample MHCFR00700__metabat2_low_PE_034 | metagenome-assembled genome bin MHCFR00700 | reverse complement strand
CTTTCACTTCCTCATCATCAATACAAAACACGCCTTCTCCCGAAATAATATATCTCAACATATTATACGGCACTACGCTCTCAGGATATACCCAGGTTGGACCAAACGAATATGTGTCTATATAAAGAAAATTAAATCTCACATTGTCAATCTCATTTTTCACCATTCTTTGTTCCCTCCTTTTCAATATCATTTTTATGATAACTTCCGCTACAGTTTTTTTCAAGACAATAAATCTATTTTTTAAGCCTCTTATGCTATTAATAACTTTTCCTTCTATATTATTGCAAGAGTAGATTTCCTATAATGATATCAACTAATATATTTTATTCGAAAAGGAGGCAGACTGAACATGATTTTCGATTCTCTCAAAAACAAAGATAACTATAAATGGAATTCTTTTCTCTATCAGGCTCTGTGTTTTCTGGATGAACTGCCGCCAGACGCACTGCCCGAAGCCAATACGGTACTTATTCCCGACATCTTATTTTGCAATCCTGTCTCGCTTTCGACACGGCCGGAGTCAGAATGCATGTATGAAGCGCACAGAAAATATATCGATGTTCATTATATCGTATCGGGCATTGAAGGAATTGCGACAGCCGATACATCTGTACTGACCGAAGTAACTCCTTATTCTGAGGAGAAAGACATCGCTTTCTACAGTGGGAAGGAAGACGGACGTTATTACTTAAGCTCCGGACAGTTTATGGTCTGCTATCCTTCGGATGCACATAAGGTTGCTATAGCGTTAGGACAGCCCGCACCTGTTAATAAAATTGTATTTAAAATCAAAGTGGAGGACTAACAAAATGGAATGGTCTAAAGAAGAAATTCTAACTAAAATCAAGGGGCAACTTATTGTATCATGCCAGGCTTTACCGTCAGAACCGCTCTATGTTGAAGAAAAATCAATCATGTATCTCATGGCGCGTGCTGCTAAGCAGGCTGGTTCCCCCTGCATCCGCACGAGCAGCGTTCGAGATGTAAAAGCCATTAAAGAAGAGACAGGCCTTCCGGTTATCGGAATCATCAAGATCAATTATGACGGGTATGATTCCTACATTACTCCGACGATGAAAGAGGTAGATCAGCTGGTAGAAGCCGATTCCGATATCGTCGCACTGGACTGTACTTTGCGCAAACGCGGAGATGGCTCTACTATTAATGATTTTCTCTCAGATATTCGCAGAAAATATCCTGACATTATACTTATGGCCGACATTTCCACATATGAAGAAGGTATCAATGCATGGAAATGCGGAGTTGATCTTGTAGGAACCACCTTGAGCGGTTACACGGACTATTCGCCGCATCACGAGGGGCCTGATCTGGAATTGGTGAGCCGGTTAAGCACAGATCTTGATATCCCGGTCATTGCAGAAGGGAAAATACATTATCCTGAACAGGCTGTTCAGATGCTGGATGCCGGCGCATATGCAGTCGTTGTGGGCGGTGCGATCACACGCCCTCTTGAAATTGCATCTCGTTTCATTTCTGCCATAGAAAAGAGGAATACAAATGAGTAAGAGATACATCGGCATTGACATCGGCGGCACTGCAGTAAAAATCGGATACGTAACAGCCGAAGGAGAACTTCTTGCGACCGACTCAAAACGCGTTGATTTTGATCACTATCAAACGCCGATCATTGTAACTGTAAAAAACGCTGTAGATCAGTTTCTCGCATTGGAGCATATCACACTTGCAGAGCTGTCTGGATTCGGTATCTCGGCGACCGGTCAAATCGACACGAAGGAAGGTGTAGTATCTGGAACAGCCGGCCATATTGCTAACTGGATCCAAACGCCTATTGCGCAGATTTTTAAAGATAGTTATCACCTTCCTGTATCTGTTGTAAATGACGCTGACTGCGCTCTCATGGGTGAATGCTGGCTTGGCGCCGCCCGTGGATACAGGGATGTTGTCATGGTGACTATCGGGACTGGAATTGGCGGAGGAATACTTACAGAAGGGAGACTGCTCACAGGTGTCCGGGGAATTGCCGGAGAACTAGGACACTTTCCTATCAGGGCGGATGGAGAACTTTGTTCCTGCGGAAACAGAGGGTGTTATGAAAAATATGCTTCTACAACAGCTCTTGTCAACATGGTACGCGATCGGGCCGATGAGCTTGTTCCAGACATTTCTGCTGATCATATAGACGGTCAACTCATATTTAACCGGGTTAGTCAGGGTGATACAGCTTTGCGTTCCGTTGTTTCGGAATGGATTACTTCAATAACTCTCGGACTTGTCGGGCTAATTCACATCTTTAATCCACAGCTCGTACTAATCGGCGGGGGTGTTAGTCAGCAAGAGGAGCTGTTTATTGAGCCGCTTCGGGAACAAATTCTTTCTTATACTATGCCTGGTTTCTGCAAAGATCTCATTATAAAATCTGCACAACTGGGCAATAACGCAGGACTGCTCGGGGCAGTAGCATACCTTAAGAATCTGTTCTGATTATTCCTGAAGTCTCATAAAATCCCGGGATGGATACTTGCCGTAATTTCCATCCCGGGATTTTATATGTCCGTATGATTAAATTATTCTTCCACTGTTACTATCTTCCCATCCTCATCCCAGAGATCATGCCAGTCTTTTGCCCCCGGCCAGAGGAACACATGCCCTTTTACAAGACGGTTGTTTCTCTCAAGTGTGGCAATCTTCGCCATCTCCTCATCCGTCAGCGGATCTTCTGTCAGAGATTTTAAGTTGCTCACATAATTCTTCTCACGGACAGAGAACGGAATCGGGATTGCCCCTAACTGATGAGACCATTTCAGGCAGACCAGAGCCGGATGGCAATTGTGAGCCGCTGCGATTTCCTTCATCTCCGGCAGCTCCATGTCTGCAACATCCTCAGGCATGATATCCCTCTCCGGTCTCTGCGGCGAACCAAGCGGCATATAGCCGACCACCTGAATATCATGCGCTACAAGATAATCGAAAAGTTCTTTCTGCTGCATACATGGATGAAGCTCGATCTCACATGCAACCGGTTTGATCTTCATAAGTGGAAGCACTGCATCCAGTTTCGGGATCGTCATATTGGAAATACCGATATGACGGATCAGACCTTTCTCCACCAGACTCTCGCACTGTCTGTATGTATCCATGAACTCTTCCACACTAAACGGTTTTGAGTCCGGATTTCTGGAGTCAACATCACATCCCGGTGCATGATAGTTCGGGAATGGCCAGTGGATGAAAAACATATCGATATAATCACACTGCAGATCTGCAATACTCTTCCTGCAGGACTCCTCCACTCTTCTGTGCATATCATTCCAGACTTTTGTCATGATATACAGATCTTTTCTCTCCACAACGCCTTCGTTGAAGGCATCTTTAAATACCTTTCCGATCTGATCCTCGTTTCCATAGCATGCAGCGCAGTCAAACATTCTGTAACCGCAGCGGATTGCTCCCGCCACTGCATTCGACACTTCTTCCGGGCTGACACGGTCAGATCCGAAAGTTCCCATTCCGATTCCCGGGATCTCTTCTCCAGTATAAACTTTCATTTTCGGCACGATAGCCGGATCAATAAATTCTCCCATCTTTTCCTCCTTATAATATCTTTATTTTCATCTGCTGCATCACAGTTCCGTGATCTTTATCTGAGGCAGGATCCGTTCCATATCTTCCTGTACAAAGAATCCGGTCTCTTCTCTCAGGGCAGCTGCCGCCGAAATAGCGCTTGCTTTCCGGAGCGTCTCTTTGACAGAAAGCCCCTCGCTGATTCCCAGGGCATAGCCCGCGATCATGGAATCCCCGCAGCCCACAGTATTGACTGCATCGATCTTCGGCACTTCTGCCCGGAAGATTCCCTCATCACAAACTACAAACGAACCGTCGCCTCCAAGAGAAACTGCAACGATATCTACGCCCTTCTTATGGATCTCCTTTGCCGCTTCGATCATATCTTCCATATGGTCACAGGACTTTCCGGTAAGCATCCGGATCTCGTCAATATTCGGCTTGATCATCGTCGGACACGCCTGGATTCCCATCTCCAGAAGCTTTCCGCTTGTATCCAGGATGACCGGTTTTCCGGCTTCTTTGCAAATCTTTACAAGCCGCTGGTAAGCAGTTCCGTCCAGTCCTTTCGGCACGCTTCCGGACATGGCGACGACATCTGCCTTCTTTACCAGCTCTGAAAACTTGTCTTCAAATTTCTGAAAATCTTCTTCCGAAACAGTAAATCCCGGCTCAAGGAACTCTGTCTGCACGTGATTCACTTCATCCCAGATGTTGATGCATGAGCGGCTCTCAGCTTCCATGTGATAAAATTCACTTTTGATCCCGAATGGTTTCAGCGAATCTACGATATAATTGCCTGCATGTCCCCCGACAAATCCGGTGGCCGTCACATCTGCTCCGGCGATGGATGCCGGTTTCGAGACGTTGAGCCCCTTGCCGCCCGGCGTATAGGCACATTCTTTGACACGGTTCACCTCTCCGACCTGAAATCCGTCCACCACGTACCGTTTGTCGATCGCGGCATTCAGTGTCACTGTCAGTATCATATCAAAGCCTCCTAATCCTCATTGACCAGCATCAGTTTTCCTTTGACAAGTCCGGGCGTCTTAAACATCTGGAACGCCTCCTGCGCCTGGCTCATCGGCATCTTCTTATAGATAAATTCCGGATCGACCTTGAGCTGCCCTGTTGCAAGATAGTGAGCGGTCAGATCCCACTCTTTGCCCGGGAACGGAGCGCTGTAGGACATCCATGAACCGGTCAGTTTAAACTCCTTGCGGTTCATCTGTTCCCAGAGATCCTGTGTAAAGGACAGCGTTTCGTGAGGAGTTCCGATAAAGCAGACATGTGCTTTATTTGCCGCAAGCTTAAATGCCATCTGCATCGTAGGCACCTGCCCGGCTGTCTCGAATACATATCCGTATCCCTTTCCGCCTGTGACCGCCATCGCTTTCTCCATAAAGTCTTCTTCTGTTGTATTGATCACCTCGTCTGCTCCGAGACGTTTTGCCAGCTCCAGTCTTGCCTCACTGATATCGAATACGACCACTTTCTTAGAGCCGAATATCTTCGCCCACTGCATCGTGAACATACCGACTGTTCCCCCGCCCAGGATTGCCACATACTGGCCGCCCTGATAATTATTCTGGTACAGGCCGTGGATCGCTACTGTTGCCGGCTCGAACATCGCCGCCTCCTCATACGGGATAGACGGATCAAATACGATGGCGTTCTGCTCCGGTATTACCACATAGTCCGCGTTGCTCCCCTGTTCTCTTGATCCGATGAAGCTGTAGTGTTTACACAAGGAGAAATTGCCGTTCTGGCAGTCATCGCATTTCATACAGGGTTTCAGCGGAGCGCATGTCACATGGTCGCCCGCTTTCACTTTCGTCACGCCCTCACCCACTTCAGTCACATAGCCTGAAAACTCATGGCCCAGTACGATCGGATAGAAATGCACGCCGTGGTTGAGCACACGGGGGATATCAGAACCACAGATACCGGAAGCCATCACTCTGACTTTAACCTCTCCCGGACCTGGCACCGGTTCTTCATAATCCATATAACGCACATCTTCATTTGCACATACAACAGCTGCTTTCATGTTTATCTGCCTCCTCTTTGTTTCATGATACCTTTTAACTGTTGATAAAGTTCTATATATGTATTGTAATTTTCATCATACACCGCACGTTTCCCCTGATCCGGCTCATGGGATCTCTGATCCCTGACCGTCAGTCTGACTGCCTCTTCAAGATCTGCATACATACCAATACCGACCCCTGCCAGTATCACGGCTCCAAGTGTGGTCGCCGTATCTGATGACGGGACAATGATCGGTTTTCCGGTTATATCAGATTTAATCTGGGTCCAGAGAAGGGAATTAGCCGATCCGCCCATCGCGCGCATTACTGTTACTTTTGCACCGGCTTCCTCCGCAACATCAAGATTATGCTTGAGAGCATAGGCAGTGCCTTCCATAGCTGCACGGATGAAATGGCCTTTCGTCTTGCTGAAATCAATGCCATAATATACACCTTTGGCGTCCGGATCCCAGATCGGGGTTCTCTCTCCGGACATATACGGCAGGAAGATCAGGCCGTCACTGCCAGGCGCTGCTGCCGCCGCCTCTTCGTTAAACAGATCTAGAGAACTCTTTCCCTGTTTCTTTCCTTCCTCTCTCTCATAGGCACCGAACTCTTTTTCCAGCCAGCGCATTACTCCGCCGCCTCCGGTCGTACCGCCCTGCAGGAGCCAGTGTCCGGGAATCACGTGATATCCCAGGATCAGTCGCTCGTCCGCCTGATATGTATCAGTACAGATGCTCATTCCTCCGGCCTGTCCGCCCTGTTCCTGGGTCTCTCCACTGTGGATAACGCCCGCTCCGAGCGTACCGCATGCCGCATCCAGTCCGCCTGCTGCCACCGGTGTTCCCGGCGCCAGTCCACACTGTGCCGCCGCCTCTTCAGTCACAGTCCCGATAATGTCATGGCATGCATGTATTTCCGGCAGTATATCCGGCGAGAATCCGAAAACCGCACACATTTCTTCATCCCAGCATCCTTTTCTCATATCGAAACAGTGCAGCCCGTATCCCTGTGAGAGATCCTGACTGATCACTCCCGTCAGCCTGTATGCGATAAAGCTGTTAGACTGCAGGATCTTGTATGTCTTTTCGTATACTTCCGGAAGATTTCTCTGATACCAGATGATCTTCGGAGTCGTATATGAAGGCTGCAGGGGATTGCCGCACAATTCGAAAATCTTCTCTCTGCCAATCTTTTCATTATATTCATCACAGATATCTACCGCTCTTGTATCCATCCATATCGGTGTGTTAGTCAGGACATTTCCCTCGCTGTCAACCGCAATGGCTGACCAGCTCTGGCCGTCGATTCCCACACCTTTGATCTCAGCAGGATCGATCCTGCCTTTTTTCAACACCTCCGGTATGGCTCTGCACACAGCATCCCACCACTCATCCGGATTCTGCTCTGCCCATCCCGGATGGGGATAATACACCGGATAATCTCCGCTGCCGGACGCTGCCACCTGTCCGTTTCTCGTAAATACAGCAATCTTGCAGGCACTTGTTCCGATGTCAATTCCCAACAGATATTCGCCCATAATATTCTCCTTTATCCTGTATCAGACTTTATTGTTCAACACTCTTACTGAACGGCCTTCAACAAATCCGGTCTTTAGAGTCACGGTCACTGTCGTCCGCTCTCCATCAACATCCTGCTGTTCAGCATCCACAATCCGGTCTTTTCCCTCCAGCTTTATGATCAGGGTCTCTGCAGCTTCCTGCGCGATCTTTGCTGTCGGCTGTGTAACGATACTGAGCCTCGGGACAGATGCCTTAGCAAAATCAATATTATCAAACCCGATCACTGACAATTCTTCCGGTACTCGAATTCCCAGATCATTGATCTCCATTATAGCTCCGACCGTCATCTCATAGTTCGAGATAAATACGGCAGTCATATCCGGATTGGCTTCCCTCAGCCGTCGCATGGCGGCAGCGCCCCCCGCGATCGTATAATTACCGCGTACGATCAGGCTGTCGTCACATACGATCCCGCTTTCCCGGACAGCTTTCTGATATCCCCGCTGTCTCTCTCTGGCAGTATAGACATCTTCCGGTCCGGCGATCATGCCAATCTTTGCATGCCCCGCCTGTATCAATCTTTTCACTGCGTCCTCTGCTGCACCTTCGTTGTCCACCAGAATACAGTCACAGGCGACATCTCTCATTTTACGATCGATCATCACAACAGGTTTCCCTGCTCTGAGGAATTTCTGAAAACCAGGATCTGATGTTCCTGTCGGCATAACGATCAGACCGTCTACCCGTCTGTGATAAAGAAAATCAACAGCCTCTTTTTCCCGTTCCGGATCGGAACGGCAGTCACAGATCATGGTCGCATAGCCATGGCTTCTTAAAATATCTTCTGCTTCTGTAATGATCTCTGCAAAGAAAATATTATTAAGCTCAGGGATAACGATCCCTATAGTTTTCGTCCGATTCGTCTTGAGCCCTCTTGCGACTTCATTTACTTCAAAATGAAGCTCTCTGATCGCTTCTTCGATCTTAATGCGGTTCTTCTCCCGGACATTGCCGCCATTTAAATAAGAAGAAATAGTGGCCAGCCCGAGACCGGTACGCTTTGCGATATCTTTCATCGTCGCTCCCATTATGCACACCGCCTTTTTATATGATCTTACTCTGCCTTTCCGTCGCAGCCGCACATCTTCATACGGATCTTAACCTGCTCTTTGACTGCTTCCATTCCGACATTGCCCAGTTTCTTCGGATCGTATGTCTCAGGCTTCTCCTCAAGGAGCTTCTTGACAGCGGCTGTGTATGCAGCTCTTAACTCTGTTGCAAAATTCACTTTGCACATACCGCGCTCCACACACTCTCTGACATCCTCTTCGCTCAGTCCGGATGCTCCGTGAAGTACCAGCGGCACGGATACAACTTCTTTGATCGCGCTTACCCTTGGTTTGTCAAGCACCGGTGTGCCTACATAGAATCCGTGGGCCGTTCCGATCGCAACTGCAAGGGAAGAAATACCTGTACGCTCTGCGAACTCTTTTGCTTCCATCGGATCTGTATTAGTATCTGCATCTGCCTCAAGATCATCTTCCTTGCCGCCGACTTTTCCAAGCTCGGCCTCAACCGGGATACCGATCGCTTTTGCAACGTCTACAACTTTCTTTGTGATCGCGATATTATTTTCGAAATCCTCATGTGAACCATCGATCATGACAGATGTGTAGCCTGCTTTCATTGCCTGTACGGCAAGCTCAAAGCTGTTGCCATGATCCAGATGCAGGCATACAGGAACGGATACTTTTGCTGCTTCCGCTTTTACGATTGCAGCGTAAGTTTCAACTGTTCCGTATTTGATCGTACCGGGCGTTGTCTGCAGCATAACAGGTGCTTTCAGCTCCTCAGCCGCTGCGAGCACCGCCTTGACCATCTCCATGTTTTCGACGTTGAATGCGCCTACCGCATAACCGCCTTTCTGGGCATCTGAGAGCATTTTTTCCGAAGTAACTAATGGCATAATATTTCCTCCTTCTTTCCAAAACCGAAACGTTTCGGTTTTTCTTATGTTTTTATATTAATACATGCCCCGTATGAAGTCAAGACAATTTTCTACATTTTATCAATCAATAAAGAAGGAGTCCCCGATAGGGAACTCCCATATTTGCTGAAAATTCATGCTTTCACTGCTCTCAGGCGAAAGAACAGATCTGCTCCCAGTCGACCGGTTCTGTCAGGTGGTACAATACCGGTCTCTGTCCGGGAACATTCACTTCCATATATTCATCGAATATATAAAATTCCGCCACATTCCTGACAACGCCGTACAGCACCGGTTCTTCGTCAGTTACCAGTGTATTATATTTGCTGAGCACCCGATCCGCCTGAAAACCGGAAAGGTATTCCGTCAGTTTATCCGTGTCACTGACCGGTACGAACTGCCCCGTATCTGCTGCGGTCTGATCTATATTTCCATCCGATGTGACACCGGCTTCTGAAATCCCGTCAGCTCGAAGCCGGAGTATACTGTCAACCGTATCCCGGTCTGTTGCAAGACTGATCTTCCCCGCGCAGAAAACACTTACCGCCATTACGATAAATAAGAGGACAGTCCCCAGTCTTTTCTTCCTGCCGCGTATGGTTGCCCTCATGCGATATCTCAGGGTTCTCGCAGAAGACGACAGACAGGTAGTAAATCCACGGGCATTCCCCGCTGTCGTCAGTAGCAGTTCTGCATATTTCTTTCGTTCCTCAGCGCCGGCGTCTTTCAGTACGATCTCGTCACAGGAAAGCTCCAGGTCGTCTTCTGCTTTCTTTATAGCCATCCATACCAGAGGATGCAGCCAGCCAAGGGCATTGCAGAATCTCAGGAAAAATTTAGTGTGGACATCGTTTCGCTGTATGTGGTGCAGCTCGTGCGATAAGATAAGTTCTGCCTCCCCGGTCGAATACGTCTTTTCCGGAAGGTATGTGATCCTGTGATTTTTTCGCATTCCCACAGTCAGTGGTGTATGGATTACACTGCAGTACCTCAGCTCTATCGGGAAATACATTTCCATTTCCTCTTTCAGACTGTCCCACATTTCTGCGAGTTCGCTGTCGTCTGCAGGGCGGGAATGCTTCTTCAATTTCCTGACAAACCATAAATGAGAAATTATCTGCTGTGAAAATATGATGACAAATCCGGCGGACCAGACGACAAGCAGTACTCTCAGGAGCATTTCCGGAATATAGAGAACGGCTGCGGGCTCGGTTGTTATATTAAACAGCATATGAGGCTGATAAAATAAAAACACCGGGATCAGCCAGAACGTGGCGCAGGTCTTTGCTGTATAATACCTTCTCAGAACCGGCAGGAGAAAAAGAAGCAGAGTGAAATAGGCACTGACAAATATAAAAATGTCTATAGCAATACTCAAGATATACTGTTTCCCGTCCAAAGCCCCATACAGCCAGTAAAAAAGCACCGTATACATAACAAGCAGGATTGGAAATATGATCGGATCAAACCAGACTACAGTATCTCCTTTTTCAGCTTTCCATTCGCTTAATCCGCCGTTCTCGGCTTTCCATGATCTACGGAAACCGATTGCCAGAATAGTCGCCAGAAACAAAGCCCAGAACCCCCGCAGCATATATGCAGCAGTCAGATCTGTCATCTACAACTCCCCCTTTTCGAGCAGCTTTCTCAATTCTTCCAGTTCCTCTTTCTTAACACCGCTGTCGCACAAAGCTGTGGCAAAACCGGCGACCGATCCGTGAAACAGCCTGTCCAGGAACGATCTGCTCTCCACCGCAAGATACTCCTTTTCCGAAACAAGCGGTTCATACAAATTGGTTCTCCCTTCTTTTTGAAGGGAAAGGAAGCCCTTATCACAGAGTCGTGTCAACAATGTCAGTATAGTTGTCGGTGCCAGCGGATGTGTCATATTCAGCGTGCTCTCGATCGTCATTCTGGATACAGGTGTTGTCTCATGCCATATAATCTGCATGATCTCAAGTTCACTCTCCGGAAGACGTTTTATCTCTCTGGTATCCATCATGTCATCTCCTTTCTCTATCGCATTTCTACTATTGTAGAACAATTATATTCTACAATAGTAGAAAAGTCAATTCTATATAACTGAACATCAGATCCAACATCAAAAAAAGACATCAGAACCGCTGCTTTATTAACGGCTGCCCTGATGTCTTTCTTCCGCTCACTTTATATCTCTTCCACATATTCTCTGTATTCCGATTCACTTGCGAAGAGCATGTAATATCCGTTTACCAGTCCCATATAACCTTCCGATGTATTGTACCCTTTCATACTGCAGACCTCCATAACCTTTATAATCTCGTTTTCCTGAGCTGGTTATAGTCTACAATATTATGTGTCCTATAAAACGGACTTTACTCTATCTTTCCAAATATTTTAATCTTTTCAAAAAGCAATCACCAATTCTCCTGAAAATATTCTCACTGGTATTTTTTCATCCATCCCGTAAATCACCGGAGCGGACTTTCCTTCAAAATCATAGACAAGTACGCGCTCTCGTTCCGGATCTACGATCCAGTATTCTCTTACCCCCGCTGCATTGTACTTCTTCATCTTGATTTCATAGTCCCTTTTCCGCGAAGAATGAGAAATGATTTCCACAACAAAATCCGGTGCGCCCACGATCCTCTCTTTCTTTACTTTATCTGGATCACAGACAACTATGATATCCGGAACAAGCATCGTCCTGTTATCATTCACAAGCTGTACGTCGATCGGGCCTGCAAACACACGGCAGTTTCCGCCCTTTTTATTGATGTAAGTACCGATTTGAATGCTTAAACTCATTGAAATACTCTGATGTGTAATCCCCGGAGATGCCATATCGTAAAGTACGCCGTCTATAAGTTCTACTCTCTGATCTTCCGGGATCGCGCAGTAATCCTCTATCGTATACCCGTCATACGGCTTCGCATTGTATGCTGCTTCCTCTCTTACTACATTGTATTCGATATTTTTCCCGTCTTTTTCGTTTTTCCTGTCCATGTCATATTCCATATGCTCCATAAGCCTTCCCCTGCCTTTCATCAGAGAATCCTGCCGGAAACCACATCTCTATTCTATAGAATCGAAATATATGTGTCAACGACAAAAGCACCTGAAAGATCATTCTCTCAGGTGCTCCCTCTCATTCCCTCTGAAATTGTCCGTATACCTTCAAAACTACATACAAAGAATC
>MHCFR00700__coassemble_1224_pt1 | contig 13101 bp, 13 predicted proteins | sample MHCFR00700__metabat2_low_PE_034 | metagenome-assembled genome bin MHCFR00700 | reverse complement strand
CATGACGCTGCGTGAGAGTCAATATAAAAATTAATAAACCAAAAAGAAAGGCTTCCCCAGCCCTTCTCTCTGGTCACAGCAGCATTTCTGATCAATTCTTTTCAATATTCGATTTTTAAGGTCACGCCCGGTAATGCTGCTCCTTTGCTACGAGTGATAAGCCATTTATCTTCAACCGCTTTTACCGCGGGGATAAATCACGCACGGACAAATCACATTTCGGTCTGGGTTTAAGCATCGCAAAAGAACTGGCAAAAATGCTGGGCGGGGAGATCGGCTTTGAGGATACGGAAGGCGGCGGAGAGACATTCTTTCTAAAACTGCCAATTAGATAATAAAAACAAAATTTGACATGATATCTATATTAACTTATAATAATTTTATTACACATGTAAGATAAAAGGAGGATTCGCGATGCACGCTTTACCCCATATCTCAGAAGCCGAATTTGAAGTTATGAAAATTGTATGGAAATCAGCCCCGATCAACACAAATGAAATAACAGAGCGACTGTTGAAAACCACCTCATGGAGAGCGAAAACAATTCAGACCCTTATAAAACGACTTGTTACAAAGGGCGCACTGACCTATGAAAAACAAGGCCGGGTATTTGTTTATACTCCTCTTGTGGAAGAAAACGAATATATCAGTCAGCAGAGTAATTCGTTCATAAAGCGTTTCTATGATGGAGATATCAGTGCAATGCTCTCGTCATATTTAGAAAACAATCAATTGTCAGAAACAGAACTCAACCATTTGCGTTCCCTGCTTTCAAAAAAATCAAGATAAGGAGATGGTTTTATGACCGGCTTTATCATACATTTTTTGATCTGCAATTTACTGATCAGCGGCATGATCGTTATTTTGTTTGCTGCCAAAAAAATATTGAAGGCTCACCTGACAAGCAGGACACAATACAATCTGTGGTTCCTGTCACTGTGCCTTATGGCAGCACCTTTCATTTCGATCAGGTCTGAACAGATATTCTCTCTTTATTCCTGGTTTGCCCATTTTAAGAATAGAGCTGCTGCCGGAAGCAATGTAGTTGATACAATAAATACATTGAATTCGCCTGACACAGCCTCTGACTGGATGAATGATTTTACCATATCTGTGAGCAGCAGGACCCCCTCCCTGATCGGAATGATACTCTTTGGGATTTGGATCATCGGTATTCTGGCAATGATTCTATTAGTTTTGAAGTCCTCTATCCGTCTGTACAGGGTAAAACGTTCTGCACTGCCACTACAGAATCGCGAAGTACGAAAACTTTATAAGAAATGCTTAGAAGAAATGCTTATTGCAAAAAAGATTCCCATTTACAGTACAGCTTTTTTGAAATCCCCTGTTATCACTGGATTGTTCAGACCACGTATTTATCTTCCAATCCACCTGATTTCGGATTATGAGCCTGAGAAAATACGTTACATGCTGCTCCATGAATTGCAGCACTAACCGTCGTTTAAAGAAGTATTGCAGAGAAGCCGGAGTAGAATATCACAGCTCACACAAGATCAGATTTTACAACGCTTCACAGGCGTATGACGGGGAAAACCTCGTAGCAATCAGCAGACTAATGGGGCATAGCCAAGTGAACACTACACTTCACTATCTCCGCAATGTCCATAAAGAAAGCAATGATATTTCCACATTCAGTCATTTAGGACTGTCAGGTGTTCAAAGGTGTTCAAACGAATAAAGGAAAAAAATAAAGAGAAACGCTGATTTTTCAACGTTTCTCCTTATTTTGACAAGAGGCGCAGACCGGATTTGAACCGGTGAATCAGGGTGTTGCAGACCCACGCCTTACCACTTGGCTACTGCGCCTGGCTATGAGCACTTAGCGACTGTCTTTTAGTCGCTTACGTGCGATGCACGCCGCCGCTGTTAATGAGCTTCTTTCGAATTTACAAAGCGACGAATGACCCCGACGGGAATCGAACCCGTGTTACCGCCGTGAAAGGGCGATGTCTTAACCGCTTGACCACGGGGCCATTATACAGTCACTGCCTTTGCAGTGACCGCTGTTTATATTACCACAGTGAAATCAGAAATGCAAGCATTTTTTTATTAAACCGTATCTGCATTTTTATTAAACCGTATCTGCATAGTCTTCTTTCTCAAACGGGATCTCAAAAGCCTTCATCGCCTCTTCAATCTGCTCTACATTTTTAGGTCCATACAGTGGTGCACAGTCAAAATCCTGCTGCCCGAAAAATCCAAGCACTACCTGCGATACCGTTGCATTGTATTTATCACAAAGCGCCCTTACTCTCTCTGCCATTTTCAGATTTCCGTTTGTATAATACGGACTGTCTTTTACTGCATCCGGGCCTTTTCCTATATATTTATGGAAGAAACCGCTGCACACTCCCATATACGGCATAAGAAGATTCTCCGTATGCCCTCTGTGATACTGCTGCATCTCTTCATCCGCATATACAAGTGTATCATCATCGAGCGGATTCATGTATTTATATCCCAGGTTCAAAAGCGCCTGGTTGGCAGCAAATCCTCTGTATCCTTTCTCTGTACAATACTGGTCAGCTGCCTTCATTCTGGAAGTTGTCCAGTTGGAGCATCCGTAATAACGGATTTTCCCTTTCCGGCGAAATTCTTCCATCACTTCGATCAACTCTGCCGCCGGCTGGCTTTCATCGTCTCTGTGATAAAAATAAATATCGATATAGTCCGTACGGAGCTTTTTCAAGGATGAATCCAGGTCTGCTTCCATATCTGCCTTTTTCATCCTGCTGATATGTGTATCCGGGTTCGGGACTGTCATATCCGGATGGCCGCCTTTTGTAGCGAGTACTATGCGATTCCGTTTGCCACTGCGCTCCAGCCACTCCCCTATGACACGCTCGCTCCTTGCACGCTCTGGTTTCACCCAATCAGAATATACGTGTGCCGTATCGATCAGACTTCCTCCCATATCCAGAAAAGCATCGAATATCCTGTCCGCATCCTTCCCGTCCCATGCAAGTCCTGCATTGACCGTACCCAGACCGAGCGGATGGATTTCTATATCAGTATTGGGGATCGTTATTTTTGTTTGCATTGCTTTCATCCTCCTTTGCCCTATTTCCTGTTTATGCTATTGTAGCATTACAGAACAAATAACGACTACAGGAAATTCTTTTGATTAGCAGCATTTTTTTTCCGCGTGTCCATCATCTTACAGAATACTACCGCCACACCCGTACTCACCGCTGTGGCCACGATTCCCGCTCCGATAATTCCTGCCGGGTCCGCACTTCCGTACTGGCTCCGGTATGCGATCACATTGACGGGAATAAGCTGGAGTGATGAAATATTTATAATCAGAAATGTGCACATTTCATTTCCGGCTACTCCCTTCTCCCTCTCCAATCCGTAAATCTTTTTATTTCTTCGTTCTTCTTCTAGTTTACCCAGCTCTTCCATTGCCTTCAGACCGGCCGGTGTAGCCGCCCAGCCGAGTCCGAGAAAATTTGCAATAAAATTCGTACAGATATGTTCCACCGCTTTATGTTTCTCCGGCAGATTTGGAAAAAGAAACCGGATCAAAGGGCGCATCTTGTCAGCAGCCATCTGTATGATACCGGCACGTGAAGCAATTTCCATGATACCGGTCCAGAACGCCATCACCCCGATCATGGTGATACACAGCGTCACAGCCTCTTTCGATGAGTCCAGAGCGGCATTTGTAATATCCTGCATTTTTCCGTTAAATGCTCCGAAAATGACCCCTGCAAGGATCATCCCTGCCCAAAGATAATTCAGCATTCTACTCTGTCATCTCCCACATATATTTTTCCACAATGTCAAACGGCGCCGGTCCGACTTCCAGCACGGCCTCGTGGAACTCCTTCTGGGAATATTCCGTACCTTTTTCCTCTGCCCAGTCTTTCTTGAGTTCGAGAAATTCCACGTAACCGATATAATATTTCAGATAGTTGCCCGGTGATCCAATGATAAGTTCATAGATCCGCTCGATCGTCTCGGTATCTGTAATTCCGTAATTACTAAAAAATGCCGCTGTATCCATCCGGCTCCATCCCTCATAATGGATTCCCATATCGGCAAGCGCATAGAGGCCCAGTATGATCGAACTGTTTTTCTGGAGCAGAACAGCCTGCTCTTTCGACAAAGGTGTAAGATAATAACTTCCCATCTCTGCATAGGTAGCCCATCCTTCTACATAGCCGCCGAAATCCATCACACTGCGGACCGGATCCGGGTCTGTACTCTCGTAATATACTGTCTGATACAGATGCCCCGGATAGCCCTCATGGGCCAGTGTCGTAAACAGCGTCAGGTCATCATTCATATGCGCACGGTTAATATATATTACGTTTTCTTCTGTATTATCGATTGCCGGAATCATATAAAATGCCGGACTCAGGTGCTCTTCCATCTCTTCCGGCACATATTTTACTTCCAGGGCTGTGTCGGGAGCCTCAGGGAATGCCTCCTTGATTCCGTCCTGCAGTTTTGACAATATCAGCCCGGCGGAATCCTGTGTCATGGACGCTGCTGCCTCCTGCGCTTCTTCGGTCGTAATCCCCAGCACCTGCTCCATTGCCTCAAGATCATCCGTGATCTGTCTGCGGGTAAGATCCTCCATTTCTTCTACTGACCGCTCAGAACCTGTAGCGCGTCGTACGACCAGCTCGTAGTAATCCGCACCGTCCGGCAGATTTACGAGTCCTTTCTCATTCTCCCCGCTCCCGCGAAGTTCCTCCAGCGAAGAGATGAGTTTTTCATATGCCGGAAATACACAGTCGCTCACAGCAAGTGCATTATCCTGGATATAATCACTTTTTTCTTCTTTTGTTAACTCATCTATATCTTCAACACGATCTGCAAATGTTGAATATAGATAATTCCCGTCTCCCATATCCAGAAATGCCCTGCACTGTTCCAGGACTGTATCCAGCGCATAATCCGCCATAAACAGACCTGCGTCCGCCTTTTCCCTCTCAAATTTTATCAGACTGTCAAAATAATCTCCTGTCATTTCTAAAAGCTCAAGGTAGGTCTCTACATCCTGCCGGTCATAGAACCTGTATTCTGACATAACAACAGGAAACTGTGTCTGCACTCCGCTCACAAGTCCCAGCGGTTCCTCATACAACACATAATCTGCATTCTTTTCTGCAGATTTTACCTGATACTCCAGAATATCAAATGTGATCCTGTTTTGCAGATTCAGCCCTTCATAAGAAAATTCCTGCAGCGACTGCCGCATATTTTCTGCAGAAACTTTTACCATATCCGGATCACTCTCAAAACTGCCCAGGGACACTTCGTAGTCTGTAATTCCATAATCCTCCGGATTTTTCAGCGTATAATGCAGATTGATCGTATTCGAGGACACTTCATTGCAGAACACTTCCTGCGTATATTCTTCAAATTTTTCATTTTGATCCACGGACTCCTCTGTCCCGCATGCGGACAATAACAGCAGACTTCCTGAGACTACTGCTGCCACCAGGATATTTATTTTTTTTCTTGGATTTTGATAAACAGATTTTATGTAAGAAAATAGAAAATGCAGCATATGAACTCCTGCAGAACTGTCTTTACTGCATCTTATGATTTGCTTTCCCGCGATATTCCACAGATGAGATGCATATAGATAAAGAGAACGACATCTGTCACGGAGAGCTGCATGAATATTTTAATGTATATTTCTGATTATATTGTTCCTTTTATTATCCTGAGTATTGTTGTCTACGGGATTGTCAACAGAATCAATGTATATGAATCTTTCATCAAAGGAGCGAAAAACGGCTTCCTCACCGTGATCCGTCTCATGCCTACACTGATCGGTCTGATGGCCGCAGTTGGCATCCTGAGAGCTTCAGGATTCCTCGACTTTATAGCAGATGTGATCGGACAGTTTTCCGATATGATCGGGTTTCCCGGCGAGCTCGTGCCTCTCACCATAGTAAAAATGTTCTCCTCCTCCGCCGCAACCGGTCTTCTGCTGGATATTTTTAAAGAATTCGGCACTGACTCCCGCATAGGACTGATCGCATCGATTTCCCTCTGCTGTACGGAAACAATCTTTTATACAATGAGTGTCTATTTCATGACTGCCGGAGTCAAACACTCTCGTTACACACTGGCCGGTGCGCTGCTCGCTACTTTTGCCGGACTTGCGGCAAGTGTGTTCCTGGCAGATCTTCTTCTGCCTTTGGGATTGTAGGAGCCTTTCCTTTGTGCTAAAATATCTTTACAGGTTAACAGAATACGCAGTTTCTCTGCGTTACAAAGAAATAAAATATGGAGGTTTCCCTATGGCAAGCGTGACATTAGAACACTTGACTAAAACTTATCCAAACGGATTCGTCTCCGTAAATGACGTCAGCCTTCATATAGAAGACGGTGAGTTTGTTATCTTTCACGGACCGAGCGGCTGCGGCAAATCTACGATCCTGCGCATGATCGGTGGTCTGGAGGATATCACTTCCGGCGAGATCTGGCTGGGGAAAGATCTGCTCAATGATATTCTTCCCCGTGACCGGCGCCTTGCTATGGCATTTCAGAACTACACCCTGTACCGCCACTTTAATGCGTATGACAATATGGCTCTCGGTCTGCGACTCAGAGATCTTCCGAGGACGGTGATCGACAGCCGGGTAAAAACAGCTGCCAGGTTTTTCGGACTCACGGACGTTCTGGACAAAAAGATCAGATCGCTTTCCGAGACAGACAAGCAGCGTGTAGCGCTTGGACGTGCTGTCGTCTGCCAGCCGAAAGTGCTTCTCGTGGATGAAGACTTCGCGCGGCAGGACGATGCCCGGCGCATGGAGATGCTCGGTGATATACTCAAGATCAATGAAGAGCTTCACATTACCGTCCTCTATGTGACCAATGATTATCAGGAGGCTGTCAGCTTAAATAAGAAAGTCATATTCATGAAAGACGGAAAAATAACAGACATCAGGTAAACCTGATGTCTGTTATTTTTAGTTTAAATTTCAGAAATCATATTTGCACTTAATCAACTTTTTTCTTTCTCAAGATAATTATAAATTTCTCTTTTTGGAACTCCGCGGTCTTTCGCAGTTTTCTTCATAGCTTCTTTCCGGTCTAATCCCCGGGAAAGATAATATTCCATATGATCTTCTATAGTCATATCCGCCCACTTCTCTTTTTCTTCTTGTTCGATTGCTTCGCGGCTCATGCCTTCTATTACAAGAACACACTCGCCTTTCGGTTCATGAATCTCATAATATGCCACAGCTTCCGAAAGCGAAGCGCGGTACACCGTCTCATGGCGCTTTGTCAGTTCACGGCATACACTGACGCACCGGTCTTCGCCCAGCCGGTCCGCTAACAGCTTCAGCGTCTTCACCAGTCTGTGAGGCGCTTCGTACAACACGATCGTCCTCTGCTCTCTCTCCAGTACCAGGAGCACATTTTCTCTTTCCTTCTTATCTGACGGCAGGAATGCCTCAAATGCGAATCTCCTTGTCGAAAGCCCTGATATTGTAAGAGCAGTAATGCATGCAGCAGGTCCCGGTACCGCCGTAACACAGATTCCGGCATCATGACACATACGAACCAGTTCTTCGCCCGGATCGGATATTCCGGGAGTTCCTGCGTCCGTGATCAGTGCAATACTGCTGCCTTCAAGCATTTTTTCTACCAGTTTGCGTCCTTTGTCATATTTATTGTACTCATGGTAACTGGTCATCGGTGTATGGATGTCGAAATGATTCAGAAGTTTCACGCTGTTCCGCGTATCCTCTGCCGCGATCAGGTCAACTTCCTGCAAGATACGCACTGCCCGAAATGTCATATCTTCAAGATTCCCGATGGGAGTCGCACACAGATATAAAGTTCCTACCATGGTCTTCTCCTTTTTCTCTTAACTCACAGCATCACGCTGTCTGCCGGTGTCCCGTTGTCATTCATTTTTCCGCCCGGATCCTCCATATATGATGATGGGCGGTTCCACAGTCACCCTCGGTTTTGCACCCCGTACACCCTCGATCAGCACCAGCACCGGTTCCTTAGCAATATACGGATGGATAAACTGTATCCGCTTAGGTTCTATCTTATAATGATTCATCTTGATCATGATCTCTGTCAGGCGGAATGGTCTGTGGACCATGTAAAATCTGCCTTTATCCTGAAGAAGCCTCATGCTCTCCCTCAGGATATCATCCAATGTACAGAGCACCTCATGTCTGGCGATTGCTTTAGCATCATCCGGATTGCGCAATCCGTGCTGGGAGAGCATATAAGGGGGATTTGTTGTGATGACATCAAAAAAGGCCGGCTTAAATATCTCTGCCGCCTCTTTGATATCTCCGGTCACAATATCGATCCGGCCTTCCAGATGATTGTATGCCACACTTCGTCTAGCCATATCTGCCGTCTTTTCTTGAATCTCGAGTCCGGTAAACTTTTTCCCGCTGGTTTTTGCTGATAACAAGATCGGGATAATCCCGTTCCCCGTCCCCAGATCAAGCACCGTCTCCCCCGATTTGACCTTTACAAAATCTGATAGAAAGACAGCGTCTACGCCAAAACAGAACCCCTCAGGATTCTGGATCAGCTCAAGTCCTCCAACCTGCAGATCGTCCAGACGTTCTCCCAGCTTCACCAGGTCTGTTCTCCTGTTATTTGTCATCTACCTTTGACGCTCCTTATCCCTTTTCCAGCGATGCCAGTTTCTTCATCTCTTCTTTGGAGACTTTTTTCTTTTTCTTACGGGGCTTAAACTTCAACTCATCAGCAGGATATTCCCGAATTTCTTTCTCATCATCCTCCAGATTAACTACGACCTTCACTAGCTTACGCAGGACACTCAGCGACTGCACCGTACCCGTCAGTCCATCCTTCGTCGTAACGATATCTCCAACTGATGGGAGCTGGCTGTTCAACACCTCATATGTCTCTTCTTCATTTGTAAGGCAGCACATAAGCCTTCCGCATACACCTGATATTTTCGTCGGGTTTAGAGAAAGGTTCTGCTCCTTCGCCATCTTGATCGATACTGCCGAAAATTCTGTCAAATATGTGCTGCAACACAGCGGACGTCCGCAGATGCCGATGCCTCCGCGGATCTTAGTCTCATCCCTTACACCAATCTGACGAAGTTCTATCCTTGTCCGGAATACTGCCGCAAGATCCTTTACAAGTTCACGGAAATCAATTCTTCCATCAGCTGTGAAATAAAATAATATCTTATTACCATCAAAAGTATACTCTACGTCGATCAGTTTCATTTCCAGATTATGTTTCCGTATCTTTTCAAGGCAGATTTTAAACGCTTCTTTTTCTTTCTGTTTATTTTTCTCGACCGTCCTCCGGTCCTGATCGGACGCCATCCTTATTACAGGCTTCAGCGGCTGCACCACTTCCTCGTCCTTCACGTCCTTCGGGCCGCTTACAACCCTGCCGAACTCCACACCGCGGGCAGTCTCAACAATGACATTGTCGCCCTGCTTTATCTCAAATTTCCCCGGCGCAAAGAAATAAATCTTTCCCGCTGTCCGGAATCTGACTCCTATTACTTTTGTCATCCTGTCAATTCTCCTTTATTGTCAGCAAGAGCAGCTCCATCACCAGCTCAAAGTTGACGTTGGCCTTCATTCTTGCCTTTGCCTTTTCCAATGCATCCAATATATTCTCTATTCCCTCATAAGAACTCTTTCGCGCACGCTCTTTGATATATTTCATCTGGTCGGAAAATACAACCCTGTCCACACTCTTTGTTGCTTTATATATAAGTACATCCCTATACCAGATTGCGATCATATCGAGATAATCATTGATCTCCAGTTTATATGTCATACACCGTTTTACCGCTTCTGTGAGTTCCGGAACTGTCATCTCGTCAATATTTCTGAGAAGATGGACTGCCTCTTCTTTGATCTCGTTGAAATATTCCGAATGAGCCAGCATGATAGCCTTGCCCATATTTCCCTGTGCAAATGCCACGCATACGTCAGCTTTATAGTCTGGAACCTCAAGCTGCTCCATCAGATATTTCTTGACAAGCTGGTCTTTGATATTGCGAAGCTTCATCATGACACACCTTGACCGTATCGTCGGAAGGAGCACTTCGGCATTCTCCGTAAGCAGCATGATCACCGCATACGCCGGCGGCTCCTCGATCGTCTTAAGAAGCGCATTCTGAGCCTGTACAGTCATCATATCTGCATCGGCAATAATATAAATCTTATACTTGCTGCTGTACGGTCTGATCACAATATCGTCATTCACCTGTACACGGATATCATCTACGCTGATCGTATTCGGCTTTTCGTGGGTCACACGGATAATATCAGGATGGTTTCCCCCCATCGCCTGTTTACATGACTGGCACTTTCCGCAGGCATCTCCGTCCTCATCACGGTCCTGACACTGCATGCTCATTGCAAACAGATTAGCGAGCAGTTTCTTACCTGACCCTCTCTCTCCGTTCAGTATATATGCATGAGATACTGCATCTGCCGTAACCGCATTCTGTATATATTTTATTATATTTTTGTGGCCGACCACATCTTTGAAACCACTCATCTTATCACCTGCCGTATATAATTTTCATAAATTTACTTATTCAGTATAACACATTCTCAAATGAAGTTATAGTCCAATATAATTTTCAATTTCTTTCAAACATCCGGTCAGATCTGAATTTTCGAACCTGCATGTTATCTCAGCCTTCCGAAGATTTTTTTCTGAAAAATCCTCTTCGTCCGCCAGAAAACGCCTGCACATCTCTGCGTATTTAGGAACATGCTGTTCCTTTTCCCTCGCCAGGGCACGGCTCAGCCGCTCTCCATCTTCGACCTCAATATAGATCGGTACAAGTACGTTCTTCCCGAAATACCGCTTCATCGCTTCATAAGATACCAGAGTCCCGATCACAAGATAATCATGCTGTTCCAGATCGATCTGGCCATCATCCGCTGTAAAATATGTCCAGATTCCACATTTCGTATCATAAGAACGTACTTCTATCACCTGACCGGCTGCCTGCATTTCCTGTAAACGTTTCTCGTCTACGAAATAATATTCTACCCCGTTATGCTCTCCTTCGCGGATCGGGCGCGTAGTATATGGAACTATTGTGTGGAATTCCGGATGAATTTCCAATAATTTTTTATATATCGTATCTTTACCTGAAGAACTCTTGCCCATTACATAATAAATCTTACCCATTATCCAGTACCTCAATGCTTCCTGTTTCATGTATTCCGCGAATTTCAAATCCTGTTTTATGATATTCTATAATCTGGTTCATTATTTTTTCTGATATCTGTTCACCCGGTACGATCAAAGGAATCCCAGGGGGATATATATATGCATACTCTGTAGAAATATACCCGGCACACGCATTAAGAGAGACTTTTTTTCTTTTCTTTTGCAATTTATTAATTTCTCCACATGAATATATCTGAAGATTTTCATATAATTGCTTTTCATCATTTTTGCTTTTTGCATTAAATGATTCATTTTTTATGGTTTTTGCAAGTTTTAAGTCAATTTCTTTTAAAGCATCTGTGAGCCTGCGCATCCCCAGTTCTATATCTCCCGGAGCTGTCATAGCAATCGCATAATTCGGAGCAGCCATCTCGAACTGCAAAAAATAATGCTGCATCATATCAGTATATAATTGTTTACCCGTATATTTATTAGTTTCTTTTCCAATTATAAAGCTTTCCGCAGTAGATATCAATAGCTTCGACCGGTCATACCCAGGACTCTCCCACAATCTCAAATGTTCCATGTTCTTTAATTGTTCCCGTGTCTCCTGCAGCATATCCACATATTCGGAAAATAGTGATACTCTCTTTTCTTCTATTAAGCGTACACACTCATCTATTGACGCCATAAGCACGTATGACGGACTACTGGACTGCAGTATATCAAGATACATTTTCACCCTGTCTCTGTCGATTATCGTACCATTCATGTGCAGCAGCGCAGTCTGGGTAAGGGACGGCAGTGTCTTGTGTAGACTATGGATTACTATATCTGCACCCAGATCATTTCCGTTCTTTGGAAAATACGGGTGGAACCCGAAATGTGCCCCATGTGCTTCATCCAATATCAATGGAATTCTTCTCCTGTGCACACAATCTGCGATTCCGCGAACGTCTGATATAATCCCGTCGTATGTCGGAGATGTAATGACCACTGCACTTATGTAAGGATTATCATCAAGCGCCTGCTCTACCTGAGATACCGTAACAGGACCATTCAGATCACCCTGTACGCCTCCTCCCGAAGAAAGCATCTGTGGATAGAGATATACCGGATACAGTTCGTTTAAAAACACAGCATTGTACACAGACTTATGACAGTTACGCGCCATCAATATCCTGTCACCGCGGTGTGTACACCCCAGTATAGCACTGATAAGACCGACAGTACTTCCATTGATCAGATAGTGACTCTCATCAGCGTGCCAGACTACTGCCGCCCGCTTCTGTGCCTCTTTTAGTATCCCCCCGGCATGATGGAGATCATCGAACCCGTCAATTTCCGTAATATCGATCCCATAGGGAAGCTCAGCACCGGTGCGTGTTCCATTGCGCTTGTGGCCCGGCATATGAAAAGCGTAAGCGCCCGAATTTTCAAGTTTTTTCAGTTTGTCATATAAATATTCCATACCGCGATTTTCTCCATATATACCTCAACTACCCTCTGTTTCCGTCTTTAGAGCAAAACCATAACACATTTTATCAGTTTTTTACATCGTTTTTATGGATTCAACACATATTTCTCACATTTAAAGGTTATATTATAGACAATCAAAGCAGTAGAGCTTTTTCACATATATTTCCTCTTTTCTCAGCCGGTGTATCTCCGGCTTTTTTATTGCTTTTTCATCCTGTGCAAAACGCTTACTTTCAGACTTAATAAATATGTGTAAACAAAAACAACCGGGGAATAATTTCCTCGGTTTAATTTTAGTGAGCGTGCGGGGATTCGAACCCCGGACAACTTGATTAAAAGTCAAGTGCTCTACCACCTGAGCTACACGCCCTTATTCAATTATACTCTCTGCCCTGCCACCTGCTTTCTTGCAGAGAAAATGCCCAGAGCCGGAATCGAACCAGCGACACGAGGATTTTCAGTCCTCTG
>MHCFR00700__coassemble_1221_pt1 | contig 13124 bp, 11 predicted proteins | sample MHCFR00700__metabat2_low_PE_034 | metagenome-assembled genome bin MHCFR00700 | reverse complement strand
AGATGCTCCATGATCTGGATATCAACTGCGAGATGCCGGAAGATATGATGGAACGACGTCTTTCCAAGGTGGAGCAGGCGGAACAGATCGAACTTGATCCTATGCAGCACAGGGCTGTGATCGAGTCCATTAAACATGGTCTTCTCATTTTGACGGGAGGTCCGGGAACAGGAAAGACGACGACGATCAACACGATGATCCGGTTTTTTGACAGTGAGGGGATGAGTATCCTTCTGGCTGCACCGACCGGACGTGCGGCCAAACGAATGACAGAGGCTACCGGATATGAAGCACAGACGATCCACCGTCTTCTGGAGGTGAATGTCAATCCTGAAGAAGAAGACAGTGTGGGCGGGTTTCTGAGAAACCGTCAGAATCCGCTGGAAGCGGACGTGATCATTATTGATGAGATGTCCATGGTGGATCTTCCACTGATGCATGCGCTCTTGTCCGCAGTTGTTCCGGGAACACGCCTGATCCTGGTAGGGGATGTGGACCAGCTTCCGTCTGTAGGTCCGGGCAGTGTACTAAAGGACATTATTGCATCTGAAAAATTTCCTGTCGTTACGCTGACCAGGATCTTCCGTCAGGCGGGAGAGAGCGACATCGTGGTAAATGCCCATAAGATCAATGCAGGGGAACCGGTGGTCCTCGACAATAAAAGCAGAGACTTTTTCTTCCTGAAGCGCCAGGATGCAGATACGATCATTGGCATCGTTATCATGCTGATCCAGAAGAAGCTGCCGAAGTATGTACAGGCTGCTCCGAATGAGATACAGGTAATGACTCCGACGAGAAAAGGGCTTCTGGGCGTGGAACGCCTGAATACGATCCTGCAGAGGTATCTGAATCCTGAAGACCCGAAGAAGAATGAGAAAGAGATAAACGGACGACTCTTCCGGGAAGGCGATAAAGTGATGCAGATCAAAAATAACTATCAGCTTGAATGGGAGATAACGACAAAGTTCGGTCTGACTGTAGACAGTGGCACCGGAATCTTTAACGGAGATATGGGCGTGATCACGGAGATCAACGATTACACAGAGACGATAGAAGTAGAGTTTGATGAGGCGAGAAAAGTAAAATACGGATATGATATGACGGAGGAGCTGGAACTTGCTTATGCTATCACAGTTCACAAGTCGCAGGGGAGCGAGTACCCGGCTGTTATCATCCCCCTTCTGCCGGGGCCAAGACTGCTTTACACGAGAAACCTTTTGTATACAGCTGTTACCAGGGCAAAAAAATGCCTTACAATCGTGGGGAGTGATACAGTATTTCAAGAAATGATACAAAACAAAAACGAACAGGAAAGATATACAAGTCTCTCTCAGCGGATCAGAGAGTATCAGGGCATCTCCTGAGAAGAGCGGCGGAGCGGGCGCTCGATCTGCTCTATCCGCCGGTGTGTCCGTTCTGCGGACAAATTTCGCCGGAAGGGATTTGCGATAAATGCAGGACAAAGATCGTATATATCGGCGGGCCGCGCTGTATGAGATGCGGAAAACCGGTGCGGGATGAATCATATGAGTTCTGTGAAGACTGCAGCAGACAGGAGTCCGGCATAACCTGCGGGCTGAACCTCTGGCTTCACAGGGAACCTGTGGCAGGGGCTCTGTACAGATTTAAATATCATAACAGACGCAATTACGGGAAGATATTTGCCGGGGAACTGGCTGCGCGCTATGCGGATCAGCTCCGCCGCTGGGAGGCAGAGGAGATCATACCGGTGCCGCTGCATCGTTCACGAAGGAGAAAACGGGGGTTTAACCAGGCGGAGATCCTTGCCCGTGAACTTGGCGCTGCAACCGGCATACCTGTACGTACAGACGTGCTGTTCCGGGTGAAAAAGACATCTCCCCAGAAAAGTCTGGGAAAAAAAGAACGGCAGGCAAACCTCAAAGGCGCTTTCGCGGTATCCGGAGCGTGGAATCCGGGGAAAAATGTGGTTCTCATTGATGACATCTATACAACCGGTGCGACTCTGGACCGGGCGGCAAAAATGCTCAGAAAAGCAGGTGCCCGAAATGTTTACTTTTTGACTATAAGCATTGGACAAGGTATCTGACTATATGCTATACTAAAACATAATGGACTGAAATAGATAGGCCAGTACATAGGAAGGACGTGTAAAAGCGTTATGATCGATAAAAGAAAAGTACGTCTGATGACGAGAGCTGCGATCTATGAGAAGAGATATGGCGAAGAAGATATAAAAATTACAGGTTATTATCAGAAAGACTATTCGAGTCTGAATACGTGGATCACGCTGATCTGGGTAACGGCAGGTTTTTTCCTTCTGGCTGCCCTTATGTTCCTGGCAGGGGGGGAGAGTCTGATAGAGGGGATCACAGTTGTTAAGCTCCTGATCCTTGCAGCTATCGTACTCGGTTTATATCTGTCGCTTCTCATCATATACGGAATCGGAGCCGGTTCGTTTTACAGAAAGAAGCATATCAGGGCAAAGCAGAGAATGAAACGGTATATGCGGGATCTTTCCCGTCTGGAAAAAATGAATCTTAAAAAGGAGATACACAGATCATGAGCACGTTATTAGTTTGGAGAGAAAAACTGCAGGAGATATATGCAAAGTACTCTACGTATATCCTGAAAGCACTGCAGCTCATACTGGGGCTGGTCCTGTTCGGGCTGATCAATGCCAACATAGGGTTTATGAAAATGGCTTCTTCTGTCTTCTGTACCGTGGGTCTGGCAGTAATCTGTACTTTTTTTCCGATGATCATAATGGTGACAGCGGCAGCTGCGCTGATCCTTGTTCATTTCTATTCGTTATCACTTCCGATCGCAGTGGTGTCACTGATCATTTTTCTGATAATGTACATTTTCTATTTCCGGTTTACACCGAAGAAAGCATGGCTTGTGCTTATCTCAGCACTGGCTTTCGGATTAAAGATACCGTTAGTCGTTCCGGTAGTTTTCGGTCTTATGGGCACACCTGTCTGGATCGTTCCGGCATGCTGCGGCGTGATCGCATATTATATGGTGGATTTTGTCAAGGATTCTGCAGCGGCACTCAGGAGTACGGATGCGGATGCACTTTTTAACAGTCTGATAAGTTTTACGCGGCAGGTATTGACGAGCAGGGAAATGTGGCTGATGGCAGCGGCGGTGGTCGTAGGTATTCTTGTGGTCAATCTGGTGCGTACACGTGCGGTTGACCATGCGTGGAAGATCGCATCTGCAGCAGGAGCAGTCGTCAGCGTGATCATGGCGGCAGCAGGAAATATGGCTCTTGGAACGGGGGTTTCCTATGTGTCGATCGCTGTCAGCGCGTGCCTCGGAATCCTGGTCGGACTTGTTCTGGAATTCCTTTTCTTCTCTGTGGATTATTCCAGAACAGAGAATATACAGTTTGAGGATGATGAATACTATTATTATGTCAAGGCGGTCCCCAAAGTCGGTGTTTCTGCTCCTGAAAAGGAAGTGAAACGTATTACGGGGAACAAGCCTCAGAAGCAGGAGGATCATTCATCAGATGAAAATGCAAACACGAACACAGAAGATATACTTCTTACGAGAAGTCTGAGCAAAGAGCTGGGTCTTGACCAGGAAAAAGGAAAGACCGAGTAAATAAGGCGGTGACATAACAGTAATGATAGACTGGCTGAAAAATTTTATAGGCAATTACACAGAAGGCATGTATCTTCCGGCTATCGAGGTTAAAGATGTCATTGAGATACTGATCATCACAGTGATCTTATATGAGATCATGCTCTGGATCAAGAACACGAAAGCATGGATGCTCCTCAGAGGTATCATCATGCTGGGGGCTTTTATCCTGTTTGCCTGGATCTTCCAGATGCATACGATCCTCTATCTGGCCGCGCAGTCCATCAATGTCCTGGCAATCGCGGCAATCGTAGTGTTTCAGCCGGAACTGCGTCGGGCGTTGGAAAAACTGGGCGAGAAGAACCTGCTCAGTAATATCAATCCTTTTGATAAAGGCAAGGAGAACGAGCGCTTTTCCGATATGACGGCGGACAGTATCGTAACAGCCTGCTATGCAATGGGGAATGTATGTACGGGAGCTCTTATCGTGGTCGAACAGGCAATCCGCCTTAACGAGTACGAGATGACCGGGATCGAACTGGACTGCAAGGTGTCTTCTCAGGTGCTGATCAATATATTCGAACATAATACACCGCTTCATGACGGAGCGGTGATCATCCGTGGCGACCGGATCACTTCGGCGACCTGTTACCTGCCCCTGTCGGACAATATGAGTATCAGTAAAGATCTCGGCACAAGACACAGGGCAGCACTTGGTATGAGCGAAGTATGCGATGCGCTTGTGATCGTTGTGTCAGAGGAGACAGGCCTTGTGTCGGTTGCGATGGGAGGCACTCTTACACGCGGGATCAAGCGGGAAGAACTGAGAGAGAAGCTGAGCCAGATTCAGTATAGGAATACAGAGTCAAAGAAGAGATTCTCTATACGGAAAGGATGGCGCAGAAAATGAAGAAATATAAGCTTACAACGAATCTGGGCCTGAAGATAATAGCATTTGTTTTTTCAGTCTTTTTATGGCTGATCGTAGTGAATCTGGACAATCCGGTCTCGAGCCGTACTTTTACTGAAATTCCGGTAACGATCGTCAATGACGATATTATCACATCAGCAGGAGATGTATACCAGGTGGTCGGGGAGCAGACGGTGAGCGTAGTAGTCTATGCGAACCGTGAAGTGCGTCAGCATCTGTCACCTGATGATATTGTGGCTACGGCAGACATCAGGGAGATGGATACGAGTACAGGACTTGTACCGATCACCATAACGATTCCCGATTACAGCGGCCAGTATCAGTCCGCGGAGGCTGTCCCGAGAAATCTTCAGATCCAGCGTGAAAAGTCGGGTAGAAAAGTTCTTGCACTGACAGCAGATGCAGACGGAGTGGAACGGGACGGTTATGTCATCGGCGAAATGACCGTTCATCCGGAAAATGTAACGATCACAGGGCCTGAGTCCGTGCTCGACCAGATCGACAGGGCTGTTGCATTAGTTGATGTCGAGGGGATTTCCGAAGATGAGGAAAGACCGGCAGAACTCAAACTGTATGACGCAAATGGAAATATTGTCACCCAGAATCAACTGGAAAATAATCTGGGAGACGACGGACTTACAGTGTCTATTGAAGTCCTGAAGAAAAAGAGTGTACCTGTAGTGGCTGATATTTTAGGAACTCCGGCGGAGGGGTATCAGTATACAGGGTTTACGACTGAACCGGAAACCGTGCAGATCTGCGGCAAGAGCGATGTGGTAGATGATATAGAGGAAATAGTCATACCTTCTTCCGTTATCAGCATAGACGGTGCGGACAGTCCGGTAGAACAAACTGTGAATATTTCTTCATACCTGCCGGAGGGGATCAGCCTGGTTGAGGAGAGTACGGGAAATATTACCATTACGGCAGTGATCGAGAGAGAAGGGACAAGGACCATAGATTTTCTGGTGAGCTCCATAATCATCAACAATCTTTCAGAAGATATGCAGGTAAGCTATCAGCCGGACGCAGAGATCAAACTTACATTCAGCGGTGATCAGGAAAAACTCAATGTACTGGATGTCAGCAATGCGGTATCAGTGAATTTGGAAGCGTATATCCGGCCGGGAACATATGATGTTCCGGTGAGAGTTGATCTTCCTGACGGAATTACGCTGAATTCAGATGTGACGGTACAGCTTACCCTGGAGTATAAATCAGACAGTGAAACGGACAGCACGGGAGGCTCGGACAGCTCAACCGGACAGGGTGGAGCCGGCAATTCGTCCGGGCAGGAGAATGGCGGAGGCTCTTCCGGACAGGATGACGGAAGCCAGGAATAACAGACAGACTGAAGAAAATACAAGGAGTGAAAATAGAATGGTAAACGGCAAGGTGAAGATCAAGAACCCGACCGGCCTCCATCTCAGGCCGGCCGGACTTTTCTGTAAGACTGCCATGCAGTTTAAAAGTAAGATCACAGTCCTCAAAAAGACAAAACATGAAGACGTGACAGCAAATGCTAAGAGTGTGCTGAGCGTGCTCGGGGCATGTATCAAGAGCGGAGACGAAATCGAGATCGTCTGCGAGGGACCGGATGAAGAAGCAGCATTGAGTGAGATGGTACAGCTTGTGAAAGACGGGCTGGGAGAGTAATCAGGAATATAGATTCACAGGAGGAAAAGAATCATGAGCAAAGCAACTTTAGTCATTATGGCGGCAGGAATCGGAAGCAGGTTCGGAGGAGGGATCAAACAGCTGGCCCCGGTCGGACCAAACGGCGAGATCATTATGGATTATTCGATTTATGATGCGATAGAAGCAGGATTTGATAAAGTCGTATTTGTGATCCGGAAAGATCTGGAGCAAGATTTTAAAGAGGTGATCGGAAACCGCATTGAAAAACAGATCGAGGTTGCATATGCATATCAGGAAATTAATGATATTCCCCAGAAATATCAGGAGAAGTTTACGGGGAGAACAAAACCGTGGGGAACAGGACAGGCTATTCTGTGCTGTAAAGATGTGGTGGATTCTCCATTCCTGGTGATCAATGCAGATGACTATTACGGGAAAGATGCATTCAGGGAAGCCTACTCCTATTTGACAAGTATGGAAGATACTGGTAAAATGCAGATTTGTATGGTCAGCTTTGTGCTCAAGAATACACTCAGTGAGAACGGTGGAGTAACCAGGGGAATCTGCATGGTTGATCCTGACGGTATGCTTGCCGGCATTACAGAAACACACAATATTGAAAAAGAAGGGGATAAGGCGGTCATCAGAACAGATGGAGAAGCAAAAGAGCTTGATCCGGATTCTCCGGTCTCCATGAATATGTGGGGGCTGACTCCGGAGTTTATCAACATCCTGGAGAGCGGATTTGACGGATTCCTTAACAGCATCAGTGAGGAGGATCTGAAAGCTGAGTATCTGCTGCCGACCATTATCGGTGATCTTCTGAAAGAAGGAAGACTGGACGTCCGTGTTCTGAAGTCCCATGACCAGTGGTTTGGAGTGACATATAAGGAAGATAAAGAAGCTGTAATGAGTGCGGTACGCAAGCTCATAGCAGACGGAGTATACCCTTCTGTATTATACAGATAGTACGGATAGCTGATACGACTACATATTAAGAGAAAAAAACAGTAAAGGAATTTTGACAATGGCGAAAAAACGCAGATCGGTAGATAATACCGGGCGTAACGGTAGAAATACAAGTAGATATTCCGAAAGAACCGCAACGAACAGATTAGGCTCATTTTGTCTGGTGTTTCAGGCGCTGGTGAGCATTGTGTTTATGATCGTGGTCATACTGCTCGATATGCTGCCTATGAATTATCTTGCGCTTGTTGCAGCAATATTGTTTTTTCTGTGGTGTATTGCGTTTACAACACAGGCTGTAAGGAAAAAGCGAGGAACCGCCGGGAAGATTTTCAGCCTGTTGATGATCTGTGTGCTGACATTCGGCGCTTACAACATCGCTCAGGCGAATAACATGCTTTCCCTGATCACCGGCGGTAATACGCGCGTGGATAAGATGGCTGTCGCTGTTCTGGCTGATGATTCTGCTGAGACGATTGAAGATACAGTGGGATATAATTTCGGTGTACAGTTCCAGCAGGGCGGCGATAACATCCAGACTGCGGTAACAAACCTGCAGGAAGAGCTGGGATCGGATCTTACGTTGACGGAGTGTGACTCTGTTCAGGCTCAGGCTCAGGCTCTTGTGGACGGGGACGTACAGGCGATCATCTATAATGAGGCATATACACAGCTGATGGATGACGCGGTAGAGGGATTCAGCGATAACATTAAGATCATTTATGAGATGGATATCAAGACAGAGCTTAATCTGGGCGGCGGTTCTGATGATACGCTCACGAAAGAGCCGTTTACTGTGTATATAAGCGGAATAGATACGTATGGGGAAGTGTCAGAGACAAGCCGGAGTGATGTTAATATCATTGCTGTTGTCAACCCGACGACCCATGAAATCCTGCTGATCACTACGCCGAGGGATTCCTATGTGCCCTTATACGGACCAGATGTACAACAAGGTGCTATGGATAAACTGACACATGCCGGGGTATACGGCATAGAGACTTCTATGGCAACATTGGGTAACCTGTACGAGACGGATATTAATTATTACGTAAGACTGAACTTTACCTCTCTTATCGATATTGTTGATATTCTCGGCGGTATTGACGTAGAGTCTGAGTATGCATTCACGACAAGCGAGGATTCCGAATATGTGATGGATGTCCAGAAAGGCCTGAATCACTTTAACGGCGAACAGGCGCTGGCTTTCAGCAGGGAGAGGCAGAACCTGGAGGATGGAGATAATCAGCGCGGTAAGAACCAGCAGGCGGTCATCACGGCAATGCTGAAGAAAATGATTTCTCCTACAATGCTCCTGAAAGCCGGGACTATCATGAACCAGGTGAGCAAGGATGTGGAGACAAATGTAACGCAGCCACAGCTTAATGCACTGATCAGAGACCAGTTGCGGACGAATGCAAAATGGTCGATCCAGTCTGTAGCATTAAGCGGAGAGGGCGGTCAGGATTACTGTTATTCAGCTCCTGATCAGCTGCTGTATGTAATGTATCCGGACGAGAGCAACCTTAAAGAAATCATAGATCTGGCAAATGTGGTCGAAGAAGGCGGAAGCCTGGAAGCCGGGGAAGCGTTGAATTAGCAGATGTAAAGGAAGACGGAAGAGATTCTGTCTTCCTTTTTGTGTATAAATTAATTGTTTTTTTTATAAGATAAATGTAGAAATGCGAGCATAAGAGTTGTATAATAAGTCAGAATTTGATATTATATAAAAGTATGTAAAAAAGATGTAATATTTTGTAACATTACTGACCGGAGAGGATATTATGAAAAATATATTTAATCTTAAAACTTCCAGAGCAAGAATGATACTTCTTTTTCTTGTAGATATAGTTACTATCATTTTTGATGCGTATATTTCATTGATCATAAGATTTAAGGTTGACAATGTCTACTATAATCAGGTTCCCGGAGAGTATATGACGAGCCTGAATTCTTACATTATCATCAATGTGGTGACAACACTTGTGATTTTTCTTGTTCTTAATCTATACAATCGGGTATGGTCTTATGCAAGCCTGCATGAAGCCGCTCTGGTCGTAGGGGCGAGTATTCTGTCAACGGCATTCCAGGCATTCGGGATGAGTTTCCTTTATCTGCCGATACCCAGAAGCTTTCATATATTTTATTTCTTCTTTCTGACTATGACGACATTAGCTACAAGGTTCTCCTACAGAATCCTGCATGGACTGAAAAGGGGAATGGAAAGATCCGGGAAAAGACCGGTCAATACTATGGTGATCGGTGCCGGTGAAGCAGGGAATATCATTATTACTGAAATGAAGACAAGCCGGCATCTTAACCGTAATGTCGTATGTGTGATCGATGATAACCCGTCAAAAAAGGGAAAATATATCCGAGGTGTCCGTATTGTAGGAGATCGTACACAGATCATAGAGTGTGCAAAAAAATACAATGTGGATGAAATCATTGTGGCAATGCCCTCGGCAAATGCTAAAGATACCAGAGATATCCTTCGTATATGTAACGAGACTGAGTGTAAATTGAAAGTTCTCCCCGGAGTGTACCAGCTGATCAACGAGGAGGTAAGTGTATCCAAACTAAGAGAGGTGTCCATTGAGGATCTCTTGGGAAGAGATACGGTGAAAATCGATATCGACAGCATCGCAGGCTATGTCAGAAATAAAGTTGTTCTTGTTACAGGCGGCGGCGGATCCATCGGCAGTGAGCTTTGCCGGCAGGTTGCGGCTCACAGTCCGCGTATGCTCATTATATTTGATATCTATGAAAATAATGCATATGATATCCAGCAGGAATTGAAGAAAAAATATCCGGCATTAAAGCTGGAAGTGCTGATCGGGTCGGTGCGTAATACGAGCAGGATAGAGAGTGTCATGGAGTTGTACCGTCCTGATGTGGTGTATCATGCTGCCGCACATAAGCATGTGCCGCTGATGGAAGACAGCCCGAATGAAGCGATAAAAAATAATGTGTTCGGAACCTATAAGACAGCAAGAGCAGCAGATAAATACGGCGTCAAGAAATTTGTGTTGATTTCCACGGACAAGGCTGTTAACCCGACAAATATTATGGGTGCTTCCAAGAGACTCTGCGAAATGATCATCCAGACGTTCAGCAGATACTCAAATACTGAGTTTGTTGCCGTGCGTTTTGGTAATGTCCTTGGAAGTAACGGCAGCGTCATTCCTTTGTTTAAAAAGCAGATGGCAGAGGGAGGACCGGTTACGGTTACTCATCCTGATATTATACGTTATTTTATGACCATCCCTGAGGCGGTTTCACTTGTCATGGAGGCGGGAGCACTTGCTCGCGGCGGAGAAATATTCGTACTTGACATGGGAGAGCCAGTCAAAATCGCTGATCTTGCTAAAAATCTGATACGTCTGTCAGGATATACTTTGGGCGTGGACATGGATATTGTCTATACAGGATTGAGACCGGGTGAGAAGTTGTATGAAGAAATACTGACAAAAGAGGAAGGGCTCCAGAAAACTGCCAATAACCTGATTTATATAGGAAAGCCGCTTGAGTTTAATGAAGTTCATTTCCTGAGCCAGCTCAAAATACTTGAGGAAGCGGCTTCGAATGAAAGCAGGGATGTAAAAGAAATTGTCTCAAGTATTGTTCCGACATATAAGATTAAGCCAGAGGACAAGAAGCGTGATGAAGAAGCGTATAAGGAGCTTCTCAGCCTTGGAAAAGCAAGTCATGAAAAACCAGTAATGGAGGAAAAATAAAATGGAAAATATGCATATTGCTTTCTCGCCTCCGGATATAACGGATGAAGAGATTGCAGAAGTTGTAGATACTTTGAAAAGCGGATGGATCACAACAGGACCTAAGACAAAGGCATTCGAAAAGCAGATCGCTGAATATTGTCATACCAGCAAGGCCGTATGCCTGAACTCGGCTACGGCATGTGCGGAAATGGCACTTAGAGTTCTGGGAATCGGACCGGGAGATGAGGTGATCACAACAGCATATACCTATACTGCTTCAGCAAGCGTTGTCTGTCATGTTGGTGCGAAACTTGTCCTTGTCGATGTACGGCCGAATTCCTATGAAATGGACTACGATTTGCTCGAACAGGCAATTACAGAGAGAACAAAGGCAATAATCCCGGTGGATCTGGGCGGGGTAATCTGTGATTATAAAAAAATATTCGATATCGTGGAAAGAAAACGTGCTCTGTTCCATGCTGATAATGAAATGCAATCTAAAATCGGAAGAATAGCAGTGGTTGCTGATGGTGCTCATGCGTTTGGCGCAATGAGAAATGGGAAACATTGCGGAGAGATAGCGGATTTTACCAGCTTTTCTTTTCATGCTGTTAAAAATCTTACAACAGCTGAGGGTGGCGCGCTTGTATGGAGAGATATTGAAGGTGTGGATAATGACGCAATATATAAGCAGCTTATGCTTCTTTCTCTTCATGGACAGTCGAAAGATGCACTGGCAAAAACCCAGCTCGGAGCATGGGAATATGATATTGTTGCACCATATTATAAATGCAATATGACAGATATCATGGCATCCATCGGCATAGCACAGTTAAAGCGGTATCCAGATCTGCTTAAGCGGAGAAAAGAGATTATTGAGAAGTATAATGAAGGACTTGCAGACCTGGACGTAAGAGTGCTGAAGCATTACGGAGACGATTTTTCATCAAGCGGTCATTTATATCTTGTACGTCTAAACGGGAAAACAAGAGAGAAATGTAATAAAATTATAATTAAGATGGCTGAAGCAGGTGTCGCGACAAATGTTCATTATAAACCGCTGCCTTTGCTGACGGCATATAAGGATCTTGGTTTCGATATTAAAGATTATCCTAATGCTTATGCAATGTATGAAAATGAGATCACACTTCCTCTTCACACAAAGTTAAGCGATGAAGAAGTGGAGTATGTGATCGACACATTCAGAAAATCTTTGAGCGAGGAATAAGGAGAGATGAAAAAGTGGGAAGATCTTCCGCCGGATATGCAGGTCCCGGAAGTCAGAACTTACTATGATATATTAAAAAGACATACTGGAAGTTTGATTCTTAAACGTATTTTTGATATAATAGTTGCGAGTCTGCTGCTCATTGTTCTTTCGCCGGTTCTGTTAGTGCTGAGTATTTTGATCAAGACAGATTCCAAAGGACCTGTCTTTTTCCGGCAGGTCAGAGTGACAAGATATGGCGAGACTTTTCGCATTTTCAAATTCCGTACTATGGTTAATAATGCAGATAAGATCGGGACTCAAGTTACCACAAAAGGTGATGCAAGAGTGACGAAGATCGGAAAGAGACTGAGAGGATGCAGGCTGGATGAGCTTCCGCAGCTTCTCAACATTATGACCGGCGATATGACTTTTGTGGGAACGAGACCTGAAGTTGAGAAGTACGTATCACATTATACGAATGAAATGAAAGCGACGCTTCTTCTCCCTGCGGGGGTTACGTCTCTTGCCAGTATTGAGTATAAGGATGAAGAAAAACTTCTGGAGTCTGCGGATGATGCAGATCAAGTATATATAGAGACGATCCTGCCAGAAAAGATGAAATATAATCTCGAGTCGATCAAGAAATTCAGTTTCATACAGGATATAAAAACAATGGCAGCAACAGTTATAGCTGTAATTAAGTAGTGAAGGAGTAACCCCTATGAACATATGGATTGTGAATCATTACGCTATACCACCGAGTATGGGAGGGCTGGTAAGACATTATTATTTTTCCAAATATCTGCAGAAAAAGGGCCATACTGTCAAGATTTTCACTTCCAGCAAGATTCATAATACAGATATCAATATGATAAAGGACAGGTCTCTTTATCGCGAAGAGATGGAAGACGGGGTAGAGTATACCTTTGTCAGGAGCCGGGATTATAAAGGTAATGGTCTTGACAGGATAGTGAATCTGGCAGATTTGCCATTTAAGATGTGGAAAACAATGAAACTGTTTTACAAAAAAAATCGACCAGATGTTATTTACACATCATCCCCAGATTTGTTTGTGGCCTTTTTTGCTGTC
>MHCFR00700__coassemble_1133_pt1 | contig 13988 bp, 16 predicted proteins | sample MHCFR00700__metabat2_low_PE_034 | metagenome-assembled genome bin MHCFR00700 | reverse complement strand
CTAGAGCACACGGTTCATACCCGTGGTGTCGCTGGTTCAAATCCAGTTTCCGCTACTGAAAGGATCTGCTGATGCAGATCCTTTTTCTGTTATTGTCGAGGTAGAATTGTTATGTAAGTTATGTTAGAATAATGCACAGAATAATTACGGAGGATAAGGACATGAATAAAAAAGCGGCATTTGCTCTTCGATTTGTGCTGGGAGGTTATCTTGCATTTGTGGGAGTCAGACTGATCATTCAGATGGTGCGTGAGAAGCCGACCAATATGATATTGATGTGTGCACTGAGCGTTGTTTTCGTGATCGTAGGCGGAGGCTATGCGATCTACAGCCTGAAAAAACTGTTGGATATCAGAAAAGAAGAAAGGGGAACAGTAGTCTCTGATGAATCTGAGGAAGACAGCGGCTCTGCTGCAGTACATCTGAATGCTGCCAGGCAGATGAATATGCAGTCTACAAAAATAAAGAAAGTGCAGGAAGACAGCACTGAAAAAGGATCGGCAGAAGAAGCGGGCGGTAATGAGAATGGTTCTGCGGGCGGTGAAGAGCCTGCGGCCAGTGAAGAGCCTGCAGTCAGTGAAGAGCCTGCAGCCGGTAAAACGCCTGCGGGCGAGGACGATAAGGAAAGTCTGGCAGAATCTGATCGTGGAGAAGAAATGAATCAGGAAACGATCGAAGAAGAGATTGAAAATGATTACGAGGAGAAATAAACATGCGTGTAGGAATGGGTTATGATGTACACCGGCTTTCCGCCGGTAGAAAACTGATCATAGGAGGCGTTGAAATTCCGTATGAGAAGGGGCTGCTCGGACATTCCGATGCAGACGTGCTGCTGCATGCGATAATGGACGCTCTTCTGGGGGCAGCTGCCCTGGGTGATATCGGGAAACATTTTCCGGATACGGACCCTGAATATGAAGGAATATCAAGTATAAAACTGCTGGAGCATGTGGGACGGCTGCTGGACGAAAACGGATATGTGATCGAGAATATTGACGCCACGATCATAGCACAGCGTCCTAAGATGAGGCCCTATATAGAGCAGATGAGTGAGAATATTGCATCCGCGCTTAATATAGAAAACGGCCAGGTAAATGTAAAAGCGACTACCGAAGAAGGACTTGGTTTTACAGGTACGGGTGAGGGAATCTCGTCCCAGGCGATCTGTGCTGTTGAAAAATATACGAATTACGCCAGCGTGGATATGGCTTCTGTGCCATCGGGATGTGGCGGATGTTGTTCCCGCGAATAGTGTGAAGAGGAGACTGAGAAGATGATCGTGCGCAGACTGGATCAGTGTGAACATGGAAAAACACGTCCATTGTGGGAAGAAGTGTTTACTGAAGACACACAGGCATTTTTAGATTATTATTACTATATCAAGACAAAAGACAATCAGATCTATGTTATAGAAGAGGATGAAAAGATTTGTTCAATGCTCCAGCTCAATCCGTATTGTCTGAAAGTGGAAGAAAGCGAATTCCCGTCAGCGTATATCATCGCAGTCGCAACAAAAGAAGCGTATCGCGGCCGTGGTTTTATGGGTACTCTTCTGCGAAGGGCGCTCAACGATATGTATGCAGAAAAAATCCCTTTTACATTTCTGATGCCGGCTGCCGAGGCAATCTATACGCCGTATGATTTCCGGTTTATATATTCACAGTGTATTGGATCAGTGGATCCCTGTGTCAGCAATGTAAAGATACGGGAGGATGAAGAGCGGCAATTCAGTTTTACAGATGCTGCACTCTGGAATGCAGAAGAGATGGCGGATTTTTTCAACCGATATTTTGCACCAAAATGGCAGGTATACGCGGTCAGAAACGCTGCCTATTATCAGACGATGATCATGGAGCAGCAAAGCGAGCGCGGCGGTGTACGTCTTATGCGCTGCAATGGTGAACTTGCAGGTTTTTATGCCTATGCGGCTGAGGACGGCCTTGAGATACGGGAGCCTTTGTATCTTGATGGATATGAGCAGGCATTTTTGCATTCGGCTTATGAACTGGCGGCTTCTGTTGACAAGATCAATGCTGATAAAAATGAGGACGGCATAAAAATCTTTGCATGCCCTGCACACATGGCGGACGAGAAGAAACCTGTTATTATGGCACGGATCATCTGTCTCCGGGAACTCTTAAAAGCCATGAGGGTTCATGAGGAGGAAGAGCTGGATTGTTCTTTCGCAGTGATCGATCCGATCATCCATGAGAACAGCCGTGTATGGCGGATCACAAGTCGGGCGGGAGAAGAACAGCTCAATGTGCGCGAGACGGAAGATTCTGAAGGGATTCTCCCTGTTGATGTGTTGACAGAATTCCTGTTCGGACGTGTCGATGCCGTGGAGTTGTCCGGAATGGAGGGCGTAGTAATGACAGAGCATCTGATCAAAGAACTTCAAAAGATCAAAAAACTTACGAAAATCTTTCTGAATGAAGTTGTATAAAACAGTTCGTAACGGTTCTGCCTGATATCAGATGGCTGAACTGTGGTTGACAAAAATGAAAATATCCCATAATATAAGGAATAGTCGGATATAAATGAAATGCTGAGAACGGAGAGAGTAGCATATCCGGAAACTCACAGAGAGAGGATGCCGTCGGCTGAAAGCATCCTTGTGCGGAGGATATGTGAAGTGCATCCGGGAGCTGACCCTGTGAAATATTTCAGTAGCGGGGTACGTGGGTATACGTTACATACAGCCAGAGTGAAAGATTAAATTCTTTTAATAGAGTGGAACCGCGGATATGACTTCGTCTCTTGCCAGAGGCGGAGTCATTTTGTATCGGGAAAAGCTTTTGGTTTCCAATAGATCAAAAAGTCCTCCGGGCATATTATACACGACATTTATTTGATAAGGAGAGAAATATGGGTATAATATCATATATCAAAGAAGAGATCCAGGTGATCCGTGAGCGTGATCCTGCGATCAAATCTAATATGGAAGTCTTCCTGTATCCCAGCTTCCGGGTGATCCTGCGATACCGGCTGGCACATAAACTGTATCTGAAAGGACATTATTTCTGGGCAAGATGGATTTCCCAGAGGGGGGCGCGCAAGACGGGGATTGAGATTCATCCTGGCGCAACGATCGGAAAGGGATTATTCATAGACCATGGAAGCGGCGTTATCATCGGTGAGACAACGGTCATAGGAGATAATGTTACGCTGTACCAGGGGGTGACACTTGGTGGTACCGGTAAAGAGCAGGGAAAACGACATCCGACTCTGGAGGACAATGTAATGGTAAGCGCAGGGGCCAAAATCCTTGGCTCATTTACGATCGGGGAAAATTCGAAGATCGGGGCAGGTTCTGTTGTGCTTGAGGAAGTACCGCCCAACTGTACGGTGGTAGGCGTGCCGGGGCGTATCGTCCGCATGGATAATAAAAAGGTGCCCAGGCTCGATATGGATCAGGTACATCTTCCGGACCCGGTGCTGAACGATATCCGTAAACTGCAGGATGAAAATATCAGATTACATAATGAGCTGAAAAATCTAATGAAGGAGCTCAGGTGCATAGAAAAGAAAGGAGAAGACGATGAAGATCTATAATACAATGTCAAAGAGAAAAGAGGAGTTCGTACCCCTTGAGGAAGGAAAGGTGAAGATGTATGTATGCGGACCGACTGTATACAACTTCATCCATATCGGAAATGCACGTCCGATGATCGTATTCGACACAGTGAGGAGATATTTTGAATATAAAGGATATGATGTGAATTTTGTGTCCAACTTTACAGATGTGGATGACAAGATCATTAAGAAAGCAATCGAAGAAGGTGTGACAGCAGACGAGATATCAAAGCGATATATCGCAGAATGCAAAAAAGATATGGAAGCTATGAATATCAGGCCGGCCACAAAGAATCCGCTGGCAACAGAAGAAATCTGCGGCATGGTCGATATGATCCAGACATTGATCGACAAAGGGTATGCATACGAGAAGAACGGGACTGTGTATTACCGTACGAGAAGATTCAAAGATTACGGAAAACTTTCGCATAAGAATCTGGATGATCTGCAGTCTGGCGGACGAACACTCCTTGTCACAGGCGAGGATGAAAAAGAAGATCCGCTTGATTTCGTGCTCTGGAAGCCTAAGAAAGAGGGAGAGCCGGCATGGGAGTCACCGTGGAGCGAGGGACGCCCGGGATGGCATATCGAGTGCTCGGAGATGTCAAAGAAATATCTCGGCGAGCAGATTGACATTCATGCAGGAGGAGAAGACCTGATCTTCCCGCATCACGAAAATGAGATCGCACAGAGTGAGGCTGCCAACGGCAAAGAGTTTGCAAAATACTGGATGCATAACGGATTCCTCAATATCGACAACCGCAAGATGTCAAAGTCTCTGGGCAATTTCTTCACCGTACGCGAGATCAGTGAGAAATACGATCTGCAGGTCCTTCGGTTCTTTATGCTGAGTGCACACTACAGAAGTCCGCTCAATTTCAGTGCTGACCTGATGGAATCAGCAAGGACCAGCCTGGAGCGTATCCTTACTGCGGCTGAAAATCTGAGGTTCCTTTCGAAGAACGCGGGAGAGGGCAGGATAACGGAGGAGGAGAAGGCACTGCTCGATAAAGCAGACGAATATGTTCAGGGGTTTGAGCGTGCTATGGATGATGATTTCAACACAGCAGATGCGGTCGCTTCCGTATTTGAACTGGTGAAATTTGTAAATACAACAGCGGATGGAAACAGATCAAAAGAGTATCTTGATACCCTCTATAATATACTTTTCAAATTGACAGATGTTCTCGGAATCATCATTGACAAGAAAGAAGAAATGCTCGATGAAGAGATAGAGGCGATGATCGAAAAGAGGCAGGCAGCCAGAAAGGAAAGAAATTTTGCACTGGCTGACCAGATCAGGGACGAACTGCTCGCAAAAGGCATTATCCTGGAGGACACAAGAGAAGGAGTAAAATGGAAAAAAGCATAGAATATGGATTTGAGCATTATATTGCGGAGATCCCGGGTATGCAGAAGACAGACCCGAAAGCCGCATCGCCGCTTGTACTTGCATACATCGGAGACTGCGTGTTTGATCTTATCATCAAGCTGATGACCGCGGGAAAAGGAAACCGGCAGGTGCATAAGCTTCATGAAGAGACGAGCCGTTATGTGCAGGCATCCGCACAGTCATTTATGATGCGTTCCATGCAGGAGCATCTTACGGAGCAGGAGCATGCGGTCTATCGAAGAGGAAGAAACGCCAGGAGCGTTACGCCGGCAAAGAACCAGTCCATTACAGATTATCGCAGGGCCACCGGTTTTGAAGCGCTTATCGGATATCTCTATCTGAACCGTGAGTACGAAAGACTGACAGAACTTGTTACGATCGGTCTTAAGAGCATGGAAGAGAGAAACTTGAAAGAGGAAGAATAATGCAGGATATTAAGAGAGAAAAAACAGAAAACCACAATGAACATACGCTGGTGATCGAAGGGCGCAACGCTGTACTTGAGGCCTTTCGTTCCGGCCGCACGATCGATAAGCTTTTTGTACTGGACGGCTGTCAGGACGGACCTGTCCGGACGATCGTGCGTGAGGCAAAAAAGCATGGAACCCTATTAAATTTTGTGGGAAAAGAACGCCTGAACCAGCTTTCGCAGACTGGGAAGCATCAGGGTGTGATCGCTTATGCAGCGGCCTATGACTATGCAGAAATAGACGATATGCTGAAGCTTGCCGGTGAGAGGGGAGAGGATCCGTTCCTGTTTATTCTGGACGGAATTGAAGACCCTCATAATCTGGGGGCGATCATCCGTACCGCTAATATCGTGGGAGCTCACGGGGTTATCATTCCTAAGAGACGCGCTGCCGGACTTACCGCTACAGTCGCGAAGACCTCTGCGGGAGCACTTAACTACACACCGGTTGCTAAAGTGACGAACCTTGTGAAAACGATAGAAGAATTAAAGGAAAAAGGCTTGTGGTTTGTGTGCGCTGACATGGACGGCGAAACCATGTATGACCTGAATCTGACGGGTCCGGTGGGACTTGTGATCGGAAATGAGGGGGAAGGTGTAAGCCGTCTGGTAAAAGAAAAGTGTGACTATATTGCCGGCATACCGATGAAAGGTGAGATCACTTCTCTGAATGCTTCCGTTGCAGGCGGAGTCCTTGCCTATGAAATCTTACGGCAGAGGATGCACAAAGCATAGAGCCGGGATGGTGGACCATGAGAAAATATGACCGAATGACAGATGAACAGCTCATAGATGAATTAAGATCCGGAGATCAGGGAGTCACGGATTATATCATGGATAAATATAAATCCATGGTCAGGAAAAAGGCGCATGCCATGTTCCTTCTTGGGGGTGAAAATGAAGATCTCATACAGGAAGGCATGATCGGTCTGATCAAGGCGGTGAGAGATTATGATCCGGGAATGGGAAATTCTTTCTCAAGCTTTGCAGACCTGTGCGTTTCACGCCAGATGTATAGTGCGATCGAGGCGTCAAAGCGGAAAAAACATCTGCCTTTGAATTACTATATTTCGCTTTACGAGGAAAGCGAGAACCATCATGACGGGAATAAGATGCAGCTGATCGATACGATCGAACCGGAACAGGAAAATGATCCGGAGGCGCTCTATTTCGGAAAAGAGTATACAGAGGCTTTTGTGGAGCAGCTCAAAGAGATGCTGAGCCCCCTTGAAAATCATGTGCTCTATCTCCATCTGATGGGGACAGATTATAAAAAAATCGCGGAAATCCTCGAGAAGAGCCCGAAGTCTATCGACAATGCGATCCAGAGAATACGCGGGAAAGCTGAGAAGATGCTCCGCAGACATGATCGCTGACAGAAAAATCCCGCACGGAAGATAAGAGGACAAAGGAGACAAAAATGATGAAAAAAGGTGCGAACTACGGAATAGCGGCCATGATTTTTGTAATTACGATGATTCTGATAAATGGTGCCGCTATAGCGCTGTCCATTGGAACGGCAGTGATAGGAATTATCATCGGTGGAGGCACAGGTGTGGACATGGCCTACGATTTTCTGATGAATCACTTGAATCTGTATTCCTGTATGATATATGTGATACCGGGGATAGTATTCCTTCTGTGGTACTTTTTTGCATTTATAGAGCCGGTCGGTGTGAGCAGATTTACCGACAGACAGACAAGGAGGCTCAGCCCGGCATGTTTTATCTGGATGACTGTTCTTGCATTTGCTATACAGCATACTCTCTCTTTGCTTATGGGGCTGATTGCCATGATGATGCCGTCTGCCATGGAAAATTACGCAGAACTTATGGAGTCTTCAGGAGTGACACAGTATTCCACAGTGTGGGTGATCGCTACACTGGTCCTGCCTCCACTGGTGGAAGAGACGATCTTCCGCGGTCTGATCATGCAGTATTTGAGGCGGGGCGGCGCTTCCTTTATCGTGGCTAATCTTATTCAGGCTGTCCTTTTCGGGTTTTTCCATATGAACCTGGTCCAGGGAATCTATACGGCAATTTTCGGATTCCTGCTGGGATACCTGGCATGGCGATATGACAGTCTCCTCGCGCCTATGGCCATGCATGCGCTGTTTAATTTCTTTGGCACTGCGGTGGTAGACCTTGAGAATGCAGTACTTCCTGATTTTATGCTGGGACTTATTATCATGGTAAGCGTTCCGATCACTGTGATCGTGATCGTAATGATACATTTTGGTATCGCTGACAAAAAATGGGGGAAATCGTAATGAGATTTGTAATACAGAGAGTAAAAGAGGCTTCTGTGCAGGTAGAGCAGGAAGTGATCGGAGAAATAAAGAAAGGATACCTTGTCCTGATCGGCGTTTCCGACAGTGATACGGAGCAGGTTGCCGATAGGATGATTAAAAAGATGATCGGACTGCGGATATTTGAGGATGAGAACGGCAAGACGAATCTTTCCCTTGCAGATGTGGGAGGGGGCCTGCTGCTTGTATCCCAGTTTACCCTGTATGCGAACTGCAAAAAGGGAAACCGTCCGAGCTTTATTGAGGCAGGAGCGCCGGACAAAGCCAATGAGCTGTATGAATATGTAATCCGGGAATGTAAAAAAACTGTACCGGAGGTACAGACAGGAAGTTTTGGTGCAGAGATGGAGGTGAGCCTTGTCAATGACGGGCCGTTTACCATCCTGCTCGATTCGGAAAAATTGTAAAAGGGCAAAAAAATAAAGCTGTCTAGGGGACTTGAACCCCCGGCCTCCGCCTTACCAAGGCGACGCGCTACCGACTGCGCCAAGACAGCTTACTGCGTGTGTTTTCATACGCAATGACTAATATACACCAGTCAGTCTTATATTGTCAAGAGAAAAATGCAATGATTCCTGTCATTTCATGTTCTGACCATGAGGATATGTTATACTTTGAAGACCCGGTGGTGTTTCCGGCATGGCTGGAGGAAAAAGGATGAGAAAAGAACGAGAGGAGCTTGAGGATTTAAGAGATGAACTGGATAAACTGATGGATTTTATCCGTAATATGGAGAACGGGAATCTCCCGTACTTCTACCGCTATTTTGACGCGATGAAAAATAATATCGAAATCTTCTTCCGGATCGGTGAAGAAGATACTGAGGACATTATTCCTGTACTGGAGAGAGACTGGAAAGCATCACATACCATACTGATCGGGGTACAGAATTATGATATCAGAAAAGAACACCCGGATATTGATCCTGTATTGTGCCTGTATTTTGCACGTCTCCTTTCCGATGTCGGAAGGTTCTTTGAATACAGGGGAAAGGAAGCATAATGATCGGCCGGGGAGATTCCATTCTCCCCGCCTATACGTACATTAAAGTGCCGGAAGGACGAGGCTGCAATGGCGCAGAACGTTCTTCCGGCACTTGTGGTCATTTGTATTTTATGGTAAGATAATTTGCATGAATGTTTGCGTTATAAGAGGAGGAGACAATGGAAAACGAAAATGTTTCAAAGAATTTTATAGAGCAGGAAATAGATAAAGATCTTGCGGAAGGTGTATACGATCATGTCTGTACGAGGTTCCCGCCTGAGCCGAACGGATATCTTCATATAGGACATGCAAAATCCATTCTACTGAATTATGGCCTTGCACAGGAGTATGGCGGAACGTTCCATATGAGATTTGACGACACGAATCCTACGAAAGAGAAGATGGAGTTCGTGGATTCTATTAAAGAAGATATCAAATGGCTGGGCGCTGACTGGGGAGAGCATCTTTATTTTGCGTCAGATTATTTCGATCAGATGTACGAATGTGCAGTCAGGCTGATCAAAAAAGGAAAAGCGTTTGTGTGCGACCTTACGGCGGAGGAGATGAGAGAATACCGCGGCACGCTGACTGAGCCGGGAAAAGAAAGCCCGTACCGCAATCGCTCCGTAGAAGAAAACCTGAAGCTGTTTGAAGAGATGCGTGCGGGAAAATATAAGGACGGCGAGAAAGTGCTCCGTGCCAAGATTGATATGGCGTCTCCCAACATCAATATGAGAGATCCGATCATTTACCGTGTAGCCCACATGACACACCATAATACCGGTGATAAATGGTGTATCTATCCGATGTATGACTTTGCTCATCCTATTGAGGATGCTATCGAGGGGATCACGCACTCGATCTGTACGCTGGAGTTTGAAGATCACAGGCCTCTTTATGACTGGGTAGTGCGCGAATGTGAATTTGAGAATCCGCCAAGACAGATCGAGTTTGCAAAGCTCTATCTGACGAATGTGGTGACCGGGAAGAGATATATCAAGAAATTAGTTGAAGACGGTATTGTTGACGGCTGGGATGACCCGCGCCTTGTTTCTATCGCAGCGCTCCGCAGACGAGGCTTTACGCCGGAGTCCATTAAGATGTTTATCGACCTGTGCGGAGTGTCCAAGGCACAGAGTTCTGTGGATTATGCGATGCTTGAATACTGCATCCGCGAGGATCTTAAGATGAAGAAGCCTCGTATGATGGCTGTACTTGACCCTATCAAATTAGTGATCGATAATTACCCGGAGGATCAGATCGAATATCTTGATGTTGCGAACAATCTGGAAAATGAAGAACTTGGCAGCAGAAAAGTACCGTTCGGGCGTGAGCTGTACATCGAGAGAGATGATTTTATGGAAGAGCCTCCCAAGAAGTACTTCAGACTCTTCCCCGGAAATGAAGTCCGCCTTATGCATGCCTATTTTGTGAAATGTGTAGATTTTGAAAAGGATGAAGAAGGCAATGTGACGGTCGTCCACTGTACGTATGACCCTGAGACAAAAGCCGGGAGCGGATTTACCGGAAGAAAGGTAAAAGGTACGATCCACTGGGTACCGGCCGCCTTTGCACAGCAGGCAGAGGTACGCCTTTATGAAAACCTGATCGACGAGGAGAAGGGCGTTTACAATAAAGAGGATGGTTCCCTGAACCTGAATCCGAATTCTCTCACTGTGATTAAGGATGCTTATGTAGAACCAAGTTTTGAAGGGTATGGAGCATACGACAGTTTCCAGTTTGTGCGTAACGGCTATTTCTGTATAGACTCGCATGATTCCGGCCCGGAACACCTTGTGTTCAACCGGATCGTGTCACTCAAGAGTTCATTTAAGCTGCCGAAGAAATAGTATTTTATCATGTATGAACTGACGATCAATCTTAAATCAGGTGATAAAACACCACTGTATGAACAGCTTTATGAATATATCCGCGGGGAGATCAGGGACGGGCATATTGCAAGCGGTGAAAAGCTTCCGTCCACCCGCGCGCTGAGCCGGCATCTTGAAGTCAGCCGCAGTACGGTGGAACTGGCTTATGAACAGCTGCTGTCTGAAGGGTATATTGAGGCCCAGCCTTATCGAGGATATTACGTGGCACAGATAGACGGTCTCTATCAGATCAAACAGCAGAGCAGGGATGAGAAGAAGAGTTATCCGGAATCCAGGGCATCATACCGATACGATTTTACTCCTAACGGGGTAGATCTGAAAAGTTTTCCATATAATACATGGCGAAAGCTTTCACGGGAATGTCTTGTGGATGACAGGGCAGAGCTTTTCAGGCTTGGCTGTCCGCAGGGAGAATACGGGCTCAGGAATGCGATCAGCAGTTATCTTCATCAGGCGCGGGGGGTAAACTGTTCACCGGATCAGATCATTGTAGGGGCGGGGAATGACTATCTGATGATGCTGCTCTGTGCTGTCATCGGGACCCGCCGCAGGGTCGCTCTGGAAAACCCGACTTATAAGCAGGCTTACAGACTGTTTGAAAATCTTTCCTGTGAAGTGTGCACTGTAGACATGGATGCAAAGGGCATGCGGGCGGACAAACTGGAAAAGTCGGGGGCGGACATTGCGTTTGTGATGCCCTCCCATCAGTACCCGCTCGGTACAGTCATGCCGATCAAAAGGCGCATGGAGCTTCTTGCATGGGCAGATGAGAGCGAAGACCGATATATCATAGAAGATGACTATGACAGTGAATTCCGCTATAAAGGAAAGCCGATCCCCGCACTGCAGGGATATGACGTGAACGGGAAAGTCATCTATATCGGGACTTTCTCCAAGTCGATCGCACCGGCAATCCGCATGAGTTATCTTGTCCTTCCGGCAAAACTCTGCAGAGTTTATGAAGAAAGGTGCGGCTTTATCAATTCCACCGTGTCAAAAGTGGACCAGCTTATCCTCCAGAAATTTATCGAAGACGGCTATTACGAAAGACATTTGAATAAGATGAGGGCGCTGTATAAAAACAGACATGATACGCTGCTCGCTGCTCTGAAAAACTGGAATGCAGGATTCTCTGTCTCGGGAGAAAACGCAGGGGTGCACCTTCTTCTTCATTTTCACGGGGGAAAGAGCGAAGAGGAACTGATCCGTCTTGCTGCTTCAAAGGGGATAAAGGTATATGGACTTTCGGAATATTATGTAGATGAAAGAAAAAAAAGCAGAGAAGCTGTCATCCTTCTTGGTTACGCCAATCTGAGCGAAGAGAAGATCAAGGATGCCGTCAGCCTGTTGAAAGAAGCATGGAAAATGTAAGTGCCGGGAGTTATACTCCCGGCACTGATCATGTCTGTAATATCATTCTTCTTCTGGTTCTTCAGATCCTTCGGTTGTGTCGGACTTTGTGTCGTCCGTTTCAGATGTTTTTTCAGGATCTTTATTCAGAGATACATATTCCCTTTCGGCCGGTTTCAGATCAGCGTCCAGGTCAAAATCCTCATCCTCTGTAAAATCTGTCTCGGATTGATCGGGATCGTCGGAATTGTTTTTGCAGAAGTATGCAACTGCAAGTCCGATCGCTGTTCCGATGACAGCAAAGATACCAAACCATTTCACTAATTTTTTCAATGCAAGATCTCCTTTCTGTCAGAAGATGTACTCCTAAATATTATGAAAAGAGAACATCCCGAATATGCCTATTATTGTAATACTTTTTTCTTTTAATTACAATAGGAACGTAAAAAAGGACAAAGTGAAAATAACATTTTACAGAAGTGGAAATCTATAGTATAATTCAAAAGGCGGCTGTTTCTATTGCCGCTGTCAATAATATATCGGCTAACACGATACGCAGGAGGAATAAAAATGGTAAAAGCAGTAGTTGGTGCAAACTGGGGCGATGAAGGAAAGGGCAAGATAACAGACATGCTCGGAAAAGAGTCCGATATCATCGTACGTTTTCAGGGTGGTGCGAACGCAGGCCACACGATCGTAAACGATTATGGCAAATTTGCGCTGCATACACTGCCGTCCGGAGTGTTTTACGGACATACGACGAGCATTATCGGAAATGGAGTTGCGCTTGACGTTCCCAAGTTATTCAATGAGATCCAGTCCATTGTTGAACGCGGGGTCCCGATGCCGAAGATCCTCGTCTCCGACAGGGCACAGATGGTGATGTCCTATCACAAAAATTTTGATGCTTATGAGGAAGAACGCCTTGGAGGCAAGTCTTTTGGCTCCACGAAATCAGGAATCGCGCCGTTCTATTCAGATAAGTATTCCAAGATCGGCTTCCAGGTGAGTGAACTCTTCGACGATGATCTTCTCAAAGAGAAGGTCGTGCGCGTAGCCGAGCAGAAGAACGTGCTGCTTGAGCATCTTTACCATAAACCTCTGATCGATCCTGATGAATTATATAAAGAACTGATCAGCTATAAAGAGATGGTAGAACCGTATGTATGCAATGTGTCTCTGTATCTTTATAATGCGATCAAAGAGGGAAAGAACATCCTTTTGGAAGGACAGCTTGGATCACTGAAAGATCCGGATCACGGGATCTACCCGATGGTCACATCTTCTTCTACACTGGCAGCATACGGGGCAATCGGTGCAGGCATACCGCCGTATGAGATCAAACAGATCATTACGGTGTGCAAGGCATATTCCAGCGCTGTCGGAGCAGGCGCATTTGTAAGCGAAATCTTCGGCGATGAAGCGGATGAACTTAGAAACCGCGGCGGAGACGGAGGAGAATTTGGTGCAACGACAGGACGTCCGAGACGTGTGGGATGGTTTGACTGTGTGGCATCTAAGTACGGATGCAGGATGCAGGGCACGACAGACGTGGCGTTTACAGTGCTTGACGTGCTCGGATATCTCGATGAGATCCCGGTTTGTGTAGGTTATGAGATCAATGGAGAGGTCACAACAGAATTCCCTGTCACACATCTTCTTGAAAAAGCAAAACCGGTATTTAAGAAACTTCCCGGCTGGAAGACAGATATCCGCGGTATCAGAAAATATGAAGATCTTCCGGAGAACTGCCGTAATTATATCGAATTTGTCGAGAAAGAGATTGGTTATCCGATCACAATGATCAGCAACGGTCCGGGCAGGGATGATATTATCTACCGAAATAAATAATAATATATATAAGTACGTAATCTGGCATCAGAAAGTGAAATCTGCTGCAGTACAAAGGTGTATTAAACCGGGATACTGCAGCAGATTTTTTGTCATATTATTTTGGAACGTTTCATATAATATAAAGCTGAGATTAAAAAAAGGAGGTATTTTTATGCGTCAAAT
>MHCFR00700__coassemble_1112_pt1 | contig 14182 bp, 12 predicted proteins | sample MHCFR00700__metabat2_low_PE_034 | metagenome-assembled genome bin MHCFR00700 | reverse complement strand
GGATGTGACGCTTAAGGTTGTAAACGACAGTGAGAACAGGCAGTCTCTCCTCTATGGTATGGGAGACCAGCATCTGGAGATCACGGCGAGCAAGCTGGCTGCAAGATATAAGGTAGAGATCACACTGGAGACGCCGAAAGTGGCGTTCCGCGAGACGATCCGCAAGAATTCTGATGTGGACATGAAGTATAAGAAACAGACCGGCGGACACGGACAGTACGGTCATGTTAAGATGAAATTCGAGCCGTCAGGCGATCTGGATACACCGTATATCTTTGAAGAGTGCGTTGTCGGCGGTGCAGTTCCGAAGAACTACTTCCCGGCGGTGGAAAAAGGTCTTCAGGAATCTGTTGTCAAAGGTCCTCTTGCCGGATATCCGGTTGTGGGCGTGAAAGCGATCCTTTATGATGGATCCTACCATCCGGTAGATTCTTCGGAAATGGCATTCAAGACTGCTACGTCACAGGCATTTAAGAAAGGCTTTATGGAGGCGTCACCTGTACTTCTCGAGCCTATTGCTTCTATCAAAGTTACAGTCCCGGATGATTATACAGGTGATGTGATGGGCGATCTGAATAAGAGGCGCGGCCGTGTGCTTGGAATGAATCCGATCGCTGGAGGCAAGCAGGTGATCGAGGCGGATATCCCGATGACAGGACTGTTCGGATATTGTACAACGCTGCGGTCCATGACCGGCGGACGTGGAACATATGAATATACATTTGCCAGATATGAGCAGGCACCGTCAGATGTGCAGGAGAAAGAAATCGCGGCAAGAGCTGCAGAGGAATAATGATCTGACCGGGACTGCCTGAAAGCGGCATATGGAGTTTAGCGGGGGCGTAAGATCCTCTTATACGGATCTTACGCCCTCTTTGTGCGGAAAAACTCTGGTGCCGGCAAAGAAATCATCCTGCAAAAGGAGCGTGCCGGGAAAGAGCGTTAAGAAAGTGCTAAGATTATTGTGATTTATAATTAAAGGTGCTATAATTGCTCTGCTGTGTATGCGGACATAGAAGCCCGGGTTATACCGGCACGAAAATATTGATACAACAGAGGGAAAAAAGAATGAAGATTGTTATCATTGGAGACGGGAAAGTAGGCTATAAACTTGCAAGGCAGCTTTCCGCTGAAAACTATGATGTGGTGATGATCGACAGCAATGAAAAGAAACTGAAATATGCTGTGGACCGACTGGATATCGCCTGTGTGATAGGCGATGCGGCGGATGCCGAGGTACAGAAACAGGCAGATGTACCCCGTGCGGACCTTGTGATCGCATGTACATCGGAAGATGAGTGCAATATGTTAAGCTGTCTTATCGCAAGGCGGCTTGGTGCAAGACATACGATCGCCCGTGTGCGCAATCCGATCTATTTTAAGCAGATCGGACTCTTGAAAGAGGATCTGCATCTTAGCATGGCGGTCAATCCGGAACTGATCGTGGCCGACGAGATCAGCCGGCTTCTGCTGTTCCCCGATGCGAGCAAGATAGAGACATTCGCAAGAGGAAGAGTGGAGCTGATCGAATATCCGATCCAGAAAGAAAGCAGGCTTATCGGCATGTCTCTTGCAGATATGTACAGCAAGTTCCAGATCAAGCTGCTGGTCTGCGCAGTAGAACACGGTGGAGATGTTCTGATTCCGGATGGCGATTATGAGATACGGGAAGGGGACAGAGTGCATATTGCAGTTTCACACAGTGAGATGGAGCGGTTTTTCCGTATGTTCGGAAAACACAAAGGAAAGATCAAAAAGGTCATCATCTGCGGCGGCGGCCGGGTGGCTTATTACCTTGCAGTACAGCTCTGCAAACTGGGGATGCAGATCAAGATCATCGAACGTGATGTGAACCGATGCGAGGAATTGTGCGAGCTGCTTCCGAAGGCGACGATCATCAATGGAGATGCCACGGATCATGATCTTCTGATCGAGGAAGGGATTGAAGAGGCAGATGCGTTTGTAGGTCTGACAGGAATGGATGAGGAAAACATCATTACGGCTCTTTTTGCAAAGAATCAGGGCGCATCAAAGATCATTGCGAAGATCAACGAGGACCGGCGTGCCAGCATGGTAGAGGACTTTGGGATTGACAGCATTGTGTCAGCCAAGACGGCGACTGCAGATGCCATCCTGAGCTATGTCAGGGCAAGAAAGAATTCTCAGGGGAGTTCTAATGTGGAGACGCTCTATCAGCTTGTCGATGACAAGATCGAGGCCCTGGAATTTATCATTAAATCCGAGACCAGATATACCGGAATACCACTCAAGGAACTGGCGCTTAAATCAAACAATCTGATTGCGTGCATATCCAGAAAGAGGCAGATCATCATCCCGGGCGGAGATGACTGCATGGAGGTGGGAGACAGTGTGATCGTGGTCACTATGGACACCCATATAGAAGATCTGGAGGATATTTTAGCGTAGGGGCAGAAAAATGAATAAGAGAATGATTATATACATATTGGGGAAAATGCTCGGCGTAGAAGGCGTGGTGCTTTTGATCCCCGCGCTGGTCTCGCTCATATACTGGGAAAAAAGCGGTTTTTCTTTTTTGATTGTGAGCGCTATACTGTGCGGTATTTATCTTATCTTTGGCAGAAAGAGACCAAAGTGTACGAGGATATATGGAAAAGAAAGTTTCGCTATCGTGGCGCTGGCGTGGCTTCTGTGGTCTCTGTTCGGAGCACTTCCGTTTGTGATATCAGGCAGTATCCCGAATTATATCGATGCTTTCTTTGAGACAGTATCCGGGTTCACTACGACCGGTTCGACGATCCTCCAGGAGATTGAGAGCCTTCCGATGGGGATCAATTTCTGGCGGTGTCTGACCCACTGGATCGGCGGCATGGGAGTGCTTGTCTTTGTTCTCATGATCACTTCGCTGGATGATGAGAATTCGATGCCGCTCATGCGTGCCGAGATGCCCGGACCGGAAGCGGATAAACTGGTTCCGAAGGCAAGGAATACGGCAGCGATCCTGTATGGTATGTATTTTGCGATGACGGCAGTGGAAGTGATACTCCTCATGCTCGGAGGGATGAATCTCTACGATGCATTGATCCATTCCTTCAGTACGGCGGGAACCGGAGGGTTCAACAACAGAAATACAAGTGTGGCCTTTTATGACAGTGCATATATTGACGGAGTGATCACGTTATTTATGATCCTCTTTGGCGTAAATTTCAATCTGTATTTCCTGCTTCTGATGAAGGACTGGAAGAGTGTGCTCAAAAATGAAGAGCTGAGGGCATACCTCGGCATCATCGCAGCATCGATCGCGGTAATTACGGTCAATATTTTAAATATTTACGAAAATGTTTTTCATGCATTCCGCTATGCTGCGTTCCAGGTGGCATCGATCATTACGACTACCGGATTCTACACGGCGGACTATGAACTTTGGCCTGAATTGTCAAAGACGGTACTGCTGGCGATCATGTTTATCGGCGCAAGCGCAGGATCTACCGGCGGCGGTATCAAGGTGTGCCGTTTCGTGATCCTGATCAAATCGATCAGACAGGAAATCCATAAAGTGCTCCATCCGAACGCGGTGACCGTGGTGAAGCTTAATGGCAGAAAGATCGGACAGGACACACTGCGCGGAATAAATGTATACTTTGCCGCATATGTATTTATACTGGTGGCATCAGTGCTGATCGTATCTGTTGATAATTTTGATTTTGCTACATCTTTCAGCGGTGTCCTGACAACAATAAATAACGTGGGACCGGGCATATCCAAAGTAGGACCTGTAGAGAATTTCCATATGTTCTCACCACTTTCCAAGATCGTATTCAGCTTTGATATGCTTGTGGGACGGCTTGAGATCATTCCGTTCCTGATCCTTTTATCGCCCGCGTTATGGCGGAAGAAGTTCTGAGAAAGGGGAAGTATGAAAAAGATAAAACGCAATCTTATCATTGCAGCAGTGGTTATCATCCTGCTCGGGCTCTACTATTATATCGCACTGCCGGCAGTAAATATACATTCTACGGAATTCTGGGTCTTTCTGGGAGTGCTCATCCTTGTGATCGCCGCACTGTATGGAAAGAAAAAGGGGCTGAGAGGCCGTGAGATCAAGGAGTCGAAAGGGCTAAAAATCATCCTGGGCGCGTTCGCTGCGGTTGTCATTGTATATCTGGCGGGAACGCTCCTGTCTTCTCCGATCGTCAATGCAGACAAATATCAGAAACTCATGACAGTGGAGACCGGTGAGTTTGCCACAGATATCGAAGAGCTTTCTTTTGACCAGATCCCGCTTCTTGACAGGGATTCTGCCACTCTTCTGGGAAACAGGGAAATGGGAAGCATGGTGGATATGGTGTCTCAGTTCGAGGTGGATGACCTCTACTCCCAGATCAATTATCAGGATCGTCCGGTAAGGGTGTCGCCGCTTAAATATGCCAGTATTATCAAGTGGCTGACAAACAGCGGCGAGGGAATCCCCGCATATATAAAGATTGATATGGCAACCCAGGATACCGAACTTGTAAAGCTTGATGAGGGAATGAAATACACTGCCAGTGACCATTTCAACCGGAACATTTACCGTCATCTGAGATTTCGTTATCCGACTTACATCTTTAACGATCTGAGCTTTGAAGTGGATGATGAGGGGACCCCGTACTGGATCTGTCCGGTAAAGAAATTCAATATCGGACTGTTCGGCGGTGTGACGATCGGCAGAGTGGTGCTCTGTAATGCCATAACAGGTGAGACGGAAGACTATGCGATCGAGGACGCCCCTCAATGGATCGACCGTGCATATTCGGCGGATCTTCTTGTGGAGCTTTATGATTATCACGGAACCCTGCAGCACGGGTTTCTCAACAGCGTGTTCGGACAGAAAGACTGTCTGGTAACTACCGACGGGTATAATTACCTGGCGATCGATGACGACGTCTGGGTTTACACTGGTGTAACATCTATTACCGGCGATCAGTCCAATGTCGGATTTGTGCTGATGAACCAGAGGACGATGGAGACGAGATTTTATGAGGTTGAAGGAGCGACAGAACAGTCGGCTATGGATTCGGCGGAGGGGCAGGTGCAGAATCTGCACTATACCGCGACTTTCCCGCTCCTGCTCAATATATCAGGTGAGCCCACATATTTTATCGCCCTGAAGGATGATGCCGGGCTGGTGAAAATGTATGCCATGGTCAATGTCCAGAAATATCAGATCGTAGCTACCGGCGATACAGTGAGTGCGTGTGAGGAACAGTATACAGCACTGATGTATGAGAACGGCATCAAAGAGGTGGAAGAAGATACCCGCGAGATCCTGACAGCAGAAGGAAAGATCACGAAGATCGCCCAGGGTGTGGTGGATGGAAATTCCCACTATTATATTATGATCGAAGGATCGGACGGAATCTTTGATGTATCAGTTGCAGATTATATAGACGTGATTCGATATGATGTGGGAGATACCGTGACGATAGAGTATAAAGAAGGTGAGAAGACGAATACAGTCTTGTCGATGAACAGAATATAAAAAAGCGGCGGCAGAATTTTTGTTCTGCCGCCGTAATTTTTATCGGTCTGCTCTTTATGAGATCACATTGTAATCAGAAGAGTCAATACCGGAAATCTCTTTTTTATCTGCACCGATGCTCAGATAAAAATCGATATTGTTTTCAACGCTTATCTTATTCAGTTTCTGCAGGAAGACAGGGAGACTTTCAAGAGTGATATTTGCCTGTTTCAGCACACTGTCGATAAAGATTGTTTCGATGTCGTGATTGCCGGCTACCATGCCGTAAAGGAATCCTACGAATTCTTCAAGGGTAAGGATATCTGGATAATCTGCCATACGGATCGCACGGATATTGAAATCTACCGTGTAAGTATCCTTGTGGCTTTTTTTGATAAACACTACGTTTCCGTTGGAAGTTTTCACCTTCTCATTTGCAAGTTCGATCATTTGCTGTGTCTTTCCGCTGCCTCTTGGGCCTGTAATTAAATTTACCATGGCGAATCTCTCCTTTATGTATGTATTGTTTGAGACTTTCACCTCTCAAATATCATATACCCATTATACACTAAAGCTATGTGGGGAACAACTAAAAAAAGGATAAAAAAATAAAAATAATTGAGCAATCTGACTATAAATAGGAGATGATAAACATTCTCAAAAAGCATATTGAAAAGAAATACCGTATATGATAGTATTGACTCAATTGAAAATCATTCTCATAATCTAGGAGGAGCCATGCCCGCAGAAGTACTGTTTTATTTTTTGAAAAATCGTGACCAGAGGCTGCGCCTGGCATTTCAGGTGGTGCTTCAGTGTGCGCCTTTTCTGAAAGGACTGAAAGTATCCTGTGTTATATCTCTGGAAGAGACTCTCTATGAAGGAATTGCAGAGCTGCTCCGCGATACAGATATCTTGTATCACAGGCTCTCCTGCTCTGAAAGAAAATGCCTTGTCCTCTTTTACCGTCCTGACGAGCTGGAGAGATACCTGAATAGTCCGAAGATACGGGGACTGATCCGGAAATATGGATATGCCGGGATGAGCTTTGAGCAGATGCTTGAGCGTCTGTATTCCCGTGTGGAGGATTTTGCAAAGCGGGGGATGGGATTTCCCCACGAGATTGGCGCTTTTCTCGGATATCCGGCCGATGATGTGAAAGGGTTCATTGAGAATCAGGGGAGAAAGTATCTGATGATCGGATACTGGAAAGTTTACAGTGATCTCACAAAGGCAAGAATGATATTCAAGGAGTATGACCGCGCGAAAGACTGTGCGGTAAATGAGTTTATCACCGGAAAAAGCATCCGGGAAATCGCCGTACAGCGGTGAAAGAATCAGAAACGGAGGAGAAAAAATGAGTGTATCAGTAGTATATTGGAGCGGAACAGGGAATACTCAGGCCATGGCGGAGGCTGTTGCGGAGGGGATCCGGGCGGCCGGAGCAGAGGCGGATGTGATGGAAGTGGCGAACGCTGACGCAGCGGCACTTGCAGCGGAGAATGCGTTTGCACTGGGGTGCCCCTCTATGGGCGCAGAGCAGCTGGAAGAGACAGAGATGGAGCCCTTTGTAGAGACATTGGAGCCTCTGGTATCCGGAAAGAAGATCCTGCTTTTCGGTTCTTATGGCTGGGGAGACGGAGAGTGGATGAGAGACTGGACGGAGCGCATGAAGAATGCAGGTGCTGTACTTGTGAGAGATGAGGGGATCATCGCAAATGAAGCTCCTGATGATGGAGCACTTGAAGAGTGCCGGGCTGCAGGCAGAGATCTGGCAGCCGGAGCGTAAAGCGGTCCGCATAAGCAGGCAGCATATCGTAATAGTTCAGCTATAAGATTATCCGAAAAGCGTTGACAAAGTCTTCTTCTCATGCATATCATAAGATTAACGAGAAAAATTACCGACAACTGAGTGCATATAGTGGATATATGACTGCCGGATAAAGGGAGAGAAGATATGAACCAGAACACACTGATCGGAATATTGATACCATTTGCCGGGACCGCCCTTGGCTCGGCGATGGTATTTTTTATGAAAAAAGAAATGAATGAGCGGCTGCAGAAGCTGCTCCTGGGATTTGCTTCGGGCGTTATGATGGCGGCTTCCGTATGGTCGCTCCTGATCCCGGCCATTGATATGACGGAACAGAAAGGCGGCATCCCGTGGTTTCCGCCGGCGGCGGGATTTCTGCTGGGGATGGGTTTCCTGCTTGTTTTGGATACGCTGACGCCGCATCTCCATTTCACGGATGAAAAACCGGAAGGAGTTCCGGCACATTTAAAAAAAACAACCATGCTTGTCCTTGCAGTCACCCTGCACAATATACCGGAGGGCATGGCGGTCGGCGTCACTTTTGCCGGGGTACTGACTGAGAATACGACAATGACCCTGGCGGGCGCTTTTGCCCTGTCTGTCGGCATCGCCATCCAGAACTTCCCGGAAGGCGCGATCATTTCCATGCCGCTGAAGAGTCAGGGATTGTCAAAGACAAGGGCGTTTATCTACGGCGCGCTCTCGGGGATCGTAGAGCCTGCAGCGGCATTTCTCACGATCCTTCTGACCGGATTTGTAGTCCCGCTGCTTCCGTATCTCCTGGCCTTTGCCGCCGGAGCGATGATCTATGTCGTCGTAGAGGAATTGATTCCTGAAGCACAGACGGGGGCACATTCCAACATAAGCACGGTGGGAGTGGCAGCAGGATTCGTGCTCATGATGATACTGGATGTGGCATTGGGCTGAAAGTCCGGTGACCGGGATATCCACGCTTTATACAGAAACAGATGCGCGGATAGATATGGCAGAGGTGAAAAGTTATGCTGGATTACAGAATGGCAAAAGAGGAATTTGAGAAGTACCTGGACGACTATGACAGGGAGAATGACAAGATAAAACTCAAGATCGTGCATACCTATGGTGTGGTGGCACAGAGCACGGAGGTCACGGGGCGCATGGGGCTTTCCAAAGAGGATGTTTCTCTTGCGCGTATCATCGCACTTCTGCACGATATCGGGAGGTTTGAACAGCTTAAGAGATATGACAGTTTTATGCCGGATACGATGGATCATGCATCTTACGGTGTGCAGGTTTTGTTTGGAGAGGGGATGATCCGCAGATTCCTGCCGGAGGATGCGTGGGATAATATCATAGGGGCCGCGATCGCAAAGCACAGCGATTTTGTCCTGGAGGGGATAGAAGATGAACGGACATTTCTCCACGCACGTATTATACGTGATGCAGATAAGCTGGATAATTGCAGGGTCAAGCTCGTGGATGCGCTTGAGACATTTATGGGAGCGGATGCGGAAGAGATTGGCGCTTCAGCGATATCGCCGAAGATACGTAAAGATGCTTTAGAAGGAAAGAGCATCCTGTCGGCAGACCGGGTGACCCTTATGGACTACTGGGTCTCCTATCTGGCATACTTTTACGACTTGAATTTCCGGGAGAGTCTGGATATCGTGGAGGAGCATGATTATGTGCGGCGGATCATACACAGGATCCCGTACACGAATCCGGAGACAGTGGAGACCATGAAAGAACTGGAGAACTGTCTGGTGGAATATGTACATAAAGCGAAGAAATGAAAGGAAGAGCGCTGCGGTCATTCGCGGCGCTTTTTCAAGGTATATACGTCTTCTCTTAAATGCCTGAGAACAGGAATCTGTTCTCTCACTTCATCACACAGTGTCAGGTTTATTTCCGTGATCCGTAGTTCTTCTTTCGCTTCCATCTGAGAAATCGTATTACCCCATGGATCAGTTATGATACTGTGACTCCAGGATACATAAGAAGAATCTGTATCTCTTGCCGGGGCAGTGCCAACGACAAATGCTTGATTGAAGACTGCCTGAGAGCGGAAGAGAAGCTCCCAGTGCACAGGGCCGGTCGTCATATTGAAAGATGCGGGAACGAGGATGACCTTGGCACCCTTTGCGGCCATAAGCCGGAACAGCTCCGGAAAACGGATATCATAGCAGACTGCAAGGCCCATGACACAGAATTCTGTTTCAAATACTGTGATGTCATTTCCGGGAGAGAGGACGGCAGATTCCTGAAAATGCTGTCCGTTTTTTACATTAATATCGAAAAGGTGCATTTTTCGGTGTCTGGCGATCTGCCGGCCATTCCGGTCAAATACATAAGCTGTGTTGTATATCTTCCCGTCTGAGTCTCTTTCGGGCATGGTGCCGGCAGAGAGATATATCCCGAAATCGCGGGCAAGGTCAGAGCAGGTCTTCCAGAGAGGACCGCCCTCCTCTTCTGCAAAAGCAGGAAAACATCCTACGTCATAGGGACAGCAGAACATTTCAGGAAGAGCGAGAAGTCCGGCGTTTTCCTCCGCGGCCTGTTCCGCCAGGGATTTAAGTGTTTCGGTAAGTTTTATTCTGTCTGTATATACAGGAATCTGCGCCTGTGCGATACGCAATGATGTCATGGCATGTCTCCTTTCGGCTCAGGTGTTTATTGTGCGGAATGTGGAACCTGTCAGTTCTGTAAAGAGTTCATTGTCGATAAAGGGCGTTTCTGTGAGCGGGATCTGAGTGCCATCTTCTATATAATAATATACTTCTTTTGTATGATATCCGGAGTCCTCTGACCAGCTTTCCGAGGGTGCGTGATAAAAGTAAGAAAAGGAACAGGTGCGGCCGCCGGCAGAAGTAAATGTGAATTCTTCGGGACTGCCTGTGACATCATAAGTTCCCTCACGGCTCAGTACCTCGTACAGACAGCCGAAAGTCATACTGTCCGAATATCTCAGAAGCAGCCCGGGATAGCACAGCTCCGTGCCGTCAGTGCGGGTGATGGTAAAACGATAATTTCCATTGGCGTTTACCGCATCCCGGAGCTGCTCCGGGGTGAACTGATCTGTCGCCAGCCTGTAGGTTGCTGCATATGTGGCAAATGCCTTCAGAGCGCTCTGCTCCAGGCTTTCTGTATTGTCTGTTTCGAATACGTATGTGTCACGATATGCGGTGCCATGCGGTGCAGAGGTATTGAGAAAAGTAAGAGGCTCCCGATAGGCCAGAGAATACTCTACACTGCAGGGAAATTCCTGTCTGGCGATATAGTCTTCCAGACAGTTTAATTCACTGCACAGTTCCCGGATTTCCCCATGCGTATCATAAATGCCGGATATGTCCAGCATATGCTGATGATTACTTTCCCTTATATCCAACCCGTCCAGGGAGCCCGGGTATTCTTCAAGGTAATGATCAAGATAATATTTTCCCATCTCAAGGTGATAGGTTGTTTCCATAGTATAATCCATAAACAGGTTGTAAGTCGGATGACTTATAAGCTCGAATTCAATTTCGGGCTTATCTTTTAAATGTGCGCTCCATACCCGGTCAGTATAGCCTTCTTCACTTTTGCGTTCTGTGTAATCCCTGGAGACAGCGATTGTTTCGTCAACAACATTTTCTTTGAACCATTCGGCGGCTTCGCCCCTCTTGTAATGACTGCAGCCGGAGAGAATTAAGATGCATGTCAGGAAAAGAAAGAATAAAAGAATTATTTTTCTGGCATAGTTATTCATAGTTACATTTCCTCCTTACAGAAATTTCAGCCTGCAGCAGGTGAAGATGCGGAGTTACGTACGATAAGGTCAGCGTGGAGCAGGACAGTGCCCAGCGGTACGCCGTTTAACAGTCCGCTCAGCGCATTGAATCCGCTCTTACCAAGCTGGATGCGGTCCTGCCGCACTGTGGTGAGCGGCGGAGAGGTGTAAGCAGAGAGCGGGATATCATCGAAACCGACGATGCTGATATCTTTCGGTACCTGGAAACCTAACTGCTGGCACTGGGTGATCGCGGCGCTGGCGAATGTATCCTGGCAGCAGATGATCGCTGTCATCCCCATATCAAGAAAGCGCGGAAGGTGCTTTTCCATACACTCGGACAGATAATAGGAACATCCGGCATATGACGAGTCGGCTTTGAGGCCGTGGCTGCGCATTGCCTGAAAAAATGCCCTGTGGCGCACCTGCATGATATGAGAGCCGAGTGCACTGCTCAAATAACCGATTTTCTTGTGCCCCAGTTTTTTCAGATAGTCTATGGCGAGATCCATGCCCTCTTCGTTGTCGATACCAACGTAGGAAATCATGGGATTGCCGACGATGTGGTTGTCGTAGAGGACAGTTGGTGCATGGCAGTTGTGGAAATCATTCATCCAGGGTTCCACAAGGGAGAAACCGAGGAGAAAAGATCCGGAAAAGTCATGCTGCAGCATGAAAGCATCATATGAGATTTCCCGCTGGACATCCGCATCCACCGGGACAACAGCCACCTCATATCCCGCCGGCTCCGCAATCTGGCGGAATCCCATGATGATGTCATAGGCAAAATGATGGGGCTCTTCATATTGAATGTTGTTTCTCTGCACGATGACGCACAGTTTTTTTGCCGGCTTCTTATAGCGGCGCAGCTTAGTGTATCCGAGTTCGACTGCAGTTTCAAGAATTTGTTTTTGTAATGTTTCGCTGATGTCGGGAGCGTTATTCAATGCCTTTGAGACTGTGCTTTTGGAAATGCCCAGCTTATCAGCGATATCCTGTATAGTTATCATGTTGATTATTCCCCCTGATCATAGAAAAAACTTCTAAAAATATTATATAAAAAAATGATATTGAAATCAATGAGAATGAATGTTGGTTATAAATGGTTTAGATATGTTTCGTAAACTGGATAAAATATGCTGATCGATAATAAAGATGCACAAAATAAAGGGGCAAAAATTGTGCATAACAGATAAAATTTAAGTAAAAAATGAAATTAGATTGACGATTACTTCTGAAAAGCGTATGATATGAAATACCGAAACAATACGAAACTTATGTAAGGGAGGATGCAAGTATGAAGAAAAGAGCGGTGTCAGCGCTGACGGCGGTGGTTATGGTCGCATCGCTGGCTGTAACAGGGCTCACGGGATGTGGCAGCTCGGACAGTGATAAAGAGTCGGTGCGTCTCATGGTCTGGTCGCCCCAGGGAGACCAGTCAAAAGATAAAGGTGAGTGGCTGCAGACATGCTGTAATGCATTTGCCGAGGAACATCCGGAATGGGATATCACATTTGTCTACGGTGTGGCAGATGAGGCAAGTTCGGCAGGACAGGTCTCGCAGGATGCAGAGGCGAGTGCAGACGTATTCCTTTATGCTAACGACAATCTGACAACGATGACGGATGCAGATGCACTTGTGAAATTCGGCGGGAAATACAGAGAGGAGATTGAAGCAACCAATTCTCAGACCTCTCTGGATTCCGTGACAAAGGACGGAGAGATATATGGTGTTCCGTTTGCTATCAATACATGGTTTTTGTTCTATGACAAAAGTGTATTCTCTGAAGAAGATGTAAAGAATCTTGACACTATGCTGGAGAAGGGTGTTGTGTCTTTCCCGTTTACGAACTCCTGGTATCTGCCGGCTTTCTACATCGGAAACGGCTGCACACTCTTCGGAGACGGAACGGATGCATCGGCAGGAGTTGATTTTGGCGGCGAGAAAGCACGGGAAGTGACGGATTATCTTATCGATCTGGAGTCCAATCCGAATTTCAGGATTGATGCGGACGGCTCCGGTATCGCAGGTATGCGTGATGGCAGCATCAATGCAATGTTCTCCGGATCCTGGGATGCAGGAGCTATAAAGGAGGCACTTGGAGACAATATGGGTGTGGCAGCGCTTCCGACTTATACACTGAACGGTGAAGAGAAACAGATGTATGCTTATGCGGGTACAAAGGCCGTAGGTGTGAACGCGCAGAGTGATTATATGGTACAGGCTGTGGAACTGGCTATTTTCCTTGCAAATGAGTATTCGCAGAGACTTCACTATGAATTGGAGGACGTAGTTCCATGTCATACAGCTCTTCTCGAGGATGAGGAAATTATGTCGGACGAGGTTGTGGCAGCGATCAACGACACATTTAACCGCACATCGATCCTGCAGCCGAACCTTGCCGAGATGAGTAACTGCTGGACGCCGGTGGAAAACATGGGAAAAGGTATCCGAAACGGCTCGATAACTCATGAAAATGCCGCGGAGCAGACTGAGCAGATGAACGAAGCAATGAACAGTGATGGAATCTGAGAATGAGGTGATGAGGATGGGAATATTGAAAAAGAGAGTAAATGAGTTTCCGACCCCTTATACATGCACAAAAGCGATCCGCGAGGGCGGGCTTGAGACAAAGCTTTCCATGGTGCTGATGGGATTTGGAAATATCGTCCACGGACAGATCATAAAGGGGCTTCTGTATCTGGCCGTGGAAGTGGCATATGTCGTTTTTATGGTAATGACGGGCGCACACTGCCTTGCGATGCTTCCTTCGCTTGGAACTGTTGCCCAGGAGGAGATATGGGACGAAAGCCTTCAGATCTACACTTACACAGATGGCGACCAGTCCATATTGATCCTGCTCTTCGGCGTGGCAACTGTGCTGATCACATTTCTTATGATATGCGCATGGAGAGGAGCTCTCCGCAGCGCATACAAGGCCGAGTGCCTGGCAAAAGAGGGAAAGCATGTCAACAATTTTGCTGAAGATCTCAAGACACTGCTCCATGAGAACCTGCACAGGCTGCTCATGACGCCTCCGATGTTCTTCATCGGTGCTTTCACGATCCTGCCGCTGATCTTCATGATCTGTATGGCATTTACCAACTATAGTAAGATCGACAGTCATCTGATGCTCTTTGACTG
>MHCFR00700__coassemble_1086_pt1 | contig 14530 bp, 14 predicted proteins | sample MHCFR00700__metabat2_low_PE_034 | metagenome-assembled genome bin MHCFR00700 | reverse complement strand
TCCATCCTTGAACTGAAAGAATACAACCGATATATGAAAGGAATCTTTTCTTTCGTCGGTTTTGACACAAAATGGATTCCCTTCCACAATGTAGAGCGGACGGCTGGCGAGACGAAATGGTCCCTGCGTTCTCTCTTCCGGTATGCGGTGGACGGCATCCTGTCATTTTCCTCCGCTCCTGTCAATATGGCAGGAACAGCAGGTGTCTTCCTGATTCTTGCGGCAATAGTAACCGGGATATGGGCTCTGCTGACCGGGAACGGGCTGGCCGGGCTTCCGCTTCTCATCTGCCTGATCCTGCTGCTCAACGGTGTGCAGATGTTCTTCATCTCCATTCTGGGACAGTATGTGTCGAAAGATTATATGGAAAGCAAGAAACGGCCGCTCTATATCGTAAAGAAAAGAGGGGGATTTTCAGGAACTTGAATTCGTGTTTCGGGATGGGAAAGATAGCAGCCGGGAGACAGGTATTGCGTACGCACCGTAGAGTAACGCAGCGAAAGCGGGTGCGCTAGCAATACCTGTCTCCCGGCGGATGCTTTGCCGGTCTGTAAAATACGAATTACCGATACCACACTGCTGCTTCGTATGGTTTCATGTTCATCGTACCATCTTCTGCAATCTCAGTGTTTTCATAGTTCCCCAGCACTTTTTTGAATCCGTTAAGATCCGGTGCGCCTTTCCACTGGTATTCTTTTCCGTAGAAGTTGGCTGTCACGATCAGTTCGTGTCCGTCATAAGTCCTGCGGTACGCAAATACGGACGGATCTCTCTGTGCCAGGGGCTCCACATCGCCGTAAGCGGTAACATCGGACTCTTCGGAGTCTTTTCTAAGGGCGATCAGCTTCTGATAATAGTGGAAGATGGAATCTTCATCTTTCAGCTGGTCTGCCGCATTGATCTTTTCATGGTTGCTGTTCACTGCGATCCACGGCTTCTTGCTGTCCTCTGAAGTGAAGCCGGCATATTTCGAAGCATCCCACTGCATCGGTGTACGCCCATTGTCGCGGGAGTGGATCTGGATGATGCGCAGGGCATCGGGAGCCGACAGTCCTTTATCCTGAAGAATCTGGTAATGGTTCAGGCTTTCTACATCCTTGAACTGTGAGATATCTGTAAAGTCTGTGTTTGTCATGCCCAGCTCTTCGCCCTGGTATACATACGGTGTACCGCGCAGGCAATGGATGATAGTTCCGAGCATCTTGGCTGATTCTTTCCAATATTTACCTTCATCGCCAAAGCGGGATACGACGCGGGGCTGATCATGATTACACCAGAACACTGCGTTCCAGGCATTATGCTCTGCCATCTTTGTCTGCCACTCAAAAATAATGTCTTTGAGTTTCTGGAAATCCGCAGGCACAAGCACCCATTTTTCATTTCCCATGAAATCTACTTTCAGATGATGGAAGCTAAATACCATAGACAGTTCTCCTGTATCACGGCCTGCATACTGATAGCAGTTATCGATCGTAGTACTGGACATCTCGCCCACAGTCACGAATCCGTCAGCCTGCCCGAATGTTGCATCATGCATCTCTTTCAGATACTGGTGGATCTTCGGACCGTCTGTGTAGAATCTGCGGCCGTCGCCAATATCGTCGTCCTCGTAGCAGGCTTTGCTGATCAGGTTGATCACGTCAAATCGAAATCCTTTGACGCCTTTCTCCATCCAAAACTTCAATATCTTCTGGATCTCTTTTCTGACATTTTCATTTTCCCAGTTCAGGTCTGCCTGTGTCACATCAAACAGATGCAGATAATATTCATCAAATTTCTCAACATATTCCCATGCATTTCCGCCGAACTTGCTCTCCCAGTTAGTCGGAGGTCCACCGTTGTCCTTGCCTTTGCGGAAGATGAAGAAATCTTTGTAGTACGGGTCCCCTGCCATAGCTTTCCGGAACCACTCATGATTTGTTGAAACATGGTTGAACACCATGTCGAACATCAGGCCGATACCGCGCTTATCGGCCTCTGCGATGAGCTCTTCCACATCTTCCATAGTTCCGTATCCGGGGTCAATGTTATAATAGTCCGCTACATCATATCCATTATCATTCTGCGGAGATACAAAGAATGGGGTAAGCCAGATATAATCAACGCCGAGCTCTTTAATATAGTCAAGCTTGCTGATCACGCCGCGCAGATCGCCGAGGCCGTCTTTGTTCGTGTCACAGAATGATTTGGGATAAATCTGGTATACAGTACTTTTTCTGAAATCTTTCATAGTTTTGTAACCCCTGTCCTTCCTTATTTTAATTATTATTCCCAAGAGATGACGGTTGTCTCTCCTGCTTTTGCATCCATGCCGGAATGCATCCGGATATTAGCAGCGCTTCCCTCTGCGGTCACGATCAGCATTGTCGTACACGGATGTCCCGCTGCTTTGATCTTCTCAGGATCGAACTCGATGAGTTTCTGTCCTGCTTTTACATGATCGCCTTCATTTACAAGAAGCTTAAATCCGTCTCCCCCCATATCGACTGTGTCAACACCGACATGAATCAAAAGTTCCACTCCGTTAGGAAGTGTCAGGCCGCACGCATGGCCTGTATCAGCCATTACAACGCTTACGTCGCAGTCAGCCGGAGCTGTCACGACTGTATTAGCCGGTTCGATAGCAACGCCGTCGCCCATGATCTTCTGGGAGAACACATCGTCCGGAGCCTCCTCGATGGACATTACCTTGCCGTCAAGGATTGATTTCAGTTCTTTTACATCCGATGCACCTGTATTGGAAACTGCTGCAGAATCTGTTCTGTCTGCTGACTCAATTGCCGGAGCAGCATTTTCTTTGCCAAATCTGTCTTCTTTTGAGAGTTTGATCCTTCCGACGATAAATGTCAGTGTAAACGGAACTATGATCGCAACTGCCATTGCCAGGAGGAAAAGTCCCCAGTACTCCGGCTTGATGGAGAGGATTCCCGGAAGTCCGCCGACTCCGATACTCAGGGCTTCAACTCCGAATCCTACAGAAATCATTGCCGCGCAGCAGGAACCGATCATGCCGCATACAAGCGGGAATACATATTTCAGGTTGACACCGAATAATGCAGGCTCTGTAACTCCCAGATAACAGGAAATACATGCCGGAACATTAATCTGCTGCGCGCGTTCGTTTTTCTTCTGGAGTACGCTCATTGCGAGCACACTTGATCCCTGTGCGATATTGGAAAGAGCGATCATCGGCCAGAGGATCGTACTCTTTGCCGGGGTATTGAGTAACTGTGAATCTATTGCATTTGTCATATGGTGCAGACCGGTCATAACAAGTGGTGCATATAACAGGCCGAATACTGCCGCGAACAGGAATCTGAAGTCAGATGTAAGCCCTGCGTATACTACATCTCCGATAGCGTTTCCGATCGTCCAGCCGATCGGGCCTACGATCGTGTGGGCGATAATAACCGCCGGAACAAGGGAACAGAACGGAACTACGATCATACTGATCACTTCCGGGCATATCTTCTTAAAGAACTTCTCGAGATATACAAGGACGAAGCCTGCCATCATCGCCGCGATGACCTGGCCTTGATAACCGATCATCTCAACCTGGAAGAATCCGAAATCCCATACCGGAATCTCGTCAGCCGGTGTGGACGATACGCTGAAGCCGTTCAGGAGCTGGGAAGACACAAGCGTCAATCCAAGGATGATACCAAGAATCTGAGTCGTTCCCATTTTCTTAGTGATCGACCATACGATACCTACCGGCAGCAAATGGAATACCGCTTCACCGATCAGCCAGAGGAAATTGTACATTCCTGACCAGAACTGGGAGACATCCGCAAGACTCTGTGTACCGTTATTAAAGAAGTTGATCTCACCGATCACATTTCTGAAGCCGAGCACAAGACCTCCGCAGATCAGGGCCGGGATCAGTGGCGCAAATATCTCGCCCAGTGTTCCCATGATCTTCTGGGCGATATTCTGATTCGTCTTCGCCGCTGCTTTCACGGCATCCTTGCTCACACCCTCGATGCCCGCATATGTCGTAAATTCATTATAAAATACAGACACGTCATTTCCGATGATGACCTGATACTGTCCTGCCTGTGTAAATGTTCCCTTTACACTTGGCAGATCCTCGATCGCTTTCTCATCCGCTTTCTTCGGATCGATAAGGACGAATCTCATCCTTGTCATACAGTGGGAGACAGCCTGGATATTTTCCTTGCCCCCGACGAGTTCAAGCAGACGTTTTACATCATTATCATACTTTCCCATCGTTTCTCTTCCTCTCTTTCATACTTGTTTTACCTGAAACATTATTTTTACAAGTCGAACTTGTTTGAACATCTTGAATATATCATTCTTGTTTAAACAAGTCAACCGATTTTTGAAAAATAGTTCTTTTCTGCCATTATTCACAAAACACCCCCAAAAAATTTGTATATTTCTTCTGAAATCAGTTCCGCATAGATTTTTAACTTGATTTTGGGAATATAGATTTCTATAATTAAGGATGTTCAAACAAGATGCCTAAGAGAGAAGTGGGTTTATGCCGAAAGCAAAATATGATTATATTTACAGAGATTTAAAAGAAAAGATCGAGACAGAATACTATACTTATCAGGAAATGCTGCCGTCTGAACACGCTCTGATCACAGAATATGACTGTTCCCGCAATACCGTCCGCCGTGCGCTCGCAGAACTTACCGCCGACGGCTATGTCCAGCCCATGCACGGCAAGGGTGTAAGGAACATCTTCCAGCCCATCGAGCAGACTTCGTTTACCGTAGGCGGTATTGAATCGTTCAAGGAATCCGCCATCCGCAACCATCAGCAGGCATTTACAAAAGTTCTTCAGTTTGCTGAGATCACCGCAGATGAAAAGATAGAGAAAAAGACAGGATTTAAGAAGGGGACAGAACTCTATTATCTTCAGCGTCTCCACTCACTGGATGGGAAGCCTCTGATCCTCAACCACAATTATTTTTCGAAAGAGCTCGTTAAGGGGCTGACTCCGGAGATTGCCAGTCATTCCATTTACGATTATCTCGAAGGGGAGCTGGGTATGACGATCACTACCAGCAAGCGGACACTCACAGTGGAACATGTGACGCAGATTGATGAGAAATATATTGATATGAAAGACTATAACTGCATGGCCGTGATCACCAGCCAGGCATTCAATGATGACGGAGTGCAGTTTGAATTTACACAGTCACGCCACCGGCCGGATTATTTCCGGTTTCAGGATGTTGCGACAAGACGAAAGGGATGACCATTCCGGCCATCCCTTTTTATAATTGCTGCTGTATCTGATTTTATGCCTGTATCTGTTTTCCTGATATTTGATGTGCAAAGTCTGTCCCTCTCGCCTCTTCTATATCAGTGACTCCTTTTCCTGTGTTCGGATGGATCTGCGAATACACCGCATCCGCAAGGAAGAATACCATCAGCACCGTACAGATGACCATAAATTTCTTTTCATTAAACCTGTTTACCAGATCATCTATCATAGGAGCGATCACGTATACGATGGCCAGACCGCCAATACCGAATACAAGAAGCCCTTCTGCGCAGATCCTGCCGTTCAGGTTCAGGAAATATCCGCTGTAATCCCACCATTTCGTGCCGCCTGTGGCAATCTCCATGACAAGTGAAGTCATATACTCAAGGAAACCACACAGCACGATCGTTGCCCCGAACTCCAGCGCAGGATTCTTTCGGAACCGGTTTAATACTGTCAAGATAAGTACAGCCCCTGTACCATAAATTGGAAGCCACGGTCCGTGCAGGGCGCCGCGGTTGACAAACTCGCCGTAAGATACAAGATGCATCCCCACTTCCCACAGCCACCCGAACACCGACATGCTCAGAAAAATCGTGATCAGGGACCACACCGAGTAGTGACGCATGTAATTTAACGACTGTACAAATTTACGCCTTTCCTCTTCCGGAATCGGATACAGGCGTACCGGATATGCTTCTCTCTGTACATCGTCGATCATAGAATGAACCCTTACATAATCTGCCTGATGGCGCTCATATGCGCGTTCCTGCTCTCTTCTCAGCAGAAGGACTCCGAAATTACGCGCCAGAAAGCCTCTCCATCCGGTCAGTTTCTCTGCCGTGTCTTCCGGCTGTTCCATCACTTTGATCACATCCGGATACTTCGCCGCGATCACATAAGGCTCTGCCTTCTCGTAAAGATAAGTGTCATGCAGAAGTTCTGCTCCCGGAATGCCTTTCTCTATTGCCTCTGCTCTCAATTCTGCATAGTAGCGGGTAAAGGACGCCATCTGATACGGATTGGTGTACAGTATATTAAAGATTCCCATAGTCAGTATTCCAAGTACTTCCCATCCAAGGAAAGAAAGTTCAAACACAAAGCACTGCCACTTATGTCCTTTCATCATCTTTCTTGACAATGTGATCGCCTGCCGTGCCGTCATGTCCGGGTTCTCAGCCACAATATACGGTACGAGAAAGTAGGAGTAATGCTTGACTACGATTCCCACAAGGGTCAGGCACCACAATGAATAGTAAACATATTTTACAAACATGATCCAGGATGCCTTCAGCCATTTCTTCACACGGAGAAGAAATACAAAACGCTGTGTCGTTACTCTGTCATATATCATTCCCTCAAGAAATATACGCCTGATCACTACCGAAAATGTGTTCCGGATAAAGAACCAGAAGACAAACATCCCCAAAGCCCCGATAACGATCAAAATCAGGATACCCAGATTATCCGAGCCGGTAATCGAGCCGATCGCAGCTGCCGCAGTAACGATGATCGATCCCGAACTGACCTGATTCACAATATTTGACAACACTCCCCGCGTGCGTCCGAACATGGGATTTCCGTTTTCGGAATCTTCGATGGCATTCTGCCGTATCTCCTGCGACATCTCCTTTCCGGCCTGCATGTTGTCCTCTACTATGATACGGATCACATCTTCCCAGCCGATGCTGTCCACTTTTGTCTTGATCGTGTAGGTTCCGTCTTCATTCAGATCACTTTGTACCTGGTCATAGGATCCTTCATAATTCTGTGCTGTAGAAAAATTCAACGAGCTGGTGAACTCCGACGCCAGAAATGCTGCGATCAGGCAGGCGGCCACAAAGATCACATAGTGCTTTTTCAGGGATATCCTTCCAAGCCGTTTCATCTGTTTTCTTGTCTTCATCGTCTTTTGTGCGCAGCAGATACTCTCAAAAATCCGCTGCTTCCCCCTTTGTTAGTTCATGTACAGTATACGCAGAAGAAGGAGGAATGGCAAGCGGATTTTCGCCAGACTATGCAGTCAGATGCTGTCTTAAGTGAACTGCTCCGCAGCCACGTCATAAATACTTTTGTCCATCCGATTTGCGTCCATAACCTGTTCCAGATATTCGGTGTATCCCGGAGGAAATATTTCATCCTCACAAACGCTCTTCTCTTTTGCATGAGCGCTCTGCATCTCTGTAATCAGCGCGGCTGCTATATCCGGCGATATAATTAGAAAATCATATCCTCCGGAAAGCCATATCTTATAGCATCCCTGATACCGGCTGCACCTGTACATATACATCAGCACTCCATCCCTCTCAGTCGCTCCACCAACGCTTCTCTGGCAAAGCTCTTCATAGAAACAACCGTAATAAGGAGCGGCACGAGGATCAGCACTGCCACATATCCAAGTGCGAATTCAAACGGGAATCTGAACTGCATATAGACGGCGCCTATTCCATGGAGCATACGGCAGAGTATATAGCCGCACAGTGTTCCGATGGTCATGGTCACGCCTACTGTCACACCCACAAGAAGCAGGCTCTCTCCCAGAAGCATCTTCCGGATCTGCCCCTTGCTCATGCCGATAGACTCCAGCATGGCAAGTTCCTGCTTGCGGGTCACGATGTTTGTGATGAGCGTATTCATCATACTGAGGATATTAAACGTCATGATAAATATAGCAAGCCCGCTGATGGCTCCGAATATCTGGTCCGCGTTCTGTCCGTACGCAATACGGCGCTCAGCAAGCGTTTCCATTGTAAGCTCCGGCCTTTCTCCGACGATCTGGTCCAAGCTCTCGCCCACCGCGGTCTCTTTTGCAGGATCTGTGCTGATAAGGAGACTGCTGTTGATACTGTCATAGGAAATCCAGTCAAGCACTGCCTGCTCCGGCATGACGAACCAGCCTTCGATCCCGTTGTGATCCCGGTCAAATGCATCGCTGATCATTCCCGCGACCTCCACTTCCTTTTCTGCCATGCCGCTGCCGTCATAATAGTGAAGAGTCACTTTATCTCCTACCTGAAATTTCCAGCCGTAGATCTCTTCCACCGTATCATTTCCAGCTACGAGCACCTGTTCTCCCCTCAAAAGCGCTTCTGTGTCAGCAGTACCTTCTGTCACATAGGAGTCGATCCCCTGCATCTCTTCTTCTGTAAGAGGATAAATAATATCGTTGCTTCCATATTCATCATGCTGCGGAAAATCATACTGCACACCGAAGCCTTTGCGCTCAGTCACCTTCTCCACGCCGTCGATAGAAGCAATCTGTCCGGTCATCTCATCTCCCAGAGGTGTATCAGCCTGCATTCCGCTCAGCCCGTTTTCATTCAATTCTACGGCGGACGGAGAATAGCTTATGATAAACTCTGACTCCTGAAAGTCGCCCTGTCTCGCATAGCTCTCCTTGCTGAAAGATGACATATAAGTGGCTGCCGTCATAAAAAGGATACCGCCAAGCCCGAGGGAGAGCATGGTGATGGCTGCCTTTTTCCTGTTTCTGGAGAAATTCATAATACCAAGCCCAGCAGGGGTAAGATCGCGGCACTGTTTTCTACCGGAAGCCTGCTTCATGCCGTCCTGGGGCACATAACGGAGCGCTTCCATGGGAGACACGTTTCCTGCTATCTTTGCAGGTTTATGCACAGACAGCATCGTAATAATATAAATGATCACAAACACTGCTGCCGCTATGATCAATGTATTCAGTATACTGAATCCGCGTGGTTTCATAAAATATCCTGCCACGCCGCCGATGACAATGCCGATGGGAACAGATCTTAAAAACAGAAGCCGTCCTTCTCTTGAGACAAATTTCTTCAACTGCTTCTTTGTCATGCCGATCGTGCGGAGCTGGCCGAACTGATGGATCCTGCCGATAACTGACAGATAGAATACACCATAGATCACCAAGACACAGGCGAGCAGGATCACGCCGCCCAACAGGACACAGAGCAGGATCTGCTGGCTGTCTATAGACAGGGAATCCAGATAAGCTTTGGACGGATTGATGTACTCTCTCTCGATCCCGGCGTCGCTTCCGATCAGATATATCGCTTCCCTGAGTTCATCCGGATACATATCTGCTGCCCCGTAAATCTTGGCATAGACCTCATACGGCATATCCTTTAACTGACTGCCGTTTTCCGCATATGCTTCGGAGAAGAAGACGGAAAACTGCTTTGAGCCTTCGCCTCCTGCAAGGATACCGGACACGGTAAACGTCTCCTCATTTCCGTCATAGAAGTCAAGCGTCACACGGCTGCCCACTTCCGGCTCGATCCCCATGCGTTCCAGCATGGCTCCCTGCACAGCCGCCTCATTTTCCTTTTCCGGCAATGTTCCCTCTGTCAACTCCCCGATCCGAATCTCATCTGACATTTCATTCACATAATAGGGCATCACAGAGAAACCGTCCATGTCGGAGAGAACACCTGTCTTCACCCGGATCTGATACGCGATCCGCTCGTCTGATGCAAGCGCCTGCACCTGTTCATCAGTCAGATTGTAATAGCCTGCCTGCTGGGCATGGGAAAGTTCCCGCGCAGTCTCTGTCCGCTGTCCCTGTACAAACATCAGGATCGCCGTCAGCAGCGCTGCCGCCAGTACGATCGTGATGCTCACGAAAATATTGCGCATCCTGCCCGTCTTAAGGCTCTGTCTTGACATGAGCGCAATCATATGCTTCGCCGTTTTCTTTCCACTCATCTCAAATTCCTCCTTACGCCGTTACCCTGCTGTCTGTTTCATATGCGGTTTCATCGCTCTGGATCCGCCCGTCTTCGATGCGGATCCGCCGGTCAGCTTTCTGTGCAATCTCCGGGTTATGAGTGATCATTACGATTGTCTGGTGGAATTTCTCACTGGTCATCTTGAGAAGATCGATGACCTTGTCACTGGTCCGGCTGTCCAGATTTCCTGTGGGCTCATCGCACAACAGGAGCGCCGGTTTTGTGATAAGCGCCCTTGCGATAGCGACTCTCTGCTGCTGCCCGCCGGAGAGGTGACTCGGATAGTTGGATAGCTTTCCGTCTAGTTCCAGAAAATTTACGATCTCCTTTAAGAACTTCTTATCTTCTTTTTTTCCGTCCAGCCGCACCGGGAGCACGATATTTTCATATGCTGTGAGATAAGGGATGAGGTTGTAATTCTGGAAGATAAATCCGATCCTTTTCCTGCGGAATACAGTGAGCTGCTCTTCGCTCATTTCCTCAAGTTTATTTCCCTCGATCTGTACACTTCCGGAAGTAGGAACGTCCAGACCGCCCAGCATATTGAGAAGTGTGGATTTACCGCTGCCGGACGTACCGATAACGGCTGCGAACTGTCCCTCTTCGATGGAGACATTCACGTCGTCCAGTGCCTTTACAAGACTCTCATCCTTTCCATAATATTTTTTCAAATGTGATGCAGTTAAGATTGCCATGTCTGATTCTCCTTTCACCTGTTACGCTGTGTTCTTAAAATACCCTTGCGGGATTATCTTCTGACATACATCTTATTGAAACCGGAGAAATCTTCAATGGGAACTGCAAAAACTAATATTCAGAGTGTAAAATTTAAAAGAGCCGGGAATTTTCCCGACTCTGTGATCCTGACAGAGGGGCATCTCTGCCGCCTCTGATCCTATTATACAACTTCTTATTTTTCTGTCAAACATATCGTATAGCGCACTAATTTATTTTGTGTTACAATAATTGTACAAAATATGATTTAGAGCGTTCTCATTGCTCTGTTTTAAGAGGTGACAGAATATGCCATATGATGAAAAGTCAAAACAGCGGATCATGAAGTATCTCGAGAAGCTGAAAGAAATCCGTTTTCGCGTCAAACCAGACGAATTTACAAGATATGAAGCCGCGGCACGCAAAGCAGGATATCCAAGTATGAGACAGTTTTACCTTGATGCTTTAAATGAAAAAACAGACGATATCCTGAATTCCAAAGATGATAATTGACATATAGCGCACTATATGAAATAATTCTATTAAGCCGCAAAATTTGAGCGGCTTAATAACCAGGCAGGTGGAGAAAGGAGTATATCATGGATGAAATGGGAATCAGCGAAAAAGAATTAAAATTACTCATGAACTTTATTAAAGATGATCTGATGGAAGCGAAAGAATCCTCTGATGCAGCACAGAAAGACAAAAAGATTGAGCGGGTTCTCGAACATATCCAACAGTATCTCGAAGACTAACGTTAAACAGAGCCGGGAATTTTCCCGACTCTGTGATCCTGACAGAGGGGCGGTCCTGCCGCCGCCTTACTTTACGATTTCTTTATCACCGGAAGTAATATCTTTAATGTAAACCTGCCGTCTTCCTGCCTTGTCGTACAGGTTCCCCCGTATTTCTCTGCTGTCTTTTCCATATTCGTGATACCGAATCCGTGCAGAAAGCTGTCTGCTTTTGTCGTCCGGTGTTTTCCAGTCTTATCAGCAGCCTGTCCTTCCACGCAGTTATTCTCGATCAGAATAGAAATGAAATCATTCACCCGCCCTGCTTTCACTGCAATGACTCTCTGTTCCTGCGGGAGTTTCTCACTTGCTTCCATTGCATTATCTATCCCGTTGCCAAACAATGTGCTGATGTCAAGAGGCTCTATAAAGTCCGCACTGCTGATATCAATGGCAGCGGAAAAGTCGATATGCTTCCCTCATTTTCCCTTTCAATATCCAATTCAATAGTATCTCTGAAAAATCCATCTCCGGAGTTTACGGAATACTCCGCCTCCTCTGACAGCGCCGGCATATAAATCAGATATTCCGTATATGTCTCATCCTCTGTTTCGTTTTCATATCTAAGAACAATCGCTTCGTTAAGATCAATACTCTTCTCCTGTATCCAGTCTTCTATCTGTGCATTTCCAGTCTCCTGTACATAATCATCTACAGGGAAAACAGCTACAGCGGATGTCATCGTACTTCCTATGGAAAAAGTAATCAGCGCCAGCAGTATCATGACAATCGGAATCAAGATCACCGCAGTAAGAATCCATACCAGAGTCCGGTCTTTCTTTTTTACAGGAGCTGAAATGTTATCCTGATGTTCCGGCAGCGGAGCGGCACATCTGGGGCACACCTTCCAGCCGGGTTCTACCGGTGCAGAACAGTTCGGACAGCAAGGTTTAAGTTTTGTACCGCAGCCGGGGCATACCACATAGTTTTCCCTCACTCTGGTTCCGCACACCCGGCATTTCAGATTCGAATAATTGCTTCTCACTAACAAATAAATGATAAACCCGATCAGTGAAGGCGCCAGCACTGCCACAAGAGTCCATAGAACTGCATTCATTCCCCGGTCTGACGCGTCCCGATATACATAGACTCCGATCAGTACCGGGATTACCATAGCTATCACAAATATAGAAATCATTACACCAACTGCCATACCTCATCGCCTCCTTTTTTTCTATATGAATAAACAACTGCAATCACGACACTGCCTGCAGCAGATATCGCTGTATATCCAAAACAAAATGTTGAAATTACAGGCTGGAACTCCCTCATCAGCACTCCCAAAAGCACCGTCGCTGCCTGAGAAAGGACCACTGCCAGTGCCAGAAGAATTATCTGTCTTCGCAATTGCCTTCTCTCAAGCTGATGCTGCAGCATAGCTTCATTTAATTCAGGCGGTACATATTGTTCAAAATCATAAATCTGTCTCATCGCCCAGCGCCTCCTTCAATATATTTCTTGCTTTATACAGACGTGATTTCACGGTTCCCGTCGGGATCTGCAGTACTTCCGCTGCGGATTGGATGTCCATCTCTTCAAAGTAATACAGAATAACTGTCAGCCGCAGTTTCTCCGGTAAATTCCGCACCGCCTCGTAAAGCGGCTCATAATCCTTCTTTTCCGGTGCGGGAACAGAGTGTATCAGCCGTTCTTGTTCCTGTGTATCCTTGAAACTAAGTACCGGACTGCGGACGATGCGTCTCAATGTATTCCGATAAGTATTAACACATATTTTTGTCAGCCAGGGTTCAAATTCTCTTTGCGGATCATACTTTGGTATATTTTTCAAAACTTTCAGCCATGTATCCTGATACAAATCTTCTGCCTCTGAATAATCAGCACAGAGCGTCAGGCATAATCCAAAAAGGCGCTTTCCATGCTTTCTGATATATTCGTCAATCACTCCCGCCCCTCCTTCCTGTACGCTCAGATCTGTTTTGACCGGAGATTTGTTTCTTTACATATACAGATACAATCTGTCAGCCGGAAAGGTTCATCTTATTTTCAATTGTATCAGTTTTAATGAAACAATGATAATATCCATGAAACTGTCAATAAAGATGCCGGAGCCCTGTACCCGACTCCGGCATCTTTAATAAATAATTATGATCTCTGATTATGATTTTCCATAAAAGGCTTCTATCGCCTCCCCGATAAACTCCGTCGTTCCTTCTCCGTAAACAGAATCCTGTGCCGCCTGTATTTCCCGATTTGTCCGGTAAGCACCCGCTATTTCAAGCACCATATCCGTTGCATCCGGCAGCTGGTACATCTGTTTGGTAACAAAATCATATTCCCCGACTAATTCTCTCACCTCAAAGGAATTTACATCTTTCCCTTTTAGATCCGCCAGCTTTTTTATAATTGTACCGAGTCGTTTCTGATACGCAGGAAAGATTTCCGGATTTCCCGTATTTTTCGATGCTTCCAGAGCTTTCTCCTTACTCCCGTACCATTCAACGACTTTCCGGAAATTCTTCTGAACTGCCTCGCTTGCAGCGCTTTCAAGGAAATTCTTTTTCCATGCTTCCATACTGCCGTAATGCTCAATAAAGATATTTTTCTGCTCTTCACTCATATTTGCTTCCATGGCATTGTACATATCCTCTAATTCATTTTTGCTGAACACTTCAAAGTCCATCCTGTTCTCTCCTTTCAAAATCCTGTCGATGCTGGCGATCAGGCTTTCTAAACGCTCCTTCTTCGCAACAAGCATTTTTCTCTGCATCTTCAGGATCTGATTTCTCTCAAGAGCCGGATTCTCCATGACAGCTTTGATTTCTTTCAAGGGGATATCAAATTCCCGGAAAAACAAAATCTGCTGTAATGTTTCCAGTGCCTTATCGTCATAAAGCCGGTATCCCGCCTCACTTTTATCTGTCGGCTTTAATAACCCGATTTCATCATAATAGTGAAGCGTGCGCACGCTGATACCTGTTAGATCTGATATTTCCTTTACCGTCCTCATAACTGCTGCCCTCCTGCTCTTGATATGTTCACTTTAATCCATGACGCTGCGTGAGAGTCAATATAAAAATTAATAAACCAAAAAGAAAGGCTTC
>MHCFR00700__coassemble_1084_pt1 | contig 14536 bp, 16 predicted proteins | sample MHCFR00700__metabat2_low_PE_034 | metagenome-assembled genome bin MHCFR00700 | reverse complement strand
CGGTAATCCGACAGCGGTCGTCGCGCTTACACTGTACGGGATCATGCCGATGGTGAGGAACACTTATGCCGGAATAACCGGAGTCAGCAGCGATATTGTCTCGGCCGCGGAGGCGATGGGAAGTACAAGGGCCCAGATCATGCTGAAGATCAAACTCCCTCTTGCAATGGGAGTTATCGTGGCGGGAGTCCGCAATATGGTAGTCATGACGATTTCGGTTGCGGCAATCGCATCGTTTATCGGAGCCGGCGGGCTTGGCGTCGCGATCTACAGAGGGATCACGATCTACGATACTGCAATGACATTTTCCGGAAGCTTTCTGATCGCGCTTATCGCGATCGTAAGTGACGGCCTGCTCGGGATTGTTGAAAAGAAGATAAAGAAAGGAATGCACTTGGTATGAAATTAAAACGCATAACGGCTGTGCTGATGTCGGCAGTGCTTATTACGGGGCTTGCAGGCTGTGCAGGGAACAGCGGTTCGGGAAAATCAGAAAACGGTGAGAGTGTGCCGGACGAGCCGGTAAAGATCGCCACAAAACCTATGACGGAGCAGTTTATACTCGGAGAAATGTTGAAGGTGCTTATTGAGGAGAAAGCGGGCTATGAAGTGGAACTGACCAAGGGGATCGGCGGTGGAACAAGCAATATCCAGCCGGCCATGGAAAAAGGTGAGTTCGATCTTTATCCGGAATACACATCAAGCGGATGGATCCTTGTCCTGGGGCACGAGGCCGGAGAAGTATCCGATGACGAAATGTTTGAGAAGCTGAAAGAGGAATACGAAGAAAACTATGACATGACCTGGGTGGGGCTGTACGGGCAGAATAATACCTATGCTGTTGTAGTCCGTTCCGATACAGCGGAGAAGTACGGACTGGAAACATGCTCAGATCTGGCGGAGGTATCCGGCCAGCTTGTGTTCGGCGGTAATCCGGACTACATTGAGCGTGCGGACGGGCTTCCGGGCGTATCTGAGATGTACGGATTCGAGTTCAAAGATATCATGGATATTGATATCGGACTGAAATACGAGGCGCTCAGGAACGGAGATATTGATGTGACCAATGGTTACACAACGGACGCACAGATCAGTCAGGATGATGTGGTGGCACTGGCTGACGATAAAAATTATCAGGTTAATTATTTCTGTTCGACCGTAGTGCGCGAGGACGCTCTGGAGAAATTCCCCAAACTCGAAGAGACGCTGGAGCTTATGGATGGTATCCTGACCGATCAGAAGATGGCAGAGTTGAATTATCAGGTAGAAGAGGAAGGCAGGGACGAGGCTGACGTTGCAAGGGACTACCTTGTCGCAGAGGGGATTCTTGAAGAGTGAAAATAAAAATGTAAACAGCGGCAGGCTGACAGGACTTACGGAAGACAAGAGGGTGTAAACTATGGAAATCATTCGTCTGGAGCATGTGACAAAAAGTTTTGACGGTCAGAAAGTGCTTGACGATCTGAGCCTATCCGTAAACGAGGGAGAATTTCTTACGGTGATTGGAAGATCCGGATGCGGCAAGACAACCATGCTGCATCTGATCAACGGACTTCAGAAGCCGGACAGCGGAAAGGTGTATGTGGAAGGTGAAGACGTTGACAATACGGATCTGATCGCTCTTCGGCGGAGGATCGGATATGTGATCCAGAATAAGGGACTGTTTCCGCATATGACAGTCGAGAAAAATATTTCTTATGTGCCGGTCATCAGCGGTAAGAAGAATAAGGAAGAGAATCACAGGCAGGCTCTCCGTCTGCTGAAGCTGGCAGGGCTGGAAGAGTCGATGGCAGGGCGTTATCCGTCCGAACTCTCCGGAGGACAGCAGCAGAGAGTGGGCATCGCCCGTGCCCTTGCTTCTGATGCGAAGATCCTTCTCATGGACGAGCCGTTCGGAGCTCTGGATGAAATCACAAAAAGAGCTATGCAGGATGAGGTGCTGTCACTGCAGGCGCAGCTTCATATGACGATCGTGTTTATCACTCATGATATCCGCGAGGCTATGAAACTGGGGGACCGGGTGCTCGTTATGGAGCAGGGAAAGATCGCGCAGCTGGACACGCCGGAGATGATACTCAGATGTCCTGCAGACGACTTTGTACGTGATCTGACATCGGGGGACCGGGCAGACAGAAAGACTGGGAAAAGAGAAGAGTAAGAAAAAGAAGAAGGCAGTTGATCTCAACCTGCCTTCTTTTCTTTCATACGTTTGATAACTTTCAGCCTTGTAAATTCCTCGCGTTCCTTTTCTTCCAGTGCATTGGTGATCGTATACACGAGCGAAGAGTACATCGGAATCGTGATATTCTGGAGTGCATTGGCACGCTTCTGGGTCTTCTTAATGTTGCCCGCCAGTCTGTAAGCGGCGTTCTCCACCATGGAGAGCTTGATGGTCAGGTCTTTCACTTTGCGGAACGCTTCCCTCGCCTTGTCGATGGATTCATGTGTCGTGCTGAATGCATAAGTCGGTTTTCCGGCGTCCGGTACATATTTGACATGGGGGATTTCCGTGCCCATGATGCTCCGTGTCTGAATAGTGATAGAATTCTCGATCGGCACAGTGTATGCAAGCAGTTCAACGTTGCTGATACCGTTTTCGATATTGGCCCGCTGAAGGCACTGATACGCATAGGTGAACGTTGTGTCGATTTCCTCCTGGATCGTGCGCGCCTCATCGATCAGATCCATCAGTTCGCGGATCAGAATATTTCTTTTTTTGTCCATCAGGTCATAGCCCTGTTTTGCAAGTGCCAGCGAATTCTTCGCCAGCATTAAATTTCCCTTTGTCGGAAATGTACGTGGATCCATGAAATCCCTCCTATTATCAATGTTTCAATTATTTTCTGTCGGAAAAAAGCGCGGCTTCCTTTATTCATCTCATGAGCTCATCATCCTGTTATGACACCGCGATACTTAAAATAAAAGCGGCAAGCCCGAGGATACATGCGACGGCAAAAATCGCCAGCAGTATGATTACAGTGAGTGTGAGTTTCCGCCAGCGTTTCTCCTTTAAGGTCAGTACCATGACGGAGATAACGTCTGCAACAAAGAAAAACTGCAGGATACACGCCGTGATGGTCAGGACTTTCCCGTGTATGCCGTCCTTGTGGGCACGGATGGCATATGCGATCGGGAAAATAGCGCCTCCGGCCACAATGCACCATCCGATGAAGCTGAACGTGACCGCTGCGAGAGGCCCCATGAAGATCATAAAGGGAACAGGTATAAATGAAAATGCAAGGCAGAAGAACACCAAAGCGCCGCCAATAAGGAAGAGTGGGATCAGGCTGTACTTGATGAGGATCACGCAGTTGAGCAGCCGGTTCCTGTCCAGACTCTTCCAGAATACTGCGATCAGGATAAGGCTGATGATACCGTAAATCAACGGCAGAAAAAATATGCATAGATCCAGTATCGTGTTAAGCCACGGCAAATTCTTGATAATATCAAAATTAGAAGGAGACGGCATAAACAGATGGCCGTAAGAAATTACGACATATCCGGTCGCCAGAACATAAATCCAGTGTGCTTTTTCACGTCTGCCTGTATTTTCCATAAATCCTCCTCTTGTAACTTCTGCGTATGGTGCTGCACTGTCCGGCAGAATTTTTATTCCTCTTCCATCGGTTTATAGTATTTATCCAGTATCTTTGTGTCGACTCTGTCGAGCTCTTCCTTCGGCAGTCTGCCGAGAAGTTCCCAGCCGAGATCAAGGGTCTCTTCCATGCTGCGGTTTTCCTCGACTCCCTGACCGATATATCTCTCTTCGAATTCCTTTCCGAATTCCAGATATTTCTTGTCGATCGGGGAGAGTTCATCCTCGCCGATTACAGACGCCAGATTTCGTGCATCGCCAACTTTCGCATAAGCCGAAAAAAGCTGGTTGGCCAGATCCTGATGATCTTCTCTTGTATACCCCTCGCCGATCCCGTCTTTCATCAGACGGGAAAGCGACGGCAGGATATTGATCGGAGGATAGACGGATTGTCCGTGAAGCGGGCGGTCAAGTACAATCTGGCCCTCGGTGATATATCCGGTCAGATCGGGGATCGGATGGGTGATATCGTCGTTGGGCATGGTGAGGATCGGAAGCTGTGTCACCGAACCGTTTACTCCCTGTACGATACCCGCGCGCTCATAGATGGTGGCAAGCTCACTGTACAGATATCCCGGATAACCTTTACGGCTGGGGATCTCTCCCTTGGAAGAGGATACCTCGCGCATTGCCTCTGCAAAGGAAGTCATATCCGTCAGGATGACGAGAATATGCATATTCTGTTCGAATGCAAGATATTCCGCCACGGTGAGCGCTACTTTCGGTGTGATCAGACGCTCTACTACAGGATCGTTTGCAAGATTCAGAAACATTGCCACATGATCTGCGACTCCGCTCTCTTCAAATGTATTGCGGAAGAAGTCTGCGACGTCGTGCTTTACACCCATAGCTGCGAACACGATAGCGAATTTCTCATCAGAATTCTCTCCAAGCGATGCCTGCTTAACGATCTGCGCGGCAAGCTGGTCATGAGGAAGACCGTTTCCTGAGAAGATCGGGAGTTTCTGTCCGCGTATCAGGGTGGTAAGTCCGTCGATGGCGGAGATGCCTGTATGGATATAGTTCCTCGGATACTCTCTGCGGACAGGGTTCAGCGGGAGCCCGTTTACATCTCTTTTAAGAGTGGAGACGATCGGGCCAAGATCATCGACAGGCTGTCCGATTCCGTTGAAAGTACGCCCCAGCATATCCGGGGAGAGCGCGATCTCCATCGGATGTCCGGTGAGCTTTGTGTGTGTATTTTTCAGCGACATATTTTCGGAGCCCTCAAATACCTGGATAACGGCTTTGTCTTCATAGATTTCTACGATACGTCCGATTTTGTGCTCACTGCCGTCTACGACGAATTCCACGATCTCATCAAAGAATGCATCCTGCACGCCTTCCAGAGCGATCAGAGGTCCGTTGATGCTGCTTAAGCCTAAATATTCAATTGACATAATACTCGGTCCTCCTTATGCGTTTTTCTCCAGTACCCGTTGATAAAATGCATCGATGTCGCGGTGGTACTGTGCAAACATTTCCAGTCGGTCGTTAGGTACATCGTATTTGATCGCGATGATACGGTCAAAAATGTTCTCGGATTTCAATACGGACATCGGATGTCCCATTGTAACAAGAGCGCGCGCCTGTTTGTAGAGATACAGGATAGTATCCATCATAAGGAACTGCTTCTCAAGCGATACGCACGTATCGTCTTTGTGGAACGCGTTCTGCTGCAGAAAACCGAGACGGATCACGCGGGCAATCTCAAGCACCAGTTTCTGGTCGTCCGGAAGCACGTCGCTTCCGATCAGTTTGACGATCTCCAGCAGGCTGCTCTCCTGATTCAGCAATGCCATCAGACGGTTGCGGTAATCTACAAATTTCGGCGATACATTGTCCTGATACCAGTGGCTTAAGTCGGTCAGATACTCACTGTAACTGGTGAGCCAGTGGATTGCCGGGAAATGTCTGGAATATGCAAGGCTCTTATCAAGCCCCCAGAAACAGCGGACAAAACGCTTGGTATTCTGGGTGACCGGTTCGGAAAAATCTCCGCCCTGCGGGGATACGGCCCCGATGATAGTAACGGAACCGTCGGTGCCGTTCAGGTTGTGCATCATACCTGCCCGCTCGTAAAATGCGGACAATCTTGATGCCAGATATGCCGGGAAACCTTCCTCGGCAGGCATTTCTTCCAGACGTCCGGAGAGCTCGCGGAGCGCTTCCGCCCATCGTGAAGTGGAGTCGGCCATGATTGCCACGTCATACCCCATATCGCGGTAATACTCTGCCAGTGTAAGTCCGGTATAGATACTAGCCTCCCGGGCAGCCACAGGCATGTTTGAAGTATTGGCGATCAGAGTGGTTCGGTCCATCAGCGGATTGCCGGTCCTGGGATCGGTCAGTTCACCGAACTCTTCAAGAACCTGAGTCATCTCATTGCCGCGCTCGCCGCATCCGATATAAATGATGATATCAGCATCCGCCCATTTCGCGATCTGATGCTGCGTCATGGTTTTTCCTGTTCCGAAACCGCCCGGGATAGCTGCTGTCCCTCCTTTGGCAATGGGAAACATGGTGTCAATAATACGCTGGCCGGTGATGAGCGGCACGGATGCCGGAAAGCGGTGATGTGTCGGCCGCGGCACGCGGATGGGCCAGTGCTGCGTCATGGTCAGTTCCTTTGTACTGCCATTGGCCAGTTCCAGCGTGATAAGAGGATCGTCAATGGTATATTCACCATCCGGAACAACGGTGACCACCGTTCCTTCTATATCGGGAGGCACCATACATTTGTGCACAATGGCGTGTGTTTCCGGAACTTCTGCTATGATATCACCGCCATGGAGATACTGCCCCTTTTCAACAGTGATATGAGTCTGCCATTTCTTCTGGCGGTCCAGCGAGTCTACGCTGACACCGCGGGTGATAAAAGCGCCGCCTGAGGAATCCGCAATACGCTCCAGCGGACGTTCGATTCCGTCGAATATGTTGTTCAGGATACCGGGGGCCAGAGTAACAGAGACGGCGCTGCCACTTGCCACGACCTCTTCTCCCGGACGAAGCCCTGTTGTCTCCTCGTATACCTGAACTGTAGTCATATCCTTATCCAGGGCGATGACCTCGCCTACCAGCTTCTGCTCTCCGACATAGACCATCTCGGACATACGGAAGCCGGTGTTCCCTTTCAGGTAGATGACGGGACCGTTAATGCCGTAGATCGTTCCTGTGTTAAGCAATGCCGTCACCTCCTAATAACATAAATTTATCATATTGATTGCGCAGCTGTGTCTTAAATGAATTATCTATAAGTATATTGCGCGAGCGGATGACCGCGCGCACACCGCCTATAAAATCCTCTGCGCTGATTGTCAGACGGACTCTTGTGGCATCCTCGAGATCGGAACGCTTTTTCTCATCTGAGGGATTGATATAGATCACGACAGGATCTTCGCCGGCAAAATGTACTGCCTGCCGGATACAGCGAATGAGAAAATCATTGTAGGCTTCCGTTTTCATATAATCATTTACGAGGCTTGCCGCCTCCTCAAAAATCTTATCCTTTAATTCCTGCTGGACTTTGCCCTGGCGGCGTTTGATCTCAAGCTGTGATTTTGCCGCAGCCTGATTCAGGGATAATCTGGCATTAGTCGTTTCTGCCTTGATCCGGGTTTCCGCCTGGCGCAGTGCTTCGGCTTTATGGTCTTCAAATACTTTTTCCAGCGCTTCACGGTGAGAATCGATGATGGCATTCCCTTCAGCGCGGGCCTGCTCCATGGATGCAGACTGCATCTGTGCAAGTTTTTCTTCAAGAGTCAAGAGGAATCCCTCCTTTATAGTTTTAATCCGATGGCCTCGGTAATGTATGACGTGATGAAATCTTTCTTGCGTCCTGTACCGTGACGATCGGGAATCTCGACTAAGAGCGGCATCTTCCGCTCCAGCCGGAATGTGTCGATGATGTCCGGAAATTCTCTTCCGAATTTTTCAGTCAGGAGTACAATGCCCACATTTTTGTCGGTGAGCACGTCTTCGAGCGCTTTTCGAAGTTCTTCCCGTTCATGTACGACAACGCCGTCTACACCTGCGAGACGCATACCTGTGTAGGTGTCAACATTATCGCTTATTAGAAACATTTTCATGATTTGCCTCCAGTTCACCCGTACGATGCAGAAGGGTGCTTTATGCTTGCATAAGGAGCGCGCTTCTGCATCGTACGGAGAGAGCGCCTGTTCATGAACAAAGCTGCGGCGCAGCCGCGGTAAGCACGGCAGTGCGGCTTTGTGAATGGCGCGGGTGAACGATGTTTACAGATTTCCCAGGATCATGAAAGAGATGATCAGTCCGTAGAGGCAGACGCCTTCTGCCAGACCTACGAAGATCAGGGATTTACCGAGTACACTGGAATCTTCACTGATCGCTCCCAGAGCGGCGCTTGCCGCGCTTGCGACTGCGATACCGCCGCCGATACAGGAGAGCCCTGTAACAAGAGCAGCTGCCAGATAACCAAGTCCGGTCGCGAAACCGCTGTCAGCAGTTACAGCCTCAGCCGCCTGTACGTCCGGCCCGCCCAGAAGCATGATCGTGGCGATGGCGAATGCACCGAAGAAGAAAAATGCATTGGTCCCGATGGCGCGTTTATAGCGCTTCTTTGATTTCTCTCCCAGCAGATAGTAGCCGAAAGGTACGATGATGCTTACGATCAAAGCGATGATAAAGATGATTTTGGTTGCTAAAGTCATGGTTGAATCCTCCTGATTTCTTTAGATTTTATTTTTTCGCTTTCTTTGCATTCTTTTTCGTGTATGGATCAAATGCGTGTCCGCTGCCTTTATAGAAGCGGCTGAACATTTCATAATATTCCAGACGGAGCACCTGTATACCGACGATGAGTCCCTCGAATCCGCAGACGAACAGGTTGCCGAAGATCACGCCGATCCAGTTCGGATTTCCGCTCTCCGCACCTGCAAGCTGCAGGACTACTTCCATGATCGCCGCATGGCTGACTGCGAATGCGCCGATACGGATGAAGGAAATCGTATTGGAGAAGTAGCTCAGGAGTGTCTCGAACATCTCGAAAAATCCCTGTACGATAAACATTGCCTTGCCGGTCTCCATTTTATCTGCACGTTTCTGTATGGCTCTTGTGATTGGTTCACGGAATAACATCACGATCAATGGTACACCGAACATTATTGCCATAACGATCCCGCCCGGAAGCGGATTGCCAGTCATGAAGAGTACGATCGTTATTACGACCGCGACATAGAAGACAAGACCGGCTGCACCGTTGGGCTCAAACCATGCAGCTTCGATATCCTTGCTTTTTACAGCGTTGATAATATGAAGGATCATTGCCACAATGATAAGGAACATACCAAATGCCACTGCGACAATAAATACCGTGTTCAGCTTCCCAAGGAAGGGGAGCGTAGTCATATGGTCGATGGGCCGTATCCACAGGGCAGGCAGTACGTCCTCAAATCCGAAGATACTGCCAAACAGGAATCCGAATATAGTGGAGAATACTCCGGCCGAGGCGATGATTCCCGCAAGCGGTGCCTTTTTAAAGTGGTAGATGAGCGCTCCGCCAATGAGGAGCAGCAGCCCCTGACCTACATCACCAAACATTACACCGAAGATAAAAGAATACGTAATGCCCACGAATACGGTCGGATCCATTTCATTGTGTGCCGGAAGGCCATACATCTGGACGAACATTTCAAACGGTTTGAACAGTTTCGGATTTTCCAGCTTGGTGGGGGGCTCTCCGAAGTAGGCGTCATGATCGTCTTCGACCACAACGAACACCTTGTCGTCGTCTTCCACTTCCTTCAGGAATTTTTCAACATCATCCTCAGCCATCCAGCCGCAGAGAATGTAGTAATCTTCTTTGTTGTCCTCCATCCGTGCCGCAAGTTTGCGGACATCGAAGTTATTGGAGAGCTCCTCGAGGCGGTTCCTCGCTGCGATCAGCTGGGGCGCACGGTCAGAGAGCATTTCACCGGCCTGCTTATCCAGATCCTCTATTTCAAGGTTTACCCGGGCAATTTCTGCTTCGAGTGACTGGTATGCATATGCCGGAGTACCTTCAAATTCGTCTTTTATTTCAATCCGTTCAAAATGCAGGGAACGGAAGACGGCATCGACTTTCTGTGCCTCTGCGGGAGAAACAAAATAAGCCCCGTATACAAAACTTTCATCCCGCTCACCTTCAACGAAGATTGCTTTTAAATCTTCCATGAGATATTTCTGCATCTTGTGGTAGAATTCCACGGCAATGCGGCCGAACCGGTAGGTTATATACCGGTAATTCAGCACCTTGTGGAGATCACATTCCACAGGGCGGAAAGGAGCGATGACCTGTTGTTTCGCGCGAAGCTCGTCAATCTTTTTCTTTAATTTTTCTTTTTTCTCCTGAAGTGTCTGGTAGTCTTCGTTTGCCCTGCGTACGAGTTCGAACATATCGTCAAGTCCCATATCGGCTGCCGGTTCAACATCATCGGCGTTGGGAAGATATCCGACAAACTGGTTTGCCTTGGCAAGCGCGTCACGATACGGGTTGATCTCTACGAAAGGTCTTAAGTTGTCTACGGTCTTCAGTTCTGACAGGGCGGATTCGAGCTGTATCTCATAACGGGAGAGGTACAGGTCGGTTACGCGGTCGATGTCGTTCCTCGGACCGGATATGTTGATGAATTTCATTTTAACGATCATTGGGTTTTACCTCCAACGTATGCCAGCGTCTCGCCGGGTGTGAGGCCGTAGCGTACACATTCCATGGCGGTCGTCAGCTTATTGATTTCCTCTTCTTTCAGGAAGAGATAAGTGTTGATCGCGGCAATCGAATAAGGATTGCGCCTGCGGTCTATCTTGTACAGATGATGCAGACAGTCCGCATACATCTGCTCGATGGTAAGATTCTGCCGGAAATTATAATGGCGCGCGTAGTAAGTCCGCGCAACCGAATTTTCGAATTCTTCCAGACCCGGAGCCTCAACCATCTCCTTGACCTGATCAGTGGAAAGCTTGTAATGGATCGGAATGAGCAGCAGATAGATATCGGCGGGCTTCATATTATAATATTTCTTTGCCCGGTAGATCCACTGCAGGTTCAGAAGATCGATCTTAGAGCCCCTGTCACGCATGAACAGCTCCAGATCAGCTTTCTTTAAGACCTTTTTTTGTTCTTTCCATGTGGAAGTAAAATAATAAAGGTCCAGTGTCAGGTTATAGTCATAGAGGGTGACATCCCGGGCGTCTTTTAATTTCCGCAGGGGAGTATAATATTCGGTATCTTTCAGATTCTCGACGAGCTCATCCGTCGTCCGCGATGTGATAAGCTTTTCAATAGAAATCTGTGAATACCGGTCAAAAAAAGCCCGCTTATAATTCAGGTCAAATGGCTGTTTATAGTGATTGATCACAATCCGCAGACAATAATTGATCAGGTCTATCTCATAACTCTTCAAGATCAGTTTCATAAACTGGCGCTGTTTTTGTCCGCAGAACCGGTATAATTTTGTGTAATCATGATAAAGGGACTGGATCAGTACCTTCTCGATATTTCCGCGGTGGATCTGATCCTCGGTCAGTGTGTCAAGAACAGCTGCATATGCAGTGCCTTTCCTTAGATAATCTGCAATCTCAGGAACACTGGACAGATTGGCAATCTCGACAAACTGTTCCGGTTTCAGCAGTCTGGATTCCATTGCCCGGACCTTCGTCACGATCCCGCTGTACTCAAGTAAGTTCCCCATAGGCTACACCTCGGTGATCCTGCGCAATATTTCGCGGGCGTATTCCGTGTGTTTCTCCTCATATTCTTTCCGGAGAGACCGGATCAGCTCTGTGCTTGAACCGCTCTGGCTTTCAAGAATCTGCGAGGTCCTGGTTTCGAGATCTGAGCGTATTTCATTGAGGCGGGCATTGGTCTTTTCGTCCAGGTCATGATCAAATGACTTTTTCTTTTCGTCATATTCACGGTTCAGAACTTCTTTTTGATCTTCGGCGTGCTTGACGATCGCTGAAGCTGCATCCTCGATTTCCGTCAATTTGTTTACAATAGAGTCCATATAAAGCCTCCTGTTTGTAAGAAAATCATAATATACTTTATCATACACCATTTGGTGAAAAATGCAAGTTAAGAATTGTTAGCACAGAGGCCGGAAAATATGAGCCTGAAAATATGAGTAAAACCGTTAATTTCAGCTAAATTCCAACTACGTTTTGACCTCTTTTCACCTGCGTGTTATTATGGTATTGGCGCAGAAAGTGCCGGTAATAGTCTGGCAGATTCAGGGGAGGATAATACATGAGATTGAGAAACATACCAAGGGCAGAAGGAACGCTTCAGGCCCATAACATAGTGATAAAGAGACCGGAAGACCAGAAAGGCTGCTGGAGACAGGTATTTGGCAATAAACAGCCTGTCCACATTGAAATCGGAACGGGAAAAGGCCGATTTATCTTAAATAAGGCAAAGGCAAACCCGGATATTAATTTTGTCGGGATCGAGCGGTATTCCAGCGTGCTGCTTCGCGCTGTGGAGAAGTATGACACAGACGAGTTTAAAGATCTGCAGAATGTCCGCTTTATATGCATTGATGCAAGAAGGATCGAGGAGGTATTTGCCAAGGATGAGGTGGAACGCATTTATCTGAATTTTTCTGATCCGTGGCCGAAAGCAAGACATGCAAAAAGACGGCTGACGTCAGTGGACTTCCTTGAGAGATATGAGAAAGTACTGAAGCCGTACGGAAAGCTGGAATTCAAGACAGACAATACGGAATTGTTTAAGTTCTCGCTGGAACAGATAAAAGAAGCGGGCTGGACACTTCAGAACTTTACCTATGACCTGCATCATAATGAAGAAATGAACCAGGGAAATATCATGACAGAATATGAAGAGAAATTTTCCAGTAAGGGAAATCCTATCAATAAGCTGATTGCTGTGAGGAAGTAAAGCACATTTTGATTTACCCTGCATATAATGGTTTATGACCGCTCGGGAGGCAGGTGTATATAGATGAAGAAAAAGTGCTGGAAATCATGTGTCAGGGAGATGTTCTACTGCAGACCGCGGCTTAACAGACAGCTGCTATGTATCCGCAGTTCTATGCTGGATGTGTGTAAGATACTGAATTCGGGCATCTGTCATGGGTGTGATAAAAATGACCGGGAAGGCAGGTGTCGGAAATGATCAGGAAAATCAGACCCGGGCAGTTCGAAACAGAGGTGAAAAATTCACAGCAGCCTGTCCTGCTTGAGTTCTATGCTTCATGGTGCCCGAGATGTGCGATGATGGAGGATGTAGTAGAAGAATTTGCATCGGAAAACAGGGGCGGAATCAAAGTCTGTCAGATCGATGAAGCGGATGCGGTCCTGCTCATGGAGCAGTACGGAATCGACAGAGTACCGTCCTTTCTGGCTTTCATCAAAGGAAAAGTGACGGGGGCGGTGACGGGAGTCGTATCGCGGGAAGTTCTGGAGAGGTTGTTTTAACGTAAGGACGCTGTTCTTTTTTCTACAGATTTAAATAAAAAGCGTGGCTGCAGATAAAAAACAGATGAAAAATGTAAAAAAATGCTTGCATTTTCATAAACTGTCGTTTATAATACTACTTGCGCTGTTAGTAAAGCACATAAGAGATGCGCGATTAGCTCAGCTGGCAGAGCACCTGACTCTTAATCAGGGTGTCCAGGGTTCGAACCCCTGATCGCGCACTTGAAAATCGCTGTTTTTGCAGACATTGGAGCTGCGGGGACGGCGGTTTTTTTGTGCCGAAAATGGCGGATTTGCGAGGTTTCCATGCTTGCGACAGAAAAAGCACGAGGCAGAGCAAGACGAAAAGAAAAATTGGACGGGAAACAAAAATGTGGCGCGAAATCCGTCGCGAGTTCGTCGCGAGCAAAATAAATAGTCCAAGTTGATAATGAAAGTTAGTTTTAGAATTGACAGCAGATGTGTCTGGAAAGATACCTGCTGTTATTTTTTTGTAGATTTTTAAAACGTATATTATGTTTTTGATGTAGCAGAAGGAGGTGAAAACAATGTACATCAAAATATATACAAAAAGTCAGTTGGTGCTTCTTAGGAGTGTAAATCGTCTGTTCCGTAAGAAGTACAGACTGCCGCAGGAAATACTGAACAGAGTTGAGGCGATCCTCATGGTAAAGGACTTAGGAGAGCATGGCTTTGTGGCAGTTCTGCTTGATCCTGTGGAGAACGACATGACAGGGATAGAGGATGTTCTGAATTGTTATCCAAGAGTACTTAAGGACGGAGAGGATGTAGTAGATGTTCCTGTGGAAGAAACGAATACATGGCTGACAAAAGGAAAGGAGTGGTACATGGATACATTAAAAATCAAAGGAGAAAAGAGTTGGATATATGCGATTTACTCCATGACTGTGGAGAGGATTTACGGAAAATAGAAAAGGAAGTGGAGATAATCCGGCTTCCTTAAGAGTCTTCTGTGAAGTTGACGATTTCATTTGGCGTACAGTCTAAAATCCTGCATAGTTTTTCAACAGTAAGAAGAGTTATATTCTTATTTTTCTTTAAAGCGTCTAAAGTCTTATTATCAATGCCGGATTGTAGTAATTTATATTGGCTGATATTCTTTGCGCGCATGGTTTCCCATAATGGAGAATAATCGATCACTACAATCACCGCCTTTCAAGTCTCTGATAGTATCGTACCCAGAAAGTGTAAAAATAAATATTGTGGATATATCCACAATGATGTAGACTGTGAATAGACAGAGGGTGATTATATGGTAGAGAAATATGCTCAGGATATGGGTGAGAAACAAAAAAGACTTTTTAATGATTTTGTAAAAATTTGTATATATGCAACAGATGAAGAGTTTGACGCGTTATTAGAGATGAGACCAGTAGATTACGGAATGTTTAAAAGTCTGTAGACACCAACTCTTGTTCAGGAACAGTCAATTGCAAATCAATCCCCTTCCATGAGCCATCCAACTTGCAC
>MHCFR00700__coassemble_1042_pt1 | contig 15016 bp, 16 predicted proteins | sample MHCFR00700__metabat2_low_PE_034 | metagenome-assembled genome bin MHCFR00700 | reverse complement strand
ATGATCCTTCGTCCAAAGAAAATATACCTTATAATTTTGAGCATACGATATTACCTTGGTGGGATGGGGGATATACAGGGTGTGTAGTAAACGGAGACGAATTAAAGAAAGATATGATGATTTATTTCGCTATATAAACAAGGATTATAATACAATTCAACTTTTATTTGTCATAAGCGGCTGATTCGTGTATACTTACACAGGATACCTGATTTAACATTTTTGATATTCATTTTTGCAAATAAATATATATTTGACATTTCCGGTAAAAAGCAGAAGAGAACAGGAGGAGCAATGCGTAAATTAGCCTTAAGTGATGAAGTTTTATTAAGCATAGAAAAGCCCGCCCGCTATATCGGCGGCGAGGTCAATTCCGTGATGAAGGATAAAGAAGAGGTAGACATCCGTTTCTGTATGTGTTTTCCGGACGTCTATGAGATCGGTATGTCCCATCTGGGCATCCAGATCCTCTATGATATGTTCAACCGCAGGGAAGACACGTGGTGTGAGCGTGTGTATTCTCCGTGGCTGGATCTGGACAAGATATTAAAAGAAAAGAAGATCCCTCTTTTTGCGCTCGAATCACAGGACCCGGTACGGGATTTTGACTTCCTCGGCATTACGATCCAGTTCGAGATGTGCTATACAAATATTCTCCAGATCCTCGATCTCAGCCAGATCCCGCTCCACGCAGCTGACAGGACAGAAGAGGATCCCATTGTGATCGGCGGAGGCCCCTGTGCGTACAATCCAGAGCCGCTGGCCGAATTCTTTGATATCTTTTATATCGGCGAGGGAGAAACTGTCTACGATGAACTTCTGGACACATACAAGGAATGGAAACAATCCGGCGCTTCAAGAAAGGATTTTCTGCGGCAGGCTGCCCGGATCGAAGGGCTCTATGTACCGCAGTTTTATGATGTAACCTACCATTCAGACGGCACGATCGAATCATTTGTTCCCAATGATCCGGCAGCTCCTGAAAGAGTGAGAAAGCAGGTCGTCATGGATGTAACCGATGCTTCTTATCCGATGAAGCCGGTCGTTCCATATATCAAAGCCACGCAGGACAGGGTTGTGCTTGAGATCCAGCGGGGCTGTATCCGTGGCTGCCGTTTCTGTCAGGCGGGGATGATCTACCGGCCGACCAGAGAACGCAGCGTGGAGACTCTGAAAGAATATGCGCGCACGATGCTCAAAAATACGGGACATGAAGAGATTTCCCTCAGTTCCTTAAGCTCCAGTGATTACTCGAAACTGAATGAACTTGTAACATTCCTGATCGACGAATTTAAAGACAAGGGAATCAATATCTCCCTGCCTTCTCTCCGTATCGATGCATTCTCTCTGGATGTCATGAGCAAGGTGCAGGATGTGCGCAAAAGCAGCCTTACATTCGCTCCCGAGGCAGGTTCCCAGCGTATGCGTAATGTCATCAACAAAGGACTGACAGAAGAAGATGTCATTACCGGCGCCGGACAGGCATTTGAAGGCGGCTGGACAAAAGTAAAGCTCTATTTCATGCTGGGGCTTCCGACTGAAACAGAAGAAGACATGAAAGAGATTGCCAGACTCTCCGACCGGGTGGCACGCAGATATTATGAAATCCCAAAAGAGCAGAGACACGGAAAATGTCAGATCACGGCAAGTTCTTCTTTCTTTGTACCAAAACCATTTACACCGTTCCAGTGGGCATCCATGTATACCGCAGAAGAGTATGACCGCAGGGCGCACATTGTAAATGACGAATTCCGGGAGCAGCTGAACCGCAAGAGTCTGAAATACAACTGGCATGACGCGCAGGTCACCGTTCTCGAAGGTGTCATGGCAAGAGGCGACCGCAGAATCGCCCCTGTGATCGAAGAGGCGTACCGTCAGGGCTGCCTTTTTGATTCATGGACAGAAACGTTCCGCAACGACCTCTGGATGAAGGCATTTGAGAATACAAATGTGGATATCTCTTTCTATAATCAACGTCAGCGTGGAAAAGACGAGATTTTCCCATGGGACTTCATCGATATAGGCGTGAGCCGCTCTTTCCTTTATCGGGAGTGGGAGCGGGCAATGAATGCGACTGTAACTCCAAACTGCCGGGAGAAGTGTTCCGGCTGCGGGGCAGCAGGCTTTGGAGGAGGTGTCTGCTATGAAGGCAAGAATTAAATTTAGAAAATACGGCGTCCTGAAGTTTATCGGACACCTTGACGTGATGCGCTATTTCCAGAAAGTAATGCGCAGGGAAGGAATCCCGATCGCATTTACCGGCGGATTCAGCCCTCATATGATCATGTCGTTCGCCAGTCCTCTCGGGATCGGTCTTGAGAGCGACGGCGAATATCTGGATATCGAGCTCACTGAGCCAATTGCGAGCAATGAAGCTGTGCGCAGGATGAATGAAGCCGGAGTGGAAGGGATTGAAGTATTAAGCTTCCTTCAGATTGCAGAAGAGAAAAAAATGACCGGTATGACGATCCTCGCTGCCGCAGATTATCTTGTTACGCCGAAACAGGAGATCCTGCCGGATGCCGGCTCCGCAGAAGACAGCCTTTCTTCCGACTGGAAAGAGCAGTTTAACAATTTTATGGAACAGAACGAGATCCGCGTCATGAAACAGACAAAACGCAGTGAGAGAGAAGTCAATCTGCGCCCGCTGATCTATGACTGGGAATTCCGCGGAGACTCGATCTTTCTACGTGTTGCTGCAGGAAGCAGTGAGAACTTAAAGCCTGACCTGATCATGGATACATTTCTGAAATATACCGGAAACATTTCGGATAAACCGGAGGAGAGAGAAGAAGTCTCCGAATCCTCCCATGCTTTAAGCGCACAGTCATTTACCTACAGACGGCTTGAAATGTATGCAGATACAGGAAAAGACGAAAAAAGAAATCTTGTCACGCTGGAATCTCTCGGAGGTGTAATCCATTGAAACGCAAACTCCTGATCGAAAAAAAGGACGATAAGATACGGACTTATTTCATCGAGAATGACGATATCGTAGAAATCCACAGTACACCGGCATCCGGCGGGGACGCTGACAGGCACCGGCTAGGTGACATCTATATCGGAAAAGTAAGTAATATCGTCCCCAATATTGGTGCTGCATTTATCGAGATCGAGAAAGGTGTCAACTGCTACTACGATATGAAAGACGCAGCCAGCGCTGTATTTACCCGCAAATCAGGGAAAAAGGCGTTATGTATCGGCGATGAACTGGTCGTGCAGATCAGCCGCGAAGCGATCAAGACAAAAGCTCCTACTGTGACCAGCAATCTGAGTTTTACCGGCAGATATGCCGTATTGACCCACGGGAATACGAGGATCGGCGTTTCCTCAAAGATTCCAAAGTCTCTAAGGGAAACATATAAAAAAGAACTGAGCGATCTACAGAATGATGATTTCGGCATCATCGTCCGCACAAACGCAAAGGATGCTTTGTTTCATGATGTTACGGACGAGATCAATGCACTGAGAGAAGAATATTCCAGCCTGATCCAGGCAGCCCGGACAAGAGTATGTTTCTCCTGTCTGAAATCAGCCCCGCCATCATATATAGCTGACCTGAAAAATGTATATATGGACGGTATGGAGGCGATCATTGTCGGAGACAAAGATTTGTATACACGTATACGTTTATACTTTCAATCAGAACTTCCTGAAAAGCTCGACCTCTTAAAGCTGTACGATGATCCGTCATTCCCCCTTGATAAACTTTACAGCACCCGGTCGATACTTGACAAAGCGCTCGCGGAACGGGCCTGGCTGAAAACCGGCGGATATCTTATCATCCAGCCTACAGAGGCGCTGACTGTGATCGACGTAAATTCAGGAAAGAACACATCTAAAAAAGACAGTGAGGAAGGGGCCCTGAAAGTAAATCTTGAGGCAGCCAGAGAAGCGGCACGCCAGATCCGCCTGCGTAATCTGTCCGGTATTATCATTGTAGATTTTATCAACCAGAAAGAGGAGGAAAACACCCGGAAACTCCTGCACGAGTTCAAATACTTTCTTGCACAGGACCCGATCCAGACCACCCTTGTGGATATGACAGCGCTCGGCCTTGTAGAAATCACCAGAAAAAAGATCCGCCGCCCCCTGTACGAAGAGGAGCTGCAGTAAAAGAAAAACAAGAAATTCAGCCATACAACTTATAATAAGGAATGGCTGAATTTTTCTCATTTTTCCGTTTACAACCCGGGAATACGGCGTTATAATATTGAATCGAGAGTGCCCGCATAAGGAGCAGCAGACATCAGATATATGAGTTTCTGCATATGAAGCGGGACGGACTGTTTCGAGAATGACAGATTATTATAATGAAGAGACACGTTTGGAGGAAATGAAAGAAATGAAGAAAGTGGTTAAGTTCGGCGGAAGTTCTCTGGCTAACGCTGATCAGTTCAAAAAGGTCGGCGCCATCATCAGCGAGGACGAATCCAGAAGATATGTAGTACCGTCAGCTCCGGGAAAGCGTTTTGCCAGTGATATCAAGGTGACAGATATGCTTTATGCCTGTTATGAGGCAGCTGTCAACGGTTCAGATTTCACAGAACAGCTTGAGCAGATCAAAGAGCGCTATCAGGAGATCATCGACGGACTGAATCTTTCCTTTTCACTGGAAAGCGATTTTGAAAAGATCCGCGAAGATTTCAGTAATCAGGCCGGACAGGATTATGCGGCGTCACGCGGCGAGTTCCTGAACGGAAAGATCATGGCTGCATATCTGGGCTTTGATTTTGTCGACGCAGCAGAAGTCGTACGTTTTGATAATGACGGTTCATTTAATGCGGACATTACAAATGAACTTCTCTCTGCGAAGCTGAAGGATATGCATACGGCTGTGATCCCTGGATTTTACGGAGCGAAAGAGAGCGGGGAAGTCGTGACATTCTCCCGCGGAGGATCTGATATCACGGGTTCTCTCGTGGCACTTGCCGTTGGCGCAGATCTCTATGAGAACTGGACAGACGTATCCGGCTTCCTGATCGCAGACCCGAGGATCGTCAAAAACCCGAAGTCCATCGAGACGATCACATACAAAGAGCTGCGCGAGCTGTCTTACATGGGCGCCAGTGTACTCCACGAAGATGCGATCTTCCCGGTGCGTAAAGCTGGTATTCCGATCAACATCCGGAATACAAACAAACCGGAAGATAAAGGCACACTTATTGTCGAGAACACCTGCCGTCAGCCGAGGTATACGATCACAGGTATTGCAGGTACAGACGGCTTTGCCGCGGTCACGGTCGAAAAAGCGATGATGAATTCGGAAGTCGGATTCTGCCGGAAAGTACTTCAGGTATTTGAAGACAATGGAGTATCGATCGAGCATATGCCGTCCGGTATAGACACAATGTCTATCTTTGTACACAAAGACTCTTTTGAAGAAAAGGAGCAGAAAATCCTTTCCGATATCAGCAAGACTGTAAACCCGGACCACATTGAACTGGAATCAGACCTTGCGCTGATCGCCGTTGTGGGGCGTGGAATGAAGTCAACGAGAGGTACTGCCGGAAGAATTTTCTCCGCACTGGCTCACGCGCATATCAATGTTAAGATGATCGATCAGGGTTCCAGTGAGCTGAACATTATCATCGGTGTAAGACACGAAGATTTCAAGGCTGCAATACGTGCACTGTATGAGATTTTTGTTCTTACCCAGATCTAGGAAAGGCGAGAGACATTTAAAATGAATATCCTGTTCTTTTTAAAACCGAAAAGCGAAGTAGCTTATGTGTATGACTACGGCACCCTGCGTCAGGTCCTCGAGACAATGGAATATCACAAATATGCTTCTATTCCTATGTTAAACAAGGCAGGAGAGTATGTCGGAACGATCACGGAAGGCGATCTTCTCTGGGGGATCAAGCGCTACACAAATCTGAATCTGAAAGAGGCCGAGAATATATTCATCCAGGATTTTCCGAGGAAAGCAGATTATGCTCCTGTTTCTGCAGACTCTGATATGGAAGATCTGATCCGAAAATCAATGGATCAGAACTTTGTACCGGTGGTAGATGACCAGAAAAAATTTATCGGGATCGTAACCCGTCGGAGTATCATCGAATATTGTTATGAAAAACTGAAAAATTTGCCGGAAAAGTATTGACTGGATAAAAATTTGTATGCTATACTATACTAGTATGCCGCACAGCGAGGTTTTATAAGTTCTGCAACATCTGCAGACACCGAAGCTGGCGAGTAATGTTTATAGGAGGTGCCATATGTACGCGATTATAGCAACAGGTGGTAAACAGTACAAAGTAGCTGAAGGCGATATCATTAAAGTAGAGAAACTTGGTGTAGATGCCGGAGAGACTTATACATTTGACCAGGTTCTCGCTGTAAATAATGACAAGCTGGTCGTTGGTAATCCGACTGTTGAAGGTGCAACAGTTACAGCTTCTGTAATCGGCGACGGAAAAGCAAAAAAAGTTGTCGTTTACAAGTACAAGAGAAAAACCGGCTATCATAAGAAAAATGGTCACAGACAGCAGTACACAGCTGTTAAGATCGACAAGATCAACGCTTAATCATTCCTATGATAAAAGCAACCATTTATAAGACCGACAGGCATGAATATGCGGGCTTTGATATTTCAGGACACGCAGAATACTCTGAATCCGGAAGCGATATCGTATGCGCGGCTGTTTCCGCCATCGTGATCAATTCGATCAATTCGATCGATAAATTTACGGATGACAAGACAAGCTGTGTCTCTGATGAAGAGTCGGGTGCGATCGAGTTCCGTTTCGGACAGACCCCCTCGCATGATGCCTCATTATTGCTGGATTCCATGGTTCTCGGTCTGGAACAGATAGAGGACAGCAGCGAATACGAACCATACATTGACATTATTTTCAAGGAGGTGTAAGAACCATGATGAAAATGAATCTTCAGTTTTTTGCTCATAAAAAGGGAGTTGGTTCTACAAAGAACGGACGTGACTCAGAGGCTAAGAGACTGGGTGCGAAGAGAGCTGACGGACAGTTTGTAAAAGCCGGAAACATTCTCTACAGACAGCGCGGAACAAAGATTCACCCGGGTGTGAACGTAGGACGCGGCGGAGATGACACTCTGTTTGCACTGGTAGACGGTGTTGTAAGATACGAGAGAAAAGGAAGAGATAAGAAACAGGTTTCTATCTATCCGGTAGCTGAGTAAAACAGTCAGGCCCCAGACATTTACAGTCTGGGGCTTTTATCACATTATCAGAGAAAAGGAGACGTTATGTTCGCTGACAGAGCTAAAATATATATCAGATCCGGCAAGGGCGGTGACGGACACTGCAGCTTCCGAAGAGAACTCTACGTGCCCAACGGCGGACCGGACGGCGGTGACGGCGGCCGGGGCGGTGATCTGATCTTTGAAGTAGATGAAGGACTCAATACACTGTCTGACTACCGCCACAGACGCAAATACGCGGCCGGAGATGGTGAGCCCGGTGGAAAGCGCAGATGCCACGGCAAAGACGGAAAGGATCTTGTTCTGTATGTACCTGAAGGCACCGTCATCAAAGAAGCAGTCTCAGGGAAAGTCATTGCAGATATGTCGGGAGATAACCGCCGGCAGGTAGTGTTAAAAGGCGGGAAAGGCGGCCTTGGCAATCAGCATTTTGCAACTGCAACCATGCAGGTGCCGAAATATGCACAACCCGGTCAGCCTGCACGTGAGCTCGAGGTCAATCTTGAACTCAAAGTGATCGCAGATGTCGGTCTGATCGGTTTCCCGAATGTAGGAAAATCCACCCTCCTTTCCAGAGTGACAAACGCAGAGCCGAAGATCGCCAACTATCACTTCACAACACTTAGTCCAAACCTCGGTGTTGTGGACCTGGATGGTGCAAAGGGATTTGTAATGGCGGATATTCCCGGACTTATCGAAGGTGCTTCCGAGGGTGTCGGACTGGGACATGAATTTCTTCGCCACATTGAGCGTACGAAGCTTATGATCCACGTGGTGGACGCTGCCGGTACAGAAGGCAGAGATCCCATCGATGATATTTATAAGATCAATGCAGAACTTGAGGCTTACAATCCGGAAATCGCGAAGCGTCCCCAGGTGATAGCTGCCAATAAGACGGATCTGATCTATGATCCGGAGGAAGATCCGGTAGAGCGTCTGAAACAGGAGTTTGAGCCGAAAGGTATCCCCGTATTCCCGATCTCCGGTGCAACAGGAAAAGGTGTATCCGAGCTTCTCTATTATGTAAGCTCGCAACTTGATACCATGGACAGGACCCCGGTTGTATTTGAGCAGGAGTATTTCCCGGAGGATGAGCTGATCTACGAAGAACTTCCTTATACAGTGGAAGTAGAAGACGGCATGTATGTTGTAGAGGGGCCGAAGATCGAGAAGATGCTCGGTTACACGAATCTGGATTCAGAGAAAGGCTTTGCATTCTTCCAGAAATTCTTAAAAGAGACCGGCATTCTCGATGAACTGGAGGCAAAAGGCATCCAGGAAGGCGATACGGTAAGAATGTACGGTCTGCAGTTTGACTATTATAAATAAATTATCGGTTTAGATTACAAAACTTATAACAGTTATTACAGATAAAAAAGGAGAGAGCGATGACAACAAAACAGAGAGCTTATTTAAAAAGCCTTGCCATGACAATGGAACCGATCTTTCAGGTCGGGAAATCCAGCATGACGCCGGGTCTCACCGAAGCAATCTCAGAGGCACTCGCTGCACGGGAGCTGATCAAGATCAGTGTCCTTAAGAACTGCGCCGACGATCCGCGTGAACTGGCTGAGATCATTTCCGAGCGTACCCGATCGGAGATCGTGCAGGTCATCGGCAAGAAGATCGTGCTTTACCGCGAGGGAAAAGACGATAAAAAGAAGATCGTCCTTCCACAGTAGAATACAGGGTGAATCATATGAAAATAGGAATTATGGGCGGTACGTTTGATCCGATCCACATCGGACACCTTCTTCTCGGAGAATTTGCCTACGAAAACTTCCATCTGGATGAGATATGGTTTCTCCTCAACGGAAATCCGCCTCATAAAACGACAGATGAGAGCGGAGTATCTTTAGACGACCGCATTGAAATGGTAAAGCTTGCAACAGATGATGTCCCTTATTTTCGGATGAATCTCTATGAAGCGTCATCCAAAAAACATTCGTACACATACAGTACAATGAGAGCACTGCGGGAAATGTATCCGGACCATGAGTTTTTTTTCATACTCGGCGCGGACTCACTGTTTTCCATCGAGCAGTGGAAAAATTTCCGCGAGATTTTCCCCTCCTGCACGATCCTCGCGGCAATGCGGGACGACAAAGACACGGAGAGTATGCAGGCTCAGATCCGGTACCTGAACGAAAAATACGGGGCGGATATCCGGCTTCTGCAGGCGCCTCTTGTGGAGATTTCTTCGACAACAATACGCAGGAGAGCAGAGAAAGGCCTGAGCATCCGCTATATGGTGCCGGACGTTGTATCAGAATACATTCAAAGCAACGCTCTCTATAAGATAAAATCAGAGTAAAGGAGTGTCTGACAGTTATGACAGAAGAGCTTCTCAAGATCCGCAAAGATCTGTCTAAAAAACTGAAAAAGGAACGCTTTGAGCATACGATCGGCGTCATGTATACTGCTGCTTCACTTGCAATGTGCTATGGCTCAGATATCCAGAAAGCACTGACAGCAGGGCTTCTGCATGACTGCGGCAAATACTGTTCTGCAAAAGAGCAGATCAAACTGTGCGGGAAATATGATATTCAGCTTACAGAATCCGAATTGGAAATGCCTGCGCTAGTCCACGCAAAACTTGGCGCTTATCTTGCCCGCCATGAATACAAAGTCAAAGACCAGGATGTCCTTGATGCGATCACCTGCCATACAACCGGAAGGCCGGGTATGACACTGCTCGAAAAGATCATTTATATCGCGGATTATATTGAACCAAACAGAAGGATCATCCCCGGACTGGAGGAAATCCGGGGCATTGTATTTCAGGATATCGACAGAGCTGTATATCTGTCTGCCAAAAATACTGTCCGGTATCTGAATGACGGCGGGAAAGCAGTAGACCCTATGACAGTAAGTACCTGCGAATATTATCAAAAATAATCAGAAATAAAAAGTACGAATAATAAAATTATAGTTTATAAATTATAAAAGGAGGCATGAAATGAATCAGGCAAAAGAGATGGCACGCATCGCATATGATGCACTCAGCGACAAAAAAGGCGAGGATATCAAGATCATCGATATCACCGGAGTTTCTGTACTCGCTGATTATTTCATCATCGCAAACGGAAACAGCGACAGTCAGGTAAACGCCCTGGTTGACAATGTAGAGGAAGAGCTGCACAAAGCTGGTTATCACCTCAAACAGCGTGAAGGCCGTGCAAATTCAAGCTGGATTCTGCTCGATTTCGGGGATATCATTGTCCATGTATTTGACAAAGATAACCGTCTGTTCTACGATCTGGAAAGAATCTGGAAAGATGGAAAAGACATCACAGTTGAAGAACTTTCTGAATAACCCCTTATCTTAAAACACATAAGAAACGTGTACCGTCAGGCACACATATAAAACAGGAGTCTGTAGAATTATCACTACAGACTCCTGTTCTAATATTTGCTGATTATTATCTATTTGAAAAGTCTGATCACACCGATCACTTTACCAAGAATAGAAACTTCCTTAACAATGATCGGATCCATAAAATCATTTTCGGGCTGGAGGCGATAAACGCCTTCCTCCTTATAGAAAGTCTTTACGGTCGCGCTGTCATCTACAAGCGCAACGACCATATCACCGTTTGAAGCGGTGTTGTCTTCCTCTACAAGTACCATATCCCCGTCAAGGATCCCGGCATTGATCATGCTTTCGCCTTTTACTTTCAACATAAATGTCTGCTTATTCGGCATATGTTCGACCGGAATAGGGAAGTAGTCCTCAATATTCTCCTGAGCCAGGATCGGCTGCCCCGCAGCTACCTGTCCAACGATCGGAACATTGACCATCTCACGTCTCGTAAGATTAAAATTGTCATCCAGGATCTCGATCGCTCTCGGTTTCGTAGGGTCTCTCCTTATGTATCCGTTCTTCTCAAGAGTCTCAAGATGAGAGTGGACAGAAGAAGTGGATTTCAGATTGACCGCTTCGCATATCTCGCGGACTGCCGGCGGAAATCCCCTCTGCAGAATCTGCATCTTGATATATTCTAATATTTCCTGCTGTTTTTTACTTATCTTTCCCTTAGCCATAACTTCCTCCGATAATTTTACTACTTATTATACTACCACAGCAAATCTGAAAAAGCAAACATTTGTTACGAAAATATGTTCGATTTTTCTATTGACAAACAGATGTTCGTGCAATATAATATCAAATATAGAACAGCTGTTTGCATGAATGAATGTTCGATTCTAGGTATACTTGTATACAATTTAATTCATGCAGTTATAAGGATTAGTGTGAGTATTGATTTCAAATGATGAAAAGGGGTTTTTAAGATGAAAAAGAGAGTATCAGACAATTCCGCTAAAAAACGTTTCAGAAGATTTTTTACAGGTATCATTTTAATGATGGTCATCTGTATATCATTCGGAGCATTTCTTGTATCTGCACATGAGAAAACATCTGCCGATGATACTATATATAAGTATTACAAAAGCATCGAGATCCAGTCAGGGGACACACTTTGGGCGATCGCTGAAGATACAATGACAGATGAATACAATTCAGTTGCTGAATACGTACAGGTGCTCAAAGACATGAATAACCTTGATTCAGATAATATACAGGCAGGTCAGAATCTGATCATTGCTTATAATGATTCAGTCTTATATTGATGGTATCAATATACATCCCTATGTATTGATATATATTATACACCCACTTAAGGCCGGAGCAGTACGGAAGAAGTCTGATCCGGCCTCTTATCCGCACATTTTAATCTATACGACAAATACTGATTTTTCCAAAAGATATAGACAAAAATGGTCGTTTCAGCTATAATTATATTATAAATGGGTAATTTTATCAGATTCTTTTCATTATTATTAATAAGATTGATAAGGGGTTAAATAATTATGGGGACTACAGAAAAAACAGAAACGTTGACAACAAAAACTTATCACGAACAGAAATATATCGACAATACACTGCGGCTCAGATCGATCCTTAAGACATTGCCGCCGTTTGCAAAGGATTATTTTCGTGCGGTCGAGCCGACCACATCAGCAAGGACGCGTATTTCCTATGCTTATGACATCCGCGTTTTCTTTCATTTTTTAATGGAAAACAACCCTGTATATAAGAATTATGCGATCGATCAGTTTACTCTGCAGGATCTGGAACGCTTAGAACCTGTTGATATCGAGGAATATCAGGAATACCTTAAAGTGTATGAAAATGACGAAAAAAAACAGATCACGAACACGGAAAAGGGACTTGCGCGCAAGATGTCAGCCCTGAGAAGTTTCTATGGTTATTACTATAAGAGGCAGGCGATCACTAAGAATCCGACTTTACTTGTCGATATGCCGAAACTTCACGATAAAGCCATCATCCGTCTTGATACCGATGAGGTGACCAAGCTTCTCGATTATGTAGATCATGGCGGGGACAATCTTACCGGTCAGCGCAAAGTATATTATGAAAAGACAAAAAACCGTGATCTTGCAATCCTGACCCTTCTTCTTGGGACAGGTATCCGTGTATCCGAATGTGTAGGACTTGATATACAGGATGTGGATTTCAAAAATAATGGTATCAAGGTAACTCGGAAAGGCGGAAATGAAATGGTCGTCTATTTCGGCGAGGAAGTCGAAAATGCCCTCAAGACCTATATGTATACGACACGCAAGACTACTCTCCCGCTTCCAGGCCATGAAAATGCCCTTTTTCTCTCTACCCAGAAAAAACGTATGGGCGTACAGGCTGTCGAGAATATGGTCAAGAAATATGCCCGTGAGGTGACTCCAAATAAGAAGATCACCCCCCATAAGCTCCGCAGCACCTACGGTACAGCGCTCTACAAGGAGACAGGTGATATTTACCTTGTCGCGGACGTTCTCGGCCACAAGGACGTAAATACGACCAAAAAACACTATGCGGCAATCGATGAGAACCGCAGGCGGAAAGCCGCCGGAGCTGTCAAGCTCCGGGAGATATGATCAATAGTCCGTTTATCTTACTCTTCTTAAAACAAGTACATAGAGCCGGGACAGGTTGCGGGCATACTGTGTCATCAGCGAAGAAAGTTCCGGCTCTCCTTCTATATAGCGCTGATACTTCATTCCCTCGATATTCTTCAGTTTTTTCTCTTTTTTCAGATGCAGCATCTCCTGAATCTGGTTCAGGACATAATCCGTATATGAAATGTACTGTTCCATGATCTTTCTCGCCTCCGCTCCCCTCTTTTTATGTTTGATCTGAAAGAACATCTGCTGGATCTCGGAAGCCATACACCATGTTATATTCAAGATCTTATTAAAGTACTCTCTGTCTTTATCGTCCTTTTCCACTTTCGGCAGATCGCTCCTGATCTGAGCCAGAACTGTGTGATATTGGAGCTGTGCATCACAGATTCTCCAGTAGTCCAGCTGATTTGTCAGAGAATCTTCCAGCATGCGCAGATACATATGATGCATATGAAACAAAAGCTGCAGATTATAGCGCACCTGACTTCCCAGACTTGTAGGGAAGAAAAATCTGTTTATGATCAGTACAAATAGAACCGCAGATACTATATAAGCCATACGGAGGAAAACAGCCATTGTCTCCCCCATGGCAAGCGTTGTCATGGACAGAGCAAAGCATGTGACAAACAGCGCATGTATGATCGTGCCGGGTGTAGCTGTATACATACAGGTCACCATAATTCCCGAAAGGATCAGATGGGAAGCCATCGTATTACAGAATGGCAGAACAAGCGCGACTATGATACATCCCGCTGCGGTCCCCAGGAAACGTGTGCGCATACGGTAATTGCTGTCCTCATACATCGGCCTTAATAGGAGGAATGCATTCATGACAAACCAATAGGAATGATCATCATAAAACAGAAGGTTAAATGCCATTCCCACCATCAGGACAATACTCATCCGCAGTGCAAAGCGCATCTCAAATGTATCCGGGCGAAAATGCGCAAGAATCTTCTCTCTAAACCGGTGTTTAGGCGGTATCTCCCATTGTTCACTCAGGATTCCCTGATCTTTTCTTTCCGACTGATAAAGGATAAAAAGAAACATCCGAAAAAAGTTTGCCACATGCCGGTGAAAGATATCCTTTCCTTTTTCAGCTTCCACAAGGAGTCTGCGGCCTTCTTTTTTCAAAGGCCGGTTCTCGGACCGGGTACCGGACAGGAACTCAATATCACCCGCTTTCTGCATATATCTGGCAAGCTCTAAAGCAAGTTTCCGGGATTCTTCATCTATCGGCCTGAGCACGCTGCTATGGTTCGACACAAGGTAAACAGTTCTCTGTATAAGAAGAGCAAACATATACTGAAGTTTTCCTTCCGTCGTCACTACATGCTTTTTCCCTCTCTTATTATTTGCTTCCTGATAAAGAAGCCGCTGGAGACGAAAAAGCTCTTTCAAATCATTATTGATGTCTTCCTCTTCTAAAAAACTTTCAAGTGTATGTCCCAGAAGTTTCATGACCTTTCTTTCGGTACATACGCCGTGCTTTTCCCGGTTTAGGTACTGATATATCCGTATTGTAATAAAAACGAAAACACAGGAAAATGTCATGACCTCAAACTGAATGACAAACCCGTTCCAGTCAACCGGCATAAATTGCATGAACGTAAATGTCATGAGCGTAGAAAAATATCCCAGCTGATTAAACTGTGATGCCTTTGTAAATATAAGCCAGAAAGGTACTACAAGATTCAGAATCAGTGATAAAACAAGATTCCATGTAGCAATATAGGCGAGTATCAAAAGAAACAACTGCTGGCCGAGCAGCTTGACCAGAGAGCCGGCAGGTATATTCCGCTTTTTATAATTCCCCTGAAACACTACAGTTACCAGCGAGACGATCATA
>MHCFR00700__coassemble_1035_pt1 | contig 15097 bp, 16 predicted proteins | sample MHCFR00700__metabat2_low_PE_034 | metagenome-assembled genome bin MHCFR00700 | reverse complement strand
GCAGAAGATGAATATGTATATGTGGCGGACGGGGATTTAAGACCTCTCCGCCATATGAAACGAAAGAATGTCAGACATCTTCAGCCAATATTGAAGATGTGCCTGGAACAGGAGCCGGATGATACGGCAGTCAGAAATTTAATCAGGAGATTCACCCGGCAGGGGGAATAGGTTTAGGAACCGGAACTTAGAAGTTCCAATTGCAGGAGGAACAAATATGTCAAAAGCTGACGTGATCGAAATCGAGGGAGTTGTAGTGGAAAAACTTCCGAACGCAATGTTTAAAGTAGAATTGGAGAATGGTCATATCGTACTTGCCCACATCAGCGGCAAGCTGAGGATGAATTTTATCAAAATTCTTCCGGGAGATAAGGTTACACTGGAGATGTCACCGTATGACCTCAGCAAAGGCAGAATTATCTGGAGAGATAAATGACCGAAAACACTGGCATTGAACACTTGATGAGCGCAAAGCGCGAATTTTCGGAAAAATTATTTAAAAATTAAATTAGTTATTGACTTGATAAAACATTTGATGCTATACTATGAAATGGTCACTTTTGGGGTGGTGTGCCCAAAAACGACCTGAATATGTAGGCAAAGCACATAAGGGAAGGAGGATTTGACATGAAAGTTAGATCATCAGTAAAACCAATTTGTGAAAAATGCAAGATCATTAAAAGAAAAGGAAGCATCAGAGTAATCTGTGAGAATCCGAAACACAAACAGCGTCAGGGGTGACACTGAACACTGGCATTGAACACTTAATGAGGGCGAGCTGAAAGCGAAGCACGAATTTAGTGAGAAAGCCCATCCGGAAACTTAGCGAGGTATTATCGAGCTTAGTTGAGGGATGTTTCATTATTTAGTGTTGGCGCACGGACGTGTAGCGGATTGATGCGCGCTTACAAATGAATAATATGGAAAGCGTGCGACATGATTTAGGCGGCTGACAGCGCGACACACCAGGCAGTGTGTAGGCTGTTTAATATACAGTAAGGATACACCGCATCTGTACACAGGTACCGCAGAGCGGGGGTCTGGCATTTTCACGGCAGTACAGGGTTTGACATAACAGAGAGAAAATGCAATTGTATATTGCTTCTAATACCCGGCATTTGCATTGGCGGAACTAAAAACAGATCCGTGCCGGGAAAGGGCGTGGGTAACTGACACGCCTGGGCTGGGATATCGGGACGATGATACCCCGGTAGGATGCACAAACACCAAGTGACAGAGATGATATCTGTACCGCATCCGCAGCCTCAGTTAAAGTAGATATCAACAAAGAAAATGGAGGAAAGACACATGGCTCGTATTGCAGGTGTAGACTTACCAAGAGACAAACGTGTAGAAATCGGTCTGACTTATATCTATGGAATCGGTAGAACAAGCTCAAACCGTATCTTAGCAGAGGCAGGAGTAGATCCTAATACTCGCGTAAGAGATCTTACAAGTGAAGAAGTAAAGAAGATCAGTGCAGTGATCGATGAGACTCAGGTTGTAGAAGGTGATCTCAGAAGAGAGATCCAGCTCAACATCAAGAGACTCAAAGAAATCGGATGCTACCGTGGAATCCGTCATAGAAAAGGACTCCCGGTACGTGGACAGAAGACAAAGACAAATGCAAGAACATGTAAAGGTCCGAAGAGAACTGTAGCAAATAAGAAGAAATAATACCTTAACAGAGATTAAAGAAAGTAGGTTAGTTTAAATGGCAAAGAAAGTTGCGAAGAAAGTAACAAAAAAACGTGTCAAGAAAAACGTTGAACGAGGACAGGCACACATCCAGTCATCTTTTAATAATACAATCGTTACATTAACAGATACACAGGGAAATGCTCTTTCATGGGCAAGTGCAGGCGGCCTGGGATTCAGAGGTTCAAGGAAATCTACTCCGTATGCAGCACAGATGGCAGCTGAGACAGCAGCTAAAGCAGCATTGGTGCATGGACTTAAATCAGTAGATGTCTTTGTAAAAGGCCCGGGATCAGGAAGAGAGGCAGCAATCCGTGCGCTTCAGGCATGTGGTATCGACGTAGTCAGCATCAAAGACGTGACTCCGGTTCCGCACAACGGATGCCGTCCGCCGAAACGCAGAAGAGTCTAATCTCAGTGAGAATGTAATCTGTATAAATACAAAAGCAACTAAAACAGCGGATGTCCGCTGATGTGTATGAAATTAGGAGGATAGACATGGCAGTAAACAGAGTTCCTGTTCTTAAAAGATGCCGTTCATTAGGCATGGATCCGATTTACCTCGGAATCAGTAAGAAATCTAACAGACAGCTGAAGAGATCAAACAGAAAAATGAGTGAGTACGGTCTTCAGCTCCGCGAGAAACAGAAAGCAAAATTCATCTATGGCGTTCTTGAGAAACCGTTCAGAAACTATTTCGAGAAAGCAAAACAGATGGAAGGCATGACAGGTGAGAACCTGATGAGACTTCTTGAATCCAGACTGGACAATGTAATGTTCCGTATGGGATTTGCAAGAACAAGAAAAGAAGCAAGACAGATCGTTGATCATAAGCACGTCCTCGTAAACGGCAAGCAGGTAAACATTCCGTCTTATCTTGTAAAAGCCGGAGACGTGATCTCTATTAAAGAGAATAAGAAAAGTTCACCGAGATACAAGGAAATTCTCGAAGTGACAGGCGGAAACATGATTCCGGACTGGCTTGAAGTTGATTCAGAGAATCTGACAGGTACAGTAAAAGAGCTTCCGGCAAGAGAAGCTATCGATGTCCCTGTAGATGAGATGCTGATCGTCGAGCTGTATTCTAAGTAATATCGGCTGCAACAGCGTACCCCTTCAACATTTTAAAACCCATAAGGAGGGTCTGTGTAGTGTTTGATTTTAATAAACCCAATATTGAAATTACGGATGTTTCAGATGATAAAAAGTACGGAAGATTTGTCGTAGAACCGTTAGAGAGAGGTTACGGAACAACTCTTGGAAACTCCCTGAGAAGAATTATGCTTTCTTCTCTTCCGGGAGCTGCTATCAGTTCTGTAAAGATTGATGGTGTGCTGCATGAGTTCAGCTCTATTCCGGGAGTAAAAGAAGACGTGACAGAGATCATCATGAATCTGAAATCTCTGGCGATCAGGAACACTTCCGAATCTGACGAAGTCAAGACAGCATATATCGAGTTCGAGGGTGAGGGCGTTGTTACAGGCGCTGATATTCAGGCGGATTCTGATATCGAGATCGTTAATCCGGAGCAGGTCATCGCTACATTGAGCGGCGGCAAAGACTGCAAACTGTATATGGAACTTACCATTACAAAAGGCAGGGGATATGTGAGCGCAGATAAGAATAAAACTGAGGACATGCCGATCGGCGTGATCCCGATCGATTCTATCTACACTCCGGTTGACCGTGTGAACCTTACTGTAGAGAATACCCGTGTCGGACAGATCACTGATTATGATAAACTGACACTTGACGTGTGGACAAAAGGAACGATGCTTCCGGATGAGGCTGTAAGTCTTGCAGCCAAAGTCTTAAGCGAGCATTTGAAACTCTTCGTTGATCTTTCTGAAGTTGCTCAGGCAGCGGAGGTAATGATCGAGAAAGAGGATGATGAGAAAGAGAAAGTTCTTGAAATGAGCATTGATGAGCTTGAGCTTTCCGTTCGTTCCTACAATTGTCTGAAGAGAGCCGGAATCAATACCGTAGAAGAGCTTACGAACAAGACACCTGAGGATATGATGAAAGTCCGTAATCTCGGACGTAAATCCCTTGAGGAAGTTCTGGCGAAGCTCAAAGAGCTCAATCTTGAGTTAAATCAGGGCGACGAATAGCATGAGGCGTCTTGATGCCGCTTCTTGAGGCATAGGATCAAGAAGATACCATTAATAGGGCGATGAGTAATTCTGGAGTCCTGTAAGAAACATTGGAATATAACTCTGCCGGTAAGACCGAAGAGCTCGGCAGGGGCATTTGATTAATAAGACCGAAGAGCCTAACCAAATGGAGGAAATTAGAAATGGCAAAGTATAGAAAACTCGGCAGAACATCCAGCCAGAGAAAAGCGTTGATCAGAAATCAGGTAACTGCTCTGCTCAACAATGGAAAAATCGTTACAACAGAAGCTAAAGCGAAAGAAATCCGCAAAGTTGCTGAGAAGCTTATCGCAATGGCGGTAAAAGAGAAAGACAATTTTGATGAAGTAACTGTAACAGCTAAAGTTGCCCGCAAGGACAAAGACGGCAAGAGAGTGAAAGAAGTTGTTGACGGAAAGAAAGTAACTGTTTACGACGAAGTAGAGAAGAAGATCAAGAAAGATCAGCCGAGCCGTCTCCACGCAAGACGTGAGATGATGAAAGTTCTCTGCCCGGTTACAGAAGTTCCGGCAAAAGCAGCAGGAAAGAAAGCAGGCACAAAGAAAGTCGACGTAGTAGAGAAACTCTTTACAGAGATCGCACCGAAATATGCAGACCGCAACGGTGGTTACACAAGAATCATCAAGATCGGACAGCGTAAAGGTGACGCTGCTATGGAAGTTCTGATCGAGCTTGTATAATTTAATATTAAGATATCAGTTCAGCTTTGCGAATGGCGCGGGCTGAACGGTTTATTTACCGCTGGGTAAATATAAAGCGTTGAATCTGTATCAGTAGGCCATAGGAGATGCAGATTTGGCGCTTTTTCTTTTTGCACACAAGATGCTGTGGAAGAAAACAGCGTCTGATATCTGGGTGGAGATGGAAATTAGTAGAATGAAAGAAAGGATAAATATTATGGAATGGTGTTTTTTGGTGATTGCAGGCGGACTGGAAGTATTCTGGTCTAGCTGTATGAAGTATTCAAATGGATTTACAGAAATAAAGTACACAATACTGACGATTGTCGGGATGATATTCAGTTTCCTTTTTCTGTCGCAGGCAACAAAGACATTACCGCTGGGTACAGCTTACGCAGTCTGGACAGGGATTGGAGCCCTGGGAGCAGTCATAATCGGGATCGTGCTGTTTAAAGAGCCGGTGACGGCTGCGAGGATATTTTTTGTGTCATTGTTATTGGTCGGAATTGTGGGGCTGAAAGCAACGTCAGGACATTGAGAAAAGATAATAAATATTATGCAAACATATGTCTGTCCTCTTTTTTCGGACTCTTATCTGAGGTATAATAAATACATCAGAAAACAGTTCGATAAGGAGGGCTTTAGTTATGAAGCTTGAAGAGAAAAACATCATTGTAAAGCGTCGGTACAAAACAGTATACAAGTGTGATGACAGTGTTGTAAAAGTATTTGCACAGACTCATCCAAAAGCAGATATTTTTAACGAAGCGCTTCTGACAGCACGGATAGAAGAGACGGGACTTGACGTCCCGAAAGTAAAGGGCGTAAACCTGATCGAAGGGAAATGGGCGATTGAGATCGAGTACAGAGAAGGGAAGACTCTGGAAGAGATGATGCGGTATGACAGAAGCAATCTGGATAAATATATGAATGATTTCGTAGACCTGCAGCTTCAGGTACACAGCATGACATCGCCGCTTCTTACGGGAATGAAAGACAAGCTGACGCGCCAGATCAACAGTTTGAAGATACTTGACGCAACGACCAGATATGAGCTTCTGTCAAGACTGGAGAGTATGCCGAAACATAAAAAGGTGTGCCATGGAGATTTTAACCCCAGTAATGTGATCGTAAGTGAAAATGGGAAAATGTCGGTAATAGACTGGTCGCATGCGACACAGGGCAATGCAAGCGCAGATGCAGCTATGACGTATCTCCTGTTTGCGCTGAAAGATCAGGAAACTGCAGACTTGTATCTTAACATATTCTGCAGGAAGAGCGATACCGCCAGACAGTATGTGCAGCAGTGGCTTCCGATCGTGGCTGCGGCACAGCTTACAAAAGATAATGATCTGGAGAAAGAATTTCTCATGAGATGGATCGATGTGATCGATTACCAGTAAGGAGAAAATTTCGTGTTTCTCGGACTGAATACCGATGATATAAAGTCCGAAAACGGACGGAAGATGAAGCACTGAAATACTTTTTTGAGAGGACCGGCATGTGCTTCGGGCTCCGCTCCGTAATTCGGGAAAAATTAAAGGCTCTGAAAGTTGGTTAAAAGCAAAGCCTAAAAATGGAGAACTCGGCTTCGCCTCAAACACTCCATTTTCAGGCTTAACATCATCTTCCGGAACCTTAACTTTTTCCATCGAATTACTTCGAAGTCGCCTTCCTCGCATACCGGTCCTCTCTTTTTAAGTCTTCCCGCGCCTCATCTCCGTCCCTTTTCTACTTTATCACATTCGGCAGTCACTCCGAAAAAACTGAAAGTCAAAGAAATCGGTTGAAATAGGAACGCAGTCGATAAAGTTCCTATTTCGACCAGTTTTATTCTAATTCCGTGATTATCGGGGAGACACTTCTAATCAGATGAACGCAGAAAATCACTCAGATACAGCCCTTTTGATGAACCTTTCGGGACGGGCGGGGAGGGGATGCTGACGGTGACTGTGCAGGAATATTAGACAAAGTTAAAACCTGAGATGCAGCGTTAATCAGGAAAATGAAATTGTCTGAGTGAAACGAGTTGTTCATTTTCCTGATTGCTTTTAGCTGTATCACAGGTTTGTTACTTTGTCTTATGTTCCGTAACCGGAGCCGGAAGCATCCCCTCCCCGCCCGTCCCGGATATGTGAGTCAATCCACTGTATCCGAGTGATTTTCGGATATTTTACTGAGAAATGTCTCTCAGATAAATACGAATTCCTCTACCACGACTGGAAGAATACGTTATCTCCAATTACAACTCCATCTCTATTAGCATACGGCGCATACAGGAAGTAGTAGCAGTCGGATACCGCAGCAAGTCTTGCGCCGTTGATCGCATCCTGTGCGACCTGCATAGAAAGACTTGTAGGGCCGTTGTTCAGTACATTTTCGAGACGGCCTGTCCATACCGGTTCAAACTGTCCGCTTGCATAGATCACTCCACTGATCGAATTCGGAAATCTCGGGCTTTCGACGCGATTCATGATTACAGTTGCTACTGCCAGCAAAGCATCGTAAGTCTGGTAAGCTTCACATTGGAGAATTGCTGCGAGCAGTGTGACATCATCCGTAGATGCATCAATTCCCCCACCATTTACAACAGAGTTGTCGTAGCCGCCTCCGGAATTTCCACTGCCTGAATTATTGTTAGCTGATGCGGCAGCCTGTCTGGCCGCTTCCTCAGCGGCAATACGTGCAGCCTCTTCTTCTTTTGCCTGTTGCAGCCTGGCCTGCACATCGGCAAGATTCGTGGATGTTGCATCTGCTTTTGCCTGCAGTTCTGTCTGCTGGCTTTGGAGCTGTTCCTGAAGGTCTGTGAGTGAAGCCTGCTGGGTTTCCAAAGTATTCTGCTCGTCTTCGATCTGCTGATGAATATTTTTCAGATCGTTCAGCGCGTTTCGGTCATACTCACTCAGATTTTCGATAAAGTCAGCTTTGTTAAGAAAGTCTGACATGTCTTCGGCAGAGAAGAGAAGCTCGAGTAGTGTTGCATTCCCGTGTTCGTACATATATTTAATACGGGCTTTCATGTCTTCGTACTGCTGTTCTTCATTTGCCATCGCTTCATCAAGTTCATCGGAAGTACGGGCAATTTCGCCGTTGAGCATCTCTACCTGCATTTCAGTAGTAGAAATCTCATCACTCAGAGCAAGAATGTCCTCATTGATACCCTGGAGCTCACTTTCGAGAGAAGAAGACTGATTCTCCAGGTTTTCAATTTCATCATTATCTGCTAAAACAGGAAAAACCGAAAGTACAATTGCGAGAGAACAAATCAGGGCAATTCCGGACTGTATCCATCGTTTTTTGTAGAATTTCATATGGTAAAATCCTTTCTTAATCTGCAATATTCAGTTGCGAGTAATTATTATACTACAAATTGCGTTATTTGGCAAACTCTGATAGAATAAAATAAGTGTAAAATATAAGCAGAATGTTACTGTGAACAGTAACAGCAGAATCGGGGAAAATTATGAAACACAGGATAAAGATGATCGGGCTGGACCTTGATGGCACTGTCCTGACAGAGCAAAAGGAACTCACTGCCCGCACAAAAGATGCTATCAGCAGAGCACTGGCACAGGGCGTTGTCGTCCTTGTCGCAACGGGGCGGCCATGGATGGGAGTGCCGGAAGAACTCAGAAATTTTCCGGGGATGCATTATGCCCTTACGTCAAACGGTGCAAGGGTCATCGATACAGTGGAAGACCGCGTGATCGAAGAACATCTGCTCTTGCCGCTGCTGGCGCAAAAAGTATTGGAAATCTGTGGGAAATATGATACTCTACAGGAGGTATACTTTGACGGGCAGGGGTATGCACCCGCCGATAAGATGGCTTTGGCAGAGCGATATCACAGAAATCCCAGCATGTGTGAATACATGAGAAAAACAAGAATACCTGTGGAAGATATCAATGAACTGGTGAAAAAGGAGAACAGAGGACTTGATAAAGTGCAGGCTCTTTTTGCAGATATGAATGAACGCAAGCTTGCCTGGAGTGAATTAGAGACAGAAGAAGGGCTGGAGCTTGTCGGTTCCCTGAGGTATAATATTGAAATCAATGCTGCCGGAGTCAACAAGGGAAAAGGACTTGTGAACCTGGGGCGTATGCTGGGGATCAGACGTGAGGAGATCATGGCTTGCGGAGACGGGGACAACGATATAGTCATGCTGAAGGAAGCAGGGTTCGGAGTCGCTATGGCGAATAGTGAAGACAAAGTAAAGGAAGCTGCAGATTACATTACGCTTTCTAATGAAGAAGATGGTGTGGCAGATGTGATCGAGAAATTTGTATTGCTATAAAACTATTTTATATTAAGGAGGAAAAAGAAATGTTAGATATATTAAAAGCGATTATTTTTGGTATTGTGGAAGGAATTACCGAATGGCTTCCGATCAGTAGTACGGGACACCTGATCATAATGGAAGAGCTGCTGAAACTGGATCAGGGAGATGCCTTTTTTGAAATGTTCCAGGTGGTGATCCAGCTCGGGGCAATCCTGGCGGTAGTGGTAATCTATTTCCATAAATTGAATCCGTTTTCCCCAAAGAAGACGCAGACGCAGAAGATGATGACATGGCAGATCTGGATCAAAGTTGTCATTGGCTGTCTTCCCGCAGCAGTGATAGGTCTCCTGTTTGATGACTGGATTGATAAAACACTGTATCATTGGTATGTAGTGGCGCTGATGTTGATCGTATATGGAATTTTGTTTATCGTAGTGGAGAATTATCAGAAAGGGAAGGAACCGCAGGTAACAAAGTTTTCCCAGCTGACAATTCCAATGATCCTGATCATCGGCGTATTTCAAATGCTTGCCATGATTCCGGGAACCTCCCGCTCCGGAGCGACGATCGTGGGCGCTCTTATGATCGGAGTTTCGAGAAGTGTGGCAACGGAATACACGTTCTTCCTGGCAATTCCAGTCATGTTTGGTGCAAGTCTGCTTAAGCTGATCAAGTTCGGATTTAATTTTACTGCCATGCAGGTGGCAGTGCTCCTGGTTGGAATGGTTGTCTCATTTGCGGTATCGATCGTGGCGATCAAGTTCCTGATGAGCTATATCAGGAAGAACGACTTTAAGGTATTCGGATATTACAGGATCGTACTCGGTGTGATCGTATTCCTGTTCTTCGGAATCCAGGCACTGCTTGCCTGAAATATCGGCACTCATCCCGGGCTATTCGGAAAACTGTATTGTTTTGCATAAATTTTCAATGTGGGACTTGAAATTTATGCAAAACATGCTAAAATTAATAGGATAATCTGTATGATTATGCAAATTGAAAACCAAATGGAGGAATGTAAACATGAAAAAGTTATTGGCGGCAGTCTTAACGGCGGCTCTCACTGTCGGTATGCTCGCAGGATGCGGCGGCAGCGACAACAGTGGTGATAACGGCAGCAGCTCCGGTTCTGACGCGGGCGGCGCAAAGACGGCAAAAGTAATTGATGTGGATCTCACGAGTGAAGAGTATGCTTTCGGTGTTGACAAGTCTCAGCCGGAGCTCCTTGAGCAGGTAAATGCGTTTATTGCAAAGATTCAGGAAGACGGAACTCTGGATGAGATATTTGATAAATATTTTGGCGGCGGGGAGCCGACGCCTGTAGAGTCAGCAGCGCTGGACGAGTCAAAAGACCAGCTTGTGGTTGCTACGAATGCAGCTTTTGAGCCTTTTGAGTATATGGAAGGTGAGAACTATGTCGGTATCGACATGGAAATCGCAGCCCTGCTTGCAGAGGAACTGGGACAGGAGCTTGTGATCCAGAACATGGATTTCGATGCAGTGTGTCTCTCGGTGGGACAGCAGAAATGTGATATTGCAATGGCCGGACTCACAGTAAGCGATGAAAGAAAAGAGTACGTGACATTCTCCGACACTTATTATCAGGCTTCCCAGCGTCTGATCGTTCCGAGTGATGATACTACATTCGACGATATGACGGATGCAGATTCTATCGCTGCAGCACTTGGAGAACTTGATTCTTCTGTGAAGATCGGCGTACAGCAGGGAACGACAGGAAACAGCTATGTAGAGGGGAGCGAAGATCTCGGGTTCCCCGGACTTGAGGCAACATGCCAGACATATAAGAGTGGATCTCTTGCAGTGCAGGATATGCTCAACGGAAATATCGATTATGTGATCATCGATGCAGCTCCGGCGGTAGCGATCACAGAAGCGATCAACGAAATGCAGTAAACAGGACTTGAATTCAGGAAGGAAAATACAGGCATCAGAGGAGAATCTCAGAGTTCGTCAAAGATGCAGGCATTTTCCTTCTTTTGAGAAGGGACGGCAATGGGTAATTTTAGTCAGAAGATAGATAAGTTCATAGAGATATTTATAGACCAGAACGGCTATGTGAGAGTGGTGGAAGGTCTGCAGAATACGCTCCTCATCGCAGTGTGCGGCCTGATCATCGGTATCCTGATCGGTACGATCATCGCGACCGTGAGAGTACTGCCGAAATATAAAGTGTTTCCGAGAGTGTTAAACGGAATCTGCAGCTTTTATGTGGCACTGTTCCGCGGGACGCCTATGGTAGTTCAGCTTCTTGTGTTTTATTATGTGCTCCTGCCGCTCATCGGATGGAATATCAACGGGGTGCAGGTGTCCATGCTCGTATTCGGCCTCAACAGTGGCGCCTACATATCTGAGATCATGAGAAGTGGTATCCAGTCCGTTGATCCGGGTCAGATGGAGGCGGGCCGTGCGGTAGGACTAAGCTTCGGGGCGAGCATGACGAAGATCGTCATTCCGCAGGCAGTGAAGAATATACTTCCCACGCTGGGAAATGAGTTCATTTCCCTGATCAAAGAGACATCAGTCGTCAGCTTTGTCGGCGCGGCAGATCTCTATGTGGCGTTCAACTACATTGGAACAAACAATTATGAGTTCATGGTGCCGTATCTGGTAATGGCGCTGATCTACATTGCCCTTGTACTGGTGATCACCCTGCTCATAAAATTACTGGAAAGGAGCCTGAAGAAGAGTGATAGACGTAATTAATCTTAGGAAAAGCTTCGGTGGTCTTGAGATCTTAAAGGGAATCAATATCACTATCAATAAAGGCGATATCGTCGCAGTGCTTGGTCCGTCAGGTTCCGGCAAAAGTACTTTCCTGCGCTGCCTGAACTGCATGGAAGACCCGACTTCGGGAAGTATCATTTTTAAAGGTGTCGACATTGCGGATATGAAAGTCGATATTAATGTACACCGCCGGCATATGGGAATGGTATTCCAGCATTTTAATCTGTTTAATAATAAGACAGTGCTCCAGAATGTGATGATGGCGCCGGCTTATTTACGGTGCAAGGATTTGAAGAGTGCAAAGCGTAAGAACCGGATGATCCGTTTCAAAAACATATTCCGCAGTAATAAGGAAGAATTGATTCCGGTCACAACGACAAAGGAGCAGATCAAAAGCGAGGCAAAGCAGCAGGCTCTGGACCTTTTAAAACGTATCGGACTGGATGACAAGGCTGATGTGTATCCGTCAACTCTTTCCGGGGGACAGAAGCAGAGAGTGGCGATCATCCGTTCCCTTGCCATGAATCCGGATGTGATCCTCTTTGACGAGCCTACATCCGCACTTGACCCGGAGATGGTCGGAGAAGTGCTCGATCTGATGAAGAAGCTGGCAAAAGACGGCATGACGATGGTTGTCGTAACGCATGAGATGGGCTTCGCCAGAGAGGTGGCTTCGAGAGTGATCTTTATGGACGACGGACAGATCCGCGAGGAGGCCCCGCCGGAAGAATTCTTCGAGCATCCGAAGGATGAGAGACTCAAAGAGTTCTTATCCAAAATCCTGTAAGTTAATATTGACAGCAGACAGCGCCGAAATTATGATGGCATTACGGCGGTATGCAGGGAAAACTCTGCATACCGGGTATAAGCCGGAATGATTCCGGCGTGTTTCAGTTTTATCTGTTGGGAGAGTGGATATACATGAATTATGAACGGATACAAAAAGCGTTCTTCATTGAACGGCCGAACCGTTTTATTGCATATGTGAGACTAAATGGAAAGAAAGAGACGATCCATGTGAAGAATACGGGACGGTGTGCGGAACTGCTCGTACCCGGTGTGCCGGTATATGTACAGGAGAGCACGAATCCTTCAAGAAAGACAAAATGGGATCTGATCGCGGTGGAGAAAGGAAAACGCCTGATCAATATGGATTCCCAGATTCCGAATAAAGTAGTTCAGGAGTGGATTGAAGGTGGAAATCTTTTTCATGATGTGCGGCTGGTACGCCCGGAGACAACGTACGGGAATTCCAGGTTTGATCTGTATGTGGAAGCCGGGGAGAGGAAAATATTTATTGAGGTCAAGGGCGTCACACTGGAGGAAGAAGGAGTCTGCCGGTTTCCGGATGCGCCAAGCGAGCGGGCGGTAAAGCATCTGGAAGAACTGATCCGGGCGAAGAAAGAAGGTTATGATGCATATGTATTCTTTGTCATCCAGATGAAAGATGTACGATATTTTACGCCGAATACGGATACCCATCCGGCATTTGCGGAAGCACTGAAAAAGGCTGCGGCAGCAGGCGTCAAGATCCTGGCCTATGACTGCGAGGTGATCCCGGACAGCATCATGATACGGAAACCGGTAGATGTTGTGCTGGAAAGTCCCAGGCTGAAAGAGTCGACAAAAGCACTTGTGGAATGGTTCCGGGAGAATAAGCGGGATCTGCCGTGGCGGGAGCGGATGGACGCCTACAGGGTCTGGATATCGGAGATTATGCTCCAGCAGACGAGGGTGGAGGCGGTAAAGCCGTATTATGAGCGCTTTCTGGAAGAGCTTCCTGATGTAAAGGCACTCGCAGAAGTTCCGGAAGACCGGCTTCTGAAATTGTGGGAAGGGCTGGGATATTATAACAGGGCGCGGAACCTGAAATACGCGGCATGTCAGATCATGGATAAATATGGCGGGGTATTTCCGGAGACATATGAAGAAATCCGTTCCCTGAAAGGAGTCGGAAGCTATACGGCAGGTGCGATCAGCTCCTTTGTGTATAACATTCCGAAAGCTGCGGTGGATGGAAATGTGCTCCGTGTTGTAAGCCGGATAACGGCAGATGATTCGGATATTGCGAAGGCGGGGACAAAGACGAAGATAGAGAAAGAGATCGAAGAGGTGATTCCCGGGGACGCAGCAGGTGATTTTAATCAAAGCCTGATCGAACTGGGAGCTATTGTGTGTCTGCCGAATGGCACCCCTCTGTGCAGTGCATGTCCTGTAAGTGATCTCTGTCTGGCCCATGAGCAGGGGAGGGAGATGGAATTCCCGGTGAAAACGAAAGCAAAGGAACGGCGGATTGAGAAACGGACCGTGCTGCTTTTCCGGGATGAGGAAAAGGTGGCGATCAGGAAACGCCCGGCAAAAGGCTTGCTGGCCGGAATGTACGAGTTCCCGAACAGGGAAGGACACATGAACCATGATGAAGTGGTCGAATACGGAAAATCCCTGGGGCTTACACCGATCCGTATCAGAAAGCTGGGAAATGCAAAGCATATATTCAGCCACGTGGAGTGGCATATGACCGGATATGAGATCCTTGTGGATGAACTTGAAAAAAGTATGACAGCTGCGGGCCGGGAGAAGAACGGTATCATCTTTGCGGGAATACGGCAGCTTCAGGAAGAATACCCGATGCCTTCTGCATTTGAGGCTTATGTGCCTTTCTACATCTGTAACGATTGATAATGCCGCGCGAGGAGAAACTATATGAGAAATTATGTATATCTGTTTGAGCTGGATTCCGTCAGGAAAACAGACGAGGAGATTATCGCCGGGCAGAAAGCTCTGTACGACGAAATCGTGATCAATGGGAATATTGTTGTAATGACATATAATCAGCTTGTTGATTCCCGGGGGTTTTTCAGCCTGCTCAATAACCGTAAATATCAGGAACAGTTGATCTCACTTTTTGAAAATGGAGCGATCAGGATCTCACAGTACGGCGATATAAGAACGCTTGCGCAGTATCTGATCAACTCTGTTGACTCAGACAAACAGTTTATTTATTCAGCGCTTCCGGTTAAATATAGCCAGAAAAGGATACTGGCACTTATTAAAAGGAGTCTGGTGTATTCCGATCTGTCGGAAATATATGAATATTATACTGGACTGCGCCCCAAAAAGGAGCTTATAGATCTCTTCATTGAGACAGATGAAAACAATCAAGTAAGGAGAAGTGCATTGATCCCTCCATCAACTGCCAATCCTGTTAAAGATGAGAGCGTTGTTGAAGAGATGAAAGGTATACTGGAAAATCTGTATCATCTTCTATCAACTGTTTTGAAATTAAGTACATTGCATGATATTTATATCCATCCAAGAAATCCGGACGAATACAAAGATTTCAAACTCCATCATTTGCTGAAGACTGCTTCTGATTTCGATGGCATTTTGGATGAAAACTGGAGAAAAGCAATAGACATCATCCGCCAGCTGCAATGTTATCAGGCTGACAATGATAACCGGTCAGTCTACCTGAGAGAATTGAAAAAAAGATTCGAAGAAACGACAGGGGATGAAAAGATTGACAGAGATCGGACACCATT
>MHCFR00700__coassemble_1030_pt1 | contig 15149 bp, 15 predicted proteins | sample MHCFR00700__metabat2_low_PE_034 | metagenome-assembled genome bin MHCFR00700 | reverse complement strand
ATATAAAGGCATATAACAGAACCGGAATAAGTATTGTCGCCGCAACAGAAGCCTTGAACAGCCCTGATGCAGCAGGCGAATCAATGAGAGCGAAAATAAGAGTGGCTGCATACATGCAGACGAGAAGGAGTGCCCCTGTCAGCGCGAGGACTTGTTTTAATTTTTTCATAGATTTACTCCTGACTGAATTTTTTTACACAAATAGTAACAGGCAGCTCCGTAGCTGAACTGTTACCTCTAATATAGTATAACCAAAATAACGGTTTACGGCAAACAGAAATTGGTATATAATAATTGGCGATGGATTTTCAGATCACAGATAAAGGAGTAATATACAATGAGTGAAAAAAGTTTATTAGATCAGTGGCGTGGTATGGCATATGACCAGACTCTGTCAAAAGACCAGCTTGAGAAATTCTGGGCGAACTACTTTCTGATCGAAAAGGAGATTTACGAAAAACTGCTTGCTGATCCTGATACAGTGGTGAAAGGAACAGTAAAAGAACTGGCAGAAAAATACGGACAGGATGTCATGACAATGGTTGGATTCCTTGACGGTATCAATGACAGTCTTGTTACTCCGAACCCGATCGAGACGATGACAGAAGATACAGAGGTAAGCCTTGCATTTGACAAAGAGAGCCTGTATAAGAACATGGTAGATGCAAAGGCAGACTGGCTGTATGAACTGCCTCAGTGGGAGGCTATTTTCGATGAAGAGACAAGAAAACGTCTCTATAAAGAGCAGAAGGCATCCGGCACGATCCGCAAGCCGAAGAAGATCGGAAGGAATGACCCCTGTCCGTGCGGCAGCGGTAAAAAGTATAAAAAGTGCTGTGGAAGAAATGTGTAAATGAAATATTATTTTCTGATCACAGGAATTTTATGTCTTTTGTACTATCTGGTACTTGTATGGCATTCAAGGAAGCTGAGATCGACTTTTGCAGTCTTCTGGCTGTTCACGGGCGGCGCACATCTTATCATCGGGTGTGCGCCGCTCCCTGCATACATGTATACATTTTTATCGGTTGTCTGCGGTATAGGATGGATCTGTCTGATTTTGGTAGAAATCAGGATTTTTTCCGCTATGTTATCCTGGAATGAAAGAAAAGTGGACTGCATTATAGTCCTGGGAGCCCAGGTGAAAGGGAAGAAGCTCTCCGATTCGCTGAAACGCCGGCTTGACAGGGCTGCCTTGTATTTAAAAAAATATCCGGATACACGGGTCATTGTCTCCGGCGGACAGGGACCGGGCGAGGAAATATCAGAAGCGGATGCCATGGCAGCCTATCTGATCAGTTCAGGAATCGACAGGGAAAGGATAATCCGGGAAGACAAATCCACATCGACACGCGAGAACTTAAGGTACAGTCGAAAATACACAGACCCCGGACGAGAGGATATCGGGATCGTGACAAACGGATTTCATATGTACCGTGCACTTTTGATCGCAGGCCAGGAGGGATACCGGAATGCATATAAGATCCCTGCAAGTTCAAATCCTGTATTTCAGCTTAATTATCTTTTGAGGGAATTTTTTGCAGTTATACATGCGTGGCTGAAGATGATGAAAAAATGAGGAAAGAAAAAATGAAGAACATATATGGGTCAAACAAAATAGAGCACTATGTATTAAACAATGATGTGGAGATACCTGCCGTAGCATTCGGGACTTACAAAGCTGCGGACGGAAAGAGTGCGGACGTGATCCGCGCCGCTATCGGAGCAGGATACAGGTATTTTGATACGGCGTCTTTCTATGGGACCGAGACATATCTTGCGGAAGCGATCCGGGAGAGCGGGATTTCCAGGGGAGAGTTTTTTATCGCAAGCAAGCTGTGGAAAGACGAGATGGGATATGAAAATGTAAAAAGTGCATTTGAGCGTACCCTCAATAATCTGCGAACTGACTATCTGGATCTGTATCTGATCCACTGGCCGCTGCCGGAACCGGGATATAAAGAATGGAGGCAGCTGGATAAAGAGACATGGAGAGCAATGGAGGAACTGTATGAGGCAGGAAAGATCCGTGCCATCGGACTAAGCAACTTCCTTCCCCATCATATTGAAAACATTCTGAAAGACTGCAGAGTCAGACCTGCAGTGGATCAGATTGAATATCATCCGGGTTACAGTCAGGAAGCTGTGGTTAACTACTGCCGGGAAAGAGGAATACTTGTCCAGGCATGGAGCCCGATCGGACGAAGCCGGGTACTGGATGAACCGCTGGTGAAAGAACTGGCAGCAAAGTACGACGTTTCACCTGCACAGATCTGCCTGAAATTCGCAGTCCAGAGAAATATTATACCTTTGCCGAAGTCATCCTCGGAGGACCGGATGAGGGAAAATCTCGATCTGTATTCTTTTGAGCTGGAACAGGATGATATCTGGAGACTGTCAACAATGCCCCAGACTGGATGGTCAGGGGAGCATCCCGACAGGGCGCGGGCTGTAATATGATCAAAAATGAGCGATAAAGTATAATTTTATCATCAGACGGGCATAATTGATTCTGAATCTGAAGAAAGAGGAGGTATCATTATGCCGGAATTGAAATGTACGGTACAGACATGTGTACACAATCAGCAGTATCTCTGTGATCTTGATAAGATCCAGGTAGGCGGGGAGAATGCAAAGAATCCGCAGGAAACATGCTGCGACAGTTTTCAGGAGAGAAAAGACGGAACGTACTCTAATTCACTGAACTCCATGCATGAGGCGTCTGACCGCTCGGCTATCGACTGCAAAGCTACAAACTGCATGTACAACGAACAGTGCAAATGTCATGCGGGAAAGATCAGCGTGGAAGGCGGAAGTGCAAGTTCGGCGGACGGTACGGAATGTTCGACTTTCCAGTGCCACTGTGGTTAACTAAAAATATCAGAAGAATTAAGAGGGCGGGGATTATCCGTCCTCTTATGATTTTGAACAAACTGCTCCTGTGAGTCGCCTGATTTTGCATCATTATAACCGACCATAAAACTTGTTGACTGCCTCGGAAAGTAAGCGGTATAATAACTTTAATGCACACTAAAGTATAAAGGGGATAATTATTATGCCGATTCGGGTACAAAACGACCTTCCGGTAAAAGAGATACTGGAACATGAAAATATATTTGTTATGGATGAGTACAGGGCTGCACATCAGGATATCAGACCTCTGAGTATTGGCCTTCTGAACCTGATGCCGCTGAAAGAGGACACGGAACTTCAGATCCTGCGTTCTCTGTCCAACACGCCCATCCAGGTAGATGTGACCTTTGTGCGGATGACGAGCCATGTGTCAAAAAATACTTCCACAAGCCATATCTATAAATTCTATGAGCCGTTTGAGAGTATCTGCGATAAGAAATTTGACGGATTTATCATAACAGGAGCTCCGGTAGAACAGATGCCGTTTGAGGAGGTGGACTACTGGGAAGAACTCAAGAAGATCATGGAGTGGACGAAGACAAACGTAACGTCTACGCTGCACCTTTGCTGGGGGGCACAGGCTGGAATCTACTATCACTATGGGATCAATAAGGCGGATCTGCCGAAGAAACTGTCCGGTGTGTACCGGCACCGCGTGAGAAACCGCAGGATTCCGCTTGTGAGAGGATTTGACGATGTGTTTATGGCGCCTCATTCCAGACATACGGAAGTACCGCAGGAATTACTGGAGACAGATGAGCGGATCACCATTCTGGCTGATTCCAGACAGGCGGGAGTATTTCTGTGTATGGCGCAGGAGGGCAGACAGATTTTCGTGATGGGACATCCGGAATATGACAGGATGACTCTGGACGCAGAGTATAAGAGAGATATGGGCCGAGGCCTGAATCCCCAGATACCGGAGAATTATTATCCGGACGATGACCCGGAGAATAAGCCTGTACTTACCTGGAGATCACATGCAAACAACCTGTATACGAACTGGGTGAACTACTACGTATATCAGGCGACGCCGTACGATCTGTACGGGACGCCGGCATCGGTTCAGCGCGACTGAAGCACGATCTGACTTTAAGTTTCCCGTTTTTTGCGTACATAGTCCTTTGGCGTATACATCGTATATTTTTTAAATACTGTTGAAAAATAACTGCTGGTCGAAAAGTTCAGAAGCATAGCTGTTTCAGTGACGGACTTCCCTTCGGTCAGCAGTTTTTTTGCATATTCGACCTTCTGGGCGTTAATAAAGTGGCGCGGCGAAACTCCGAGCTGGTTCTTGAACAGCCGTCAGGATATTATGGAACAGAAGATCCGCTCGTCATTTCCAAGTGCGGTAAAAGGTGAGGAGGTGCCGTCAACGGCATTCCCGACAGGGTGCTCGCTTGGTGCAACCTGGGATGAAGATCTGGTCCGCAGAGTGGGAAACGCACTGGGAGAAGAGTTCAGGGCTTACGGGATCAACGGAATCCTCGGACCTGCGATGAATATCAAAAGGCATCCCCTGTGCGGAAGGAATTTCGAGTATTTTTCAGAAGATCCTTACCTGACGGGGAAGATGGGAGCTGCCTATGTAAAAGGGGTACAGGAAAAAGGTGTCGGAGCCTGCCCGAAGCATTTCGCCGCGAACAACCAGGAGAACGGACGCCAGTATGTATCCAGTGAAGTTGATGAAAGAACGCTCAGAGAGATATACTTAAAACCGTTTGAGATTGTGGAAAAAGAATCAAGACCATGGTCCATCATGTGTTCCTATAACAGGCTGAACGGTGTGTATGCATCCGAGCATAAACAGCTCTTACAGGAGATTTTAAGAGACGAGTGGGGGTTTGACGGAATTGTGATCTCTGACTGGGGTGCTGTCAAGAACAGGGCATATTCCCTTCTTGCGTCCATTGAGATGTGCATGCCGTATCAGGAGGAAGCCTTTGGTCAGCTTCAGGAAGCTTATGAAAACGGAATCATTGACGACGAGGTCATCGATGAGGCGCTCACAAGGCTCTTCCTCTACTATGACAGGACAAAGGGCGTATACGAAGAAAAGGAATGTGATTTCGGGAAACACCATGAACTTGCGGTAGAAGCGGCGGAGAAATCATTTGTCCTTCTGAAAAATGAGAATAAGGCCCTCCCGCTTGATAAAACGAAGATCAAAAAACTCCTTGTCATCGGCGACGGAGCAGAACACCCGTATATCGGAGGAGACGGAAGTTCCAGAGTTGCGAACCCGACTCAGGTGGATATTCCTCTGGATGAGCTGAGGGAAGAACTTGGCGAAGGAGTTACCATTGAATATATGGGGCTTGATAAGACAGATGCCTATCACAATGAGATCGGCCCTATGGAAAATGAGATCGTGAACAGAGGATACGACGCAGACGCAGTCATTGTATTTGTGAACCAGAATTTTGCCTGCCACAGTGAGTCCATAGACCGAAATACGATCGAGATCCCGCCGAATCTTGAATATGCGATCCGTGCGGCGAGAAGGATCAATGACAGGGTGATCGTTGTCCTGAATACTGCGGATGCCATCGCCACATGGAAGTGGGAATTCTGCGCAAAAGCGATACTTGTCACGTGGCTGTCCGGCCAGGGGATGGGAAAGGCTGTCGCTAAGACTCTCTGCGGAGAGAACAATCCGTCAGGAAAGCTTCCGGAAACATTCCCGAAACATATAAAAGACGTAAAGAGTCTTGAGAATTATCCGGGCAACGAGCACACGGTTGTATATGAAGAGCGGATGATGGTAGGATACAGGCACTTTGATACAAATCATATTGAGCCGGATTATGAGTTTGGATTCGGCTTGTCCTACTCTGAATTCCGTTTCAGCGATCTGAAGCTGAATGAGAATGAGATTACATTTACTGTTGAAAATATAAGCGATATGGACGGAGAAGAGGTGGCGCAGGTATATGTGGAATATCCGTGGGATTCCTGGAACAGTCACCCGCTCCGTGAACTCCGGGCATTTAAGAAAGTGCTTGTCCCGGCACATTCCGCGGTGGAGGTGACGGTTCCGGTGACAGAGGATATGTTTATTTATTACAACACTGCGCTGCACAAATGGACAGTGGAGGATGGCACATATAAGATCCATGTCGGCAATTCCTCCAGAAACCTTCCTCTCTGTGCTGAAAAAGCAATGAAACAGGATGAGTATCTCACCAATGAGCAGGTTATGAAATAAAGGATTTGATGTAAAGAACGGAAATGTTACAGGTTTCCGTTCTTTTTGCTTTTTACAGGTGATAGTGGTATAATAGCGCACAGGATAACGGCAAAAGAGGAGGAATTTGAGTGGATAACAGTCATTTTTCAAGTATGATCAATGATTTTCAACAGGGCATCTTCGGTGCGCTCAATGAGAAAAAGGAAGAGCTCTTAAAAGAGGGGCGTAAAGTATATAATCTGTCTGTCGGGACGCCGGACTTCAAGCCTGCGCCTCATGTGATGAAGGCGATGCAGGAGGCGTGCGCCAAACCGGAGAATTATAAATATTCTCTTGCCGATCTGCCGGAACTCTTAGAAGCTGTGCAGTATCGGTATAAAAAACGCTTCGGAGTGGATATCAGTACAGATGAAGTGATGTCCGTCTACGGTTCTCAGGAGGCAATGGCGCACATCGGAATGATCTTCTGTGACCCGGGAGATGTGATCCTGGTGCCGAATCCGGGATATCCCATGTTCGAGATGAGCGGTATCATGGCAAAGGCGGACGTGCAGTATTACACGATAGAAGAGAAGAACGGTTATCTGCCGGATCTTGACAGTATACCGGAGGAAACGCTGAAGAAGACGAAATATATGATCGTCTCTTATCCTTTGAATCCTGTATGCGTGTGCGCGCCGGACGAGTTTTATGAGAAACTGATCGCGTTTGCGAAGAAAAATGACATCGTGATCCTGCATGACAATGCATATTCGGATATTACATATACAGAGAATCCCGGAAAGTCATTTCTTGCGTACGAGGGCGCGAAGGATGTGGGAGTAGAGTTTTATTCCCTTTCTAAGTCTTATAATCTGACCGGAGCCAGGATATCATTTGTGGTGGGAAATAGAGATATCATCAGCAAGTTCCGCCTGCTGAGATCACAGATCGATTACGGTATCTTCTATCCGGTACAGTACGCGGCGATCGCGGCGCTCACAGGACCGGATGACTTTATCGAGGAACAGCGGCAGGAATACGGGAGGAGAAACCGGGAGCTCTGCGGAGGCTTACGCCGGATCGGATGGAACGTACCCGACAGTAAGGGAACAATGTTCGTGTGGGCGAAGATCCCGGACGGGTATGAGTCCTCTGCTGATTTCTGCATGAAGCTGATGGAGCGTACCGGAGTGATCGTAACACCGGGAAGCGCGTTCGGCACAGGCGGAGAAGGATATGTGAGAATGGCTCTTGTAGTAGATGAAAATATGATCGAAGAGATCATTCGTGTACTTGATGAGTCAGGAATGTTCCGTTCGTGAAGGATATGCGGGGCAGACAGTTGTCTGTTCAGCGTCGTATTTAAAAAGAGAAAAGAGGAAACGCATATGGAATTTCAGGAAGTTATAAAGAATGCAAGAGGGTGTATCGGTCCGTACTGTAAAGCCTGTCCGGTCTGTAACGGAGCGGCATGCAAAAATACAATGCCGGGGCCGGGTGTAAAAGGAATCGGTGACCTTGCCATGCGCAACTACCAGAAATGGCAGGACATCCGTATCAATATGGATACGATCTGTGAGCAGAAACCACTGAATACAGAGACAGAACTCTTCGGCAGAACATTTGCTTATCCGTTCTTTGCCGGGCCGGTGGGCGCGGTAAAACTGCACTACGGCGATAAATACACAGATCAGGAATATAATGAAATCCTGCTCAGAGGGTGCGCTGATAATAAGATCGCAGCATTTACCGGAGACGGGACAGACTATAATGTAATGATCGAGGCTACAGATGCTATAGGAAAACTGGACGGACAGGGAATACCGACAGTGAAGCCGTGGGATCCGGATACGATCAGAGAGAAGATGGAACTGGTCAGAAAGTCCGGTGCATTTGCCGTGGCGATGGATATCGACGCGGCGGGACTTCCTTTCCTCCAGAATCTGAATCCGCCTGCGGGAAGCAAGTCAGTGGAAGAGCTTAGGGAAATCGTGCAGATGGCGGGAATTCCCTTTATCCTGAAAGGAGTTATGACCCCGAAAGGAGCTCTGAAAGCCGCGGAAGCAGGTGTACAGGGCATTGTTGTGTCAAACCACGGCGGAAGGGTACTGGATCAGTGCCCGTCGACAGCGGAAGTACTTCCGTCAATTGTAAAAGCTGTCAGGGAGTCGGGCAGTCAGATGAAGATCTTCGTGGACGGCGGTATCCGTACAGGTGTCGATGTATTCAAAGCACTTGCGCTCGGTGCAGATGCTGTCCTGATCGCGCGTCCGTTCGTGACGGCAGTCTATGGCGGCCAGGAGGAAGGAATCACGGCATATGTAAATAAGATCGGTGCGGAACTCAAAGATACGATGCGTATGTGCGGCGCGTCTTCCCTTGACGAGATCAGCAGCGATATGATCTGGAACCCGTGATCCGGAAAGCAGCACCCGTGATCTGAAAAGCGGCACGGACAGACGGCATAAAGCCGGAAAAGAAAACAAGGAGAACAGCAGATGAAGAGAATTGCAAGATTTGAAAAAGTGAGTTTTGACCAGTTTGCCCAAGGGTGGGGAGATACCCTGGGTATTACAGACAGGGAGGAGATAAAAGCGCTCTATGACGCGATACGCCTGCCGCGGCGTGCGACAGCGGGGAGCGCCGGATATGATTTCTTCGCTCCGGCAGACATCACTCTCAGACCTGGAGAGACGATCAAAGTGCCTACGGGCATCCGTGTATGGATGGAGCCGGAATGGGTGCTCAAATGCTATCCGAGAAGCGGGCTGGGCTTTAAATACAGACTGCAGCTTAATAACACTGTGGGCATCATCGACAGCGACTATTATTATTCAGATAACGAGGGACATATCTTCTCAAAGATCACCAACGACAGCAACGAAGATAAAACCGTTACGATCAGGGCGGGAGAAGGCTTCATGCAGGGAATCTTTGTGGAATATGGAATTACGCTCGATGATGATGTGACAGATGTAAGGAACGGCGGATTTGGCAGTACAACGAAATAGGCCGGCTTACAAAATTGTCATAAATTTAAGGAAAACGTAAGAAGATATAATGGAAGAACACAGATTTGTCCTATATACTTAGTGTATGAAAGGAGAACTCATTCACTATGAAATGGATAAAACGTCTGTGTTCTTTTCTTATCCTCGTCATCGTCATACTGACCGGCGTGCTCTGCGTGAAAGGATACATGGATTACAGGGAAGCACTTGAGAAAAAGAGCGTAGAAGAGATGGCGGCAGAGATTGAGTCGATCGATAATTATACAACGATCGATGAACTGCCGCAGACCTATATCGATGCTGTACTGGCAGTAGAAGACAAGAGATTCTATTCCCATCCGGGACTGGATCCCATAGCTACATGCCGGGCTCTCGTAAATGATATAAAAGCGGGAGCCTATGTGGAAGGCGGCAGCACGATCACACAGCAGCTTGCAAAGAACCAGTATTTTACGCAGGACAAGAAGCTCGTACGCAAAGTTGCCGAGATGTTTATGGCATTTAAGATCGAGTCTGTTCTTGATAAGGACAAAATCTTTGAGCTGTACGTCAATTCTATTTTCTTCGGAAACGGTTATTACTGTGTGGCAGATGCTTCATGGGGATATTTCGGCAAGCCGCCCTCGGAGCTGGATTTTGATGAGTGCACGCTGCTCGCCGGTATACCGAACGCACCGACTAACTATAATCCTGTCGCCAGCCCGGAACTTGCCAGAGAGCGCCAGGCGCAGGTGATAGAGAAAATGAAAAAGGCAGGATACCTTGAAGAGGATGAAAAAGCTGACTGAAACGAAAGGGTCTTGCCGTATATTTCAGGAATAACAGGGCAATCTAACCATAGATGTCGCTGCTGCCGCTTAAACCGGGGCAGGCAGAAAGGGGAAAGATCTATGGTTGAGAAAAACAGTAAAAAACTCAGCTCCTCATTTGAGGAGAACATCAGATATATGAATGAAATCCTTCCGGTAAAAGAGAGTTTTGATATTATCCGGCGGGATATCGTTATAGGCGGCAAAGCGTCCGTGTTCTATTATATTGACGGATTCATTAAAGACGAAGTTATGTTGAAGATCATGGATTCTTTTCTTTCTGTGACAGAGGAAGATATGCCGGAAGACGCGGAAACTTTCATACAGAAGCAAGTGCCGTATGTGGAGGTGGATATCGCTGAAGATTTTGATGATGTCATACGGAATGTACTGTCCGGACCGGCATGTCTTTTCATAGACGGATATAAGGAGTGTATCCTTCTGGACTGCCGTACCTATCCCGCACGGAGCGTGGATGAACCGGATAAGGATAAATCTCTGCGCGGATCGAGGGACGGATTCGTAGAGACGATCGTATTCAATACAGCTCTTATGAGAAGGAGGATACGGGATCCCCATCTGATCATGGAGATGACGGAGGCGGGACAGGCTTCCCGCACAGATATCGCTGTCTGCTATATGAGCGACCGGGTCGACAGGGAGCTTCTGGACAATCTGAAAAAAAGAATTGAGAGCCTGCAGCTTGGTGACCTCCGGATGAATCAGCAGAGTCTTGCAGAAGCTCTCTTTAAAAGAAAGTGGTTCAATCCATTCCCGAAATTCAAGTACACAGAACGACCGGATACCGCTGCGGCATGTCTTCTCGAAGGCAAGGTGATCCTTCTGGTTGACAACTCGCCGTCCGCCATGATTCTGCCTACCTCAGTCCTGGATATGATCGAAGAAGCGAACGATTATTATTTCCCGACTGTTACGGCGGTATATCTGAAAACTACAAGAACGCTCATTACCATTGCCACTGTATTTTTTACCCCGCTTTATCTGCTTTTTATGCAGAATCTTGAATGGCTTCCGGATGTATTTGAGTTTGTAGCAGTGCGCGATACGGTAAATATTCCTCTGATATTTCAGTTCCTTCTGTTGGAAATATCAATCGACGGCCTGCGTCTCGCAGCAATGAATACCCCGACCATGCTCAGTACGCCGCTCAGTGTGATCGCAGGAATTGTCATGGGAGAATTTTCCGTCCAGTCAGGCTGGTTCAACAGTGAAGTCATGCTTTATATGGCGTTTGTCGCTGTTGCAAATTATACGCAGCCGAACTTCGAACTCGGGTATGCGCTTAAATTTATGAGGCTCATGCTTCTCATACTGACTGCCCTGTTCGACCTGTACGGATTTATTGCAGGCTGTATCCTTGTGCTGTGTTTCCTTATATTTAATAAGACATTGTCAGGACGAAACTATATGAACATCAAACTGAATTGACAGCGTGTAAAATTGGATCAGCGAATGCATAAATAACAGTCAGGCTGTATAAAGCAGGACTGTTATTTAACATTCCGGGAAAAATGTTAAAATATTTTGATAAACTGCATAAAAGGTGGTATGATTAAAAAGTGAAAAAAATCAGAACGATCAGGGAGGAATACCAGGATGAGAGATTATGTGATCACAGTAAACAGTACGGTGGATGTCCCAAAAGAATGGCTTGAAGAAAGACATGTTCCCGTAATTCCATTGAAATATACGATCGACGGCGAGACATATACAGACATGGAAGGCCTGTCTGCAAAAGAATTTTTTGACAAACTCCGGGAAGGGAAGATGTCTACAACTTCCCAGGTGAATCCGGAAGAGGCGGCGGCAGAGCTCGAGCCTTATATCAAAGAAGGAAAAGACATCCTTCACCTCGGGTTTTCTTCGGGGTTGAGCGGTACGCTGAACAGCATGAAGATCGCAGGAGAGATGTTAGAGGAAAAATATCCGGAGGCAAAAGTCATTGTGATCGATACACTTTGTGCATGTCTTGGCGAAGCGCTCCTGCTTTATAAAGCGCTCCAGCAGAAAGAGAAAGGCATGAACATCGATGAACTTGCCGGATGGGTTGAAGAAAACAAGCTGCATGTCTGCCATAATGTAACAGTGGATGACCTGAACCATCTTCACAGGGGCGGACGCGTGTCCAAGACAACAGCCGTGCTCGGGACACTTGTACAGATCAAGCCCATCATACATATGGACGACAACGGAAAGCTCCAGGTAATCGGAAAAGAGAGAGGACGAAAGAAATCTCTGAATAAGATTGTTGATATGGCTGTGGAGCAGTCCAAAGGATGGGATAACGATATCATTATGATCACTCACGGCGACTGTATCGATGATGCGGAATACGTGGCAAAACTTGTTCGCGAAAAAATGGGGATCGATAATATACTGATCAATAATATCGGTACCGTGATCGGAAGTCACACAGGGCCGGGAGTTGTAGCAGTGTTCTGTATGGGAAATAAGAGGTAGATTTATAAAATATCCGCCGTGAGGTATGTATTGTTAGTGTACACAATACATATCTCACGGCTGCTTTTTTCCAATCTGAAGATTGAATTTCAAGTAGATCGAATTTCAAGTTGAAAGATCAAGAACGAAACTTTATTTGTTGCGATTCTATTTTTCTGCGCGGCTTATCCCAATTCTGTAGAGTATGATATCAGTTATATATTTTCCGTCTTTTACTTCTGTGTGCAGAGTACCGGAGTATTTCTTCACTGTCTCTTCCACATTTTTCATTCCGATCCCATAAGGGAGTTTTTTTTCAGATGCACATGGATTCTCCATATGAAGGAAAAGTGTCCCCTGCTGCCATGTGACTGAGAGGGATATGGTCGAGGCGTCTGTACATGAATTAATTGCATTGTCGAGCAGATTTCCCAGTATGGTCACTGTATCGGAGAAGGGAAAATCTAATCCACGTGGAATTGAAAGAGCGGGAGAGCATGAAATGCCGATTTTACCCATTTCAGCCAGTTTGATATTGAGGACCGCGTCAAAGGACGGATTGCCCGTTGATATGACCTGTTCAGAATGGTCGAGCAGCTCGTAAGTCTGGCGCAGATATTCCTTCAGTTCGCCGGTTTTGTTTTCATCATACAGGATTGAGAGCGTCTGCAGATGATTTTTCATATCATGGCGTATCTTTTGAATCTGTTCGGCTGAACGGATCAAGTGCTGATAATGGCTTTCCTGATACTGGAGCTGCTGTCTGAGAAGACTCTGTTCTTTTTCTTTCTGAAAGTATCCTGTAAATTTCCGCAAAAACTCCAAAAGTGCAAGATTAATGAACAAAAACGTCGTCTGAACGACAAGGTGTAACAGGTCGGATTCTGGTCTCGACAAGTGGCTGCTGCCCAAAAGAGGAATAAGGGCGGCTGAGCTTGCAAAGATGCAGACTGGTATCAGGAGGAAGATAAACCACAATGACAGAGGAATGTATGTATCTATATTTCTGCACAGCCTCAGGACGACAAACAGAAGTACCCAGAGACCTGCGTGGAAAATGGCAACATATGTTATCCCCCACTGGCTGAAGCGGGGAGCCATGTTTGTAATGTCATTTAGAGCCATCATATAAGTGAAGACGCTTGAAAACAGACAGACTTCAAACAGCAGTTTCTTCTTAAAATTTTTCGGATAGAAGGGGAGCAGGACCATGCTGACAGGAAGGGTAAAGTAAGTGTTTCTGTATGATTCCGGCAGAATCATCATCAGCACTGCGAGTGCGGCGGACAAAGCAATACACATGCCTCGCAGATGAGCAATACGTCCGTATATGCGCTCCCGGAGCTCCATAATAACGATCATGTCGATCAGGCAGAAAAAGGTATTTAGATAAATATCATAATCTGTCAAATATATCATTGCATCGTTCTCCATTTCATATATTTTAGATGTTCTGCGCGGACAGAAGCACGGTATTTCCGGCTGACGGGTATGTGCTCACCGTTCTGTAGTTCTGTTTCCGTTTCGCGGACAGCACGTATGTACTCCATATTTACAATGTAAGAAGTATGCGTCCGTACAAAAAACATGTGATTGAGTCTGGCAGTCAGATCCTGAAGCCGCCCATAGAATGTATAGGATTCTTTCTGGGTATGGAGTGTGATGCGGCGCAGATGTGACTCAAAATATACGATTTCCTGCAGCGGGATCTGATATTGCGTCCTGTCAATGTGGAAGAGAAACATTTTATTCCGGTCCGTACAGTAGCTCATGGCGTCAGACAATGCTTTCTGAAATACGCTCTTGTCGACAGGTTTGAGGATAAAGCGGTAGGGAAGTGTCTCAAAGACCTGATACACATACTCCCTGTAATCGGTGATATAAAGAATCAGCGCATACGGGTCGCGCGTTCTTATGGATGCTGCTGTCTCAATTCCGGAAATGCCTGGAAGGGAGATGTCCATCAAATAAATTGAAAAGCCGCGTTCTTTCCCCTCGAGGCCGGAGAGAAGCTCTTCGCCGGAAGAAAAGATCTCCACCGGGCAGCTGCTGAACAGTTCGTGTATATAGTTTTCAAGCTGAGACTGTACCGGGACATTGTCTTCGCAGATGGCGATAGATAGCATAGTATATTCCTCCAGATCTTTGTACTTAATAACAGTATAATTCTTCTGAACACAGCAGGCAAGCATCCGATACGTTCAAAAATGACATACAGATATACCGGAAATGACAGCTCCGTAATATTACCTGCTTTTTCTGTTATGATACATTCAGACAAAAAATCCGATGGAAATTTAGAAGATGAGGAGGAAAGGGGAGAATATCATGAAAGAAAAACAAAGCGTAATTCTGTGGACAACGATAGCGGCTGTACTGTTCTGCTGTGAGCTTATTGCAGTAACGCTCACGCCGCTTGCGAAAATAGGGAATGGCACGCGGTTTGGAAGTGCCGGGATGTATTTCAACCTTATGATGTGCGGAGGGAGTTATATGGTTCCATTAATATTTTACTGTTTGAATATCAGGCTGATGAAATATGTTATTGCATGCGTCAATGCCCTGTGGCTCATCTGCCATCCCGTGATCGCAGTGATCTGTTTTGTAGGAGTATTTACAACTGCGTCCGGAATGGCAGAGTATCTTAGCTGTATTATTGCAGGCGGACTGGCGGTCGGCAGCTTTGTGACGGCTGCCCTGTGGTATCCTATGTGCAGGAAGAAAAAATAAGAGGGCGTAAAATTTTCTGTGTCTATGGGGAAAAATCTTCTTTGATAAGAACCA
>MHCFR00700__coassemble_983_pt1 | contig 15894 bp, 9 predicted proteins | sample MHCFR00700__metabat2_low_PE_034 | metagenome-assembled genome bin MHCFR00700 | reverse complement strand
TGATCAACTCTCTTGCATGCTATGCAAGGATCAACCAGTACGGATTTATCGAGGCACCGTACCGCAAGGTCGACAAGTCTGATCCGGCAAATCCGCGCGTAACGGACGAAGTAGTCTACATGACTGCAGACGAAGAGGATAACTATCATGTAGCTCAGGCGAATACGCCTCTCGATGAGGAAGGACACTTTGTAAATAAGAATGTGTCCGGTCGTTACCGTGAAGAGACACAGGAGTATGAGAGAAATAAATTCGACTACATGGATGTATCTCCGAAGATGGTATTCTCCGTGGCTACAGCGCTGATCCCGTTCCTGCAGAACGATGACGCGAACCGTGCCCTCATGGGATCCAACATGCAGCGTCAGGCAGTGCCGCTGCTGACGACAGAGGCTCCGGTAGTCGGTACAGGTATGGAAGTAAAGGCTGCCGTTGACTCAGGCGTATGTATCGTTGCTGAGGAGGCGGGAACAGTTGAAAGCTCCACTTCCACAGAAATCGTGATCCGTCACGAGGACGGAACGAAGAAGTCATATAAACTGACAAAGTTCCAGAGAAGTAACCAGAGCAACTGCTACAATCAGAGACCGATCGTCGACAAAGGCGATGTAGTGGAAAAAGGTCAGGTGATCGCAGACGGTCCGTCCACTTCCGGCGGCGAGATGGCGCTGGGTAAGAATCCCCTGATCGGATTCATGACATGGGAAGGTTACAACTACGAGGATGCCGTTCTCTTAAGTGAGAGACTGGTACAGGATGATGTTTATACTTCTGTCCACATCGAAGAGTATGAGGCAGAAGCAAGAGATACAAAGCTCGGACCTGAGGAAATCACGAGAGATATCCCGGGCGTGGGCGATGATGCGCTGAAAGATCTGGATGAGAGAGGTATCATCCGCATCGGTGCTGAGGTACGCGCGGGAGATATCCTTGTCGGAAAAGTAACTCCAAAGGGAGAGACCGAGCTGACAGCAGAGGAGAGACTTCTCCGTGCGATCTTCGGTGAGAAGGCACGTGAGGTAAGAGATACTTCCCTGAAAGTGCCGCATGGTGAATATGGTATTGTCGTGGACGCAAAAGTGTTTACAAGGGAGAACGGAGACGAGCTCTCACCGGGAGTAAACCAGTCAGTCCGCATCTATATTGCACAGAAGAGGAAGATTTCCGTCGGTGATAAGATGGCCGGACGTCATGGTAACAAGGGTGTCGTTTCCCGCGTGCTTCCGGTCGAAGATATGCCGTTCCTTCCGAACGGACGCCCGCTTGATATCGTGCTTAACCCGCTGGGTGTGCCGTCACGTATGAATATCGGACAGGTACTTGAGATCCATTTAAGTCTTGCAGCGAAAGCACTCGGATTTAACATCTCAACGCCGGTATTTGACGGCGCAAACGAGGTGGATATCATGGATACTCTGGACCTCGCAAATGATTATGTAAACCTTGAGTGGGATGAATTTGAGAAGAAACACGGAGAGGAGCTTCTTCCGGAAGTCCTCCAGTATCTTTCTGACAACAGAGAGCACAGGAAACTGTGGAAGGGAGTGCCGCTTTCCAGAGATGGTAAGGTCCGCTTAAGAGACGGGCGTACCGGAGAATTCTTTGACAGCCCGGTTACGATCGGACACATGCATTACCTGAAGCTGCATCACCTTGTCGACGACAAGATCCATGCACGTTCCACAGGTCCGTACTCACTTGTTACACAGCAGCCGCTGGGCGGTAAGGCGCAGTTTGGAGGACAGCGTTTCGGAGAGATGGAGGTGTGGGCTCTTGAGGCCTACGGCGCATCTTACACACTTCAGGAGATCCTGACGGTAAAATCTGATGATGTTGTCGGACGTGTGAAGACTTATGAGGCCATCATCAAAGGCGAGAATATCCCTGAACCAGGAGTTCCGGAGTCCTTCAAGGTACTCTTAAAAGAGCTGCAGTCACTGGCACTCGATGTCCGCGTGCTGCGTGACGACAACACAGAAGTCGAGATCATGGAGAATGTCGACTACGGAGAGACGGATCTGCGCCATATCATTGAAGGAGACAGAAAGTACCGTGATGATAATGAATCTTTCGGTGACCATGGATTTACAGAGCAGGAATTCGTAGGAGAAGAGCTGGAGGATATCGAACCGGAGGAAGAACCGGATGACAGTGATCTGGAAGGAATTGAATTCGACGAGTATTCTGGATATGATGAAAACTAATGGGAGGAGCCATATCTATGCCAAATAACAATGAACAACAATATCAACCGTTAACATTTGATGCGATCAAGATCGGGCTGGCTTCACCGGAAAAGATCCTTGAGTGGTCCAGAGGCGAGGTCACAAAACCGGAGACGATCAACTACAGGACATTAAAGCCTGAGAAGGACGGCCTGTTCTGTGAGAGGATCTTCGGACCGAGCAAGGACTGGGAGTGTCACTGCGGTAAGTATAAGAAAATCCGTTACAAGGGCGTTGTGTGCGACCGTTGCGGAGTTGAGGTCACAAAGTCAAGCGTGCGCCGTGAGCGTATGGGACATATAGCTCTTGCGGCTCCTGTATCCCATATCTGGTATTTTAAGGGCATCCCGAGCCGTATGGGACTGATCCTCGACATTTCCCCGAGGACGCTGGAGAGAGTTCTCTACTTTGCATCCTATATTGTGCTGGATAAAGGAGAGACGGATCTGCAGAATAAACAGATCCTCTCTGAGGCAGAATATCAGGAGCAGAGAGAAAAATGGGGGAGCGGCGCATTCCGTGTAGGAATGGGTGCTGAGGCCATCAAAGAGCTCCTTGAGGCGATCGATCTGGAGAAGGAGTGCGAAGAACTTCAGAAATCCCTGGAAAATGCAACAGGACAGAAACGTGCCAGGATCGTGAAGAGACTGGAGGTTGTCGAGGCGTTCCTTGAGTCAGGAAACCGTCCGGAGTGGATGATCCTGACAGCGATTCCGGTCATTCCGCCGGATCTGCGCCCGATGGTGCAGCTGGACGGAGGACGTTTTGCAACATCTGATTTAAATGACCTTTACAGAAGAATTATTAACAGAAATAACCGTCTGAAAAGACTGCTGGAGCTCGGTGCGCCGGATATTATCGTGCGAAACGAGAAACGTATGCTCCAGGAGGCGGTAGACGCACTGATCGACAACGGCCGCCGCGGCCGCCCGGTCACAGGTCCTGGAAACAGAGCCCTGAAGTCTCTGTCCGATATGCTGAAAGGTAAATCCGGACGTTTCCGTCAGAACCTGCTCGGAAAACGTGTCGACTATTCCGGACGTTCCGTTATCGTCGTAGGACCGGAACTGAAGATCTACCAGTGCGGTCTCCCGAAAGAGATGGCGATCGAACTGTTTAAACCGTTTGTTATGAAAGAGCTTGTTGCAAACGGAACAGCACACAATATAAAGAATGCAAAGAAGATGGTTGAGAGACTCCAGCCGGAGGTGTGGGATGTGCTCGAGGAAGTGATCAAAGAGCATCCGGTTATGCTGAACCGTGCCCCCACGCTTCACAGACTTGGTATCCAGGCGTTTGAGCCGATCCTTGTAGAAGGTAAGGCGATCAAGCTTCATCCGCTCGTTTGTACCGCTTACAATGCGGACTTCGACGGAGACCAGATGGCTGTCCATGTACCGCTGTCTCAGGAAGCACAGGCGGAGTGCCGTTTCCTGCTCCTGTCTCCGAACAACCTGCTGAAACCGTCAGACGGTGGCCCGGTAGCCGTTCCGTCACAGGATATGGTCCTTGGTATATACTATCTGACACAGGAACGCCCGGGAGCGAAGGGAGAAGGAATGTTTTTCCGCAGCGTGAGCGAGGCAATCCTTGCTTATGAAAACGGCTATATTACCCTGCATTCCAAGATTAAAGTCCGTGTATCAAAGACAATGCCGGACGGAACTGTGAAGACAGGAACTATAGATGCGACACTGGGACGGCTGCTCTTTAACGAAATCATTCCGCAGGATCTCGGATTTGTCGACAGAGAGGTTCCGGGCAATGAGCTGAAGATGGAGATTGATTTCCATGTAGGCAAGAAACAGTTAAAACAGATCCTCGAGAAAGTTATCAACACACACGGCGCTACACAGACAGCGGAAGTACTCGATGATGTAAAATCTATCGGATACAAATACTCTACAAGAGCTGCTATGACCGTATCTATTTCGGATATGACAGTGCCGCCGCAGAAACCTCAGATGATCGAGGAAGCACAGAATACAGTGGACAGGATCACAAAGAACTACAAGCGTGGTCTTATCACAGAGGAAGAGCGCTACAAAGAAGTCGTAGAGACATGGAAAGCAACTGATGACAAGCTGACAGACGCCCTGCTTTCCGGTCTTGATAAATATAACAACATTTTTATGATGGCAGATTCCGGAGCCCGTGGTTCCGATAAGCAGATCAAACAGCTTGCCGGTATGCGTGGTCTTATGGCCGACACGACTGGACGTACGATCGAGCTGCCGATCAAGTCCAACTTCCGTGAAGGTCTGGACGTACTGGAATACTTCATGTCCGCCCACGGAGCGCGTAAAGGTCTGTCCGATACGGCTCTGCGTACGGCCGATTCCGGTTACCTGACAAGACGTCTGGTAGACGTATCCCAGCAGCTGATCATCCATGATACGGACTGTGTGGGACCGGATGAGGAGATTCCGGGAATGTATGTACACGCATTCACAGACGGAAACGAAGAGATTGAGAGCCTGCAGGATCGTATCACAGGACGCTTCTCCTGCGAGGACATTAAAGATAAAGACGGAAATGTGCTCGTGAAGAAGAACCATATGATCACACCGCGCCGTGCAGAGCGTGTGATCAAGAAAGGTGTGGATGAGAGCGGAGAACCGATCAGCAAGGTCAAGATCCGTACGATCCTTACCTGCCGCTGTAAGGACGGCGTATGTGCGAAGTGTTATGGCGCCAACATGGCAACAGGCGAAGTCGTACAGGTCGGAGAGGCTGTCGGTATCGTGGCTGCACAGTCGATCGGTGAGCCGGGTACACAGCTTACCATGCGTACGTTCCATACCGGTGGAGTTGCCGGAGATGATATCACACAGGGTCTTCCCCGTGTCGAGGAGCTTTTCGAGGCAAGAAAGCCGAAGGGACTTGCGATCATCACAGAGTTTGCCGGAAAGGCGACGATCAGTGATACAAAGAAGAAACGCGAAGTCATCGTCACAAACGACGAGACAGGCGAATCGAAAGCTTATCTCATTCCGTACGGATCACGTATCAAGATTCAGGACGGTGCAGTTCTTGAAGCAGGAGATGAGCTTACAGAAGGTAGTGTAAATCCGCATGATATCCTGAAGATCAAAGGCCTTCGTGCTGCGCAGGATTACATGCTCCGTGAGGTGCAGCGAGTATACCGTCTGCAGGGTGTTGATATCAACGATAAGCATATCGAAGTTATCGTGCGCCAGATGCTGAAGAAGGTCCGCGTGGAGGAGAAGGGAGATTCCGAATTCCTTCCGGGCACGATGGTTGATGTTCTTGAGTTCGAGGATGTGAATAAGCAGCTCGAAGCAGAAGGTAAAGAGCCGGCAGCGGGCGAGCAGATCATGCTCGGTATCACGAAGGCATCCCTTGCAACAGATTCCTTCCTGTCTGCCGCATCCTTCCAGGAGACAACGAAGGTACTGACAGAGGCAGCTATCAAGGGTAAGGTTGACCATCTGAAAGGCCTGAAGGAAAATGTTATCATCGGTAAACATATCCCGGCAGGTACGGGTATGAAGAAGTACCGTGACGTATCTCTGAATACAGACGTCCACATGGAACAGGAACTGAACCTGGATGATGAGCTGGTGCTTGACCTTGGTGATACTCCCGGGGAAGACACAGCAGCTGATATGAATACGGAAGCTGTCACAGGCGATGCGAATGTCGGGACTGTAACAGCGGAAGAAGAGTCATTGGAAACTGATGTGCCTGAGATGTCAGGAGAAGAAAACGAGGGTACAGAAGAATAGACAAGCAGGATGAATAATAAAGAAGGCATCCGCATGGAAAATGGTTTGATACCAGATAGTCCGGCGGATGCCTTTGTTATATTTATTTTTTATTCTTCTTCATCTTCAGCCATGCGGTAACCGACTCCGACTTCCGTGAAGATGTATTTTGGCTGGGCGGGATCGTCTTCAATTTTGCGTCTTATGTTTGCCATATTAACACGAAGGATTTTATTGTCTCCGTCAGTGTAAGGGCCCCAGACGTTTGAGAGGATGGACGAGTATGTGATCACCTTGCCTGAATTCTGTGCAAGATAGGCAACGATCTTGTATTCGATAGGGGTCAGGTGTATCTCTTCATTATCTACCCGCAGCAGACGTTTTGAAAAATCAAGTGTCATGGTGCCGTGTTTGTAGGGGCGGATATACAAAGGGCTGTCGGTCCGAAGACGGTTGCTGTGCCGCAGGGAAGCGCGAATGCGGGCAAGAAGCTCGGAGGTACCAAATGGCTTGGTGATATAATCGTCCGCGCCCAGGTCAAGAGCGATGACTTTTTCCCGCTCGGCAGTGCGCGCAGAGATAACAATGATGGGAATGCTGCTCCATGTCCGGACTTCGCGGATAAGGTCGTCGCCATTCATGTCAGGAAGACCGAGGTCGAGAAGGATGATATCGGGGCACTGGGAACGGATCACTTCCAGTCCTAAAGTACCGGTATCCGCATAAAGGACACGGTAGTCATGGCGCTTGAGCACCTTCCCCATAAAAGTCTGTATATTTTTTTCATCTTCGATGATCAGGACAGAACATTTAGGCATTGTCGTGATCCTCCTTTTCTTTTGGAAGAGTGAAAGTAAATTCAGCGCCGCGGGAAAGATTTGATGCTGTGATCTTTCCGTCATGCGCCTGAATGATCGTCTTGCATATAGACAATCCGATTCCGATTCCTTTGTGGCCGTCAGCGCTTTCCGACATAGTCTGCTGGCCTTCAAAAATATACGGGAGTTGTTTCTCGCTGATACCACGCCCGTAATCCCGTACTGTAAAAGAGATGTGGTCCGGCGTTTCTGATATGATCAGATCGATCGGTTCAGAGCTTCCGGAATGGACACAGGCGTTTTCCATCAGATTGATCAGCACCTGCTCAATGAGTGTCGGATCCATGGAAAGCATAAGAAAGTCATTTGGCATATTTACTCTTATTTTAATATCGGGCAGTCTCTTGCGGAGCCGGAGTATTGCTTCTGAAACAACTTCCTCTACGACTTCGGGCGTCTTTTTGACCTTATCTGCATCATTAGCTTTGATGCGGGTGACCGTGAGCAGGTTCTCCACCATATTAAGGAGCCATTGGGAGTCCTCTTTTATATTTGTCACAAGCTCTGTCCGGTCCTCTTCTGAAAGTTCAGGATAGTTTTCCAGATAAGATGACGAAGAGCCGATAATGCCGGTAAGAGGTGTCCTCAGATCGTGTGAAACGGCTCTGAGGAGATTGGCACGAAGTTTTTCTTTGTCTGCCTCGGCAAGCTCCTTTTCGCGCTCGGCTATCGCCTGTCTCTGACGTTTCAGCGCTGTAGTTGTTGTGCTGGTGATCAGCGAGATCGCAAGCATACCTATAAAGGTGACCGGATATCCGCTCAAAGAGAAGTTGATCCTGAAATACGGATAAGAAAAGAAATAATTTACAGCGATCACACAGAACAGCGAAGCGATGATCCCGAACAGATATCCTGAAGTATAGAGCGCGGTCAGGATCAGCGCAAGCGTATATACGATAGCGATGTTTGCCACATTTTTATTGCCGAGATAAAAGAAACAGAAAGATATACCAGTTGCAGCCGCCATCATCAGTATAGTAAATGCAATTTCGGATATAAGTTTTTTGTTCATAGGTATATGACAGCAGAGCGCGCTTTATGTGAGCGCGCCCGGGATAAATGAGATACAGGGATATGCCAATATTAAATCGGCTCTCCGTTTTTATATTTGCGAAGGACGTTCTGGATCCTTTCGTTCGGGCTCAGGATGGAGCTGATCGAACCGTCGTGATTCAGAGTGTCAATGATAAGAGCGATATACTTGCTCATATCACAGTTGATATAATAAGGTTTGGAGAGCAGCTCCGGTGTCTGATAGATCAGATTGGTCGTCAGGATACCGGAGATGATCCCTTCCTCATAAGCTTTATCAAATTTTTCCATGCCGTTTGTAAACAGACCGAATGTGGCAGCGGCGAAGATACGGTTCGCTTTTCTTCGTTTCAGCTCTGTGGCAACATCAATAATGCTGTCTCCGGAAGAAATCATATCATCGATGATGATCACGTCTTTTCCTTCCACAGAACTTCCAAGGAATTCATGGGCGACGATCGGGTTACGTCCGTTTACGATGCGCGTATAGTCACGGCGCTTATAGAACATACCCATATCAAGACCGAGCACGTTTGCAAGATAGACAGCGCGGTTAGTTCCGCCTTCGTCCGGACTGATCGCCATCATATGCTCGCTGTCGATCTTCAGGTCTTTGACGGTGCGCAGCAGACCTTTGATGAACTGATAGGTAGGAGAGACTGTCTCAAAACCACTTAAAGGTATTGCGTTCTGGACTCTGGGGTCATGAGCATCAAAAGTAATGATATTTTCAACGCCCATACGCACAAGCTCCTGCAGGGCAAGAGCGCAGTCAAGAGACTCACGTGAGCTTCGTTTATGCTGACGGCTTTCATAAAGAAAAGGCATGATAACATTGATTCGTCTGCCCTTTCCTCCGATTGCAGCGATGATCCTCTTCAGATTCTGAAAATGATCATCCGGTGACATGTGATTGATCTGTCCGGTAAGAGAATATGTGACACTGTAATTGCACACATCCACCATCAGATACAGATCCTTTCCGCGGACAGATTCTCCGATGATGCCTTTTGCCTCACCTGAACCGAAACGAGGTACCTTTGCGTTGATCAGATAGGTGTCTTTTTCATATCCGGAAAATGCAATGTCATCTTTATATTCATGTGCGCTTTCATGACGCCACTGTACAAGATAATCATCCACTTTCTTTCCGAGTTCCTCACATCCTGCCAGTGAGATGAGCCCGAGGCTTCCCACAGGAATGTTTTCCAAGATTCGTTCTGTTCGGCGTACCATTAATGTTCCTCCCTATGTTCTAACTTTTTCCTGATACGTATATCATCACCGATGATCTTCAACAGAGCATAATTGCTTGTGATCCTTGAAAAAGAACGCTCCGTGTAGAGATCGGCGATCGATTCCAAAGACAGGTTTGTTGAGATGATCGTTGATTTTCTGTGTATGAGTCTTTCGTTGATACACATGAAAAATTGTGCGGTGATAAAAGCATTTGTATATTCACTGCCCAGATCATCTATGATCAGAAGATCGCAGTTATACACATAATCTGACATGTTTTTTGCGTCTACATTATTTTTGTCAAATTTTGTCTGCGCCAGCGTGTTGAAAAGCTGCGGCGCGGAAAAATAGACGACTGAGAATTCCCGCTCCATGATCTCCCGGGCAATACAGGTGGAAAGAAAAGTCTTTCCGACACCGACACTGCCATAGAAGAAGAGATTCTGGAACTCCTTTCCAAACATGTCTATAAAACGATGGCAGATCCTCAAAGTGTCTTCCATCATGGCACGGGCATTACGCCCGGTTGTTTTATCATAAAGTGTTGCTGGGTAAAAATCAAGCCTGAAATGATCAAAAGATGCTTCCGTCGGGAATTCTTTAATGTTTGACTGTTCGTATAAAAGTTTTATGATGGCCTGTTTAAAGCAGTGGCATTTCCGGTTCCCGATATACCCGGTATCCTTACAGTCGGGACAGTCGTAGACCGGTTCAAGATAATCCGACGGGAATCCGGCGGAAATCAGGAGATGTTCCTTACTGCTCCGCAGGATCTCCAGTTCCTCTTTGAGAGAGGAAAGAGCTGTATCGTCACCGTTTAAGAGTTTTTTTCCGTACTGTACGGAGAGAACAGAGATAGATTCATCCAGTGACTTAAATTCAGGAAGCTTTTTGTAAACTTCTTCATAGCGGGCATTCTGAAGATCATGATTCTTCAGGCGGACCTGCTCGTATTTCCGCATGATCGCATTGTATTGTGAATTCTTAAGTGCCATGGATATGCTCCTTTAATTGCTGTTTAGTAACTGTTCCTCAAGGGAATCCATATCATAACTGCGCCGTTCAAAATTATTGAGGTTTCTCGCTGTGTTTCTGGATCTTACAGCCGTTTTTCCGGAAATATGCTCTTTCTGGTATTCTTCGTCCAATGATGTGATGTCCTGAAGATGACGGATATTCCGGTCATGCCATTTGGTCAGGATCTTATCTGCATATTCAAAACTGGGCTGATGTGTCGCACTTATGGTGCGCCGGCAGGCTTCTGCGATGATATCCGGAGAAAAACCAAATTCCTCCGCCCACTTTTTGATATATGTAAGTTCTGAAGCGGCCGGCCCGCGGTTCTTGATCCCGAATGCGTTGAGGACGGTATAACAGTTGCGGCTGTATATAGCTGACTGTTCCTTTGCCTGTGCAACTGTCTCTATTCCTGACTCAGTCCATGAAAAAGCAACTTTCTGTATGTAATGCATGCTCTTATGGCCATTTTCGACACAGGTTTCGAGAAGATATTCGATCAGGTCTGCCGACATATGCAGTGTATCATAAAAATAGGTGATTGTCTCCATCTCAGTGTGCGTCAGTGTCTTTCCGAGATACTGTTCCGCGATGAACAGCAGTGATTTGATCTCTTTCTGTGCCCGGAATGTGTCGATCTGGACAGCTTTGGAGTCCGGTTTCGGAGCCTCAGGAGCCTTTGTGACAGTTTTGTGCCGGCTTTCGGTCTCCTTTGGAGAGGAGGACACAGCTTTGACCACCCGGGCGGTCTTCTGCAGTTCAAGCCCTGTGATCTTTCCGTCTGCATCCCGTTCGACACAGAGAAGACCGGATTTTTCCCAGTAACGAAAAGCGCGCAGAATGTCGTTTTCAGTATTATTGAGGCAGTCGGCGATCGTTGAGATCGTGATAGAAGAACACGGATCATCCAGATGACGGAGTAAAAAGAGATATACTTTTACAAATTCTCCGTTTGCATCGACCATGTAATTGTCTATAAAATCATTTGGAAGCAGAGTCGCATTTGTCTGGAATCTGTTCTTCAGTGTTAATGTCTTCATAATCTTTTTGTCCCGCTTTCTTTTACGTCTCAGTTATTTATCTTAAGAGTCTAAAATAGAAAGCGGACCGCCCAGATCCGCTTTCCGTGCTTAGATTATAATAGCATTTTCTATACAAGTTAAAAAGAACTTTTTCGTGGGTAAGTCCCCCTTTTTTGTAGATAACTCTGTGTAGAAAGTGTGGATAACTCCCGAACAGCTGATAAACAGGACATTTTTGCTTCCAATACTGCTGTGTGACTTTTAGCCCAGCAGGTCTTCGCCTACCTTGACTACATCGCCGGCACCCATTGTGATGAGCAGATCTCCTGCTTTGCAGTTTCCTTTTAAGAAGTCCTCAATCTCTTCAAAGCTGGGGAAGTAATGTGTATCTGTGCCGAGCTTCTTCACCTCTTCGGCAAGCCCGGCAGAGGAAACCCCCAGGGTGTCAGTCTCGCGTGCGGCGTAGATATCAGCCAGCACAAGATGATCTGCATGAGAGAGAGCCTCGGCAAATTCATGGAAAAATGCCTTGGTGCGGGTGTAGGTGTGAGGCTGGAATACACACCACACTTTATTGTGCGGATAGTGCTGTGCGGCTTTTAAAGTGGCTGCGATCTCTGTCGGATGATGTGCGTAATCATCGACTACGGTGACACCGTTAAATTCTCCTTTATACTCAAATCTGCGGTCCGTGCCGGAAAAAGAGAGAAGTCCTTTCTTTGTCACGTCCATAGGAATATCGAGCAGGTCTGCCACAGCAATGGCGGAGAGTGCGTTGGATACATTGTGGTCGCCGGTCACGGACAGAGAAATGTGATCCGTGTGTGTACCGTGCCTGAACAGGTCAAAAGAGACATGCCCGTTTTCATCATAAGTGATATTGTCAGCACTGTAGTCAAAATCTGCGGATGAACCGTAAGTTACGACATTACAGTTGAGCCCGCTGCAGATACCCTGATAGTCTTTGATATCGCCGTTGATGACAAGGGTGCCGTCTTCCGGAAGCAGCCCGGCAAACTGATGGAATGAGTGCCGGATGTCTTCCAGATCTTTGAAAAAGTCAAGATGATCCTCCTCGATATTCAGGATCACACTGATCCTGGGAAAGAAATGAAGGAAGCTGTTCGTATATTCACATGCCTCCGTGATAAAAGTCTCCGAATTTCCGACGCGGATATTGCCGCCGATCGCTTTAAGGATGCCGCCTACCGAGATCGTCGGATCCAGTTTCCCTTCCAGGAGGATGTGAGAAATCATGGATGTGGTCGTTGTCTTTCCGTGTGTTCCGGATACGGCGATCGGCATATCATAGTTTTTCATGAGCTGTCCGAGAAGTTCTGCGCGTGTCAGCATGGGGATCTTCTGTGCAACAGCCTCCATCAGTTCGGGGTTAGCCTTGTTGATCGCGGCTGTGTATACGACACAGTCAATGCCGGGAGTGATATTCTCTGCTTTCTGCCCGTAGGCGATATGTGCTCCTTCGGATTCGAGCTTCTTCGTAAGCGGAGACTCTTTGGAATCAGAGCCTGAAACCGTGAAGCCTTCCTCCAGCAGGATCTCGGCGAGCCCGCTCATGCTGATCCCGCCAATTCCGATAAAATGAATATGGATAGGTTTCTTAAAATCAATCTTATACATAGGTATTCCTCTTCTCCAATTTTTTACTTTTTATAGTCATAAAATACCTCAGCCTTTTATATTATACTATATATGGAAAAAAATTAAAGCAGTTCTTTTTTGTGCGAAATCAATAAAAAGTTAAAAAAAAACAAGAAAAAATTGTAAATAATTATTTTCTAAAGACAAATATATGGTATAATAAACGCATATAACTAGAAATGAGGTGACGCAATGTATAAAAAAGAAATGATTGCCATGCTGTTGGCGGGCGGACAGGGCAGTCGACTCGGGGTTCTTACGGCGAAAGTCGCAAAACCTGCAGTAGCTTTTGGCGGTAAATACAGAATCATTGATTTTCCGCTGAGTAATTGTATCAACTCGGGAATCGATACGGTGGGAGTACTGACTCAGTACCAGCCGCTGAGATTGAACACACATATCGGTATCGGTATCCCATGGGATCTGGACCGCAATGTGGGAGGTGTATCGATCCTTCCGCCTTATGAGAAGAGTTCCAACAGTGAATGGTACACGGGAACGGCAAATGCGATCTATCAGAATCTGAATTATATGGAGACCTACAATCCTGATTATGTACTGATCCTCTCAGGCGACCATATTTATAAGATGGATTATGAAGTGATGCTGGACTTCCACAAGGCAAATAAAGCGGACGTGACGATCGCGGCAATGCCGGTCCCGATGGAGGAGGCAAGCCGGTTTGGTATCGTTGTCACGGATAGTGACAGCAAGATCAGGGAATTTGAGGAGAAACCGGAGAAACCAAGCAGCAATCTTGCTTCCATGGGTATTTACATTTTCAGCTGGCCGGTGCTCAGAGAAGCACTCATCAAACTGAAAGACCAGCCGAACTGTGATTTTGGAAAACATATCATCCCTTACTGTCATGGGAAAGGGGACAGGCTCTTTGCCTACGAATATAACGGATACTGGAAAGATGTCGGAACACTGAGCTCCTACTGGGAGGCCAATATGGAGCTGATAGATATTATCCCTGAATTTAATCTGTATGAAGAATTCTGGAAGATCTACACAAACAGCGCGAATATTCCACCTCAGTATATCGCGGATCAGGGCGTGGTAGATCGCTGTATTATCAGCAACGGTTCAGAAATTTACGGAGAAGTACATAGTTCTGTCTTAGGTGGCAGCGTGACGATCGGAAAGGGCAGTGTTGTCCGTGATTCCATCATCATGCAGGGAGTGACGATAGGCGAGAACTGTGTGATAGAAAAAGCGATCATTGCAGAGGATACAGTAGTCGGAGACAATGCGGTCATTGGAATCGGCAGTGATGTCCCGAACAAGTTCAAACCGAATATCTACAGTGGCGGGCTGGCGACGATCGGTGAGAATTCCGTTATTCCGGCCGGCGTACAGATCGGAAAGAATACCGCAGTCAGCGGTGTGACCGTTCCCGAGGATTATCCGGGCGGTGTACTGGAGAGCGGAGAGACATTGATAAAGGCAGGTGACAGAGTATGAGAGCAGTAGGAATTATCCTTGCAGGCGGAAACAGCAGGAAGATGCATGAACTGACTGCAAAACGTGCTGTTGCGGCTATGCCGATAGCCGGGAGCTACCGCGCGATTGATTTTGCGCTCAGTAATATGACAAATTCTCATATTCAGAAAGTCGCAGTGCTGACACAGTATAATGCAAGATCGTTAAATGAACATCTGAATTCCTCGAAATGGTGGGATTTCGGCAGAAAGCAGGGCGGCCTGTTCGTTTTTACTCCTACGATCACTGCCGATAACGGATACTGGTACAGGGGAACGGCGGATGCTATTTATCAGAACCTTGATTTCCTGAGAAAATGTCATGAACCTTATGTGATCATCACCTCCGGTGATGCAGTGTACAAGCTGGATTATAATAAGGTACTGGAATATCATATAGCGAAGAAAGCGGATATCACGGTTGTGTGCAAGGAACTCGGTCCGAATGAAGATGCAACGAGGTTCGGTACCATCCGTATGAATGAGAGCTCCAGGATTGAAGAGTTTGAAGAAAAGCCGATGGTGGCACATTCACAGACTGTATCTACAGGGATTTATGTGATCCGCAGGAGACAGCTCATCGATCTGGTCGAACGGTGTGCGGAGGAAGAGAGACACGATTTTGTAACCGATATATTGATCAGGTATAAGAATCTGAAGAAGATATACGGTTATAAAATAAACAGCTACTGGAGTAACATCTCAACAGTAGATGCATATTATCAGACAAATATGGATTTCCTGAAGTCGGAAGTCCGCAACTATTTCTTTAAAGAGCTTCCGAGTGTTTACTCAAAGGTGAGCGACCAGCCGCCGGCAAAATATAATCCCGGTGCTGTCGTAAAGAACAGCCTTGTGGGAAGCGGGAGCATTATCAACGGAACGGTAGAAAATTCCGTGATCTTTAAAAAAGTATTTGTGGGAAACAACTGTGTGATAAAGAACTCCATTATTTTGAATGATGTATACCTTGGGGATAATACTTACATTGAAAATTGCATCGTCGAGAGCCGTGACACGATCAGGGCGAACACAAGGCACGTTGGAGAAAATGGTGTGAAAGTTGTAGTTGAAAAGAATGAACGATATGCATTATAGCCCACAGGTAATGCAATAGAGAAAGGAGACCTGGAGAGTATGCAGATCACAGATGTACGTGTACGTAAAGTTTCGAAAGAGGGGAAATTAAAAGCCGTGGTATCGATCACGATCGATGATGAGTTCGTGGTTCATGATATTAAGGTGATCGAAGGAGAAAAAGGGCTTTTCATCGCAATGCCGAGCAAAAAGGCCCTGGACGGCGAATACCGTGATATCGCACACCCGATCAATTCCGGTACAAGAGAGAGGATTCAGTCTACGATACTTTCAAAGTATGAGGAATCACTGGAAGAGGAAGAACCGCTCGTGGTTGATGAGATGTAGACGGGAAAGAAAAGACACCCGGACTGTAAAAAGTGGGAAAAATGAATATGGAAAAGTAACGTGGCTGCCGCATCCGCGGCAGCCACGTTTTATGAATCACAGTTATTCTGTTTGGCATAGCTGACAGGGGTAACTCCATAGTACTTTTTAAAGACAGTTATAAAATGTTTAGCAGAATTAAAACC
>MHCFR00700__coassemble_946_pt1 | contig 16506 bp, 19 predicted proteins | sample MHCFR00700__metabat2_low_PE_034 | metagenome-assembled genome bin MHCFR00700 | reverse complement strand
CATGGAGCTGACTGTTACTAATAGGTCGAGGGCATAACCAAAGCGGGAATAGGTATGGATGATTGATTCTTTGTATGTAGTTTTGAAGGTATACGGACAATTTCAGAGGGAATGAGAGGAACACCTGAGAGAGTAATCTTTCGGGTGTTTTCTTTTGCTTTACGGGCATACTGGTGCGTGATATGATAGAAAATATACATAAGTACAATATGAAAACAGAGGAGAATAAAAATGTTTAAAATCAGAAATGAAATAGAGACAGATTATAAAATCGTAGAAGATGTTACAAGAAAGGCTTTTTACAATGTATATTCCCCGGGATGTATGGAGCATTATCTTGTCCATATCATGCGAGGACATGAGGATTTTGTGTCGGAGCTTGACTTCGTGGCGGAACTGGATGGCCAGGTGATCGGGAATATCATGTACACGAAGGCTAAACTGATGGATGAAAACGGAACGGAAAAGGAGATCCTGACTTTCGGGCCTGTCAGCATCCTGCCGGAGTACCAGAGAAATGGATACGGAAAAATGCTGATCGAACATTCCGCTCAGAGAGCGTTGGAACTCGGATATGATGTGATCGTCATATTCGGAAGTCCGGCAAACTATGTAAGCTGCGGCTTTGAGTGCTGTAAGAAACATAATGTCTGTGTGGAGGGTGGAAAATACCCGGCGGCGATGTTAGTAAAAGAATTAAAGGAGGGGGCTCTGGATGGGAGAAAATGGTACTATTCAGACAGCCCAGTGATGAATGTAGACGAAAAGGAAGCAGCGGCGTACGATGACAGTCTTGAAAAGATGGAGAAGAAGTGGCTGCCCAGCCAGGAGGCGTTTTATATTATGAGTCATTCATTTGTGGAGTAAGATTTATGATAAGAAGATTGCAGAAAACAGATATCGATACGGTCGCACAGATCTGGCTGACTGCAAACAGGGAAGCCCACGATTTCGTTCCGCCAGAGTATTGGGAACGCAATTTCACACCAGTAAAGGAAATGCTCCTGCAGGCAGAAGTATATGTCTGCGAAGATGAGGAGAGCAATGAAATCCGTGGATTTATTGGTTTGGAAGAAGAGTATATAGCAGGTGTTTTCGTCCGAAAAGAAATCCGCTCAAAGGGAACGGGAAAAGCTCTGTTGGACTATGTGAAAGAGATTAAAAGGGAATTGACCCTCCATGTATATGTGAAAATGAAAGAGCTGTCAGATTCTATCAGCGTGAAGGATTCCAGATTCTTAAGAAAATGACAGATGATGCCACAGGCGAGGAAGAGTACCTGATGGGCTGGAAACGGAATCATACACCGATGACTATGTGAGGGAATGGGATATGGATTATATTATTCGTGAAATGAGGGAGGATGAGTATCCTCTGTTGAAAGAGTTTCTATACGAGGCGGTCTATGTTGCAAAAGGAGCGGAGCCGCCGGACAGATCTATTACAGATTCTCCTGAAATGCAGGTATATATCCGTGATTTCGGCAGTTCGAGGCATGACAGCGCTCTGGTTGCTGAGGTGAACGGCGATATCATAGGAGCAGTATGGGTGAGGATTATGGACGACTATGGCCATATTGATGATGAGACGCCATCGCTTGCCATATCTGTCCTCGGGCCGTTCAGAAAATCCGGAATTGGCACAGCGCTGTTGAACGACATGATTGCAAAAGAGCGGGCGGCTGGTTATTCCAGACTGTCTCTGTCAGTGCAAAAAGCGAATTATGCCGTGGAGATGTACCGGAAAGCCGGCTTTTATGCTGTATCTGAAAATGAGTATGAGTATATCATGGCAATTCAGTTATAGGTAATATATCAATTATGATTCAGAAAGAAAGGGGCATCCGCTATGTCTAAAAAGAAGATCGTCATATCTGTTATTATACTGTTCCTGCTGATTGTAGCCGGATGTTTAGTCTGGCGTTGCCGTTACTATTTTCTCGGTACGAGCAGCGAGCCGGTTCAGGCAAAAGAAAACGAGGATTTTGGCATAGCAGATTTCCATAGTTCTGTAGATATGGACGGGGACGGGCTTGATGATCAGTCAGATATCCTTCAGGGCGCAAGGGATTATATTTCCACAAACCCGGTTTACAAGAGCAAATATTATTCTACGGGCTATCCGGATGACCAGTATGGCGTCTGTACGGATGTTGTTGCAAATGCAATGAAAAGTGCAGGGTATGACCTTATGGAACTTGTTAATGCGGATATTCTGGAGAATCCGCAGGATTATAATATAGAGGAACCCGATATCAATATTGACTTCCGGAGAGTAAATAATCTGAAAGTATATTTTGCCCATACTGCGGTTGAACTTACGACAGACATCTATGATATCAGTCAGTGGCAGGGCGGAGATATCGTGATCTTTGAGAACCATATCGGGATTGTTTCTGATAAGAGAAACGACAACGGAGTGGCTTATGTCATCCATCACAATGATCCGTTTCAGAAGTCGTATGAGGAGGATATTCTTGAAAGCAGGGATGATATTACAGGCCATTACCGCATCAGCGAGTAAGATAAACTGTTAAGAATAAGGGAATGGAGGAAAGATATGGAACGATGTCCCTGGTGTATGTGTAATGAAAAGATGATCCGTTACCATGATGAGGAGTGGGGCGTGCCGGTACACGACGATCAGAAACAGTTCGAGTTCCTGATGATGGAAGTCATGCAGTGCGGACTCAACTGGAATATGATGATACAGAAAAGAGAGATATTTAAAAGTTGCTTTGATGATTTTAATTTTGACAAAGTGGCTGAGTATGGCGAAGAAGACGTTCAAAGGATTTTGGAAACAAAGGGGATGATCCGATCAAGAAGGAAGATCGAGGCAGTAATATATAATGCCCGGTGCTTTCAGGATATCCGCAGGGAGTTCGGCTCTTTCAGCGAGTATATCTGGAACTTTACGAACGGGAAGACGTATCTGTATACCGGACATCAGAAAGGAGAGATCCCGGCAAGAAACGGGCTTTCGGACAGGATAAGCAAAGATCTGAAAAAACGCGGACTGAAGTATATGGGGTCTGTTACTGTCTATTCACATCTGCAGGCATGCGGTATTATCAATGATCATATGGAATCTTGTTTCCGATATCAGGAGCTTCTGGAAATGACAGATCCGGTTCACAAGAGAAGAGATCATGAATAAGAGCGCATAAGAAGGGAGGGGATGGTTCGTGTTTGTACGGAGCGTCATACTTATAGTTATGGGCATTGTTTTGTTCGGATGGGTGATTTTCTGTGCTGTTCAGTTTATACGTCATAGCAGAGATGTAGTAGCAGAAGCCGGTTTTGTCGGACATGTTAAATGCGAAAAATGCGGCACGGAGTATGAAGTGAGGGCAGAGGAATTTACAAAGAGCTATGTGTCAAAATATAAAAGTGTCACAAAAACAAAAATGCAGGGCGGCGCATTTATAAACCGTCCGCAGTACAAATATTATGCGAAAAAATTTCAATGTCCCGGCTGTGGGAAAAAGCGGTACGCACAGGTGCTCAACATCAATGAGATCAATAATATGATGACCGGACCGGTGCTCCGGGCGGGGGTGAGATGGCTGATCATGATGTTCATCGGCGGCGTACTTATTCTGGCTGCAGCGAGCATACCGCTGCATTTTGCCGATCAGGCGAGAGAGCAGAAGGTGGAAGAGCTGAGAGAACAGCAGTATGAGGACTTTAAAGAGAGGTATGGATTATAGAGTCTGGTCTGTCTGGCAGTATTATCCTGTTACCGGAATGGAAACAATGAGAAACGAGAATGGAGCTTTCCTCTTACGATGCAATGTTATATAGTTTTGGTAAAAGAAAAGGAGGCTGTGTAATATGGCATTAGGGGATAACATTAAAAGAATGAGAGAGGAACACCATCTGACACAGCAGATGCTTGCCGATAAGCTGTATGTGTCAAGGCAGACAGTCTGTAGGTGGGAGAATGGTACGAGATGTCCGGACCTTATCATGGCGAAAAGGATTGCGATGGAGTTTGGCATCAGACTGGATGAACTGATATCAGATGAAGATGTAAAAGAGTTTGCAAAGAAAGAATTCCCGTTCCATTCGGATAAAGTAAAAGAGAGAAGAGCACTTGAGGAGCGGCAGAAGCGTGTAATGGAGTTTATTCAGCTTGTCGGTGCGATATTTCTTCTGATCTCTGTATTCTGCCGGATACAATTGGAGATGCGTGTTCCCATGTGGTGCTTCATCCTCGCATTATGTCTGGAAGTTGCAGCTTTTATTGCGAGGTATCGGATAGCCAAAAAGTTGAATCAGTTATATTGAGCGGCATTCTGGCTGATCCGTATATTTCGTACACGGAAATAGGGACAGTAATATTCTGAATAAAAAGAGGTACTCATGAGCAGAGAGATATATGAATATGATGAAATCATCCACTGTATACCGGAAAAGGGCGGCGCGTATGTCATTTTTCCGTGGAATATCAGAGAAGAATTCGGCAGAGGACGGGTCAAAGTCCATGCGGAATTTGACGGACAGCCATATGACGGGAGCGTTGTTAATATGGGAGTGAAATATGAGGATGGTTCCGTCTGTTACATTATTGGCATTACGAAAGCCATCCGGGAGAAAATAAACAAAGGGGACGGCGATTGTGTCCATGTGATCATAAGAGAAAGAGAATAGTTTTTAATTATTATTGTATAGACACTGGATTGTTAAGAATGATACAATAGTCTGGCGGTATAAATCAGGAACACAATACCTGAAAATCGAGAGCGGTAATTATGTTTGTGGAGGAAAGATACCTTGGATAATGAAAAGGTCTATGCAATGAGTTTTGCAAAAATATATCCCCTGCTTGTCAATAAGGCGGTCAGGAAAGGAAGGACTAAGGACGAGGTGGACGAAGTGGCCTGTTGGCTGACAGGGTACAGTCAGACCGATCTGGAAAATCTTGCCGGATCGTCCTGCAGTTACGGCGATTTCTTCCGCAATGCGCCTCACCTTAATGAAAACAGAAAGCTGATCAAAGGCGTAGTCTGTGGTGTGAGAGTAGAGGAAATCGAAGAGCCTCTGATGCAGGAGATCCGCTATCTTGACAAGCTTGTTGACGAGCTCGCTAAGGGTAAGCCGATGGAGAAAATATTAAGAAAATAGGACTTATGACGGATTCCATTTATTCATTATAGGCAGCAGCCGATAGAAAAGTGACAGGAGGCGTCAGGATGCAGATAACAGAGCTGCGGATACGCAATTTTAAATCCATAAAAGATATGCATATCAGCGGCATTGAAAATGCCCTCATACTGGTCGGTCAGAATGACACCGGAAAAACGGCTGTCCTTGATGCTGTGCGCGCTGTTGGAGGGGATTATATCGTCAGGGAAGAAGATTTTCGGGAGAATTTCCCTAATGTGGAGATCAGCGTGGAACTGCGCATAACGGAGGCTGATCTGAAGAGGTTTCACAGATTCGGAGAGGTCAGTACCTACCGGAGATATGAGGCCTGGTACCGGGAGTTCTGCAGGCGGCTTCCATCTTTTCTGCCTGACAGAGAAAATGGAACGGACAGCGGATGTGAGTTCCCCGGAGGTACGCTGACCTTTGAGTTTTCCGTCAATCGGGAAGGGCGTACGCGGTACGGTGACGGTCATCAGAAGAATAACCGGTACATTCCGCTGATATTTCCGCATATTTATTTTATGGACACGCAGAGAAATCTGGAGAAGTTTCAGGATGATCTGCTGCTGATGCAGGAGGATGATCTTCTCAAACAGATGCGTTCCGGCTGCTGTATGTTTGACATGGCGAAAGAATGCAATCGATGTTTCTCTTGTATCGGTCTAATTAGTAAGAAGACAACAGAAGAACTGAATGCTTTTGAGGCGGCAAAACTTCTGGAATATAAGCTGTACAACCTGAATCTGGATGTATTTTCCCGGAAGGTGAATGAAAACTTCCGCAAAAACGGCGGCCGCGATGAGATCGTATATTCCATGAACCTCGATATCGAGCGTACACTTTCCGTGACGGCAGATGTGAGGCTGGCAGGATATCAGGAGAAGCGTCCAGCAGGCAGCATGGGGAAAGGAATGAGAAGCATCTACATGCTCTCGCTTCTGGAGACATACGAGGAAGAAGGAATGGAGAATACGGATATCATCATGGTGGAAGATCCGGAGATATTCCTCCATCCGAAGTTGCAGAAGGTATCAGGAGACATTCTGTACCGGCTGTCGAGGAAGAATCAGGTCATGTTCTCCACGCATTCTCCGAATCTTCTGTCGAATTTTAACAGCAGACAGATCCGGCAGGTGTTCTTAAATGAGGACGGTTTCTCTGAAGTGAAAGAGAAAACAGATATCAGTGCTGTCCTTGATGATCTCGGCTACTCGGCAAATGATCTGATGAATGTGAATTTTGTCTTCATAGTCGAGGGCAAGCAGGATAAGAGCAGACTGCCGCTGCTCATCCGGAAGTATTATTCTGAGACATATGACAGCGAGGGAAAACTCTCACGTATAGCGATCATCACAACGAACAGCTGTACGAATATCAAGACGTATGCCAATCTGAAATATATGAATCAGGTCTACATAAAGGATAATTTCCTCATGATCAGGGACGGGGACGGCAAAGACAGTGAAGAACTGAAATCACAGCTCTGTAAGTATTATGCCCAGAGAAATGAGGAGGATGCGGACCGCCTGCCTCGGGTGACGGAAAAGAATGTGCTGATTCTGAAATACTATTCTTTTGAGAATTATTTCCTTGATCCGAAAGTGATGGCACAGATAGGTATTATAGAATCGGAAGAGCAGTTTTATGAGATATTTCTTGAGAAATGGCGGGAGTATCTCTGGCGGCTGCGCAGCGGCAGGAGGCTTGTAGAGGTCATCGGACATGATCTTGAAAATGTGCAGGATGTAGAACAGCATATGGAAGACATTAGGATCCACATGAGAGGGCACAACCTGTATGATATCTTTTACGGGCGGTACAGAGAGAACGAGCAGGAGATACTGGGGCGTTATATTGACGCGGCGCCGAGAGAGGATTTTGCAGATATTCTGGATTCCATCGACCGGTTCATCTACTTTGAGAGCAGGAAGAAAAAGGGATCAGAACTGTTAAGCGGAGAGCAACTATGAAAGCGACGGTATTAACAGATAATACAGGAAACAATGGACTGACGGGCGAGTGGGGATTAAGTTTCTACATAGAATACAGAGATCAGCAGATCCTTCTGGATGCGGGTCAGAGCGGTCTTTTTGCTGAAAATGCGGAGAAGCTCGGGATAAATCTGGCTGATGTGGATTATGCGGTGCTCTCCCATGCGCATTATGACCATGCGGACGGGATGCCGGTCTTCCTTGAGATGAACAAGAGAGCAAAACTCTATGTGAGAGAATCCTGTGGAGAGAATTGTTATGACCGCAAGGAAGGCCGTATGAAATATATTGGCATAAAGAGAGGACTGCTCGAAACGTACAGAGACAGGATTACTTACGTCTCCGGCGACTGTGAGCCGGGCAGCGGCGTCTGGCTTATCTCCCACAGCAGGGAGACTATGGAGGATGCAGGAAAGCGCGAGCACATGTATCTGAAAGAGGGGGATGAATGGGCGGAAGACTGTTTTGCCCATGAGCAGAGTCTTGTGTTCGAGGAAGATTCCGGTCTTGTGATCTTTAACAGCTGTTCCCACGGCGGGGCGGCTAATATTATAAACGAAGTGTCCGCTGCATTCCCGGGACGGAAGATCCGGGCGATGATCGGCGGATTTCATCTGTATAATAAGTCAGAGCAGTATGTGCGAAGACTGGCAGAGAAAATGCGTGCGACCGGAGTGGAGGAAATCTATACCGGACACTGTACCGGAGAGGAGGGGTACCGCATCATGCGGGATGTGCTTGGAAATATGGTGCATCCGCTTGAAGTCGGACTTGAAATAGTGTTATGATAATGTCACTTGCAGCCTGCGCGGCAGGCTTTTTACTTGATTTTATATTCGGTGATCCCGTGTGGCTTTACCACCCGGTCAGGCTGATCGGGAAGGGGATCGCTTTTGGCGAGCGTCAGCTCAGGAAACTGTGCAGCCGGAGACAAAGACAAGGCTCGGAGAATGAACAGACAGATGGGCGGGCGCTCGTCGCTGCGGGCACCATCCTGTGGGTGTGCGTTGCGGGACTTTCATTCCTGATACCTTTGAGTGTGCTCATATTGGTGCAGAAGATCCATCCTGCATTAAGATTCGTGCTGGAAACATTCTGGTGCTATCAGATCATAGCTGCACGGTGTCTGTGCAGCGAGAGCGGGAAAGTGTATGACCGGCTGAAAGACGATGACCTGCCCGGTGCCCGCAAGGCGGTATCCATGATCGTTGGCAGAGATACGGAGAAGCTGAGTGTCGAAGGTGTCACAAAAGCCGCGGTGGAAACTGTGGCAGAGAACACATCAGACGGTGTGACAGCGCCGCTTATTTATATGCTGATCGGCGGAGCGCCGCTTGGATTCCTTTATAAGGCAGTGAATACTATGGATTCCATGCTGGGATATAAAAATGACAAATATCTTTATTTCGGACGCGTTCCGGCAAAACTGGACGATGTTTTCAACTATATCCCGTCCCGTATCACAGCAGTGTTTATGATTGCAGCGTCCTGGCTATGCGGTCTGGACGGGAAAAATGCATGGAGGATCTACAGGAGAGACCGACGAAAACATGCGAGCCCGAATGCGGCGCAGACAGAAGCGGTGTGCGCAGGGGCGCTGCGGGTGCAGCTTGCGGGTGACGCGGTTTATTTTGGAAAAGTATATAAGAAAGAATTTATCGGGGATGCCCTGCGGCCGGTCGAACCGGAGGACATCCGAAGAACAGGGCGGCTTATGTATGTGACGGCATTTTTAATGCTGATCGTATTCGGAGCAGTCAAATACGCTCTGGGGATACTGATATGAATTAAGAGGCTTGGAGGAGTACGATGAAATACGGACATGGCGGAGATATATACACTTACAAGAATATGCTGGACTTTTCTGTCAATATCAATCCTTTGGGCCCGCCAAAACGGGTGACTGAAGCAGCAAAACGAGGCGTGGAGCTCGCATATGCCTACCCTGACAGCCAGTGCCGGAAGCTTCGGGAGAAACTGGCGCGCAAGCAGAATATTCCGGAGGACAGTTATATATTCGGAAACGGCGCGGCAGAACTTATTTACACCCTGGTGCTGGCTGAGAGGCCGGAGCAGGCGCTGATACCGGTACCGGCGTTTTCGGAATACGAACAGGCGCTGAGGACTGTCGGGTGCGAAATCAGTTATTATAAAACGAAAGAAAATAATTTTTTCTGTATAGATGAGAGTTTTCTGGAGGAGATTGATGAGAGTATTGATATTGTCTTTGTCTGCTCCCCTGTCAATCCGTCCGGTCATGTGATCGACAAGGAATTAATACAGCGGACGGCAGAACGATGTGAACATCTGGGGGTTCGTCTGGTGCTTGATGAATGTTTTGTGGAATTTCTTCCTGATCCCGGGAAGTATTCTATGATCAGTGAGGCGGATAAGTTCCGTCAGCTTTTTATCCTGCGTGCATTTACAAAGATTTATGCCATGCCCGGACTGCGTCTCGGATACGGGATATCATCGGATTCCGAACTGCTGGAAGCGATGGGGCGGATGCGGCAGCCATGGAGCGTATCGATTCCTGCGCAGGAGGCCGGGGCTGCGGCTTTGGACGAAGATGATTATGTGGTGAAAGCTCGGGAGCTTGTCGCCGGCGAACGGGAATATCTTGAAGCAGAATTATATAAAATTGGAATGAAATATATTTCTTCTGATATTAATTTCATTCTATTATATACTGAAATCAATCTGTTTGATGCAATGAAAGACCGCGGGATACTGATACGGAACTGTGAGAACTACAGGGGACTCGGAAAAGGGTGGTATCGAATAGCGGTCAGGACGCATGAGGAGAACTCAAGTCTGATAAATACCCTGAGAGCTATCGTCGGCGGGAATAACGAAGATAAAAACAAAACAGAACGAGTGGAGGATGACAGATGAAAGGATCGATCATGATACAGGGCACTATGTCCAATGCCGGTAAGAGCGTACTGGCCGGAGGACTCTGCCGTGTACTGAAACAGGACGGCTACAGTGTGGCGCCCTTTAAATCACAGAATATGGCGCTCAATTCTTTTATCACAAAAGAGGGACTTGAGATGGGGCGCGCTCAGGTGATGCAGGCGGAGGCTGCGGGGATCGAACCCGCAGCGGCAATGAATCCGATCCTGCTGAAACCGACAAATGACACAGGTTCGCAGGTCATCATCAACGGGAAACCGGTCGGTACTATGTCAGCGGTGGAATATTATAAGCATAAAAAGGACTACATTCCTTATATTATGGAAGCATACGAGGGGTTAAAACGGAAGCATGATGTGATAGTGATCGAAGGAGCCGGAAGCCCGGCCGAGATCAACCTGAAGCAGGATGATATCGTAAATATGGGTCTGGCGGAACTGGTGGACGCGCCGGTGCTGCTCGCCGGGGATATCGACAGGGGCGGCGTGTTCGCACAGCTTATCGGGACAGTCATGCTGCTCGAGGAAAAGGAGCGTCAGCGTATCAAAGGAATGATCATCAATAAGTTCCGGGGAGATGTGTCCATCCTGAAGCCGGGACTCGCCATGCTCGAGGAACGTGCGAATATTTCTGTGGTCGGAGTCGTGCCGTATTTTTATCTGGATATCGATGAGGAGGACAGCCTGACCGAGCGTTTTCAGAAGAAAGATAATGCGGGGCTTGTGGATGTGGCTGTGATCCGCCTGCCGAGGATATCGAACTTTACAGATATCGCTCCGCTCGAGGCGCTCGGAGAAGTCAGTGTCAGATATGTCGGTTCTCCTGCCGAATTCGGTGATCCGGATGCGGTGATCCTTCCGGGCAGTAAGAATACGATCCAGGACCTGCTCTGGATGAGGCAGAACGGCCTTGAGGCAAAGATCCTGCGCCATGCGTCAAAGGGAGGGCTTGTGTTCGGCATCTGCGGCGGATACCAGATGTTAGGCGAGGAAGTCTCAGACCCGGCCGGAGTAGAGCAGAAAGGAAGCGTCAGAGGACTGGGACTGCTTCCGATACGAACTGTATTTGATACTGAGAAAACAAGAACAAGGGTACAGGGACGCTTCCTCAAGATGGAAGGAATACTGAGAGAACTTTCGGGAATAGAGCTTGAAGGATATGAGATACATATGGGAGAGACATTTGCGCTGACACCTGGAAGATCACTTGTAGAATTTGCAGATATAACAGATAAGAGCAATGATATCCCGGAAGACCTCTCCGGCGGTATCCGCGCGGACGGAGCCCAGTGCGGAAATGTCTATGGATGTTACGTCCACGGGATCTTCGATGCGCCGGGATGTGCGAAAGGATTCGTGAGCGCCCTGTTAAAGAAGAAAGGATACGATCCGTCCGCCATAGAGGTGACGGACTGGAAAGCATACAAGGAAGAGCAGTACGACAAGCTTGCAGATATTATCAGGGAAAGCCTTGATATGGAGAAGATTTATCAGATCATAGAGAAAGGAAATGATGCGCCATGCAGTCTGTGATAAAGATCGGCAGCAGAGAGAGTCAGCTTGCAGTGAGGCAGGCGGAGATCATCCGGGCTCAGATCATGAGCTGTGATCCCGGAATCACGGTTGAGATCATCACGATGAAAACGACCGGAGATAAAATACTGGATAAGAGCCTTGAAAAGATCGGCGGCAAGGGACTGTTCGTAAAAGAACTGGACCGGGCGCTTATGGACGGCAGGATCGATATTGCCGTGCACAGCCTGAAAGATATGCCGATGGAGGATAATCCGGATCTCCCGATCCTTGCTTACGGTAGAAGGGAAGACCCAAGAGATGTGATCCTGTACCGTCCGGGGCTTGAAGAGCTCCCGGAGCAGGCGGTGATCGGTACGTCCAGCAGAAGGCGGATGATCCAGATGGAGAAGCTGTATCCGGGATGCACATTTCGCGGGATCCGGGGAAATGTCCAGACACGGATGCGGAAACTGGAGACAGAAGGTTATGACGCAACGCTTCTCGCAGCGGCAGGATTGAACAGACTCGGGATGGGGCATGTGATCAGCCAGTATTTCTCCGTGGATGAGATGATCCCGGCAGCAGGGCAGGGGATACTTGCCGTGCAGGGAAGAAAAGGAGAATCCCACAGCTGGATTGAAAGGATAGATGTGCGGGAGAGTCGGGCGGCGGCTCTCGCAGAACGGAATTTTATCCGCGTGACCGGCGGAGACTGCACGTCTCCATGTGCCGCGCACGCTCAGGTGAATGGAAATGTACTGAAACTGACAGGACTCTACTATAATGAGGATACGGAAGAATACTCAGTGGATGTCATCGTGACCGATGCGGCAAAAGCGGAGCAGGCAGGAGAGACTCTGGCAGAGCGCATGATGAGGGAAAGCCTGTAGGAAGAGGATGGTATAGAGATGGATGACGTAAGAATGAATGACAGAGACAGGAACGAAGATGCTGGGAAGGTATGGCTTGCCGGAGCAGGACCGGGGGATGCAGGTCTTTTGACTGTAAAGGCGGCGGAGCTTATTGAGCAGGCGGACGTTATCGTATACGATGCGCTGATCACCGCTGAGCTGTTGAGCCGTATTCCCCATGATACAGAGACGATATATGTGGGCAAACACGCGGGAAATCATCCGGTGCCCCAGGAAGAGATCAATCAGATCCTTGTGCGGGAAGCGAAAAAAGGAAAGAAAGTATTGCGTTTAAAGGGAGGAGACCCGTTTGTCTTCGGCCGCGGCGGCGAAGAGCTGGAGACGCTTGTCGAAGAGGATATACCGTTTGAAGTGGTTCCGGGCATTACTTCTTCCGTGGCGGTTCCTGCCTATGCCGGAATCCCTGTGACGCACAGAGATTATACCTCGTCTTTCCATGTGATCACCGGACATGCGAGAAAAGACGGAACACTTAGTATTGACTTTGATTCGCTCGTCCGGCTGAACGGAACGCTTGTGTTCCTGATGAGCGTTTCTTCGATGGAAATGATTCTGAAAGGGCTGATGGATGCGGGGATGGATCCGGATACACCTGCGGCAGTTCTGGAGAGAGGAACGACGGCAGGGCAGAGGCGTGTCGTTGCAACAGTAGAGAATCTGAAGGTAGAGTCTGACAGGGCAGGTATCCGGACCCCTGCTATCATCGTTGTGGGGAAGGTATGCGCACTGTCAGATGAGCTCCACTGGGCGGAAGACCGGCCGCTCGGGGGACGCCAGTTCCTGCTGACACGTCCCCGGCAGAATATGTCCTCACTTGCGAAACGGCTCAGAGATGCCGGGGCACAGGTTATTGAGATGCCTGCCATCCACACGGAGCCTGTTTCACCGAACGAGCCGCTCAGGAGCGCGCTTATGCGTTTCAGAGAGCATGAAGGGGGGAAATGGCTCGTATTTACAAGCCCCATCGGAGTGAATGTCTTTTTTGATGCTTTGAAAGAGATGAAAATGGATCTGAGATCCGTTTTCTGTGGAAAAGGCAATGTACGGATCGGTGCTATCGGATCAGCGACTTCTGGCGCTCTTGGCGGATACGGACTCATACCTGATGCGGTACCGGGGACTTACAGTGCCGGAGAGCTCGGGAAGGAACTGGCGAAAATGTCGGAGCCGGAAGAATATGTGCTCATCGCCCGTGCAGAAAAAGGCTCGGAGGATCTTCTCCCGCCGCTCACAGAACGCGGACTTATCGCAGAGGACATCCCGCTGTATCGCACAGTATATGAAGTAAATCCTGTGCTGAAAGAGGAATCTGCCCGTATGTTCCGGAACGGGGAAATTGATGCAGTAACATTTACCAGTGCTTCTACAGTGCATGGATTTGTCCGGGCAATGGCGGATGCGGATACAGACTACAGCAGAATCTGCGCAGTTTGTATCGGAGAGCAGACAGCGAGAGCGGCAGAAGAGTACGGGATGCAGATCGAGATCGCAGATCAGGCTTCTATGGATGCGATGGTGAGAAAGATCATTGAGTTATTCGGGGCAAAAAGCTGAGATAATAAATGATGGCGGAGCGTAAATATGAAAAACGAATATGACGACAAACATTTTTTTGAGCAGTACGCGCAGATGACACGCAGTAAAGACGGTCTTGCCGGTGCCGGGGAATGGCATCAGCTGAAGAAAATGTTCCCGCCGCTTGAGGGCAGCAGGGTTCTGGATCTGGGTTGCGGATATGGATGGCACTGCAAATATGCTGTGGATCAGGGAGCGGAAGAAGTTCTCGGCATTGATGTGAGCAGGCGCATGATCGAAGAGGCGAAGCGGCGCAATGCTGATAAGAGGATCACCTATCAGACAGGATCTTTGGAGGATTACGAATATCCGACAGAAACATGGGACTGCGTAGTCTCAAATCTTGCTCTCCATTATATAGAGGACCTGGAGCCTGTATTTACATCTGTGTACCGTACCCTGAAAAAAGGCGGCACATTTCTCTTTAATATCGAGCATCCTGTCTTTACCGCAGGTGTGAATCAGGACTGGATCTGTGATGAGAAGGGAAAGGCGTTGTACTGGCCTGTGGACGGTTACTTCTATCCTGGGGAGAGGAAGACACATTTCCTCGGATGTGAGGTGCTCAAGTATCACCACACACTGACCCAGATCATGAACGGGCTGATCAGATGCGGTTTTGTGATCGAGATGGTGGTGGAGGCGGAGCCGCCGGAAGAGATGATGGGTCTGCCGGGCATGAAAGATGAGATGCGCCGCCCCATGATGCTGATGATCCGGGTGGAAAAGAAATAACGTGCAACCTATTGCAGGAGATAACAGGAGATAAGAAGGAGCGGACAGGAGGACTGGAAATGCTGGAAGATAAGGATTATGTAATGCGGATCGTGCACGAATGGATCCGCACGCTCATCAAGCTTATATTTAATAAGGATATCGATAAAGAGGAAGACGCTGAGATACCACTGGAAGTGATGGAACAGTTCCGGAAACTAAACGCCATGATCAATGACGGCGAGATCAATGAGGCGGAGAATATCCTGCTGGACGGACTCAGGGAGGGGGACCGGACCTATTTTGAGATGTCTCTGCTTTTCTATGAGAAACTCAGCGGAAAGACGGATGAATTCCTGGCAGAGCACGACTACTCCAGAGAAGAAGTCGTGGACGGCCTGAAATATGTTGTCAACTATTACGGGTATGGAAGCCTGCTGGAAGCATTTACTGAGGATATAGAGCTATGAGGGAGATAATGATGAGATTTATTTCAGAGATTATATGAACGCTCACCCTGATGCGGCGCGGGAGTATGAAAATACAAAGATTGCTAAAATGAAATAGATATCATAAGGCCTGCTGTCCGGAGAACCGGCAGCAGGCCTTGTTTAGAATAGGTTTGTCGAAAGCAGAGGGTATGACTATTTTTCCCAGTATTTCTTCATATAGATTTCTGACTCTTCTTGTGAAAGCTCATATTTTTCATGAAGCTTTTTCAGAACGTTTTCGTGGGAGAGTTGCAGTTCCTGAAGTGTGGAGATGAATTGGCGGATGCCAGTCTCCTTAGCGGCAGCCAGACCTTCATTATATCCATCCTCATATCCCTCTCGCCGCAGTGTTTTGTCATGAAGTTCTTTATCATATGTTTCCAAAATCATCTGGATCACCTCGACTTTTTGCTTGATCAGGATATCCTTTAAAATATCATTGTCGATACATGAATCTACAGCATGAGAAAGTGACTGTTCTAATGGCGCGCCTGCTGAAAGTCCTTTCCGGACAGCATCAACGAAGATGGCATACTCTTTCAGCCGCCGGCATTTCTCCATCAGAACCTTATTGTGTCCGTAATTAATATTCAGCATGATCGCAATACATTCCAGACACGAAGTCTTCTTTTCTCTGAAACACCAAGCGGAAAAGCCCGTCCTTGTACGTTCTGTTTGCTCCAGGATAATCCTGATTATTTGGTTGTCTGATCAATAATTACACCTCCATTATAGAAAATAAAGCGAATAGTTGCAAGCTTCTGAGAGCTCAAACAAAAGGAATCTGTGGCGGAAACCGCCGGATATGGTTCATTGAACCGGATTACTGCTTTTGGAACAGTATGACGGGAAGAAGAAACTCCCGATGATGGTCTGTCTATTATATTCCAGGAAGCGAGAGAAAACAAGATGGCAGAATGCACAAATATAGAGCCTACAGCAGCGGTTTTAAGCATCTGACTATATTTTCGATCGTTTGTACAAAGGTGTCCGTATCTGCATCAGGATTACTCAGATATGCATAGTATGTCCCCTGTATGCTGTAAGAGAGAAGAATCTGTTTTTCCAGATCGTTTTCGTATTCCGGGTATTTGCGGAAGATCACTTCCTTGAGAGCCTTGTCAAGGCGAATGCCCAGATGGCTCAGTTCCCTGCCGGAGAACAGTGAAGAGGAAAAGGAGACGAGATATGGAAAAACAGCGGAAAAGACATGAACATCT
>MHCFR00700__coassemble_944_pt1 | contig 16565 bp, 11 predicted proteins | sample MHCFR00700__metabat2_low_PE_034 | metagenome-assembled genome bin MHCFR00700 | reverse complement strand
ACTTTGGAAGAAATCCTTGATGCAGGATTCCTGCGCAGGGAGTACCCGGAACTGGAGCCGGAGCGTGCAAAACAGCTGTATCCGGATCCGGACCGAGTCAGTGTGACCCGAATGGAGCAGTTTTCGTCCTGCGCATATGCCCATTTCCTGAGCTACGGTCTGCGCCTTTCTGATCGGGAGGAGTACGGTTTTGAGGCGATGGATCTGGGAAATATCGCCCACCAGTCGCTGGAGCGGTTTTCGAGGAAAGCGGACCGGGAGAAGATGCGGTGGGAAGATCTGCCGGAGGAACTGAGGGATGAGTTGATCGACGAGAGTGTAGAAGAAAGTGTCCTTGATTACGGGAATACCGTGCTGTTTAGTTCTGCAAGGAACGAGTACATGATATCCAGGATCAAGAGGCTGATCCGCAGATCGGTGTGGGCGCTTACTAAGCAGCTTGAGAAGGGAGATTTCGTGCCCGGTGGTTATGAACTGAAGTTTGGCAGCGGAAAGATCGACCGGATTGATATCTGTGAAGATGATGAGGCGAACTGTGTGTATGTCAAAGTGACGGATTACAAGACCGGGATGAAAAGTTTTGACATTACATCACTGTATCACGGGCTGCAGATGCAGCTTCCTGTCTACCTCAATGCTGCGTTGGATGTAGAAAAAAGAAAGTTCCCGGGCAAAGACATCATACCTGCAGGGATATTTTACTATCGGATCCAGGATCCGGTTGTAGACAGGAAAGACAAGGATGAGGATGTGGAGAAGAGTATCCTGAAAGAACTTAGGCTGGACGGTCTTGTGAATGGAGATGAGGCGGTTATTTCCCATCTGGAGAGAAATCTGACGGGAAATTCACTTCTGATCCCGGTGGGCAGGAATAAGGATGGTTCACTGAGCAAAAGTTCACGCGCGCTGCCGGGAGAAACGTTCCGGACAGTTCTGGCGTATGCGGCAGAAAAAGAAAAGCGGATACGGGAAGAGATCAGTTCAGGGAAAGCGGAGGCGGATCCCTACGAACTGGGAGATGCGACCGGATGTGATTACTGCCCGTATCGGGATATCTGCGGATTTGATGTCCGGATCGATGGGTGCGGGTACCGCAGGCTTGAAAAATATTCTATGGAAGAAGCCGTGGCGAAAATGATATTTGAAACAGAATGCAGACAGGCCGGTGAACAGTCCGGAGATGATGACGGGGAGGTGCAGATCTGATGAGTGTGAAATGGACAAGTGAACAGCAGAAAGTCATTGATCTGAGAAATCGGAATATCCTTGTCTCCGCAGCAGCAGGCTCCGGGAAGACCGCGGTACTCGTGGAGCGTATCATCAGGCGGCTGACAGAGGACGACCCGCCGACGGACGTGGATCGTCTCCTCATTGTGACATTTACAGAGGCGGCTGCCGCTGAGATGAAAGAGAGGATTGGCGCGGCTATTGAAAAGAAACTGACGGAACGGCCGGGCGATACCCGGCTGGAGAGGCAGGCCACACTGATCCACAGCGCCCAGATCACCACGATCCACAGCTTCTGTCTTTCGGTTATCCGGGACCATTTCCATGTGATCGGGATCGATCCGGGATTCCGCATTGCGGAAGAAGGAGAGCTGAAACTTTTAAAGCAGGACGTGTTGGAAGAGCTTCTGGAAGAATGCTATGCAGAAGCGAAAGAAGAGTTCCTGGATTTTACAGAGCGGTTCGGGAGCGGGAAGAGCGATAAGAAGATTGAGGAGATCATTCTGAAAATGTATGAGTATTCCCGCAGCTATCCCCAGCCTGACCGGTGGCTGGATCAGTGCGTGGAGGCTTATGAGTCAAAGGATCTGGAAGCGCGTGCAGAGGAAAGAGTCCGCATGAGGGCAGCGGACATCCGGAAGGTACTGGAGCGCGGACTTAAGATCTGTGAGGAGCCGGATGGACCGTACATGTATGGGGATATGCTGGACTCTGATCTGGAAGAGCTGGAACGGCTGGAGCAGGCGGAAAACTTTGATTCTATGTACAATGCTGCCGCCGGTTTCAAATGGAAACGGCTCTCTTCAAAGAAAGACGACACGGTATCTCCCGACAAGAAGGAGAAGGTCCGGAAGCTTCGGGAACAGGCAAAGAGCCTTTTAAAGGGTCTGCAGGAAGATTATTTTTATGTCCCTCCTGAGGTGTGGCATCAGGATATGCAGGACGCCCTGCCGTCTGTTGTTACCCTGGCAGAACTTGTGAAACGCTTTGCGCATATGCTGGATGAGAAGAAACGTCTCCGGAATATGATCGACTTCAATGATATGGAGCAGTTTGCCCTTGCAATCCTGACGGAGGAAAAGGACGGAGTGATCATACCATCCGCCGTTGCCGGGGAATATCAGGAACGGTTTGACGAAGTAATGATCGACGAGTATCAGGACAGCAATCTGGTTCAGGAAACAATCCTGACCAGTGTGTCGAGAGTATCCAGGGGAGAATATAATATTTTCATGGTGGGCGATGTAAAGCAGAGTATTTACAGCTTCCGTCTGTCCAGACCGGAACTCTTTATGGAAAAATATAATACTTACAGTCTGGAAGACTGCGTAACGCAGAGGATCGATCTGCACAAGAACTTCCGAAGCCGCGGGGAAGTTCTTGACAGCGTAAATGATATCTTCCGCCAGATCATGAAGAAAGAGCTGGGCGGGATTGAATATGACGACAGTGCCGCGCTCTATCCGGGGGCAGAATTTCCGCCTCTTCCATCCGGAAAGGAAGACTCCTGCAGGAGCGAACTCCTTCTTCTTGACAAGGAGGATACAGGAGGGGAGGATGTACGGCGTGCAGAGGCGAGGATGATCGCGCGCCGTATCCGGGAACTGATCCGTGACGGCGTGGTGCTGGACAAGGAAACCCGGGAATACCGCAGGGTACAGTACCGGGATATTGTGATCCTGACGCGGAGCATCCGGGGCTGGGCGGAAGTATTCTCTTCTGTTCTCGGGGAAGAAGGAATACCGGCCTATTCCGTGAGCCGGGAGGGATATTTTGAGACTTATGAAGTGAGTGTTCTGCTGGATTATCTGAAGATACTGGACAATGCCAGACAGGATCTGCCCCTGGCCGCGGTTCTGACCTCGCCGTTTGGCGGGCTGGATACAAAAGAACTTGCAGAGATCCGGATCGCATATCCTAATGTGCCGTTCTATGAGGCGGCGGCAGCATACGCGGAGAGTGGAATGTACGGTAAGCCGGGGGTAGAAGATGTGGATGCGGAAAAGCCCCACATTATAGAAGAGGATCATAGAGTAGAAGTGCTGCGGGAAAAACTTCAGAAATTTTACGCCCGGGTCGGATATTTCAGAGAAAAGGTACCTTATACGCCGATCCACGAGCTCTTAGAGGAAATTATCGACCGGACAGGATACGGACTATACATTGCCGCTATGCCGGGCGGAGCCCAGCGTATGGCTAATGTGGAGATGCTGACAGAGCGGGCGGCTGCATTTGAAGGAACGAGCTATAAGGGACTGTTTAATTTTGTCCGTTATATTGCCCAATTGAAAAAGTACGATGTAGATTACGGAGAGGCCGGGATCATGGATGAGCAGGCGGATACCGTGCGCATCATGAGTATCCATAAGAGCAAAGGTCTGGAATTCCCTATTGTATTTGTTGCAGGAATGGGAAAGCCGTTTAATACGCAGGATACGAAAGGAAGCGTGCTGCTCCATCCTGACTGGGGGGCCGGGCTGGATCTGATCGACCTGAAAAAGAGGACAAAGACGCCTACATTTTTGAAAAAGATGATCCGGGAGGAAACGATTCTGGAAAATCTGGCGGAGGAAATGCGGATCCTCTATGTAGCGCTGACCCGTGCCAAGGAAAAACTGATCATGACAGGACCGGCCAAGATAGCAGAAGATGGTACTGTTTCGGATGTCCCTGGTGTATTCCGGGCAGAGGGCGCTAAGAATTATCTGGACTGGGTGCTGCCCTGTCTCCTGTCGGAGGAAAGCAGGAAAGTAAAACCCGATATCCCCGTGGATGTCTGTATCTTCAAAGCAGAAGATATTATCCCACAGCAGGAGGAAACTCAGGCAGAAGTGCTGGCGGAGGACGTTTTGCGGAACTGGGATGCCTCGCAGATTTATGTGTCCGAATTGAGGGATCGTCTGGATGCGCAGATCGATTATGTGTATCCATTTGAGGATGAGGGAAAGATGAAACTGAAATTTACAGTTTCGGAGCTGAAGAAATGGGCGTCTCTTGCAGAAGAAGCAGGAGAAGAAATGTACGAAGAACCGGTTGTAGTGCCGCTTATCCCTGGATTCCTGAAGGAAGAAGAGGCTCTGACCGGGGCATCACGGGGAAGCGCATATCATAAACTGCTGGAACTTTTAGATTTTACGGCCGATTACGGAGCCGGGGATGAAAACAGCGGCGAAAATAGAAAAAGTGAGGGAAATCTGACTGCGGCAGTGGAACGGCTGAGGCAGGAAGGCAGGCTGACAGATGAGATGGCAGAATGCATACGTCCGCAGGATATCCTGCATTTTCTCGGGTGCAGAAGTGGCAGGCGTATGGCTGATGCCGCCCGCCATGGAAAACTATATAAGGAACAGCCTTTTGTACTCAGTGTGGATGCATCGGAAATCTATCCGGCGGACCGGTCAGGTGAGAAAATTCTTGTACAGGGAATCATAGACGTGTATTTCGAAGAGCCGGACGGTCTGGTGGTGCTCGACTACAAGACAGATAAGGTAAGGACAGGTAACGAGCTGAAAGAAAAATATCATGCACAGCTTGATTATTATGCGCAGGCACTCGAACAGCTTACAGAGAAACCGGTGAAAGAGAAGATCATTTATTCATTTACACTGGGAGAGGAGATTGAAGTATGAGCATTCTGATATGGTACTTGTCAGTGATCAATTTTACCACATGGGCTGCATATGGGCTGGATAAGGGCAGGGCAAAGTCCGGAAAATGGCGTATCCCGGAGCGGACGCTCCTTCTGCTGGCTCTGATCGGCGGTTCACTGGGCGCGCTGGCGGGGATGATCATGTTCCGGCATAAGACGAGAAAGGCGAAATTTTTTATCAGTGTGCCGGTCATGTTTGTCGTGCACTGTGTGATCGTGGCGATGCTGGTATACATGAAGTAAACTTTGCAACCCGCCCTATATTGTGTTATCCTATTTAATAATGCCAGGGTCAAAAGACCCAACCTTTTCATAACAGATGAAAATGTCAGGAGGAATTATCGTGAGATTAGATAAATTACTGGAACGACTGGAATATGAAGTTGTGCAGGGAAGTGACGGGATCGAGATCACGACACTGATCAATGATTCCAGGAAAGTGGAAGAAGGATCTGTCTTTGTCTGCATCAGCGGTGCTGTATCCGACGGACATAAATATATCCCGGATGTGGCGGCGAAAGGCGCAGCGGCTGTTGTTGTTGAGCGTGAAGTGGAGGCTCCGGAGAATGTGACAGTGATCCGGGTGACGGATACGAGATATGCGCTGGCTCTCATGTCTGCGGCATATTTTGACTATCCGGCAGAGAAGATGAAAGTGATCGGCATCACGGGGACGAAAGGAAAGACAACGACCACATACATGATCAAATCGATCCTAGACAGTGTAGGATACAAGGTCGGTCTGATCGGGACGATCGAAGCAATTATCGGAGACAAGAAGATCCCGGCGGCGAATACGACTCCGGAGTCCTACACGATCCAGAAGTATTTTGCACAGATGGTGGAAGAGGGCTGCGACTGTGTTGTGATGGAAGTGTCATCCCAGGGACTGATGCTCCACCGCACGGCGGGAATCCCGTTTGAGATCGGGATTTTCACAAATCTGGGGAAAGATCATATCGGTCCCAATGAGCACAAGGATTTTGACGATTATAAACGATGCAAGGGACTTCTGTTCAAACAGTGCAGGCTTGGGATCGCAAATGTGGACGACAAGTATTTCCGCGACGTATTTCAGGGAGCGACATGCCGCGTAGAGACGTTCGGATTTTCCAAAGAGGCTGATCTGAGAGCGGAGGACGTGCAGCTTGTCTCAAGGCCGGGCTATCTTGGCGTTGCATATCATGTGGCCGGGCTGATGGATTTTGATGTTGAGATCGACATTCCCGGTACGTTCAGTGTATATAATTCACTGACGGCGATCTCCGTGTGCCGTCATTTCAATGTGCCGGTAGAGAAGATCAAAGACGCGCTTAAGAAAGCAAAAGTAAAAGGGCGTATCGAGATGATCAAGGTGTCAGATGAATTTACACTGATGATCGACTACGCGCACAATGCCATGAGTCTTGAGAGTCTGCTCACTACACTGAAAGAATACAATCCGAAACGGCTTGTCTGCCTCTTCGGATGCGGGGGCAACCGTTCGAAAGACCGACGCTACGAGATGGGAGAAGTATCGGGAAGGCTTGCGGACCTTACGATCATCACATCTGATAATCCGAGATTTGAGGAGCCCCAGGCGATCATCGACGATATCAAGACCGGCATCGGGAAGACGGACGGAAAATATGTGGAGATCTGTGACCGGAAAGAAGCCATTAAATATGCGATCGAACACGGACAGCCGGGCGATGTGATCGTTCTCGCGGGTAAAGGACACGAGGACTATCAGGAGATCAAAGGCGTGAAATATCCGATGGACGAGAGGGTATTGATCGCAGAAGTATTAGAGGAATTGTAGTGTTTGCAGATGTTATCGTAGATATACAGCATGAAAAACTGGATAAGATCTTTCAGTACCGGATTCCGGAATCCATGGAAGGAAAACTGGAGCCGGGCATGGAGGTACTTGTTCCCTTCGGAAAAGGAAACCGTCAGATCAGAGGATATGTGACCGGGATTTCCGGAACATGTGACTATGATCTTTCAAAAGTAAAAGAGATCATGGAAATCCCGGAGCGGGCAATGGAGATCGAAGCAAAGCTTGTTGCTCTGGCTGCATGGATGAAAGAGAATTACGGCGGCACCATGATCCAGGCGCTGAAGACGGTACTCCCGATCAAGCAGAAGGAGAATGCCAAAGTAAAGAAGAGACTGCGGCTTCTGCTTGATGAAGAGACGGGCAGGCGCCAGCTCCACTATTATCAGGAGAAGAATCAGAAGGCACGGGCGAGGCTGATAGCAGCTCTTCTTGACGACCATGTCCTGGAATATGAACTTGTGACGAAAAAGCTGAATATCACCACGCCGGTGATCCGGGCTCTGGAAGAACAGGGGGTGCTGGCTGTCGAGACAGAGAGGATATTCAGGACCCCTCTAAAACAGAATCAGCAGCAGACACGCAGGATCACGTATACGCCGGAACAGCGCAATGTGATCAGCCGGTTCCGGCAGGATTATGGAGCAGGAGTGCGCAGCACGTACCTGATCCACGGCGTGACCGGCAGCGGCAAGACGGAAGTCTATATGGAGATGATCCGCACTGTTGTAGAGCTGGGAAAGCAGGCGATCGTCCTTATTCCCGAAATTGCCCTCACCTATCAGACTGTGATGCGTTTTTACCGGAGATTCGGAGACCGGGTGGCTATTATGAACTCCCGGCTGTCAGCAGGAGAACGGTATGATCAGATGATGCGCGCCAAAGCCGGACAGGTGGATGTGATGATCGGTCCCAGATCTGCACTCTTTACACCGTTTCCGGATCTGGGTCTCATCGTGATAGACGAAGAGCATGAACCTACCTATAAGAGCGAACAGACTCCCCGTTACCATGCACGGGAGACCGCCATACAGCGGGCAAAGATGGAGAATGCCAGCGTAGTGCTCGGCAGCGCCACGCCGTCTATGGAAGCAATGTACCGTGCCAGACGGGGAGAGTATATACTCTTTGAAATGAAGAACCGTTCGCGCATGCAGCGTATGGCAGAGGTATATACCGTGGATATGCGGGAAGAATTAAAGAATGGGAACCGTTCGATCCTGAGTACAAAGCTTCGGGAGCTGATGGAGGACCGGCTGGAAAAAGGGGAACAGATCATGCTTTTCCTCAACCGGAGGGGATATTCGGGATTTATCTCCTGCAGGGAATGCGGGCATGTGGTGAAATGTCCCCACTGTGATGTATCGCTCTCCGTCCACCGGGACGGGAAGATGCGCTGCCATTACTGCGGGTACGAGCAGCCGAAGATAACAGTATGTCCGGAGTGCGGTTCACGCTATATCGGCGAGTTCCGCGCAGGGACTCAGCAGATCGAGGAGATCGTACACGAGACATTTCCACAGGCCCGCGTGCTGCGGATGGATATGGATACGACGAGGCAGAAAGACGCCCACGAGAAGATCCTTTCTGCATTTGCAAATGAAGAGGCGGATGTTCTCGTAGGGACGCAGATGATCGTAAAAGGACACGATTTCCCGAATGTGACACTTGTGGGGGTGCTGGCCGCGGATATGTCTCTCTATACGGGAGACTACCGGTCCGGAGAGCGGACTTTCCAACTTCTGACCCAGGCGGCAGGACGGGCGGGACGCGGAGAGAGACCCGGTGAAGCGGTGATCCAGACATATGATCCTTCCCACTATGCCATTGAGACAGCGGCAGCCCAGGATTACGAGGCGTTTTATGAGGAAGAGATCCGGTATCGGGAATTAATGGGATATCCGCCGGCGGAACAGCTCCTGGCGGTATTTGTATCCGGAGAAGATGAGGTGCTGCTGGAAAAAGGATGTCATTACCTTAAGGAATATATCCTCAGGGTGATCCGGGGACTGTCGGGCAGGGAAGACGCGCGCACAGGGAAAACCGGCGTGCGGACAGTGCAGCCGGCGGCTGTGATAGGGCCGGCAAGTCCGGGGATCGATAAGATCAAGGACGTTTACCGGAGAGTGATATACATTAAGGCAGAACAGTATGAACTGCTGGTAGCGATGAAGAACAGAGTAGAGAAGTATATAGAGATAAATTCAGGTTTTGACAGCATGCGGATTCAGTTTGATTTCAATCCGATGTGAGAAGACATACAGAGAAAAGAGGAGAAAGATATGGCAATCAGACAGGTAAGAGAGATTGGAGACGATATATTGACAAAACAGTGCAAAGATGTTCCCCGGATGACGCTGCGCACAAAAATACTGATCGGAGACATGCTGGAGACGATGTATGAGTATCACGGCGTCGGGCTTGCTGCTCCGCAGGTAGGTGTTTTAAAGAGAATCGTGGTCATAGATGTGGGAGAGGGCCCGATCGTTCTGATCAATCCGGAAATCGTGGAGACGTCAGGGGAGCAGACGGGAGAAGAAGGCTGCTTAAGCGTGCCTGGAAAATGGGGGATCGTGACAAGGCCGGATCATGTAAAAGTACGTGCTCTTGATCAGGAGATGAACCCCATCGAACTGGAGGGAGAAGGACTTCTGGCGAGGGCGTTCTGCCATGAGATCGATCATCTCTCAGGAGAACTCTATGTGGATAAGACCGAGGACGGTCTTCATGATGTAACATACGACAATGAAGAAGACGAAGGAGAAGAAACGGAGGAATAGACAGATGCGGGTGATATTTATGGGAACTCCGGATTTTTCCGTGGGAACGCTGGAAGCTCTGGCCGCGGCAGGACACGAAGTCTGCCTGGCAGTGACCCAGCCGGATAAGCCGAAGGGAAGAGGCGGAAAGATGCAGTACACGCCGGTCAAGGAGAAGGCGCAGTTCTTTGGCATACCGGTATATCAGCCGAAGAGAGTGCGTGATCCGGAGTGCGTGGAAGAACTGAGAAAATACCACGCGGATGTGATCGTTGTCATTGCGTTCGGCCAGATCCTGCCGAAATCTATTCTTGAGCTGACACCCTATGGATGTATCAATGTCCATGCATCACTGCTCCCGAAATACCGGGGGGCTGCTCCGATCCAGTGGGCCATCATCGAGGGCGAAAGTGTGACCGGAGTGACCACCATGCAGATGGATGAGGGCCTGGATACCGGCGATATGATCATGAAGACAGAAGTGCCGATCGCGGAAGACGAGACAGGAGAGACGCTTCATGACAAACTGGCGGCAGCAGGGGCCGAACTCTGCGTGGAAACGCTCAAAGCGCTGGAAGACGGAACCGCAGTACATGAGAAGCAGGGCGAGAGTCCTACAGCCTATGCGAAAATGCTCACAAAAGAACTCGGCAATATCGACTGGGCTCAGCCGGCGGTAAGAATAGAGAGACTGATCCGGGGGCTGAATTCATGGCCCGGTACGTACAGTCACTGGAATGGAAAAGTGATGAAAATATGGAAGGCAAAGGCGGAAGAAAATAGCGGCGGAAACAATCAGCCGGGAGCAGTCCTTTCTATCGGGAAAAATGATTTTACGGTACAGACCGGTGACGGTATCCTGCGTGTCCTGGAAGTGCAGATGCCGGGCAAGAAGAGAATGGACACAGGAGCTTTCCTGAGGGGGAATATGATGGAACCGGGGGACCTTCTTACACAAGTGTAAGAGACTTAAGAACAGCATACGGACATCGGGATTCAGGAGGTTGATCTTATGTTTTATTTTTACTATGACTGGACTTATATACTTGTACTGATAGGGGCTCTGATCTGCATTGCGGCGTCAGCCAGGGTGAACAGTGTCTTTTCGCGTTATTCGAGAGTGCGCAGCCACTCCGGTCTGACGGGACGCGAGGCGGCTGAGCAGATTCTTCACAGGAATGGTATCTATGATGTGCAGGTGATCCACATAGCAGGAAATCTGACGGACCATTATAATCCCCGAAACAAGACACTGGGACTTTCTGATACAGTTTATAATTCCGCGTCTGTTGCGGCAATCGGTGTTGCGGCCCATGAGTGCGGGCATGCAGTCCAGCATTCTGTGGGATATGCTCCGCTTTCGATCAGGGGAGCGCTGGTACCGGTGGCAAATTTCGGTTCTATGGCGGCGTGGCCACTGATCATCATCGGGCTTTTCATGAACGGACAGACGGCAGCACTTTTTATCAATCTGGGTATCCTGCTGTTTTCGGCAGCAGTACTTTTTCAGCTTGTCACACTGCCGGTAGAATTTAACGCGTCACACCGTGCGGTGAGAGTGCTGGAGACATCCGGGATGCTTTATCCCGATGAAGTGGGCTCTGTAAAGAAAGTGCTTGGAGCAGCAGCTCTTACTTATGTGGCGAGCGCAGCATCCATGATCCTGCAGCTTCTGCGCCTGCTTATCCTGACAGGAGGAAGAAGAAGGAATGACTAAATCGGTAAATGAGCGGGAGATCGTGCTGGCTGTCCTCCTGGAAGTAACGGAGAACGGCCAGTTCAGTCATATTATTTTAAGAGACGTGCTTTCGAAATATCAGTATCTTGAGAAACGGGAACGGGCATTTATTACCCGGGTGACCGAGGGGACGCTGGAGCATATGATCGAGATCGACTATATACTGGATCAGTTCTCGAAAGTAAAAGTGAATAAGATGAAGCCTGTGATCCGGGGCATCTTACGTAGCGCGGTATATCAGCTGAAATACATGGACAGTGTACCGGACCGGGCTGTGTGCAATGAAGCGGTAAAGCTTGCGGTGAGAAAAGGATTCTCCGGGCTGAGAGGATATGTAAACGGAGTGCTGCGGAGCGTGATCAGAGGGCTGGACAGCGTGCAGTACCCGAAAGAGAAGATTGAGGAACTGTCTGTGCGATATTCCTGCCCGAAGTGGATCCTGGATCTGTGGGGCAAGACATATGACACAGAGGTGATCGGGAAGATGCTGGATGATTTCCAGCAGGAGAAACCGGTCATTATCCGATGCTGCCTGAACCGGGGTACTCCTGGCGAGTTGAAAGAAAGGCTTGAAGCAGAGGGCGTCACTGTGGTTCCGCATCCGTATCTGTCCTATGCATTTCAGATATCGGGATATGACCATCTGAGTGAACTTGCAGCATTTCAGGAAGGGCTCTTTACGGTGCAGGATATTAGTTCCATGCTTGTCGCGGAGATCGCATCACCGGAGGCAGGTGCGCGGGTGATCGACGTCTGTGCGGCACCCGGAGGAAAAGCCCTCCATGTGGCAGAAAAACTGTTGCTGGCAAACGGAAAAATGGCGGACGGAAATACGAATGGGAACGCAAATGGGAACAGCACCAGGGATATATTCAGCCATGTAGAGGCGCGTGATCTGACGGAAACAAAGGTGGAGCTGATCCGGGAGAATATCGAACGGACAGGTCTGACGAATATATCCGCAGTATGCCGTGATGCGTCGGTGCCAGATCAGGAGTCAGTGGAAAGTGCGGATCTTGTGATCGCGGACCTGCCTTGTTCCGGGCTCGGAGTGATCGGGAAGAAGCCGGATCTGAAATACAAGGCATCGCCTGACGGGATCGAAAGTCTGGTCAGGCTGCAGCGTGAAATCCTGAGCTGCGCACAGTCTTATGTAAAGCCGGGAGGAACACTTGTCTACAGTACCTGTACAATAAACCCGGCAGAAAATATGGATAATGTACACTGGTTTTTAGAACAGTATCCGGAGTTCTCTCAGGATGATATCCATGAGCGGCTCTGCCCGGAATTACGGGGCAGCGTCATTGAAGAAGGATGCATCCAGCTATTGCCGGGCGTACATAAGAGCGACGGCTTTTTCATTGCAAGACTGGTAAAAAGACATGGAGGAGATCAGGAGCTATGAAAAAAGATATCCGTTCCTATGGATATACAGAACTGAAGAAAGAGATGGAACATCTGGGCGAGAAAGCATTTCGGGCAAAGCAGGTATATGAGTGGCTCCATGTAAAGCTTGCGGACAGTTTCGACGAGATGACAAATCTGTCATTGAAACTTCGGGAGCGGATGAAGGAAGAGTATGAGATCTTTCCTGTCGTCATGGAAGAGCGGCAGATCTCGAAGCTGGACGGTACGAATAAGTTTCTGTTCCGTCTGTATGACGGAAATATGGTGGAGAGCGTGCTCATGAAATATAAGCACGGCAATTCTGTGTGCATTTCCTCCCAGGCGGGCTGCAGGATGGGATGTGTGTTCTGTGCATCGACGATCGGAGGATTGAAAAGAAACTTGAATGCATCCGAGATGCTGGGACAGATCTACCAGATCCAGAAAATTACAGGCGAGCGGGTGTCGAATGTGGTCATCATGGGAACCGGAGAACCGCTGGATAATTATGATAATTTCGTCAAGTTTATCCGTATGCTGACAGATGAACACGGACTGAATATCAGCCAGAGAAATGTGACAGTGTCCACCTGCGGTATCGTTCCCAATATGCTTCGGCTGGCGGATGAGGGATTCCAGATCACACTGGCCCTTTCACTCCACGGTTCTACGCAGGAAAAAAGGCGGAAACTCATGCCCGTTGCCAATAAGTACGATCTGTCGGATGTTCTTGATGCGTGCGATACTTACTTTGAGAAGACGGGGCGCAGGGTAACTTTTGAGTACAGTCTGGTACACGGGGTAAATGACAGGGACGAGGATGCGGGGGAATTGGTCTCGATTTTAAAACCGCGGAACTGTCATCTGAATCTGATCCCGGTGAATCCGGTAAGAGAACGTCATTTTGTGCGCCCGAGCAGGGAAAATGCCCTGAATTTCAAAAATAAACTTGAAAAAAGCGGAATAAATGTTACTATAAGAAGGGAAATGGGCTCTGATATCGACGGGGCCTGTGGACAACTCAGACGCCGTTATGCGGAGGAAGAGAAGATAAACGACGGGATTTAAGGAGACAGATATGAGGACATTTTCTATTACTGATGTGGGAATGGTACGACAAGTGAATCAGGATTATGTCTATGCGACAGATAATCCGCTGGGCATCCTCCAGAATCTCTTCGTAGTTGCTGACGGAATGGGCGGACATCAGGCGGGAGATTACGCCTCAAAATATACAGTTGAGGTCCTGAAGCGGGAGCTGGCTATGAGCGAGGGCGAAGATATAGAGAAATGTCTTGTTAGTGCGATTAAAACGGCGAACCGTGAGATCATCAAAGAGGCATCCCGGGATAAACATTTAAAAGGAATGGGAACGACAGTTGTTGCAGCGACGATCATGAATCAGATGATGTACTTCGCTAATGTGGGAGACAGCCGTCTGTATCTGATCAATCAGGGGATTCAGCAGCTTACGAAAGACCATTCACTGGTGGAGGAGATGGTGAGACTCGGCGGAATCAAACCGGAAGAGGCAAAACACCATCCGGATAAGAACATTATCACAAGAGCAATCGGGGCGAAAGCCGATGTGGACGTAGATTTCTATGAGCACCGTCTGAAACGGGGAGACATCATATTGATGTGCACAGACGGACTGAGCAATATGGTGGAGGACGAAGAACTTTTCCATATCGTTCAGGGAGGCAGGGATATTGTAGAATCCGGTCAGGCTCTCGTGGACGCTGCAAAGGAAAATGGCGGTACGGACAATATAGGGGTTGTCCTGGTAGAACCGTTCGCAGATGAGGTGAGTGTATTATGATTAAAGAAGGAGTTATTTTAGGGAAACGATATGAGATACTTGGCCGCGTCGGGAGCGGCGGAATGGCGGATGTCTATAAGGGCAAAGACCATAAGCTGAACCGGTATGTGGCGATCAAAGTGCTGAAGAGTGATTATCGTTCCGACCAGGTATTTATCAAAAAGTTTTTAAGCGAGGCACAGGCGGCAGCCGGGCTGATGCATCCGAACGTGGTAAATGTCTACGATGTAGGTCAGGACCGCGGCCTTTACTATATGGTCATGGAACTGGTGGAAGGAATCACGCTGAAAGACTATATTGAGAAAAAGGGCAGGCTTTCAGCGAAGGAGACGGTCAGTATCGCCATCCAGATGGTGACCGGCCTTCAGGCAGCTCATAACCAGCATATCATCCACAGAGATATCAAACCTCAGAATATTATCATATCAAAAGACGGAAAAGTAAAAGTAACCGATTTCGGCATTGCCCGTGCGACTACGTCCACACAGACGATCAGCACCAGCGTAATGGGATCGGTCCATTATACATCGCCGGAGCAGGCGCGGGGCGGTGTTGTCGATGAGAAGAGTGATATCTATTCCATTGGAATTACTTTATATGAGATGGTGACAGGACATGTACCGTTTGACGGGGACTCTACGGTATCTGTAGCGCTGAAGCATCTGCAGGAGCAGATCACTTCTCCTGCCGAGGAAGTAGAGGATCTTCCGTACAGTCTGGAGTGCATTATCATGAAATGTACCCAGAAAAGTCCAAACCTTCGTTACCATGACTGTGCATCACTGCTGCTCGACCTGAAACGTTCACTGGTCGATCCGGACGGTGATTTTGTCGTGCCCGGGGCAGGTGCAGCGACAGATACAGACCGCACGGTCGTCATGTCTACGGAAGAACTGGAACAGGTGCAGCAGCGCCAGTACAATACGGATGATGACTATGATGATGACGAAGAAGAGTATGATGACGACGAGGAAGAAGATGATGATGACGACGATTATGACAGAAGAAGTCAGAATCGCCGGCGTAAGAATAATGTAAACTCCGATACAAAACGGATCATGAAAATACTCATGATCGTGGCAGGTGTCGTGGTGGCACTTCTTGTTCTGTTCCTTGTGGCAAATGCGGCAGGATTCTTCAGCGGACCGGGTCTCGTCCAGGAAGAAAGTGAGACGGTGAAGGTCCCGGATTTACGCGGAAAGACAGAAGAAGAGGCAAGAGAGGAACTCAAGGATACAGGAATCGGCCTGACGGTTTCAAATGAGCGCCAGCCCTCGAACAAGTATGATGAAGGTGAGATCATGAGTCAGGATCCTGAGCCGGGTGAAGAGGTGGAGATGCATTCTACGATCACAGTCATATTGAGCAGTGGCGAGGAAGCAAAGACGACACGAGTTCCCAATGTAGTAGGCAAAAGTGAAGCGGAAGCAGAAAAATTAATCCAGGAGGCGAACCTCATCGTACATCACGATTCGGATTACAGCAGCGATGTGGAGGAAGGTAATGTCATATCCAGTGATCCGAAAGCTGGTACAGAGGTAGAAGAGGGGACAGAAGTGACGATCGTGATCAGTCTTGGCGCCGAGCAGGCAACCGTGCCGGATCTTAGAAACAAGACTGCATCGGCTGCAGAGTCAGCGCTCGCAGATGCGGGGCTGAGCGGAAGCCCGAGTGAGGAATACAGCGACAGTGTGCCGGAAGGGCAGGTCATTTCTCAGAGCATAGATCCCGGTCAGAAGGTAGATAAAGGAACAACTGTATCTTATGTTGTCAGCCGCGGGCCGGAGACGAAATATGTTAATGTTCCGGGACTGGGCGGATATACAGAAGCGGATGCAAGAAGCCGCCTGGAGAATGCAGGGCTTACGGTAGGAAACGTAAGCTACGCTTACAGTAATACTGTAGGTGAAGGATATGTCATTGATCAGACTGCAAGTCCCGGAAGTTCTGTAGAGGAAGGAACTTCCGTAGGATTTACAGTAAGCCGCGGACCGGAGCCACAGCAGCCGGAGGAGCCTTCCGGCGGCGATGGCACGGATACCGGAGACGGTACAGAAACACAGCCAGACTGAACTCCGGAGAATTATTAGATATATGCAGGGAAAAATTATAAAAGGAATTGCCGGATTCTACTACGTTCACGTAGTAGAATCCGGTGTTTATGA
>MHCFR00700__coassemble_922_pt1 | contig 16938 bp, 17 predicted proteins | sample MHCFR00700__metabat2_low_PE_034 | metagenome-assembled genome bin MHCFR00700 | reverse complement strand
GCAATATGAAAAGATAGAAGGAGGAAATCATGATGACTAAAATGGTAATCAATCCGAACAGGAAACTGAGCAGGATTAACAGACAAATATACGGTCATTTTTCTGAACATCTAGGAAGATGTATTTATGAAGGAATTTATGTGGGGAAAAATTCACCTATTGAAAATGTGAATGGAATGAGATCTGATGTAGTTGAAGCGTTGAAAGAGATTCGAGTTCCAGTGCTTCGTTGGCCTGGAGGATGTTTTGCAGATGAGTATCACTGGATGGACGGAATAGGTCCTGTGGGTTCACGTAAAAAGATGATTAATACAAATTGGGGAGGCGTGGTGGAAGACAACAGTTTCGGAACACACGAATATTTTGAGCTCTGCCGTCAGCTCGGATGCCAAACGTATATTAACGGGAATTTGGGAAGTGGAACAGTTCGTGAAATGTCTGAGTGGATAGAATATATGACATTTGATGGAATATCCCCTATGTCCGAGCTGAGAGGAAAGAATGGTCAGCAGGCTCCATGGAAAGTTGATTATTTTGGAATCGGAAATGAAAACTGGGGATGCGGGGGAAACATGAACCCAGATTATTATGCAAATGAGTATCGGAGATATCAGACTTTTGTTCGTGACTATAACAATGAACATCATATTCAAAAGATTTGCTGCGGAGCACCACACGAAGATTATGAGTGGACGAAAGAGGTACTGGCAACCTGTTTCCGTAGAACTTACGAAGAACAGCATGGATTTATGGATGGACTTTCCCTCCACTATTATGTATATCCAGAGGGGATTGAAATCAAAGGAAGCTCAACGGAGTTTGATGAAAATGTCTGGTATAAGACGTTGAATAAGGCGGTGTATATGGATGAACTTATTCGCAGACATGGTAAGATTATGGATGAATATGATCCTCTGAAAAAAATAGGCATGATTGTAGATGAATGGGGAACGTGGTATACATGTGAGCCGGGTACAAATCCGGGATTTCTTTATCAGCAGAATACGATGCGTGATGCACTTGTAGCGGGGATCACATTGAATATATTTAATAAACACAGCGATCGTGTGAAGATGGCAAATCTTGCACAGATTGTTAACGTACTCCAGGCTGTTCTGCTTACTGAGGGGGATAAAATGATTAAGACGCCTACATATCATGTCTTTGACATCTATAAAGAGCATCAGGATTCGAATCTTGTGGAGAGCAGTATTGAGATAGAGATGATTGGGGTGGAAGAAAAGTGGAAGGTACCGAATCTGACAGAATCTGTCTCAGAAACAGCGGATGGAACACTCCATCTTACTATAACAAATCTTTCTGTCGATCAAAGTTTTGATATAGATACTACGATTATTGATAGAAGTGTAAAAACAGTAAAAGGAGAAATTGTTACGGAGGAAATGCACGCAAAAAATACTTTTGAAGAACCGGAGTGTGTTACAGTAAAAAAATATGATGGAACACAGATTACGGAAAAGGGAATTCGGTTTACGATTCCGGCGTGCAGTGTCCTGCATCTGGAAGTGAGGTAGAATGGTTGTGGGGAGTGAGCAGCATCGATTATGCAGAAAATGTCTATTAAAAGATATGTCTGAAAAAGAATTTTTTCACAATATGTATCGCTATATTTCCAATCTTCCAGAAGATGATAAAGTTTCCAATTCGGAATATGAGCGCAGATTGAAAAAATGCGGAGAATGTACGAATTTGTTGAATGGTATATGTAGGATCTGCGGATGCTTTGTTGAGATGCGTGCAGCGATAGCTGTTAAACATTGTCCTAACAGTGTTCCTAAATGGTAGAATTTTCTACAAGTATAAAATAGGGTGAAATCCTCTAGTCTTACATGTCTTGAAAATAGTAAAAACAAAATAGGAGTGGATGTAAAAATTACTCTACTCCTATTTTTTTACTTCTAGAAAAAAAGTGACAATGTCACTGTTAGTCCGGCCGAAAATATGGTATTCTCTCTTTACCTGACAGTTATAAGAGACACCTCACCGGGGGGATATCATATACAGTGCAGGAATAAACGAAAACAGGAGATTATAATTGATATGGGATTTACGATAGAGACAGGAATATCCGCAATCACGGTATTTGTACAGGGACTGCTCAGTTTTTTCTCGCCCTGCGTACTCCCTCTTGTACCGCTTTATCTGGGCTATCTTTCAGGAGGACTGAATTTCGGGCTGAATGGAACGGAAAAAGAGGAAGCCGGCGCATCGGCAGCAACTGCAAAGATTAAACTGTTTGTCCGGGTCCTGTTTTTTACTCTGGGGATCAGCGGAGCCTTTTTCGTCCTCGGTCTGGGAGCATCGGCGGCAGGCAGCTTTTTCGGCGAACACAGGATGCTTTTGGCGAGGATCGGCGGTGTGCTGATCATACTGTTCGGATTGTATCAGCTTGGTGTGTTCGGAAATTCTTCCGTACTCGGAAAAGAACACCGCATTCCGCTGCGCCTTGAAAAGATGACCATGTCTCCGGTCACTGCATTGATCATGGGATTCGCGTTTAGTTTTGCGTGGACGCCGTGCGTCGGACCGGCGCTTACGAGTGTGCTTCTGATGGCGGGAAGCGCAAAGACGGGAGCGCTCGGCTTCCTTCTGATCGGAGTATATACGCTCGGCTTTATCCTTCCTTTTCTGGCAGCAGGGATATTTACGGCGCAGCTGCTGGGATTTTTCCGCAGACATATGAAGGCGGTCCGCTATACCGTCAAAATCGGCGGCGTGCTGATGATCCTTATGGGTGCTCTTATGTTTACGGGAAAGATGAATGACATCACAGGATATCTTTCTACGGTACAGTCCGGTACGGTTCAGGAGACAGAAGAGGATGATAGCGCCGTAGATGAAGGCAGACGGGCTGAGACAGAAGCAGATGAACAGGAAAACACAAGTTCCGATAACAGCGAAGATGGGGAAACACAGGAAAACGAGGAAGAGTCAGAGCAGCAGCTGACGCCTGCTCCGCTGGCGGACCTTGAACTTACGGATCAGTTTGGGAATACACATATGCTTTCCGATTATAAAGGGAAAGTGATCTTTCTGAACTTTTGGGCGACCTGGTGCGGTCCATGCCGCAATGAGATGCCGGATATCCAGAAACTTTATGAAGAGTATTCGGCGCAGGGGGAGGATGCAGAGGTTGTTATACTTGGGATTGCAGGGCCGGGGATCGGACAGGAAGGTTCCGCGGAGGAGATAGCTGATTTTATGGAAGAAAACGGATACACATACCCGGTGCTCATGGATGAGGGCGGGGAAATGTTCACCCGGTATGGGATTTCGGCGTTCCCGACCACGTTTATGATCGATAAGGACGGAAATGTGTATGGCTATGTCCCGGGACAGATGACAGAGGATATTATGAGAAGCATTATAGACCAGACGCTGGGAAACAGTGGGGAATAGACGGCCTTTTTCTCCAATGACTTCATGTATTTTTCTTTGCCGTCACAGTAGCCGTCATTGTCAAATGGAAATTCCGCCGCCAGCTTTTTCTTCAGGGCGGCATATTCTGCCGCTGTATCCGGATGGGAGTTCAGGTAATCCCGCACGGCGATATGGCGCTGAATGTCAGTCTGATTGCTCTGCTCAAATATATGGATATGATGCGTCCGGTTATCACCGCCTTTGGCGTAGAATCTTCTTCCGGGAATGCCGAATTCACCTCTGCATTCGTAGCCCAAAGCTTCGAATTCTTTATTGTGTGCATCGACAAGGGAGAGGTCTTTTACGACCGGCATGATATCGATGATCGGCTTGGCGGCCATACCTTTGACAGACGTACTTCCGATGTGATAGATCCCGATGCAGTTTTTGCCAAGTATCTTTTTAATCTTTTTCGCTTCTTCTTTGAACATGGCCGCCCATTCGGGACGATAGTCTATGACTTCGATTTTTCTTGCCATGATTTCCCCCTCTCTACAGATGAAGCGCTGCAGGTGTCATTTAGTAATTTAGTGTTCTTACAAGGTGAGTATAACACATCAGGCGACTTTTTCATACTTTTTCGGGAGGGAGAATCGTGCTATAATAATCACGTTAAACGCAGGAATTATAGATAGTACGATAGAAAGTGGAAGGCAGCATGGTTACGATAGAAAACAACTGTTTCTCCATTCCTCAGATCTGTGAGTCCGGGCAGTGTTTCCGGCTGGACGCTGTTTCAGAGCATACATATGAACTTTTAGCGGGCAGCAGGCATCTGAAGATCGGGATCCGGAAAAACCCGTCGGAGGCAGCAGGCGGAGATGGAAATGCAAATGCACATACACACGGAGAGACAGTCCTGTACTGTACACAGGAAGAATATGAGACATTCTGGAAAGAGTATTTTGACCTTTCGGTGTCTTATTCGGATTATATAGCTCAGATCGATGGGCAGGATGATTATCTGAAAAGCGCCGCAGAATTTGGCAGCGGCATCCGGATCCTCAGGCAGGATACGTGGGAGATGATCATTACCTTTATTCTCTCCCAGCAGAATAATATTCCCCGCATCAAAGGCCTGATCCGAACCCTCAGCGAAAGGTACGGAAAGAGACGTGAAACGCCGGATGGCGGGGTGTATTATACATTTCCCGGTGCTGAGGAACTCTCACAGGCGACAGAAGAGGAATTAAGAGAACTGAAACTGGGATACCGAAGTAAATATATCTGTCAGACAGCAAAGATGATCGCCGGGGGCGGGATCGATCTGGATGCCCTGAAAGAAATGGAATACACGGAAGCACGCACGGAGCTTATGAGGCTTTCCGGCATCGGCGGCAAGGTGGCTGACTGTATCTGTCTGTTCGCCCTGCACCAGATGGACGCCTTCCCGGTGGATACGCACATTAAGAAGGTGTTGGAGCTCCATTATCCGGGCGGCTTTCCCTTTGAGAAATATAAGGGATGTGCGGGAGTGATGCAGCAGTATATCTTTTATTACGATTTGAGGTACAGATAAAACAGGATGCCGCGGCAGAAGCACATAGCTGCGATGCAGGGAAATAAGCGGCAGAATCAGGAAAGGAGAAAAAGATGGAGATACTTGTTGTAGTAGATATGCAGAAAGATTTTATCGACGGTTCCCTTGGTACGAAAGAAGCCGTTGCGATCGTCCCGGACGTTGTGGAGAAGATACGTAAGTTTGACGGAAAGGTGATCGCTACGCGCGATACTCACGCGGAGAATTATCTTGAGAGCGCAGAGGGAAAGCATCTTCCGGTCGTGCACTGTGTGAAAGATACACCAGGGTGGCAGATCAATGGGGAAGTGGAAGAAGCCCTAAGGAGTAAAACGGAATTCAGGGTCATCGATAAGCCCACGTTTGGAAGTGTGGAACTGGGTGAATATGTAAAGCAGTTAAATGATACTGTGGAGCCGGTTGAAAAGATCACGCTGGTCGGGCTGTGTACAGATATCTGTGTAATCTCAAATGCGCTGCTCTTGAAAGCATATCTGCCGGAAATACCGGTCGAGGTTGACATTTCATGCTGCGCGGGCGTGACGCCTCAGAGCCATGAACAGGCGGCGGAGGCAATGAAGATGTGCCAGATTGAAATTGCGTAGATTTGCTGGCGGGTGAGTGCTGCGGCAAAGAGTTTTAAAAACATTACAGAAAGACGGAAAAGGAGAAGGATGCATGGAGAATTTTCAGTATTATACACCGACTAAAGTTGTGTTTGGAAAAGGAACCGAGGGTCAGGTCGGGCAGCTTGTGGCAGAGCAGGGCTGCCGGAAAGTGCTTGTCCACTACGGGAGCGGCAGTGTGGTAAGAAGCGGGCTGCTGGACCGTATATACCGTTCTCTTGACGAGGCAGGGATTCCTTATGTGTCTCTGGGAGGAGTTGTGCCGAACCCCCGTCTGTCTCTTGTATATGAGGGAATCGAGCTCTGCAAAAAGGAAAATGCAGACTTCATTCTGGCTGTAGGCGGCGGCAGCGTGATCGATTCCGCAAAAGCTATCGGTTACGGTGTGGCGAATGGCGGGGACGTGTGGGATCTCTATGATAAGAAAAGAACTGCAGAGGGCTGTCTCCCGATCGGGGTGGTCCTGACGATCGCAGCGGCAGGCTCAGAAATGAGCGATTCTTCGGTCATAACGAATGAGAACGGATGGCTGAAACGGGGATACAGCAGCAATTACGGAAGAGCAAGATTTGCCATCATGAACCCGGAGCTTACCATGACGCTGCCGAAATACCAGACTGCCAGCGGGTGTGTTGATATTATGATGCACACAATGGAGCGCTATTTCAATCATTGTGACAATATGGAGATGACCGACGGCATCAGCGAACATTTGATCCGGACGGTGATGAAAAATGCGAAGATCCTGATGACAGAACCGGATAATTACAATGCGAGGGCTGAGGTGATGTGGGCCGGAAGTCTTTCCCATAACGGTCTGACCGGATGCGGGACGGACGGCGGCGACTGGGCGAGCCATCAGCTGGAGCATGAGCTTGGCGGGATGTTTGACGTGGCTCACGGCGCCGGACTTGCAGCAGTCTGGGGAAGCTGGGCGCGATATGTGGTGGATGCGGCTCCGAAGCGTTTCGCAAAGTTTGCAGTCAATGTCATGGGTGTGGAGCCGGAAGCGGATGAAATCATGACAGCGGTAAGGGGAATAGAAGCAATGGAAGACTTTTACCGCGTGCTGGATATGCCGGTGAGCATCCGGGATATGGGGATTGAGACCGGTGAGGACCAGATGAAAGAACTGGCGGAAAAATGCAGTCATTTTGGCAGACGCACCATTGGGTGCATCAAGAAACTTGACAAAGAGGATATGTACCGGATTTATAAGAATGCGAGAGGGTGATCAGAGATGAACACGGTCGAGATGCTGGATGAACTGCAGAACAAGGCTCTGCATGATGAGGAACTGAAAAACAAGTTTTTAAAGACAAAGGAAGAGGAAAATTCTCCGAAGCTGGAAGGTGAGGATGACCTCTATGAGATGTTTTTCGCCAGTCTGGAACAGACGGAGATTTTAAGATGAAGGAGGAAATGGTCATGGAATCAACATTGAAAGACTTAAAAGAGAGAAGAAGTATCCGCGCCTATAAACCGGAGCAGATCAAAGAAGAGGAACTGCAGAAGATCCTTGAGGCGGGGACTTATGCGCCGACAGGGATGGGAATGCAGTCGCCGAAGATCGTGGCGGTACAGGATAAGGAGACGAGAGATTACCTGTCTGAGCTGAATGCAAAATATCTGGGGAGTGATTCGGATCCGTTCTATGGGGCGCCGACAGTGCTTGTCGTACTCGCATCGAAGGAACGTCCTACATGTGTGGAGGACGGATCACTTGTGATGGGAAATCTGATGAATGCGGCGTATGCTGCAGGCGTGGGCTCCTGCTGGATCCACCGTGCGAGAGAAGTGTTTGATTCGGAAGAGGGAAAAGCTCTTCTGAAGAAATGGGGGATCGAAGGAGACTATATCGGCGTAGGGCATTGTATCCTCGGATATCCGGCGGACGGGGCAGTGCCGCAGGCAAAGCCGAGAAAAGATGATTATGTCGTTTATGTGAGGTAGCGTAATGGCTGGATTTGTGTGCGTCGGGATCGGCGGGGCAGCAGGCGCAATGCTCAGATATGCCATCAGCCTGATCCCTTTTAAAGGCAGCTTTCCCGTGCTTACGCTGCTCACAAATATACTGGGAGCGCTGGCTATCGGTATCATTGCCGGAGCTGCGGCGAGAAAGGGACTCCCGCAGAATGCCGTCTTGTTTCTTAAGACTGGTGTGTGCGGAGGCTTTACAACATTTTCCACATTTTCACTGGAGGCTTATAATCTGCTGGAACAAGGGGATGTCAAAGCGTCGGTCCTGTATGTAGTCCTGAGTGTGGGCTGCTGTCTGGCGGGTGTGGCGGCAGGAATGTACGCGGCAGAACATATCATATAAAATTTATGTAGTAGCGGAAATTGTTTTTTGATGATACAATAAGGGGCAGCAGATGCAGGACATGTGCAGAAAGGAGAGCACAATGGAAGAAACATACATGGAAATGCTTACACGACGTGCGAAGAGCGCTGCCATAGAAGCGGCGAAGCTGGGAACGGAAGAGAAAAACAGAGGGCTTCTTTCAGTGGCAAACGAACTGATCTCGCAGCAGGATGTAATTCTTGCAGAAAATGAGAAGGATCTTACAGCAGCCAGAGAGAAAGGTATCAAGCAGTCTCTGATCGACAGGCTGGCTCTTTCGGAAAAGAGGATCGCTGATATGGCGGAGGGATTAAGGCAGATTGCCGGGCTTGAGGATCCGATCGGTGAAGTTTTGTATATGAAGACGAGGCCGAATGGTCTTCGGATTGGGCAGAAAAGAGTGCCCCTCGGTGTTGTGGGGATCATCTATGAGTCCCGCCCGAACGTGACGGCAGATGCTTTCGGGCTCTGCTTTAAGACGGGAAATGCAGTTATCCTGCGTGGCGGAAGTGATGCTATCCACTCTAATCAGGCAATCGTCCACGCAATCAAGACGGGGCTGCGCAAAGAGCGGCTCTGCCAGGATATGGTCGTACTGGTGGAGGATACAAGCCGCGATGTTGTGAATGATATGATGAAAATGCACGGAGGTATCGACGTCCTGATCCCGAGGGGTGGTGCGGGGCTGATCGCAAATGTTGTGGAGAACAGCACGGTGCCCGTAATCGAGACTGGTACGGGAAACTGTCATGTCTATGTAGATGAGACGGCTGATATCCGGATGGCGGCTGACATTGTGGAGAATGCAAAGACCCAGCGTATGGGTGTATGTAATGCCTGCGAATCTCTCGTCGTCCACAGCGGGATTGCTGAAGCAGCTCTTCCGCAGATCGTGCAGAAGTTAAAGAACCATGATGTGGAGATCCGCGGGGATGAAAGGGCGCGGGAAATATGTGGGGAAATCATCCCGGCGACAGAAGAAGACTGGGGCACAGAGTATCTGGACGCTATTATATCCGTGAAGATCGTGGATTCCATTGATGAGGCGATCGCCCATATCAATAAATATAATACCGGACATTCCGAGTCCATTATTACGAAAGACTATGATAATGCACTGAAATTCCAGGATGAAATCGATGCGGCGGCAGTGTATGTGAACGCATCTACCAGATTTACCGATGGATTTGAGTTCGGATTCGGTGCGGAGATTGGTATCAGCACCCAGAAACTCCATGCAAGGGGACCGATGGGGCTTGAGGCGCTGACTACAACAAAATATATCATCTTCGGGAACGGACAGATCAGGAAATAAAATAGAAAAGAATTTATAATATCAGGCGGAGCGTCAGAGACTTTAAAACTTCTGACACTCCGCCTGAGCATTTTGTGAAAATTGTGTTCCAAAGAGACGGATCATCTTCCGCCTGCCTGCCATCTCCTCCAGATAAAATATCCCCCAAAGGCAAACAGAAGAGCAAGGATAAGATATATGAACGGTCCGACCTGATATGATGCCAGATAAGTGCCGAAGAATGGAACCAGGCGGTGATCAATCAGACCTCCGGTCGCTGAGATTAGCTTTGCAGGACAGTAACTCCATATCTGCGAGAGCACGCAGAACTGTCCGGGTATGTTTAAAAAAGAGCTGATCAGCAAGAAACCGATGAGGACGCCCATAGCAGGGATACTGCTTCGGAAATGTTCTGCCAGGTACAGGGCTGCGCAGCCCAGCATAATAGCGGCAGCAATACTGATGCCGAACAGGATAAGTACAGACTGACCTATGGTAAGCTTCCACGTACAATCGAGTATATGGAACTGTATTTGCGCACTGAATCCCTCGGTCCCATAGATTACGAATGAAGGGACAGCAAAGGAGATGAACAGGAGCAGTGCGGCAGCTACAGAAAATATAACGGCAGTAAACAGTTTTGCAAGGAAAGCCGGGCGTCTGCCAAACCGTGTGCACAGAATGATCTGGTCAGTCTTTCGGGAGTGTTCCTCTGCGGATACAGGAGGAATGCACACCGCAGTAAGGAAGGAAACCATGACAGAGAGGATTGTAAAGGTGGCAAGAATGGACTTATAACTTCCACAGTACCGGTAGATAAACGGTGTGGTGATATCTTCTTCCTGTGCAGTGAGGAAAGCTTTTTCTTCATCAGAGAGAGATTCCTGCGCCCACCGTGCCTGGAGATAATCCTTTCTCAGATCATAGAGCTGCGCAGCTGTGCCGGTGTAGTATGGTATGCCGTTGTCATATGTGGAAGTATAGGCGTTGTCAGCTTCGTATAAGCCGAGGCTGTAGATTATGCTATTGATATCATCATACTTGCAGGAATACGGCACTTCTGAGTCCGGAGCGGCCGTGATACGCTCTGTGCTCTCATTCTCTTTTCTGTATGCCTCATTCATCTCAATGAGGAGTTTATCATCGAGTGTCCGCCCTGTCAGATCAGTGGCCAATTCTCTTTGTGCCTTGTACTGGTCGTACAGGTAATAGAAATCGCCGTTATCATTGCTCGAGGATATAACAGTCATAAAAGGCGGCAGGATGACGGATGCCGCCGCCATTGCCATCAGTGTGAGTGTCACGATCCAGACTGCTTTTCTTTGAAGCAGCTTTTTATATTCGTATTTTATGAGTGTTCCAAGATTATACATTGTTATACACCTCCCCGCTTTATCCTGCCATTTGCCGGCAGATTTTGGGATGTCTGCTCCGATGGCTTGAAATTGTTATCATCAAACTGTTCCAGATAAAATTCTTCCAGATTCTCCCCGATATCCTCATGTGTTCCATTGAAGATCAGGCGGCCGTCTTTCATTATTAGGATGCGGTCTGCTATCAGTTCAATGTCAGATACGATATGGGTGGAGAGGAGGACGATGCTTTCCTGTCCGATCCGGTCGATCATTTCCCGGAACCGGACGCGCTCTTTCGGATCAAGTCCGGCTGTGGGCTCGTCGAGCACAAGGAGTTTGGGCCGGTTTAAGAGTGCCTGTGCGATGCCCAGACGCTGTTTCATTCCGCCGGAGTATGTTTTGATCTTTTGCTTTTTATGCGCTTCAAGACCGACCAGGGACAGAAGCTCTCTGGTGCGGCAGTGGCCGTCGGTTTTGCGCAGCCCTTTGAGTGCAGCCATATACATGAGAAAGTCTTCGGCGGTAAAGCCGGGATAATAGCCAAAATCCTGAGGGAGATATCCGAGGATACTCCGGTATTCTTCCGTGGATACATCTGCCCTTCCGAAAGTTACTGTGCCGCTGTCCGGACGCAGGATGCCACAGACCATGCGCATGAGAGTCGTTTTTCCGGCTCCATTGGCACCCAGCAATCCGTGCACTCCTTTCCCGAGGGTAAGGGAGATCCGATCCACGGCGATTTTATTTTTGTAGTGTTTGCTCAGTCGGTCAATGTAAAGTTCCATGTTAATTCCTCCGATTGTCTGATATATTTTCTAAGTTCCAGTACTGCTGCAATTCCGAAGAAGAGAAGTGCTGCGGGAATAAGTGCAGGAATATCCGCCGCACGGTCCAGAAATCCTGTTGTGTCTGCGGTGAGAAAGAATACGCTGACAAGAGCGCTGGCCCCGGCGCATAGGATAGTACAGTCTCTTCCGCGGAGTTTTCGGACCGCGGGAAGGGTGAGGGCGCAGGTCAGCAGATAGGGCAGCAGGATACAGGCTGCAGTCATGCTCAGGTCTGTTTCCCAGAAACGGGGACCAAAGGGCATCAGTACCACCAGCAGGAGCAAGTTTCCCCCGCCCAGTATGCCCAGACGTGCGCATAGGACAGCCTGCAGGGAGAACCGGGCAGACAACTCCAGCTCCTCCATGCCAAACCGTGCAGAGCGTCCGGCCTCTGCAATCGTTGCCAGTGCAAGGAACGGGATACAGGCGGACAGGATGACAGGGGCGGAGAGTTCCTGCAGCTGTTCCTGCGGGGCTGGCGTCTGCCAGGGGTGCAGGGTCAGAAGTATGGCGGCGGCGAAGATACAGAGGGTCAGGAGCCAGTTCCATTTTCGGATATAGTGCATTTGAGTTTGAAGAAAAACTGACCACGAGATACGAGGAGAATAAAGAGTCTCCCTTGCTGCGGCGCGGTAATCGGAGCTTTGGAAGAAAGTATCTTTTCGCTCAGGTGCCGGAACTGTATAGAGACTGCGCAAAGTCTTGGTCAGGAGCGTTTTTTGTTTGAAATGATTTCTCTTCACTGGAAATCCTCCTTTCTCAGCTGATTTTTTAAAAGTTTTAATGCCCGTTTCAATCTGCGGTATACTACGAAGCGTGACAGGTTCATGATCCTGCCGATCTCTCCGGGATTCAGCTCCAGTACATAGCGCAGGCAGATGATCTCCCGGTCGGACTCGCTGAGTGTCTGCAGAGCCTGAGCCAGAACAATTGATGTGTCTGTAAGCTCCGAGACGGATGCAGTGGGAGAGAATGCTGTGCCCCCGGTGCTGCGAGCTGCATCGCTGAATATGGATATATCACAGTTGATGACGGATTCCGGCCGGGTTTTTGTGTGCCGGATGTGATCGATACACAGATTTCGCGCGATGGTGTACAGGAAAGCGAGGGGCTTTCCCCTGTCATGATAAGTAGAAGTCTCCAGAAACTTAAGGAAAGTCTCCTGCGTCAGATCTTCCGCAAGACTGCGGTCCTGCATACGAAAAAAGCAGTAACGGTAAATGTCGTCGTAGTATTCTTCCAGATTCATCAGCAGATCCCCTCCTTTCATAATGTATAACGCATGAACTTTATAAAGTGTGCGCTCCTGAATGAAAAAATTGCGGCTTGTATCTGCGCATTTTTACGCAGAAGCATCTGAATGTTATAAGTATTCACATATTATACATCAACAGCATTCCAATTCTATCGAAAATTCAGGAAAAAACAAGTTTACTTGAATGGATATATATAAATAACACTTGCATAATATTCAAAAAGGATGTATTATTATGCAAGTGCTATTCATAACTATTTTTATGAAATGCTTTACTTACTATTAAATGAGGTATATCATAGGAAACTGAAATGCGGAGCGGTCCGCAGTGGCATTGAAGCCAAACGAAAGGCAGATAAAGTATATTTGGAAGGGATAAAGACATGATCAAAGTTGGTATTATCGGCGCCACTGGCTATGCAGGTGGTGAACTCGTAAGAATATTATCGGGACATAAGGACGCAGAGATCAAATGGTACGGTTCAAGAAGCTATATTGATCAGAAATACGCGGACGTATACAGAAATATGTTTCAGATCGTGGATGCGGTCTGCATGGACGACAATATGGAGGAACTGGCGTCCCAAGTGGATGTGATCTTCACGGCAACACCCCAGGGACTGTGCGCATCCCTGGTAAATGAAGAAATCCTCTCAAAGACAAAGATCATTGACTTGAGTGCAGATTTCCGTCTGAAAGACGTGAAAGTGTACGAAGGGTGGTACAAGATCGAGCACAAGGCTCCGCAGTTTATTGACGAGGCGGTATACGGGCTGTGCGAGATCAACCGGGAGGATGTGAAGAAAGCAAGACTGGTGGCAAATCCGGGCTGCTATACAACCTGCTCCATTTTGACAGCATATCCACTTGCCAAAGAGGGGCTGATCGATATGAGCACGCTGATCATTGACGCCAAATCCGGCACCTCAGGAGCAGGAAGAGGGGCAAAGGTACAGAATCTCTTCTGTGAAGTGAACGAGAACATGAAGGCATACGGTGTGGCAACCCACAGACATACTCCGGAAATCGAGGAGCAGCTGGGGTATGCAGCAGGCGAAAAAGTAGTGCTCAATTTCACTCCGCATCTTGTACCGATGAACAGAGGAATTCTTGCCACGGAATACGCAAAACTTACGAAAGATGTAAGCTGGGAAGAAGTAAAGGCTGTTTACGATAAATATTACGCAGATGAAAAATTTGTGCGTGTCCTTGATAAAGACGCATGCCCGGAGACGAAATGGGTAGAGGGCAGCAACTATGTGGATATCGGATTTAAGATCGATCCGAGGACAGGCCGTATCATCATGATGGGCGCTATCGATAATCTGGTGAAAGGCGCTGCGGGACAGGCAGTACAGAATATGAATCTGATGTTCGGATTAGAAGAGAGTGAAGGCTTGGATTTGGTCCCGATGTTCCCATGATCGGGGACGTAGTCAAATCGGGTTTTACTACGTCCCGAATCGAAGTTCAGGGTGTCCCAAAGCTGTGGTAAGGGTGTCCCCAAATGAAGATGAAAGGATTATTCAACTATGATAAGAGTTATGACGATAGATGATTATGACGAGGTTTATGCTCTGTGGAAAAAGATCCGGGGATTCGGAATCCGGAGTATCGATGACTCCAGAGAGGGTGTGGATCGGTTCCTGAAGAGAAATCCGACGACGAGTGTAGTGGCAGTGAAAGACGGGAAGATCGTCGGAAGTATCCTTTGCGGTCATGACGGAAGGCGGGGATGTCTTTATCATGTATGTGTGGATGAGGCGTACCGGCGTCACGGAATCGGGCGTGATATGGTCGTACATGCGATGAAAGCACTGCAGGTTGAGCAGATCAACAAGGTTTCTCTTATCGCGTTTACGAAGAATGATATCGGAAATGCATTCTGGAATACGATCGGATGGACAGAGCGTCTGGATTTAAATTACTATGATTTTACATTGAATGAAGAAAACATTACAGCATTTAATGAACAATAGATGATCAAAAACGGATTTATTTTGTTAGAAAGAAGAGGAATGTAAAATGCAGAAGATCGAAGGCGGAGTGACAGCGGCGAAAGGATTTGAGGCGGCAGCGGCAGCAGCCGGGATCAAGTATCAGGACCGCACGGATATGGCGCTTATCTACAGTGAGAAGCCGTGTAAAGTGGCGGGAACATTTACGACAAATGTAGTGAAAGCAGCACCGGTAAAATGGGACAGAAACGTAGTGGACAGCGGTATGAAATCACAGGCTGTTATCGTGAATTCCGGCATTGCAAATGCGTGCACCGGAGAAGAGGGCATGAACTATTGTGAAGAGACGGCAAAAGAAGCGGCCAAGGTGCTGGGAGTAGATGCCAAGAGCGTTTTGGTCGGCTCCACAGGCGTGATCGGAATGCAGCTGCCCATGGACCGGGTGAAAGATGGAATCCGTAAACTGGCAGAAGCGAAGAAACCGGATCTTGAGAGCGGAACTCAGGCAGCTCAGGCGATCATGACGACAGACACAAAGAAAAAAGAAGCAGCAGTTACAGTCGAAATCGGAGATGTGACAGTGACCATCGGCGGGATGGCAAAAGGATCCGGCATGATTCATCCGAATATGTGCACCATGCTTGCGTTTATCACGACGGACGCCAAGATTTCGAAAAAGGCTCTTCAGGCCGCACTCAGCGAGGATGTGGAAGATACATATAATATGATCTCAGTGGACGGGGATACTTCTACCAATGATACCGTTCTCCTGCTGGCAAACGGGGCAGCCGGAAATGAAAAGATCCGTTATGGCACATGGGAGTATGAGGCGTTTAAAAATGCCCTTCATTATGTAAATGAAACTCTGGCAAAAGAGATGGCCGGAGATGGAGAGGGCGCAACTGCATTATTTGAAGCGAAGGTTATCGGCGCAGATACGAAAGCGCAGGCGAAAAAACTCGCTAAATCTATCGTATGCTCTAACCTGACCAAAGCGGCAATCGCAGGACATGACGCCAACTGGGGAAGGATCCTGTGTGCAATGGGATATTCCGGAGCACAGTTTGACCCGGAAAAAGTGGACCTCTATTTCGAGAGCGAGGCAGGAAATCTTAAGATCATTGAAAATGGAGTTGCACTGGATTACAGCGAGGAGAAAGCAACAGAAATCCTGTCTCAGCCAAAAGTAACAGCAATTGCGGATATTAAAGAAGGAGATGTCGAGGCGACAGCATGGGGATGCGATCTGACACATGGATATATCGATATTAATGCAGATTACCGCAGCTGACATCTGTATATTTTGAAATGCAAAAAGGAAATGATGCAAATGGGGACAGGGCAAATGCCGGTTTGGGACACCGTAAAGTCTGATTCGGGACGTAGTCAAATCGGGTTTTACTACGTCCCCAAAGGAGGTAAGTATGAATAAGAATATGCAGCAATATCTTGAAAAGGCGCAGGTTCTAATCGAGGCCCTGCCATACATCCAACGCTTCAATCGCAAGATCATCGTAGTCAAATACGGCGGCAGCGCTATGGTGGACGAGGAACTGAAGAAACGTGTCATCGAGGATGTGACCCTTCTGAAGCTTGTCGGCTTCAAGCCGATTATCGTACACGGCGGCGGTAAAGAAATCAGCAAGTGGGTCGGCAAAGTAGGCATGGAGCCGAAATTTATCAACGGCCTGCGTGTGACCGATGCAGATACGATGGAAGTGGCAGAGATGGTGCTTGGCCGTGTTAACAAGAGTCTGGTACAGCTTGTTGAGAGCCTCGGCGTGCGTGCCATCGGCATCAGCGGCAAGGACGGCGCACTTCTGAAGGTCGATAAGAAATATTCCGATGGACAGGACATCGGATATGTGGGAGACATAAAAGAAGTAAACGGCCAGATCTTATATGACCTGCTGGAAAAAGATTTCCTCCCGATCGTTTGCCCGGTGGGACTGGATGATGATTTTAATACATATAATATCAACGCGGACGATGCGGCGTGTGCGATCGCCCGTGCGGTCAAAGCGGAGAAACTGGCGTTTTTGACGGATATTGAGGGCGTGTATAAAGATCCGTCAGATCCGTCTACACTTATCTCCGAGCTTCGTGTGGACGAGGCGAAGAAACTGATGGACAGCGGATACATCGGCGGCGGTATGCTGCCGAAACTCCAGAACTGTATCGATGCCATTGAAGCAGGCGTTTCAAGAGTGCATATCCTGGACGGGCGGATTCCGCATTGTCTGCTCCTTGAAATCTTTACGAATAAAGGAATCGGTACGGCAATTTTAAACAGTGAAGAAAGCAGGTATTATCATGGTG
>MHCFR00700__coassemble_882_pt1 | contig 17635 bp, 16 predicted proteins | sample MHCFR00700__metabat2_low_PE_034 | metagenome-assembled genome bin MHCFR00700 | reverse complement strand
ATTATCGGACGTGCCGTCAATGCAGGGCATTTGTCTATTGAGGCGGTGAATATCCGTGATTATGCATTTAACAAGCATCAGAGTGTAGACGATTATCCGTACGGCGGAGGAGCCGGAATGCTCATGCAGGCGGAGCCTGTATATCTGGCGCATAAGGCTGTGGCGGAAACGATACAGTCCCGCATGTGCGACAGAGCGCAGGGCGAGGTGCCCGAAGAGTCACAGGCGGCAGGAGAGGGAGAAAACAGCCCGGCGGGGAGACGTCTCCGGACCGTGTACTTGTCACCTCAGGGACAGGTATTCAATCAGAAGATGGCAGAGGAACTGGCACAAGAAGAGGATCTGATCCTGCTCTGCGGCCATTACGAGGGAATTGACGAGCGTGTGCTTGAGGAAATCGTGACAGATTATGTCTCTATCGGGGATTATGTACTTACCGGCGGAGAGCTGCCGGCAATGGTCATGGTAGACGCAATCTCACGTCTGGTGCCGGGAGTACTCCATAACGACGTGTCTGCAGAGTTTGAGTCCTTTCAGGACAATCTTCTGGAATACCCCCAGTATTCCAGACCTGAAGAATGGCATGGCAAAAAAGTGCCGCCGGTCCTCCTGTCAGGACATCATGCCAATATAGAGAAATGGCGCCGGGAGCAGTCTATTATCCGGACGTATGAACGCAGACCGGATCTGCTGGAGAAATGCGAGCTTACAGAGAAAGAAAAGAAATGGTTCAGGGAATGGGAGGTAGAAAATTCTCAGAATTAGTACTTGAAAATACTGTAGAAATATGGTAAACTACAACAGTTGTGAAAAGAAGAGCGATGGTCCTCTGGCACAAAAGGTGTTAAGAACGTCAAATATTAAGGAGGTCACACAAAATGAACGAGATCATTAAGAAGATCGAAGCAGAGCAGTTAAAAGAGAATGTACCGGAGTTTAATGTCGGTGATACTGTAAGAGTACATGCTAAGATCAAAGAGGGTAACCGCGAAAGAATCCAGGTATTTGAGGGAACAGTCCTGAAGAAACAGGGAGGCGGCGCAAGAGCTACCTTTACAGTAAGAAAGACATCCAACGGAATCGGTGTTGAAAAGACATGGCCGATCCACTCACCACATGTAGAAAAAGTTGAGGTTGTTCGCAGAGGTAAAGTAAGAAGAGCAAAACTGAACTACTTAAGAAAACGTGTCGGAAAAGCTGCAAAGGTAAAAGAATTAGTAAAATAGTAACCATGAGAGGGACAATTACAGAACTGTATATTGTCCCTTTTTTGCAAAATAGATTGGCTGATCTGGAGGGTGTATGCAGGGTTTAGATTTCCGCAGAAAGAGGAGAAACAGTAATAGCAGAAAGCAGGTAAAGCCGCGCAGAACAAGAAGAAAGGCATCCCGCGGCGGTCTTCGTTTTGAGGACGGAAAGGCACCTTTGCATTTCGCCCGGGAAAAACTGCACAGGAGCAGGGCCGGGGCAAAAGATGTTGTTATATGGGCTGTGGAGCTTCTTCTCGTCTGTATGCTGGCAGTTTTTCTTGTAGCGGCTTTCGGACAGAGAGTGAGTACGGCAGGGGATTCTATGGCTCCGGCACTTAGAAACGGTGATGTCCTGCTGATCAATCGTGCAGTTTATCATATCAAAAGTCCTGCCAGAGGGGATATCGTGGCCTTCCGTAAGGAGGAGAACGGGCATTTTTCTGTGAAGCGTATCGTCGGACTTCCGGGAGAAACGGTACAGATCACAGATGGAACAGTACTTATCGATGGTGAAGAACTGACGAACCAGATTTACGTATCGAATATTGAATATGCCGGTGAGGCAGAACAGCCGGTCGAACTGGGAGAAGACGAATATTTTGTGATAGGTGATAACCATGCCGCAAGTGATGACAGCAGACTGCCGGGTATCGGTGCAGTGACCAGAGATGAAATCTATGGTGAGGCTTGGTTTATCGTGAGCCCGGGCAAGGATTTCGGGTTCATCGGCTGATATGGGGATAAAGGAGGACAAACATGCATTTTCAGTGGTATCCGGGGCATATGACAAAAGCCCGGAGGATGATGCAGGAAAATATAAAGCTGATCGATCTGATCATTGAGTTGGTGGACGCCAGAGTCCCTCTTTCCAGCAGGAATCCGGATATCGATGAGCTGGGAAAAGGCAAGGCCCGCCTGATCCTTTTAAATAAAGCGGATCTGGCAGAAGACCGCCTGAATGACGAATGGGTGGCATATTTTAAAGAAAAGGGATATTCCGCAGTTAAAGTGAATTCAAGGAAAGGCGGCGGTATCAAATCGATCCAGTCAGTGATCCAGGAAGCCTGCAGAGAAAAGACAGAGAGGGATAGAAAAAGAGGCATCTTAAATCGTCCTGTGCGGGCTATGGTAGTTGGTATCCCAAACGTGGGAAAATCTACTTTTATCAATGCACTTGCAGGAAAGGCATGTGCAAAGACCGGAAATAAACCGGGAGTAACGAAAGGCAAGCAGTGGATCCGTCTGAATAAGAGCGTAGAACTTCTTGATACACCAGGAATACTCTGGCCGAAATTTGAAGATCAGGAAGTAGGGCTGAAACTTGCATTTATCGGTTCCATCAAGGATGAGATCCTGCAGACAGAAGAACTGGCGGCAGAGCTGGTCAAGTTCCTTAAAGAGTCCTATCCGGGTGTGCTCGAAGAAAAATACAGTATTCCGGAGGTACAGGATACATATGAGTGTCTGGCGAATATTGCGCAGAGCAGGCATTGTCTTGTAAGAGGCAGCGAACTTGACACAGAGAAAGCGGCTTCGATCCTGCTGGATGATTTTCGTGGCGGAAAACTTGGCAGGATTACTCTCGAAAAACCGGAATCATAAAGCAAACAGGGAGTTGCAGCAGGAAAGGCAGGCATATATGAAAGGCATAATAAAAGAGCTTCTGGGATGGCTTGTATTTATATTTATTGTTGTGGCGGCGTCCTATCTGGTCATCACATATGTGGGGCAGAGGACAGAAGTAAGCGGTTCTTCCATGGAAACCACACTTTCCGACGGAGACCAGCTTATTGTGGACAAGATCTCATACCGGTTCCGTGAGCCGAGCCGTTATGACATCGTTGTATTTCCATACCGGTATGAAGAAAATACATATTATATCAAAAGGATCATCGGTCTTCCGGGGGAGACGGTGCAGATCGTGGACGGTGTTGTCTGGATCGACGGACAGCCTCTTCATGAACATTATGGAAATGAAGTGATGCAGGATCCAGGTCTTGCCGCAGACCCGATCACGCTGGGGGATGACGAATATTTTGTGCTGGGGGATAACCGCAATAACAGTCAGGACAGCAGGGCGGCAAATGTAGGACTGATCCACAGGGACGAACTGCTTGGCCGTGCATGGGTAAGAATCTGGCCTTTCAGCGAGTTTGGAGTGATCAAACATGAGTAAGAGCATCGCACAGATCAGGGCGGAGTTTGAAAATGCACAGGAGTCAGAATGGTCATCCCTGTATGAAAAATATGAAACAGATGAACGCGCTGGTGTTCAAAGTGTTATCCAAAAATATCAAAAGAAAGAACAAAGTTTACGGAAAGAACGTGAGCGCCTCATCGAAATGCGAAAGTATGAGGAACAGTATAAGGACTGTAAATTTATCTGTGGTATTGACGAAGCGGGAAGAGGTCCTCTGGCCGGGCCTGTAGTTGCAGGCGCAGTTATTCTTCCGTCAGACTGCGAGATCCTTTTTCTCAATGATTCCAAGAAGCTGTCTGCCGCTAAGCGTGAAGAGCTTTATGATGAGATCATGGAGAAAGCTGTTGCCGTAGGGGTGGGCATGGCAAGTCCTGCGAGAATTGACGAGATAAACATCCTCCAGGCGACATATGAAGCCATGCGGACGGCAGTGTCTGAGCTTGGGGTGGAGCCCGATATCCTGCTGAATGACGCTGTTACAATACCTGAGATCACAATTCCTCAGGTGCCGATTATAAAAGGGGACGCAAAGAGCGTGTCCATCGCAGCAGCTAGCATCATCGCAAAAGTGACAAGGGACCGGCTGATGGTACAGTATGAAGAAGTGCTGCCAGGGTACGGATTTGCGAAGCATAAGGGCTACGGATCAAAGGAGCATATCGAGGCGATTCGCAGGCTGGGTCCGACACCGATCCACAGACGTACCTTTATTAAAAACTTTATTTAATGGATTTGGGAATGACCGGTCTTTACAAGGAGAGCTGATCGAAGGTTTATGGCAGGAGCAGAAGAAAAGAAAAATAAGAGACAGACTGGTGCGTATTACGAGCAGGCAGCGGGACATTATCTTGAACAGCTCGGATATGAGATTCTCGAATATAATTACAGGTGCAGATCAGGGGAAATCGATATAGTTGCAAAAGACGGGGACTATATGGTATTCTGCGAAGTGAAGTACCGCGCGGACGGGCGGAAGGGAAATCCCCTGGAAGCAGTTGATGCTAAAAAACAGAACGTGATCTTCCGCTGTGCTATGTATTATCTTACAGAACATCATATCGAAGATGTACCCTGCCGTTTCGATGTTATCGGAATTCAGGGAAAAGCCGGGATGAAAGGCGCGGAAATAACATATATTAAAAATGCATTTACAGGATAAGTATGTGCATGGACAGGTGAGGTACGGACATGGGTCTTGGTCTGAACTATAAAAACGGGAAACATATATTTAATGAAGTAGAAAAAGATACGCCTTATCTTTCTTATCCGCTGTTTGAAAAGACGGGGATCGTGAGACATGGATTTTCTACCCGGCTGGGAGGAGTCAGCGAGGGATATTTCGCTTCTCTGAACCTGAGCTTTGACCGGGGCGATGATAAAGAAGCGGTAATGGAGAATTTCCGGAGCATAGGGGAATCAATGGGAGTGCGATGTGAAGATATGGTGCTCTCAAAGCAGACTCATACGACAAATGTGCGTGTTGTCACGGAAGAAGACAGAGGGAAAGGGATTGTAAAAGAAAGGGATTATACAGATGTGGACGGCCTTGTGACGAATATCCCGGGGATTTGTCTTGTGACATCCTATGCAGACTGTGTCCCTCTGTATTTTGTGGACCCGGTACGGAAAGTGATCGGCCTGAGCCATTCGGGATGGAGGGGAACAGTAGGAAAAATCGGAAGGAAGACTGTTCAGCTCATGCAGGAAAAATTTTCATCTGATCCCGCGGATATTCTTGCGGCAGTAGGACCATCGGTCTGTATGGACTGTTATGAAGTGAGTTCCGATGTGATCGACAGGTTTAAAGAGAGCTTTGAGGAAAAATTCTGGGAGGAACTCTTCTATGAGAAGCCGGACGGGAAATACCAGCTGGATCTCTGGAAAGCGAACGAGCGGATCTTACTGGAGGCAGGGATCGTTCCGGAGCATATTGCCGTGACAAATGTGTGCACACACTGCAACAGCAGGATCCTTTATTCCCACAGGGCCACAGGAGATAAAAGGGGAAATCTCTGTGCATTTCTCGCGTTAAAGGAACAGCATGTGATGGAAACCGGTTAAAGCAATAACCAGGACGGAGGTGGAAGATTATGGCTTTTGATATCATGCATGCAGGCAGATATATCATGGCTGCGGCATCAGGGACAACGAATGTGGCGGATGAGTCGGTCAGCGACGTGATTGATTCGGCTGCTGAGGCAACAAATGAAGCCGCGCAGGAAGTAAACCAGTTTGTCCAGTTCGTACAGGATAATATACCGAATATCATAGAGTTCGGAATAAAGGTCATCCTTGCACTTGCTTTTTTCTTTTTGGGAAGCAAAGTGATCAAATGGATCAGGAAAATCGTACACCGGTCTTTTGAACGTACGAATGTGGATGCCGGCGTGGCTCAGTTCGTAGATTCTATGATAAAGTTTGGTCTTTATGCATTGTTGATCTTCATGATCGCAACGAATTTCGGGATTGAATCGTCATCCATTGCTGCGCTGATCGCATCAGCCGGTGTTGCGGTCGGTCTTGCACTGCAGGGGAGCCTCTCAAATTTTGCCGGCGGTATCCTGATCCTTCTCCTAAAGCCTTTTGCAGTCGGAGATTATATTGTGGTGACACAGGAGGGAATCGAAGGAACAGTAAAAGAAATCCAGATTTTCTATACTAAGATGGCTACTGTAGATAATCAGACAGTAGTTGTACCAAACAGTATTTTGACTAGCAACAGTCTGACAAATGTGACGGCACGGCCGGAGCGCCAGCTTGACCTGAAGGTGGGGATCGGCTATGATTCAGATCTCAAGAAAGCCAAAAAACTGATCGAGGATATGCTGTACAGCGATTCAAGTGTGATACAGGATGAAGATATCAAAGTATTTGTGGACTCGCTGGGGGCAAGTGCTGTGGTGATCGGGCTGAGGGCATGGGTGAAGACAGAAGAGTATTGGGCCACAAGATGGCGTTTGATGGAGCAGATCAAACTCACATTTGATGCAGAAGGAATTGAGATTCCGTATAATCAGCTCACGGTAAATGTAAAATCAGGGCAGTCTGTGTGACCGGATTAAAAAAGTAATAGTTCAATTGAAAAAACAGTTGAAATTTATTACAAAAAGCGATATAATAGCTAAGGTTCGTTGAGATACGAACCATAAGCCGGAATAGCTCAGTCGGTAGAGCACTTCACTCGTAATGAAGGGGTCGTCAGTTCAAGTCTGATTTCCGGCTTTATCAGAAAAGAGGCGCAACTCCAGTATTTACAAGGGGTTGCGCCTTTCCTTAGTAATAAATTCCTGATTTCTAAATTCCGAAAACATGTTCGAAAAAATGGTTAAAAATCGGTAGAAATCGATAGAAATTTGTTTGAAATTTAGTCAGATACTCATTGAGCTTGTCTTTTGGCCTTGATTCTTTTTTTCTGAGTTCTGCATAGATGTCGGTCAGCGTCTTTGTTCGCTTCAAATTCAGCGATGCTGTGACCATATACCGGAATGCGTATTTCTTCCCATCTTCGTCAAATTCGCCGCTTGCGATGGTGGTGTGATAGCGGCCGTCCGGGCGCTTTTTATATATAACGTAAAAGACCTCGTATTACTACGAGGTCTGAATTCATGCCCTTTAAGCTATGTCTGCTATACTGCCGATAAACGACAGCTTTGTATTATAAAAGATAAGTTATCCAGCCGGGTGGCACTCCGGCATCTCTTTAAGACCACTGGGGCGTGATAGCTGCCTGTTCTATCCTTGAATAACTTACCTTTATAAACTAGGATATCTCTTTCCGTGCAAATATATTACACCCAAAAGTGATATTTGTCAAATATTCAGACTTTCCAAGCTCTTCCCTGTGCTATGTAGTTTTTTAATTGAGATTCCCTTAGCGGGTACATTGTCCGGTAAGCGAGCTTACCATCCATTGATAACCGGACAGCAACGGATACATTATCAGTAAATCTGCATATGAATGATATGCTATCCTTATTTGGATGGATGCTGACATAATCCGGATTCTGTATAATAGACGGGATCTGCTCAAAGCATAATTCGTATTCTTCATTGGATATAAAATCCTGTCGATGACGTTCAGTGTGTTTGATACGATCACGCCAAAACAGGATATCCGTGTCAGAGGATAGACGATCTGCAAATTCTGGAAAGCGCTCAAGAATGGAATCCACAATGTCCTGACGGATTTTTCCGACTGAGACGAAACTCAGATCATCGGAAAAGATTTCAGTATTTAATTGTCGTACCCGTTTGATTGTGGATCACCTTCTTTCTTTTGTGGATACTTGGAGACTCTGATGTTGGCGCACCAGGGCGGTTTCTAATTGCTTAATATCCTACAGCTGAAGCACCATACTCAGCCTGCTCTTGAGTAAATCCTTCAAAAATGAGCTGATCTATCAGTCCCTGCCGGGAAAATGACATGACATCCATATAACTTTGAGCACTTTCAGCAGCCTCTTCATTCCAGTCAGCTCCACAGTTGTCAGCAGCATATGTAGCTGCCTCAGTTGAATAACCTTCAAATTCAAGCTGGTCTATCAATCCGCTGTAGGAAAATCCCATGAGGTCGATATAACTTTCTGCAGACGCCAAAGCGTTTAATTGTTCCGTTGTCGCACTGGCAATAGCATCTTGGCGTGCTTGTTCTTCAGCTGCTTCTGCTTCTGCCGCCGCCTGTTCCTCGGCTTCTCGAGCATCGATCTCAGCAATTATGGCATCTATTTCCTCGTCAGACATTCCATCGAATCGGCTCATTTCACTCTTGTAAGCATCATATTCCGCAGTAACTTCTTCAAGAGAAGCAGTAGCTTCATCCAGTTGACTCTGAAGAGATTCGTTCTCTGCATTTAACTGATCGTACTTCTCCTGAGGAACACCGTCGTTGCCTCCGCCTATAGCTGCAATCATAAATACTACGAGAAGTACTCCACCTACAATTTCGAAGACTGTGCGCTTACTAAGTTTCTTCTTTTCTTTTTTAGGAGGTTTGATCTCTTCAGGATTTGGAATGTTAAAATAGCTTGTGTCTGGGATGGTTTCGGTATTGTTTTTAGTTGTACTTTCCTCTTGTACCTTCACCTGCTCCTGCAATGGTGTACCACATTCTGTACAGAAAGCTCCGTTTTGCTCGCTACCACATTTTGGACATTTCATAACTTTTCCCTCTTTTCCTTCGTACTTTCTCCGAGAAACACCACTATATAATCTCTTCTATGGTTATTCATACTCTGGCAGCTCCAGAGAGTGCCGGGGAAAAGATTATTTTGCTTTAATTAATGAAACAATGGCAAGGATTGCACAGACAAGACACCATGCCGCCCAAATATACAGATCACCATAGCTTCCCGCCATTGTAAAGCCGCAAAGTGCACCAATTCCAAAAAGAACGATCAGGGCGATATTTCCGCCTTTTCCACCTTTACGGGTAGCGATGGATACAATTCCGCCGGCCAGAAGCATAATAGCAACAATGATACCAGCAGATCCGCCAACCTCTCCATTTGCCTCAAGTGTGTTTGCAACACCGGCCGCACAGGACTGGAATGTTACAAAAACAAACAGTACGATTGATAAAATTCCGGATACGAGTTTCCAAGTTTTCATTTTTCTGTTCCTCTCTTTCTTCTCGTTCCAAGAAACACCACATTTATATAAACGCCGTAGCGATTATTTCTCTGGATAGAGTCCGCACTGGGATAATTATTTTTTACTGAATTATATAGTATTCTACCACAAAAACAGCAATAATAATATACTCAAGAGCCATCAAAGACAAGGATATGTTGTATCATCTAGCACGCATGCACTCTTGAAAATCTCTTATTATTTTTGTATACTAATTTAGTCCAAATTTAGTCAAATCAGATTTTTTCATTGGAAAATGGCGCGTTTACGCGACTTTTTAAGAAGTTGCGCCTTTTATGAAATAAGGAGGATGAGAAGATGAAGCCATCGAAAGAGACAATAGAATTGTTTCAGAATGATCGCTTTGCCACAGAAAATGGGGCAGTGATCGAAGAAGTGGATGATCATTATGCGAAGTGTAGCCTGATGCTTGAGGACCGGCATCGCAATGCCATGGGCGCAGTCATGGGCGGCGTTTACTTTACGCTTGCGGATTTTGCCCTCGCAGTTGCAAGCAACTGGCAGAAAATGGGCTATGTCTCCCTGAATTCAGAGATCACATATCTGACAGCAGCCAGAGGAAACCAGCTGATCGCGGAAGCGTTCTGTGTAAAGAATGGTAGAACGACAGGCTACTACCGGATAGATGTAAAAGATGAACTTGGTAATCTGTCGGCGGCAGTGACGGCCACCACTTTTTGCGTAGTAAAATAGAAATAGCTATATGCCGGAAATTTCGAGTGTGAAATACCACTACATGGTAAAAAGGAAAAAGAGAGGAAAGTAACAATGAAAAGAGAAAAATTCGGTTCCCGTATCGGTTTCATCCTCATATCTGCAGGATGTGCGATCGGGCTGGGAAATGTATGGCGTTTCCCTTACATTACAGGACAATACGGTGGAGCGGCGTTTGTGCTCATTTATCTGGTGTGTCTCGTTCTCCTGGGGCTGCCGATTATGATCATGGAGTTCTCCATCGGGCGCGGAGCAGGGTGTAGTATTGCACGCGCATTTGACAGACTGGAACCACTGGGAACAAAATGGCACTGGTATAAATGGTTCGGCATTGCAGGAAATTATCTGCTGATGATGTTCTACACAACGATTGGCGGCTGGCTGCTGATTTATCTGTTCAAGATGGGAGCAGGCAGTTTTGAGGGTATGGATGCGTCACAGATTGAGGGAGCGTTCGGTGATCTGATGGGACAGCCGGTTCTCATGACCGTGTGTATGGCGATTGTAGTTATCATGTGTTTTGGTATCGTGAGCCTCGGTCTTCAGAAAGGTGTGGAAGGTATTACCAAGATCATGATGGTACTCCTGTTTATCCTGCTCATTATCCTTGCGATCCGTTCTATCCTGCTGCCGGGTGCCGGGGCCGGTCTTGAATTTTATCTTCTGCCGGACTTCGGGAAAATGAAGGAAGCAGGTATACTGGAAGTAATTTCGGCAGCTATGAACCAGTCCTTCTTCACGCTGAGCCTTGGAATCGGAGCGATGGCGATCTTCGGGAGCTATATCGATAAAAAGAGAAGTCTTGCAGGTGAGGCAGTTGCGATCACAGTGCTGGACACATGTGTCGCTCTTATATCAGGACTGATCATCTTCCCGGCAAGCTTCGCATTCGGGGTAAATCCGGACAGCGGCCCGAACCTGATCTTTATCACCCTGCCGAATATTTTTAACTCTATGGCGGGCGGGAGACTGTGGGGAGCTATCTTCTTCCTCTGCATGTTCTTTGCATCGGCGTCAACGATCATCGCCGTGTTTGAGAACATTATCGCTTTTGCGATGGATCTGACCGGATGCTCCAGAGGAAAAGCAGTAGCCATTAATCTTGTGGCTATTTTGCTCCTTTCCATGCCGTGCGTGCTTGGCTATAATGTTCTGAGCGGGTTCCAGCCGTTCGGGGAAGGAACGGCAATCCTTGATCTGGAAGACTTCATTGTAAGCAACAATCTCCTGCCTCTGGGCAGCCTTGTATATGTACTTTTCTGCACCACACGTTACGGATGGGGCTGGAAAAACTTCCTTGCTGAGGCAAATACAGGAGAAGGTCCGAAATTCCCCAAATGGGTAAGACCCTACGTAACCTTCATCGTACCCCTGATCGTAATCTTCCTGTTCATCCAGGGATACTGGAGCAAATTTGCAGGCTAGGCTCAAGCCATGCGTCATAAAAAAGAGTGTTCACATCATGCTTGCATGAATGTGGATACTCTTTTTTTATGACATAGGGCGCAGCCCGTGAGCGAGATGGAGCGCGAAGCGCGAAATCGAGCTGCATGGCTTGAGCCGGATGATTAGGAGGCGCAGCCCGTGAGCGAGATGGAGTGCAGAGCACGGAATCGAGCTGCATGGCTTGAGCCGGATGATTAGGAGGCGCAGCCCGTGAGCGATGCATTGAGCACTTAGCGAGGCGGCGCCGAGGTTAGTGCGAAAGTACACAGAGTGGATGAAGTGCAGAGCGCGAAATCGAGCTGCATGGCTTGAGCCGGATGATTAGGAGGCGCAGCCCGTGAGCGAGATGGAGTGCAGAGCACGGAATCGAGCTGCATGGCTTGAGCCGGATGATTAGGAGGCGCAGCCCGTGAGCGATGCATTGAGCACTTAGCGAGGCGGCGCCGAGGTTAGTGCGAAAGTACACAGAGTGGATGAAGTGCAGAGCGCGAAATCGAGCTGCATGGCTTGAGCCGGATGATTAGGAGGCGCAGCCCGTCGGGGATACGCTGGAGTTCGACCAGACATACAGCGATGATGTAATTGCGGACGCGGAGCCGGAAGAAGAACCGGAACCGCCGGGCGTCGGACTCCCCTGTGCGACAGGTGCTCTCCTTCTGGCAGCCTCGGCTGCGGTGTCTGCCGGATATATGGGGAAGACGCTTAAGAAAGAGCCTCTGAGGATCCTCAAAAAATAAAAGTTAGTATTTGAAGGACAAGTCAAAAACAATTTGCGCAATTTAATGTTGGTATTGCACAAATAATAAATGAATAAATTGGAGAAAACATAGAAAATATAAAAAATAATTGCCCCAAAATGCTATTAGATATATACTGACATAGAAGAAGTGCGCAATCGCTTGCTCAACATATTGCGCAAAACTAAAAAGGAGATGGTGGAATGGGTAAGAAAAAACGGAATCCATGGAAAAGGGCACTGGCACTTTTGATGTCGCTGTGCATGATCTGGAGTATGGCGGCATTTACCGTGCTTGCTGAGGAACCGGAGGGGGAAGACAATTATCGCATTGAAGTTACAGTAGATAATGAGAATCCGAAAGCCGGCGATACAGTTCATTTTACGGCAAAAGTCATGAATGGAGATACTGAGATAACAGATCTGGATGCAGCAGGTCTGAGTCTGTGGTGGTGGCCGGATCAGTGGACGAGCGGCTACGAAGATGGACTGCTGGATACTGCCCTAAGTGACAACAGCGGCAGTGTATTTGAGGTTGATATGACGCTGCCGAGCGTGGGAAATTATTATATTGTGGCACAGCTGCAGTGTGATAAGAATGAGCTGACGAGAACGGTAGTCTCTTTTACAACAACGGAAGCGGATACTCCGGACGAAGGGGATACGGATGGATATATTCAGGGTGAACTCAATGTGAAAAAAGTGGATGATCTCAGCGATGACTTTATCATGGGACTGGACATTTCCTCTGTGATTTCAGAATTCAACAGCGGGGTAACCTATCAGGATTTCGATGGAAATGTAATTAATAATATCAGCGATTTCTGTAAATTTCTGAAAGAAGACTGCGGTATTACCCATATCCGCGTGCGTGTCTGGAATGCTCCCTATGACAGTGAAGGAAACGGATACGGCGGTGGAGACAATGACGTGGATACTGCGGTAAAGATCGCAGAAGGCTGTGCAGATGCAGGACTTAAGATGCTGATCGACTTCCACTATTCCGATTTCTGGGCAGATCCGGGTAAACAGCAGCCGCCGAAAGAATGGAAGGACTATAGTCTGGAAGAAAAAGCAGAAGCAATCAGGGATTTCACAACAGAATCTCTCGGAAAGATTGCAGCTACCGGTGCAGATATTGATATGGTACAGGTCGGAAACGAGACGACCAACAGTTTTGTCGGCGAGACCGGAACAAACTATGCAGATATGTGCACTCTGTTTAATGCAGGGGCAGAAGCGATTCGTGCATTCGATTCGGATATTAAAATTGTGATCCACTTTACGAATCCGGAGCGGACGAACCAGCTTGTGAACTGGGCAGCGCGGCTTCAGAATAATAACGTAGATTATGATATCCTTGCAACATCGTATTACCCGTACTGGCATGGAACTTTGGAAAATCTGAAAAGTCAGTTTGAGGCTGTTCGGACACAGTATGGAAAAGATGTAATGGTGGCTGAGACGAGCTATGCATATACTCTCGCTGATACGGATGGACATGACAATACTGTGCGGGTAGGACAAAATGATACTGTAACTTCCTACGAATTTAGCGAACAGGGACAGGCAGACTGTATTCGTGATATTATCGCGGCAGTAAATGAAGCGGGAGGTCTTGGCGTTTATTACTGGGAACCGGCATGGATCACAGTGGGAGATACTACCGGGCTGGAAGGAGAAGCGTATACTGCACAGGTAGAAGCAAATAAGGAGCTGTGGGAGACATATGGATCTGGCTGGGCATCCAGCTATTCCGGAGAATATGATCCGGACGATGCCGGGGTGTGGTATGGCGGTTCAGCCGTGGATAATCAGGCGATGTTCGGATCAGACGGCGCAGCCCTTGACAGTCTTCATGTATGGGAGTACGTGAAAACAGGGGCTGTATCCAATAAACTATCGGCAGAGACCATAGAAAGTGTATCTGAGGAAATAGAGAAAAACGGAACCTATACCCTTCCGGATACGATCGACGTATCTTACAGCGATGGGACAATTACCGCAGAATCTGTAGAGTGGAACACAGACGACATAGCCGCTGTAGACACAGCCCTTCCGGGAACTTATGTGATCAGAGGAACGGTTACATTTTCAAAAGAAATAACAGGTGGAAATTACGAAGGATTCACACAGGCGGAAACAACTTATACGCTGACAGTGAAAGGGGAAGAAGAGTCAAATCTGATTACAGATGCAGATGCGTCAGGATTTGAGAATGGAACTGATTTTACTGTCAGCAACATAATGATACCGAATAGTGAAAACGTGTATGAAGGGGAATCCAGTGCACATTGGTATCTGGCTGAGGGCGGTACCGGAAGTTTTGTCTATAATGTGCCGATCACACTGGAGCCGGGCTGGTATACATTTAGTGCCGTTGCAATGGGCGGGGCAGGAGATAAAGTATCTCTGAATATTCTGGATGAGTCGGATCAGATTCTCTTTAAAGGAAATACAGTGGAACTTACAGGATGGACCCAAAAACAGGATGAGTGGCTGAATCCGTCGGTAACCTTTTATCTGGATACAGAGACAATAGTAAAACTTCAGGGCACAGTTGAGATCCTTGCAGGAGGCTGGGGGTCAGTCGATAATATGCAGCTGGTTTCCCATGAAAGTTATGCATATACAGATAACGGAGACGGAACCCATCAGCTATTGTGCGGTGATTGCGGTGAAAAGCTGGAGGATGCCGTGGCGTGTACATTTGCAGCTTCATCTGTAACAGATGCTGCAGAAGGACAGTCAGCCTATGTGACATATACCTGTGTCTGCGGCGCTCAGGAGAACAAAGATGTTCCAGTTTCAATTAAGGGAATGACTGAAGAAGTGAGCCTGAAAACAGGCGAAAATACGACACTGGATGCACAGATTGAAGCGGGAAGCATCTCGGAAGATGTAACGCTTCAGGAGTCGGGAACCTATGCGAGCAGTGATGAGAATGTGGTCAAAGTTGATGCGGATGGCCGCGTAACAGCTGCAGGCGAAGGCACCGCTTATATTACGTATACAGTGAAAGGCAATGTTGCGCTTAATGGCAGTACGGAAGTATTTACCGCAGCGCAGAAGAGTATTGCGGTAAAGGTTACTGCGGCAGCAGAGCCGAATCCGGGACCAGATCCTTCTGATCCGGATAAAAAGCCGGAAACCGTACCGACTCAGCCGGACAGCGGCACAGATGGAAATACAGATAATACAGGAGATAAACCAAAGGGAGAGAACACAACTCCTGCAGTCTCAGAACCATCATCCCAGAATGCTGTTCAGACTGGCGATGACGCTGTGTCTCCGATGATATGGATTGTACTTATGGTTGTGTGTGCTTTTACTGTTACAGTAACTGTAGTAAAAGTAAGAAAGTATAGAGACTGAAAAGAATAAGTAAGAAAGAATAAAAGCAGGAAGAGAAACTGCGGGAGTGCGGCCGGATCATTAAGAATGACCGAAAGCACTCCCGCTTTTATATTATACGGGAATCAAAATCGCTTCTGATATATTTTCTCTACCACCCCGATCACCGCGTACAGTGCCATGGCCATGATGCACAGCAGTACGATGGACATTAAAAGCCAGTTCATCTTGAAGAGGTGCGCAGGCATTTTGATATAATATGATATGCCCAAAAAGAGGGGGATGGCTGCCAAAATCTTTTGCAAAGCTGCTTGGACGTAAAAGGTGTTTCACGCAAAAATAGATATATTTTCCGCTGCGAAATTGCGTTATAATTATAGCAAATTTACTGGCAGCTGAATTGTATTGGAAAGGAGGAGATAAAATCATGACCGGAATTATACAAAACATTATGGATACTGTAAATAAAAAGGGGATTCAAAGCAACTGTAGAAAAATCCTAAAAAAATGTAGTATGAAATCTGCGATAGATACAGGTCTGATTACTGAATTGGCAATATGGCTGTATGTTTATGACTATAAAAGCGAAGCTGTTTCGGTATGCGATTTATTTAAGAATGAAAGTTTTGATGGGAATTATACATTATGGGACAATATTGATCATGCCTGGTGTTTGAAAGCCAGAATTCTCAGAGAACAGGGGGATTTGAATGAAAGTAAAAAGATTATAGAATTTGTTAATCAATATAGAAAACCTGAACTATATAAAAATGGGGTGGACTGGTTTTTAAAAACTTTGGATATCAATATCCAGAGTAATTTGGCAGAAAATTGTAAAGCCGGAGCAAAAAGCTGGAGATTATTAAAATTAGAATTGGCAATTGCATATAGGGAAGCAGGCAAATATCCTGTATCGGATGATGAATTAGAAACGATCATAAAAGAGCTGAAAGATTTATTATCGAAAGAAAAGTAAATTTTACGTGAAAATGGATATATTTTACAATATGATAAAGTCGCAAGATTAGGGGGGGCTCATCTATGATTATTATTGACAAAGCTGCATGGCAGATTGATGGAGGGATTCCAGAGGATTTAGTGATTAGTCATTTTAATACGGTGTTTACATGGCTTGATGATCATAAGATGCTGTCTACAGAAGGAAAAGAAGAACTCGAAGATGGAATAGACAATTGTGCTTCTTTAAATGAAGGGATGATCACAATGGAAGGATTGGCCTTTTTAGAGGCGTGTTATGATGAATATTTAACAGTCATTGCAAAGGATAAATACGGCATTGATTTTAACGGAGAAGAGCTTGAGAAAATATATAAAAAATATAGAGAATTTGAAAATTTTATGGCGTGGACAAAACAAGAATTTGGTTACCTGGTTCCGCAAGAATATCTGAGTTTTTTGGAAAAGGGAGAGTTTGATTCAACGGTAAGAAAATATTATGTTATTGATGAAGAAAATGCGTTAGAAATATCAGAATGGTTTACTCCTGATAAAATACCAGCAATATATAAAAATTGTTGTGAGGAAAAGCTGATTGAGAAATGTCACCTGCCCATTCTAGAAAGTTGTGGCTGTACAGTGGTACTGAACTGCGATTCCGGAGCAGATACTTATGGGCAGATTTGTTTAAGGACGCCTACAGGATATTATGACGAGGATCTTCAAGACAATGTTTATGATGAAATGGAACTTGTTGCGGAGAAATTTACAGATATTATTAGTAATTTAAAGAACGCAGAACAACTGGAAGAAATGGGGATCTTTTAATTTATGTTTGGACCAATGAAAGGGATGTTGATCATGAATTCAAAAGGAATGGAAAACTATATGAAAGCGTGAGAGTACAATGTCCAAAGTGCAGTTAAGGACATCAATTTGAAGAACTATTAGAAGAAAAAATGTGGATGTAATTAATATAGACAGAAAATCTGCATAAACTGAAATTTATAAAATATGAGTAAGGCTTTCTTTCGCCGGGAGGTGCATGAATGGCACTAATCGCTCTATATGTCGGAGAAATGAACCAGATGCCGCCTTTAATAGGCGAGATCAGAAAGAGTGTGGATGAGTATTCGTCCGAATTGTTCTCCTTGAAGTCAAAGACTCTGTCAGGAAAAGCGTGTGTGATTTGGACGATGTGATCGGAATGGTGCAGACTTATTTGCAGATGAGGATGGATGCTGAGAAAAGCGACTGGGAGGAGTTAAGGTTATACCAGTGCGCCGTTAAAATAAGTAGGAGACCAGCTATGAAAAGCAATGAAAGAGA